>Ga0247727_10001860_pt1 | contig 49028 bp, 40 predicted proteins | sample WisWelCaveWW1625_FD_202498 | JGI IMG/M metagenome (GOLD analysis project Ga0247727, IMG submission 202498) | Biofilm microbial communities from Wishing Well Cave, Virginia, United States - WW16-25 | ecosystem: Environmental > Aquatic > Deep subsurface > Groundwater > Cave microbial mat | place...
TGTATCTGGAGAGTCAACCCATGGTCGCGCTCGATATTTATCTTACGCGGAAAATAAAGGAACTGCCGCGCGGACATGTCAATCTGGCTGACACTCAATTTGGTCTTTCGTTCATTGACGTATCGGGAACGTGGCAGGGTTACGACGTTACTGCATTGAACGTGATCGCCTCAGATTTTAACTCGGTGCGGACTCTATCCGACCAGAAGGCAACTGACCTGCTCATCGAAGAGTTCAGGCGCTATGTGCCGTTTGAAAAATCTGAAATCAGCCGCCATGTTTTTCAGCCGCATCGTGAGGAACCTCTCTTCCTGAATACGGATGGGGCATGGCATTTCCGTCCTAAAACTTCCACGGAGTTGTCGAACCTGTATCTCGCAGGGGATTACTGTCGTTCATACGTTGATCTTACCTGCATGGAGGCGGCAGTCGCATCGGGCTTGATCGCCGCGGAAGCCATACGGATCGCCGCCGGACTCGACCAGCCTGTAGAAGTCAAGGATCCGGAAGAACCTTCTCAATGGCTGTTGACGATTGCAAGGCTCGTCCTGATGCCCTTCGCCGCGCTGGCGACGTTCGTGATAAAGATCAGAGACGGTTCAAAGAGACTCTAAGAGTTCGTAAAAATATAAGTTCCCTCACCCTCTACCAAAAACGATGTCATTGCGAGGGCGTTCTTCCCGAAGCAATCCTCTCTTTGGTAGAAAAGCCTGTTAAATGGGAATTATCAAACAACAGGAGATTGCTTCGTCGCGAAGAACAAAAACGCTCCTCGCAACGACATGAGGGAAGTTAATAATTTACGCTCTCTAAACCCCATGTACTCATCATTTTGAAAGAGGTCAATTACAAATGAATCCTGAAATCAAACGCCAATCCCTGCTGAAAATTCTTCTTGCTGCTTCGATGGTTGCCACCTTCATTCACTTCACTGATAATTATCTTTACTTTGAGCGCTATCCACAACCGGATTGGATTACCCTGCCCGGAGTATATCGGTCGTGGATTATCTGGACAGTATTTGGAATTGCGGGCTTCGTGTTATATACACGCGGCAGGTTTGGGTTATCGTATGTATGCCTGGCGATTTATTCATTTTGCGGGATAACCAGCCTCGGACATTACCTATATGGATCCATGTCTGAATTTTCGGCGAAAATGCACTTTTTGATCCTGGCAGACGGGGCGGCGGGATTCGCGATTTTGGGATTCACAGTATGGTCAAGTTTGATTCTGCGGGAACAGTTCAGAAATCCCAAAATAAGCGCTTGACTACAAAATAAGCGGGAGGGATCGGTTATCGGCAGTCGCATCTTATCCACAACGAGGCAGCCATGAAAATGAATCGGTTCGAAACCTTCCTGATGACCTTTGACCTGGGCAGGCAAATGTATCTCAGAGGCATCGTCAGGGATTTGCGCGACATGTCGCGGCTCGCCCCGCATAAAAAGATTTTGGAGATCGGATGCGGCAACGGCACGGGCACAAAGTTTATTCAGCAGTTTTTTCAACCGTCGGAATTCATCGCCACTGAGTACGACGAGAATCTGGTTGAGGTCGCGCGTAAAATCAACGACGGGTCGCGTATCGTCATTGAAGCGGGCAACGCCACACAACTGCGATTTCCAAACGACGAGTTCGACGCCGTGATCGGGTTGAGCGTCATCCACCACATCCCGGACTGGGAAGCGTGCATTGACGAACTGCACCGCGTCGTCAAGCCGGGCGGACTGCTGATCATCAAGGAACTATCCATCGAAACGTTCGAGACTCCGTTTGGCAGGCTCGCGCGGCGTTTCGTCGAGCATCCGTATGACGATATGTTGAGGAAGGATGAGTTTCTTGAATATATCGAAAGGAAAGGATTCAACATCATTGATTGCCGTCCACATTCGATGATGTATTTTATGAGCGATTTTTTCCTTGTGGCAAGGAAGGAGGGATGAGCGCCATCCGGTCTGATTAATGTGTAGTACAATGCAAACAGAAAACCGGAGGCACAGAATGACAAGGCATATCGAAAGTCAAAGCAGTATCACCGTCAGCGAATTGCGCCGCAATTTCAACCTGATTGTTCGTCGGCTGCGCCAAAAACGCGAACACACGGTTATCAAGAGCAAGGGCTTGCCTGTGGCGGTGATCCTGTCCATGGCTGAGTATGAGCAACTTACGTCACGCCAAAAAGCAAAAGCCGCTTTTCGCGACTTGTATCGTAATTTCGGGCGCGATGTGGAAAAGCTCGGTCTGACCGAAGAAGAGTTTATGGCAGGGTTGGAAATAACAAAACGACGCGTCTTCACCGAGCAATATGGCAGACCAGCCTAAAAAGCCAAGCGCATTTATTGACGCCAACGTCCTGTTGTCTGGCAACGCTTTCCCGCGTTGGCCCTATGAAGTGTTGAAACACGCTGTCAATGGGGACTATCGGCTGACGCTTTGCCCGCTTGTCATCAAACAAGCGCGAGAACACATGCGGGAGTCCTTTCCTCAACATTTACATCGGCTTGAAAAATTCCTGAACGAAGTGGATTTCGACCTTGCGCCCGATCCATCGCAAGAGGAAATTGACTCAAACAGCAAACTTGTCCGTGATTTAAGCGACGTGGCGGTGGCGTTGGTTGCAATAGCCGCAAAAGTTGATTATCTCGTAAGCGAAGATAAAGACTTGACCGTTCAAGATGAAAGCACGCGGGAACTACACCGTCAAGTAAAAGTTTTAATCTCTGGCACTTTTCTGCGCGAAGTAATGGGCTGGACAAGCGAAGAACTGGAAAATATTCGTCATCGAAAATGGGATGATTTACAGGAAAACGACGACAAGTAAAACGAAGAACATTTTAATTCGGTATAATCAAGTCCATGAGAAGTTCTGTGCTGGCTCACGATTTCAAGACTGTCCGCAAAATTGTATTGGGGCGGTTGCGTCCGCGCGATGCGAAGGTCTATTTGTTCGGGTCGCACGCGACCGGCAAAGCCAGAGTCCATTCGGATATTGATATTGCGGTCCTTCCGCTTCGGCGACTGCCTTCCACGCTGCTAACTGAAATCCGGGAAATGTTGGATGAAAGCGATGTGGTTCGAAGTGTTGACATCGTGGACTTATCCCAGACGGACGCCGCGTTCCGTCGGCGCGTACAAAAGGAGGGTGTTTTATGGAAAGAGTAAGAGAGCGATTGCAGGTTGCGCGCAAAGCCATGAAAACCTTGCGGGAACTGACTGATAAATCCAAACTTACGGAAGTTGAGCGCGACGCGGCAATTCAACGATTTGAGTACCATTTGAAACGGTTTGGAAAGCCGCCAAAGAATTCTTGAACGAATTCGAAGGTCTCACCGCCAATTCGCCCAAGAGCGCGGTACGCGCCAGTTGGCAATCTGGCCTCTTTGATGAAAAGACAGCGCAAAAGGCATTGCAGATGTGCGAGGCCCGAAACCTGACTGTGCATACCTACAATGAGAAATTAGCCAAATCCGTTTATCGTCAAATTGAGGGATATGTGGACGTGCTTCAATCCTGGTTGAACTCTATGGAAAAGAGATTGGAAGAATAGATGTGGAAAATCTCGGTCTGACCGAAGAAGAGTTTGTGACCTTTTCATCCATCATCGTTTCGACTCACCTGCACTTGCGTCAGGTGCAAGTGTCACTCAATGCAAGCCTGTATGGTTCATCCTTCTTATCCCCACAAATCCTCTGCCACATCCTCCAGCCCCAACTCAATCAACTTCTCACGCGCAGGTTTTCCCGTTTCCAAATCCCAGCCGCGATGTTGATAGTATGCGATTAACATCGCCTCAATATCCGGGACAAAACCTTCCGAGCCGCCGTCAGGGAATGGAGTCAACAAAGCCTTCGGAAGTTTATCGTTTGCGCGCGTCAACCCCATGCGGTTGTTGATGGCGCGCTTGAGATTCCATGAACGCTCGCCGAATTTCATCATGTCCGCGACTGTCCAATCAAGACCGCACGCGGCGTTGATGAGTTCAACTTTCTCCTTTGGTTCCACATTCGCAAAGATGCACATGACAATCGCGTTATCCACCGATCGCCAATCCTGGTGACGCGCCACGTTCGCGGCTTTCTCCGCCTGCGCGTGACGTGAGAAAAACTCGATGCCGAGTTCCTCGTTCGAGTGACCCCAATCCACGAAGAAGTAATCAGACTGATTGTGACACGCGCCGCGCGGGCTGGTCGCATAAGATATTGCCATCCCCGAAACGCCGCGCGGATCGTGATACGCGACTTCGAGTCCGTTCACCTGCACGGCTTCCTCTTCCGCGCCAAAGTGCGCGCCGAATCGTTTGGAACCTTGCGCCAGCAGATCGCCAATTCCCTCGCGTGAACCAATCAATCGCACTAATTCTTCAATCGCATCCACGTCGCCCCATTTCAATTCTATGCCGGTGTCTTCTTTTGTAATGATTCCTTTTTCATACAAATGAAACGCCAGCCCAATCGTGTTGCTGGCGCTGATGGTATCCATGCCATAACGGTCGCACAACTCGCCGAGATCAACAATCGCTTCAAGGTTGTCGTTCAACAGGTTCGCGCCGAAGCCGACCATCGTCTCGTGTTCGGGACCTTTACGCTTCGTCGCATCCTTTGGCAACTTCACCACGCGTCCGCACGCGATCACGCATCCCTGACACGCGCTGCGACCCACGAGAATCGTATCGGTCATCTTCGCGCCGGAGACGTTATCCACCTCAGGAAAGGAACCGCGCGAATAATATTTCACCGGCATCGCGCCGAGATATTCCGCGTAATTCGCCGCGCCGCCTGTACCCACTTCGCGGATCACCTTGGCTTCGTTATCGTCGTGCAGTTTGCGGTTCGACTCCGAGCGCAGCTTTTTATACTTCGCCATATCGAACACCGGGATTTCATTGATGCCGCGCACGGCAACCGCTTTGAGATTTTTCGACCCCATCACCGCGCCCATGCCTGTCCGCCCCGCCATGCGTCCGTGATCGCACATAATGGACGCGAACAAAACCTGCTTTTCCCCTGCCTGCCCAATGACGCAGACTCTTGCAGATTTGACTCCGACTTCCTCTTTGACTTTATCCTGCGTCGTGTACGTATTCATCCCCATCAAATGCGCGGCATTACGGACCTCGACCCTGCTCCCGTTTAACCAAACATATACCGGCTCTGACGCTTTTCCTGTAATCCATAAACCATCGTAACCAGCCGCGCGCAGTTCGGGTCCCCAAAAGCCTCCAATGTTGGATTCTGCCCAAAGTCCAGTGGCAGGGCTTTTTCCGCAGATGACGAAGCGTCCAGTCGTCGGACCGGAGGTGCCGGTCATGGGTCCGGTCAAAAAGAGGAGAGGCGAATCCGGCGAAAGCGGATCTAAATCCGGAGTCAGATATTCGTATAAAATCCGCGCCGCAAGCGACGCGCCGCCCAGAAAATCCTTTTCCCATTTTTCGGGAATGCGATATTCTTCGGTTGCGCCAGTGGATAAATCTATCTTGAGGATGGGTTGCATGGAATTTGTGTCATTGCGAGACGGCGATCTTCCGTCGAAGCAATCTCCTCATCAACTTGGGGATTGCTTCGGGTTGTCGCCCTCGCAATGACATACTAAAGGATTTCCGTCGTCACATCCTGCGCCACGCGCACAAAGTCCAGGACGGTCGGCACGTTACGCATCATATAACCCATGCTCCCTTTTACCTTCAACTTGCTGGTCATCATGGCAGTCATCGGATTCAGTTTGCCGGAGAGGATGGCGGTGATATTTGTATAGGTCGCGGTTAATATGAAAGTAGGAGTCGGATAAGAATCAGGCTGGGGCTGGTATTCCACTTTCCGGCATTTGCCATGCCACAGGTCAAGATAGAACGTGAGTTGTTCCTTTAAGCTGCCTTCGGGTTGGATGAAGAAGAACAGGTCGCCCTCCCAATTTTTGGCGATTTCAGCGTAACGTTCATCCGAGTTGAGTTTTTCTTCCAAGCCCTTCAGCCATTCTTCACTTGGGAAAATTGCGGGCATGCGTACCTCCAAAATATTGTTGGGGTAATTGTACCATTTGAAAACAAAGCCTTTGAACACTTGCAGAATCATAAAAAATAGTCTATGCTTGGGTCGCGGGATATGCCGATTATCCCGCGCAATCGAATGATTGCAAAAATCCATTCTATTCTCTTGGAGGAGAACATGAAAAAAATGTATGTGTTAGCAAGCGCTCTCGCAATTGCCGCGCTGGCTCTGAGCGCATGCGGCGCGGCCACCCCCGCCCCGGCAACAAATTTGTTGGACGATATCAAGCAACGCGGTTACATCCTCGTTTCCACCGACCCGAACTATGCGCCCCAATCCTTCCTCAACACGGAAGGCGCGCGCGCCAGCGACACCAAATGTCCCGCTGACGCGTTGACCACCGCCGAAATGCAAGGCTTTGATGTGGATGTGGCGATAGCAGTTGGCGACGCACTCGAGGTTGAAACCTGTTTCGCCACACCCGACTGGGATACGATCACTGCCGGCGCGTGGGCGGATAAATGGGATGTGAGCGTTGGCTCGATGACCATCACACCCGAACGCCAACAAGTGGTGGATTTCAGCGTTCCGTATTATGGAACCCCAGCCGTTGTTGCAGTGGGCAAAGATTCCGGCTTTACTTCGCTTGACGATCTCGCAGGCAAGGCGCTATGCGCGGGCGCGTCCACAACCTACGAGACCTGGCTCAGTGGAGGCGACCTCGGACCCAGCATCGCAATCTTTGCGCAAGCCCCTGCAGATGTGACAATCGTTCCTCTTACAACCGACCAGGAATGCGCCCAGGCTCTCGCCGCGGGACGCGAGGACTTCGCTGGGTATGTGACAGCGGTGACTGTTGTCAATGAAAACATCGCCGCAGGCTTGCCCGTGATGCAACTTGGCGAACCCGTTTTCACCGAAATCCTTGCGGCCGCTTTCGACAGATCCGCAACCCTACCAACCGACACCTTACGCGCCGAAGTTGACAAGCTATTCACAGCCATGCACGCAGATGGCCGCCTCTCGGCGCTTTCCAATCAGTGGTTCTCGGTAGACCTCACGCAAGTGAGTAAATAAACAAGCAGTTTTTCAAGGGAAGCGGCAAACCTGCCGCTTCCCTTGCATTTTCCAGAGGAGTATCCCAGTGAATCTTTTCAATAAAGATACAAACGGGAATAAATCACAGGCTGAATTGCTTTATGAAGCGCAACAACGAAAGCAAAACCAATTCCGCAGAAACGTGATTCTCTCCTGGGTCGCTTTACTGCTGTTCCTGATCTTTCTTTTTAGCGGGATTGAAATCAAATCCGGCGATGGGGTCACCACTGTTTCATCGTGGGAATTCCAGGTGGTAATCGAAAACAACAGGGAGGTGCGCAAGAGGATCGAATCGACCCTGCTCTCACTTCCCTTCGGATTCTCAAATCAGGGTTTTGATCTCAAGACAATCATTGTAGACGGTGAATTCATCAGAGAAAATATTGATTTTGTTGCAGAGGGCATTTTACAAACCATTCGAATTTCTATCCTCTCCATTCTGTTTGCCGTGGCGCTTGCGTTGCTTGCCGCGTTGGGCCGGTTATCTGCAAATCCATTCATTTACGCCCTGAGCACTTTTTACGTTTCACTGATCCGCGGCACGCCGCTTTATCTACAGATATTCTTTTTCTTTCTCGCCCTGCCCCAACTTAACATTGTCCTCACGGGGCTTTGGGCTGGCGTGCTAGCTCTGGGTCTCAACTATGGCGCATACATGAGCGAAACTTTTCGCGCAGGATTAAGTTCTGTTGGAAAGGGGCAACGCGAAGCGGCAATGGCATTAGGCATGACTCCTGGTCAAACCATGCGTCGTATTGTTTTGCCTCAAGCATTGCGATTCGCCATCCCGCCCATGGGCAATGATTTCATAGCCATGACAAAAGACTCCGCGCTCGTTTCCGCCACAGGCTTTGTCCATGAATTAATGTGGCGCGCCCAAAAAGTTGGCCGCGCAGAATTTCGCAACATGGAAGCGCTCATCATGGCGGCGATTTTTTATTGGATCATGACGCTTCTCCTCACCTCCGTCCAGAGCCGCGTGGAAACCCGCCTCGCCAGAGGGGATCGCTAACATGCCTCCGATCATCCAAATCTCCAGCCTCGATAAATATTTCGGGCGATTGCACGTAATCAAAAATATCTCGATAAATGTCGAGGAGCGCGAAGTGGTCTGCCTGATCGGGCGCAGCGGGTCGGGCAAAAGTACATTGCTCCGCTGTATTAATTTTCTCGAGGAACCTTCGCACGGTACGATTGAAGTGGATGGCGTCAGGGTGGAAGGCGGAGAAAAGGGAAAAGTACATCGCCAGTTGGTCCATGACGTACGCCTGAAAACCGGCATGGTCTTTCAGGAATTCAACCTGTTCCCTCACATGAGCGTGCTTGAAAATGTGATTGAAGGGCCCGTCACGGTAAAAAGGATGGAGCGCGCGAAAGCCGTCGCGCTGGCGGAGGAAAATCTCGACAGCGTCGGCATGCTCTTCAAAAAAGATGAATACCCCAATCGTCTTTCAGGCGGACAAAAACAACGCGTCGCCATCGCCCGCGCCCTCACGATGGAACCGCGCGTCATGCTCTTCGACGAACCAACCTCCGCGCTCGACCCCGAATTGATCGGCGAAGTATTGAACGTGATGAAAAAGGTCGCAAAGGACGGCATGACCATGCTGGTCGTCACACACGAGATGGGCTTCGCGCGCGAAGTTGCAGACCGCGTGCTCGTCATGGGAGATGGCGAAATCATCGAAGATGCGAATCCGAAAGACCTGTTCACCCAACCCAAAGACCCGCGCACCAAAGCGCTGATTGATCGCTATCGCTCGGGAGAACAATAATGCCGCTCGCCATCACGCGCGACGTAAGCCCGCGCTTCAACGAATGTGAGATCACGCATATTGATCGCGCACCCATTGACGTGAACGTGGCGCAATCACAACATCACGGATATGTGCAAGCGTTGAAGGAACTCCGTTACGCCGTTTTGGAATTACCCGCCGAACCGGATTTGCCCGACTCAGTATTCGTGGAAGACACAGCCGTTATTTTGCCTGACGCGGCGATCATCACCCGCCCTGGGGCTGATTCCCGAAAACCTGAAACGGAGTCCATCGCCCAAGCCTTGCGCCCCTACCGGGAACTTGTCTTCATCGAATCTCCCGGCTCTGTGGACGGCGGCGACGTGCTGGTATTGGGTAAAAATATTTACGTCGGCTTATCCACGCGCAGTAATCAATCAGCCATTGATCAAATGAATCAACTGCTGGGGAAATATGGATATAAAGCGCAAGGCGTGGAAATGCGCGACTGTCTGCACCTCAAAACTGCCGTTACACGCGCGGATGACAATACTTTGCTGATCAACCGCAAATGGGTGGATGTTGAAAACTTTGAAGGCTATGATCTGATTGACGTGGACGAGTCCGAACCGTTTGCCGCAAACTGTTTACCGCTCGGCGATTCCATTATCTTCCCAGTCGCGTTCCCGAGGACACGCGCAAAACTCGGAGCGCGCGGTTATAAGATCAAGCCGGTCGTTGTGGATGAACTGGCAAAAGCCGAAGGCGCGGTCACCTGTTGCAGTTTGATCATTGAAAATACGTAGAGCAAGATGGCATCTTGCTCTACAAGGCGAAATAAAAAATCCCCGAACGAAATCGGGGATTTTTGCTGACGGTGTGCGCTGGAGAGGACTTGAACCTCCACGTCTTGCGACACATGGCCCTCAACCATGCCTGTCTGCCAATTCCAGCACCAGCGCTTGGGTAAGGCACGGCGTATTATAATCGTGATCATTATGTTGTCAAGCAAGGCGCTTTTTAGGTCTATAGGACAGGAACAATGTGAAAAAGCCGCCCTTCTATAAAGAGCCGGTGTCGTCGGCATTAAGAAGATACCCGCAGGGAAACAAACCCGAGATCGTCCGCGCGGTGCGTTGGCTCGCGTACGTCGCGCTTTTCTTCTTTCTGACGCTGATTGCTTCGTTCTTGTTGACGGGCCGCATTGTAAACGCCCTCATCGCCGCCATCGGTATCGTTCCGATACTGATATCCATTCTCCGCTTGAAAAAGGATTCGATCTCAACGCCCAGCGCCATGCTTGCCCTGACGATCATCCTGCTCATCACCCTTCTGGCGACATTTGGGCAGGGATTGTACGACATCGGCGTACTTGGCTACCCTGTGACCCTGATCGTGGCCGGGCTGATCCTAAGGAGCAGGGTCATTCTGGCTTTGGTTCTTGTCATCATCGTTTGTATTGGCTGGCTGGCGTTTGGCGCGTATTTTGGATGGTATATGCCGCTTGCGACTTCGCCCGGGGATCTTCAGGATTTTTTCATTGGCAGTATTATTATCCTCGTCGCGGGGAATGCAGTGTATCGCCTGGCAAAAAACGTTGACTACAACCTGTCCCAGGCAGAGCAGGAGATAGAAACGAGGCGGGAAGCCGAAACCGAACGCGAGGCGGTTATCCAGCAATTGAGATCAAAAAACCAGGAACTGGACCGTTTTGCCGTGCGCGTCTCTCACGATCTCAAATCGCCGTTGATCACGCTGGCGGGCTTTTTGGGGTTTTTGGAAAAGGATATGAAAACGGGAAACCATGAACGGATGGAAAAGGACCTGGCGCAAATCAACGAAGCCGCGAAGACGATGGGAAAATTCGTGGACGAACTGCTCGATCTCTCGCGCGTCGGGCGGATCATCAACCCGCCGACGGACGTATCATTCGACGCGATCGTGAAGGACGCGCTCAAAGCCACAGATGGGATTCTGAATGCGAGGCAGGTTCAAGTCGAGATGGATGCGATTTTTCCCTTTGTCCATGTGGACCGCGCCCGCGTCGTCCAGGTCGTGCAAAACCTGATCGCAAACGCGGTCAAGTTCATGGGCGATCAACCGCATCCGATCATCCGCATTGGGTTTGAAGAAACGAACGGCGAACATATTTTTTTCGTGAGCGACAACGGGATCGGCATCGCGCCGGAACATCACGAACGCATCTTCGAGTTGTTCAACAAACTGCACCCCGAGATCGAAGGCGCCGGTATTGGGCTGGGTCTGGTCAAAAAAATCATCGAGCTTCATCGCGGTAGAATATGGGTAGAATCGGAGTTGGGAAAAGGCGCGACCTTCTTTTTCACACTCGCAGATAATCATCAACAGGAGACACTATGACTCGAATCGTTGTGGACGCAATGGGAAGCGACAATTACCCGACGCCGGATGTGGAGGGCGCGGTCGCAGCGGCGCGCGCGTACGGCGTGGAAATCATTCTCGTGGGCGACGAAGCGAAGATCAAACCGGCGCTGGACGCGCAGAACAGCGCGGGTCTCAAGCTGCGCGTTGTCCACGCGCCCGAAATGTTGACGATGGAGGATAAAGGCGTGGCGCTGGCATTGAAAGCCCGGCGCCCCAATGCGAAGAACTCGATGGCAATCGGCATTGATTTGATGAAAAACGGCGAGGCGGACGCCTTCGTTACCATGGGGAATACGGGCGCGTGTCTTGTCACTGCATACTTTCGGCTTGGAGCGATCTCAGGCGTTGACCTCCCGACGCTTGCAGTGGCTTTCCCATCGGCGACAGGCTCGTTCGTCCTCGTGGACCTGGGCGCAAACCCGGACTGTAAAGCGGAGAACCTTTTCCAGTTTGCCATCATGGGCAGTATCTATGCGGAAAAAGTGCGCGGGGTGAAGAACCCCAAAGTGGGGCTGGTTTCCAATGGCGAAGAGGAAGGCAAGGGCAACGAATTGGTAAAGGCGACAATACCTTTACTAAAGGAGTCGCGTTTAAACTTTATTGGCTCCGTGGAGGGCAAGGAAATCTATGGCGGTCAGGTGGATGTGGCGGTCATGGACGGGTTTACCGGTAACGTCTTCCTGAAAACCTCGGAGGCGGTCGCGAAACTTCTCACGGATAAAATCAGGGACACCATTCGAGGCGGAAGTCTTCTAACAAAGTTCGGCGGCATGTTGATCAGACCCGCCATGGGCAGTATCAGAAAACTTTTGGACCCAAGCGAATATGGCGCCGCGACATTATTAGGCGTGAATGGGTTGGTCTTCATCGGTCATGGTCGTTCGGATGCGCGCGCGGTGCAAGTCGCGGTGCGAGTGGCGAAGGAAGCGCGCGAGGCGGATTTGCTCGGCGCGACGAAGAGCGCGATTGAGGAGAGTTTGAGGAAGAAGTAGACAAGGCAACTCGGTGGTCGAGTAGGGACGGTGTTCGTCCGTCGCGTATCGAGACCACAAACAAAACTAAACATGAAATTGCTGGTTTCGATACGAGCGAGAAGAGCTCTCGCTCTACTCAACCAGCGGATAGAATTGGAAAAATGAAAATCATCAAAAACGAAAAATTGATTAAACGCAACGGCAGGATCGGTCAATGGACAAGCATTATCGCGCTTGTGGTCCTGGGCGGCGGGATGTATATGACGTTCACAAATCCAGCGGATCCGCAAATGTTCACATACACAATGGTCGCGCTGGTGGTGGGATTCGTCCTCACGCAGGTCGGCATGTATATGGGCAATCGCTATGGACGAAGTCCGCGCCCGGATGAAATCCTGGATGCAGGCCTCAAAGGTCTGCCCGGAGATTATGCGATCTATCACTACGTTACGCCGGTGTCCCATTTGCTTGTGGGATCGGCGGGCATTTGGACGCTGATCCCGTATCGTCAACGCGGCGTGGTGACTTACACAAAAAATCGCTGGCGCGTGGGCGGCGGCGGATTCGCGCAAGCCTATATGAGCATCTTCGGGCAGGAAGGGATTGGTCGCCCGGATTTGGAAGCGGAGAGCGGAATAGAGGCGATGAAAAAACTATTGGGAAAGAGCCTCAGTGAAAATGAAATCCCCGACGTGCAAGTCGTCTTGATCTTCACCAACGACGCGGCGGAGATTCAAGCCGAAGGCGCGCCGCTCCCCGCGTTGAAAACCAAACAACTCAAGGAATTCATACGCAAGAAGGCGAAGGAAAAGCCGATCGGTCAGATTCAACTTGCGGCGGTGAAAGCCGCGTTGCCGGAATAACCTTCTGCGCTTATCAATCTCCAGTCTCTAATCTCTGATCTCCAAGCGAGACTGGAGATTGCCAGTGATTCTCAATATGTCATTGCGAGGGCGATTTTCCGAAGCAATCCCGCGCATCAAAGAGGAGATTGCTTCGCCAAAGGCTCGCAGTGACATATTCAATTTATGATACACTTGTTCTAATATGAATTCAATCGTAGCCTTAGACATTGAAACGACGGGTCTCAACGAGGACCGCGAGGCGATCATCGAGATCGGGGCGGTGAAGTTCAAGGGACATCGCGTGGAGGACGAGTGGACAACCGTTCTCAACCCAGGCAGGCATATTCCAGAATTTATCACCGGCTTGACCGGCATCAGCGACGCGGAGACGCGCAACGCGCCGCGCCTGCGTGAGATCATCCCCGACCTCGAAGCCTTCGTCGGCGACGCGCCTGTGGTGGGACATAACGTCCGTTTCGATTTGGGATTCATTCAGAAGCAGGCGGGGATACTGCATTACAACGAAGTCATTGACACCTACGAACTCGCGTCCGTGTTGATGCCGACGGCGAGCCGCTACAACCTCGGTTCGCTTGGCAAGCAATTGGGAATTTTGCTTCCAGCCACCCATCGCGCGCTGGACGACGCCAAAGTGACGATGGCGGCGTTCAACAAACTATTTGAGTTGGCGCGCGAACTGCCGCTCGATCTGGTTGCGGAAATTGTCCGCTTGAGCGAGCCGCTGGAATGGGATGCGAGTTGGGCGTTTCAGGAAGCGTTGCGCGCGCGAGCCAAAGAGGGCGTGCAGGCGAAGAAAACAAAGAAGAAGGAATCGCTGGCATGGGACGATGATTCCAAACATCCGCCGCTTGTAAATCCTGAAAAGCCGCTTCCGCTCAATACGGACGAAGTCGCGTCCATCCTGGAATATGGCGGCCCGTTCTCGCAGTATTTTGATTCGTTCGAGCAACGTCCCGAACAAGTCGCGATGCTGCGCGCGGTGACGGACGCGCTGTCTTATGGAAATCATTTGATGGTCGAAGCGGGGACGGGCGTTGGAAAATCTTTCGCGTACCTCGTGCCTGCCGCGTTGTTTGCCAAACAAAACAACACGCGCGTCGTCGTATCCACCAACACGATCAACTTGCAGGATCAACTCGTGCAACGCGACCTGCCGAATCTCAGCGTGGCGTTGAATCTTGATTTTCGATTCTCCATTTTGAAGGGACGCTCGAATTATCTTTGCCCGCGCCGTTTTGAGAACATGCGCCATTACGGTCCGCGCACAGCGGAGGAAATGCGCGTGCTGGCAAAGGTCATGGTGTGGCAGATGGAAAATCAGAACGGGGATCGAAGCGAGATCAATCTCACGGGTCCGACCGAGCGCGAGGTGTGGAGTCGAATGTCGGCTGAGGATGACGCGTGCACCACCGAGACTTGCGTCAAGCGCACGGGCGGCGCGTGTCCGTTTCATCGCGCCAAGTCGGCGTCGCAGTCCGCGCACGTGCTGGTCGTCAACCACGCGTTGTTGTTGTCGGATGTCGCGACCGGGAGCAAAGTCCTGCCGGAGTATTCGCACCTGATCATTGACGAGGGTCATCATCTTGAGTCGGCGACGACGAACGCGCTGTCGTTCAAACTGAATCAATACGACATGGATCGCATGATGAAGGAAGTCGGCGGATCGAACGCGGGCATACTCGGACGAATCCTCGGCGAGACTCACGATGCGCTTCGCCCCTCCGACTTCGGCCTGTTCCAACAAAAAATCAGCCGCGCCACCGATATGGCTTTCCGCATCGAACAGATGAACCGCGGGTTCTTCAACGCCCTGGGCGAATTCGCGCGCTTGCAACGCGAGGGCCAACCGCAATCCAATTACAACTGGCAGGCGCGAGTTTTACCCGCGACGCGCACGCTCCCCTACTGGGACGAGATCGAAATGGCGTGGGACGCGACCGGCGAGACATTGCGACTGCTCATCAACGCGCTGGCGGAAATTTATAAAAACGTTGGCGAACTTTACGCGGAGGGACACGATAATCTCGAAGACGTGATGAGCGACATCAGCAACGTGGCGCGGCGACTCACTGAAGCCGAAGCCAACGTTACCGGCATGATCAGCAAACCCATGAACGGCATGGTCTACTGGATCGAAGTGCAACCGAATGGAAACAAACTTTCACTGAACGCCGCGCCGTTGAGCGTCGCCAAACTGGTCGAGCAATATTTGTGGCACGAAAAGCGCTCCATGGTGTTGACCTCCGCCACCTTGACCGCGCACGGCGAGTTTCAATACCTGCGTAACACCCTCGGCGCGGACGAAGCCGACGAGATGCAACTCGGCTCGCCGTATGATTACGAAAACGCGGCGTTGCTCTACATCGCGAACGACATTCCCGAACCGAACGCCAACGGCTTTCAACAAATCCTCGAGAAGACCCTCATCAACACCGCCAAAGCCACCGGCGGACGAATGCTCGTGTTGTTCACGTCCTACGCCGCGTTGAAGAAGACCGCGCAAGCCATCACGGGTCCGTTGGCGCGCGAGGATATTTACGTCTATGAACAAGGCGACGGCGCATCGCCGAACGCGTTGCTCGAATCATTCAAAGCCACCGAACGCGCGGTGCTGCTGGGAACCAAGTCCTTCTGGGAGGGCGTGGACGTGCCGGGCGATTCGTTGTCTGTTGTCGTGCTGACAAAACTGCCCTTTGATGTCCCCACCGATCCATTGATCGCGGCGCGCTCCGAAATGTACGAAGACTCGTTCAATCAATACTATTTACCCGAAGCGATCTTGAAATTTAGGCAAGGCTTTGGTCGCCTCATCCGCACCCAATCCGATCGCGGCGTCGTCGCCATCTTGGATCGCCGCGTTCTAACGAAACAATACGGCAGGCTGTTTTTAGAGTCCCTGCCTGGATGCACCGCGCGGCAGGGACCCGCGGCGAATCTTTCACGCGAAGCTGGGAAATGGCTGGGGATGTAGAACGGAGTAAAATACCCACATGGCAATCGTTCTGTATATCCAGCATAATCGCTCAATGAAGGAGTTGCAGTCAACTACGAGGGAGGAGTTGCACTTGCGGATGCTGATGCCATCTGTGCTGGATAGGGCGTTCAAGGGTGAATTATGAGGGCGAAGGTCAAAGTGCTTTGCCTTTCGTTCCTGCTCCTGCTTGCCTCCTCCACTCCTACGGATGCGACACAAGCAGAGGAAGATATCATCATGACAATTAGCGCCGAGTCGCAGTACATTAACACTTATCAATCAACTGGTATTCTTGTCGCTCTGACAACCCGCGCTGGTGAAGCGATAAAGGGACGGAAGATCACTTTCACCGCTGATATGGGTACTTTGAAGCCTAACCAAGCGATTACTAATGCCAGCGGTGAAGTGTGGGTCACGTTTGTCGCATCAGGCTGGGCAGGCGTAAGCCACATTACCGCCAATTCGGGCGGAGTCAGTGAAATGATCGAAGTCAATGTAGCACTATCAACTTTCCAATGGATCGTCATTGTTTTTCTGTGCTTGCTCGGTCTCTTCGGCGTTGTGATTCTTGTGCTAAGGCACAGAAGAAAGGCAGTGATGATGGCGAAGGTCAACGCGCTGCGGGAGTTGCAGTCCGCGAGTGGGGAGGGGTTGTCCGCGTTGATGCCGTCCGTGTTGGATAGGGCGTTCAAAGGAGAGTTGTAAGATGGCAAAATCAAATTACCCGCCATTGCCAGACAACAGAAACAAAAAAGGCAAGAATGTTTTTCCAGACGGCTATGTCGTCCGATTTACAATTACCGATGAAATCCGCAAACCGCAATCGGATGCCCCGCACAAAATTATTTATCTTCAGCGAGTCGAATTTGATGACAAGCGTGTCGAGTTGCGTCTTTGTTATTACATTATCGGAAAATTACCGAAGATGAAAGGGAAATGGGTCTTTGGTCAATATGCCACTTTTCTACCCACAAAAGACTTTAAAGCAATTGTGAACGAAGCAAGGAAAAGAGAATAGATATAGTGAACGAGCAGCGGCGCATTGTCGCTTATCTGGACAGGTTGCCCCCTCACGGGGATCTTCGACAGGCGAAGGTCAATGCGTTGCGGGAGGTACAGTCCGCGAGCGGGGAGGAGTTGTCTGCGTTGATGTCGTCCGTGCTGGATAGGGCGTTCAAAAGAAAGTTGCTGAGAGAAAGGAAATAAGAAAAATGAACATACCTACAATTGGCGGAGCAAGAGGCATCTTCGAGTTCTTTGTACCAGGGGTATTTTTGCTTCTCAATCTTGGATTTGCTACATACATCTTCCCGTTTACTGATGCTGAGACCAAAAATGGGATTACAGCGACGGCTTCGAGCCCCGCATTGGTCTTGATCATTGGTATCAGCTTCGGTTATCTAGTTGGGGTCGTTCTTCGGCTCTTCCAGACTGATTTACCAGATCGTCTATCGGCTGCATGGCTGCGAAGCTTCGACCGCCGAGCTCGTCAGGAAGATCGCAAATTCAAATTATGGGCAATCGAACAGTTTCCCTACTTTGGATGGATTGAGCAAACCTGCAGGCTGTATTTACCTATCGAAGCTCTAGACTTCTATCAGAATACCTGGGGGCAAAGAAAGCAGGGTGAGCAAAACAAACAATTTTTCACATTCATCAAGACTATGATTAATTCAGATGACGAAAGAGCGGCAGATGAGATGTACGCCGCCGAATCTCTATGCCGTTACATCGCAGGAATGTTCTATGCCCTGTGCTTTGCTTGTCTTTCTCTACTGATCCCCATAGTTGTCTCTTATCTCATGCTTGGTCAGGTTCTGATAGGCTTGATAATTGTTCTGGCTGTCTACCTCTTTATGATTGTCGAAATCCTGGCACATTACCGCTTTCTCCGAATAAAGGAGGTCGAGATTGTTTTTGCAGCTAGTTATAAAAACAAGGACCTCTTTGAAAAAACTACCTCCAAAAACAAAGGTACGACCACGCGCTCTTCAAAGAAGTAATCCAGCAAGCAAGAACCTAACCGCTTAAAATACAGCCACGGAATGAACAGCAGGCGCTCGATCCCTTTTCATCCTTCCCCAAATCAGGGTGAGGATTTCGGTGAAGGTCAACGTGCTGCGAGAGTTACAGTCCGCGAGCGGGGGAGTTGTCCGTGTTGATGCCATCAATACTTGATAAGGCTTTCAAAGGTGAATTGTAAAGAAAGGAATAGTTATGGCTGGCAAATATACTCCGCTTGAAAATTACTTGCGTGATTTACCTGCAAGTCAAAAAGAAATTACTCTTTCCTTTGAACAGATCGAAAGAATAATAAATGCCAAATTGCCGCAATCTGCTTATGAATATCAGGCATGGTGGGCAAACGAGAAAGAGGGGAACCACGTCAATGCGCGTGCTTGGGCAAACGCTGGCTGGAAGGTTGAAAGCGTTGATTTCAAAAGGAAACAAGCAAGGCTGGTTCGAGTATGATGGCGAAGGTCAGCGCGCTGCGGGAGTTGCAGTCCGCGAGCGGGGAGGAACTGTCCGCGCTGATGCTGTCCGTGCTGGAAGGGCGTTCAAAGGTGAACTTTAGCCCCCCTCCCATCCTCCCCCAAATTCAGAAGTGCGCTGAATTTGGGGGAGGGGAATGTAATGTATGAATGAAAATATTAATGTCAAACCAACGCCTGCATTGTCCCCTCCCCAAATTCGACGCGCTCTTCGTCGCATTTGGGGAGTCCGCTGGCGGGGTTAGGCATCGCGGTCAAGAAGATCGCAGAGAAGGCGAAGGCAGAGACAGGTTCGTAGATATGCAGGAGGACGCACTGTTGAAGTACGTCCTCTTTTTGTGTAACTTGGGTTATTGATTACAGTCCGTTCAATTGAACTTGAAATGTCTCGGTTGGCTTCAATGTCACCGCCTCCAAACTCAACGTGCGCGTGGATGGATCGTATTTGCCCGGCAATGAAGCCGAAGCAGTTTCATCCACGCCGCGCAGGTGGATGCGATATATACGTTGTGAGGGGATGAGACTCGTATCGCCGGTCGCGGGGTAAATGGTGAACGTATCTTTTTCAAGCGCGAACGTCGTAATCGCATACTTGCCGCGTTGATAATCGGTGGTCTTTCCGTCGTCTTCGTAGAGGTCGAAGCGGTTGTCTGCACCGGGGAAAATGTAGATGTCGAGCTCTTTGGGATTCTCGATCCCGCCCCAACCGACCTTGGGCGCGAGCGGGATGATGGCTCCCTCTTTTGCGAACACGGGAATATCTTCAAGTGTGGCATGGATCTTGTACCAACGACCGCCCTCGAGCCTTTCGCCTGTGAAGAAGTCGAACCACGTCCCGGCGGGGAACCAGACCGGTTGCGCGGCGAGTCCACTGCGGGCGTTGATCGGTTTCAGCACAGGCGCGGCGATCAACTCCGTCCCAAAGAAATATTGATCTTTCGCCTCGAAGGCGTCGGCGGAGTCCATGTTCCCATAATACATCGGCGTGACGAGGCTGATGCCCGTCTGATGCGCGCGCCAAGCCATGCTGTAGATGTATGGGATCAGCGCGTGACGCAATTGCATAGCCTCGCGCGCCGCGTGATAGACGCGCTCCGGTTTCATCCACGGGCGGCGTTCGAGGCGCGGCAGTTTTGTGCTGTGCAAACGGAAGATGGGACTGAAAACGCCAAACTGCACCCAGCGCAGATAAAGCTCGGGCGTTCCATCCACGCGGAAGTGCCCGCCGATATCGTGACTCCACCAGCCATAAGCCACGTTCGCGGCGGCGGCTGTGAAGTATGGTTGGAACGCGAGCGACTGCCATTGGATAATCGTGTCGCCGCTGAAACCGATCGGATAACGATGATTGCCCAATCCGCCCCAGCGCGAGAAGACGAACGGTCGCTTCCGTCCATCGCGACCTAAATCTTGAAAGTGGAGATGGTTCAATCCCCACAGCGGATCAAGCCCTTTGAGGCGCGACTTCTTACCTTGCTGCCAATCCATCCACCAGAAGTCAATTGCGGAATTCACTTTTTCTGAACCGCCAAGAACGCCAAGGTCGCTAAGATTCTCTTTCTCCATTTCCTTCGCGTTCTTAGCGCGCTTCGCGGTTAGATCGCCGCGCTCGAATGGATGATGGAGGATTTCAAAGTAGCCTTCCGTGAAACGCGGGTCGGAGATGTCGAAGGGAATGGGCTTCTTCGTCGCGGGATCAATGCCCATCCACTTTGCCATGTCTTCGTATTGTTCCTCATGCGGATACACACCCAATGCCGGGTGGAGGTTTAGCGCGGTACGTAATCCCTGTGAATGTAACCACGCGATAAATCCCTGCGGATCGGGGAAGAGCTCGCGGTTCCAGGTGTAACCCGTCCAGCCTCCGGATTCGTTACCGGTTTTTGTGATATGCCAATCCATGTCCACGATGCAAACCGAGAGCGGAATATCGCGGGCGCGGAATTCTTGCATCAGCGATTGCAACTCATCCTGTGTGTAAGCCCAATACCTGCTCCACCAGTTGCCGAGAATGTAGCGCGGGATCATCGGAACCTCACCGGCTATGCGCGTGTAGTCGCGCAACAACGCGGGGATGTCTTGACCGTAGCCGAAGAAATATAAATCGGGTTGTTGCGTCCCTTCGACTTTGCTCAGGGCAGGGTTGCGTGTTACTAACCAGCCGCGTTCATCAAACACAAGTGTCTTCGAGTCATCCACAACCGACCAGCCCTTTTTCGAGACCAGACCCTCTTCGAGTTTTGTCCTGCCCGCGACTCCATCGAGCGTGCGCGCTGTACCCATGAGGTTGCCAGCCTTGCGCGCCGAGTCGCCGTAACGCCAGGTCACATTGTTTTGTTTGAGCGTGATACTCAAATTGCGGGGTATGAATCCTGTACGCGCAATCTTATAGACGAGATGAAGATATTCCGTTTCGATCTCGATGACTTTATCTGTGATCCTCTTCTTGAACTTTGGCGCTGGCTGCTCGCGATACCAGAAGACTTGCGAAGGGCGGTCTTCGAAGACGTTATCCTTGCTGTATTCGATTCGGATAATACGATTCATCAATACGGTGAAGCGCACATTCGGCGCGGTAACGACGGCTTTTTTGTTGGCGAGCGGCTTGAAAGAGGGAACAGGCGGCAGGGGCATGGGAGATTCCTCGAGGTTCGGATATACCAAGTATACACGTACACAAGGAAACGGTTCACAAAGACTCCGAGTTTCCCCTCGGAGTCTTTTTTTATTTTTTTTCAGAAATCTCTGCTTGCCCACCTACTTTGTACTTGTCTACTTTCTCGTTTTCATAAGCGACATGAAGATGACCACTCTTCTCTCATGGCGCGTCAATTGGACGATCCCCCACACCAATCGAGTGGGTCGTGAACGACATGGCTTTACAATTTATGCGTGGGGAGGGACAAAGTATTTGCAGTGGTTTTATGGAACATACAACGCGGAAAGAACTTTACCTGCAAAAGTTATGACTTTACTTCTTACATCAACATGCAACTCTCCGATCTCAAGGCGCATAGACCATACTCAGAAGGTCCTCACATTGTAACCTCAACCCCTTGTGGCTGACTCGATAGCTTGACCCTTCGAAAGTCCACTCGAGAAACCCTGCATCTACGTTATCTTGCCATTGCTGGTTGACAAGAGCGCCCTGCACACAAATGCCTGATTGCTCCCATACCGTTACCTTTTGTTGTGTAGCATTGGGGTCGGGAGTAATAATTGCTTGTTCGTCCACAGCGGATTCCCTGATCAGTTCCCCACCGTTGGAGTAATTGATGATCTCTCGGTATGAGTCGGGCAGACGACTCGTATCATATCTCCAAGAGTCTATCCCGTTCGGCCCCCAATTCAAGCCTATAAACCTAAAGGGGACTCTCACTACTAGTGTCACAAACGTAAGTCGCGCGTTGCCGACTTTACCTGTGACTTCCCAGCATCCTTGCGTTGGGAAAATAAGTGAGATGGGCCTAAACCCACTGTCTCCATATCCCTCTGGAATTTCCGCTCGTGGCGGTGGTGCGGGCGCATCCAGCCTTCGACCTTCTATGGTCAACTCTCCTCGCACCCCCCGCCACCAGGGCCACTTCATCGCTAACGAACCATCCGGCAAAATAAACCCTGGTCCATCACGCGCGAATATCACCACACCCTCTGGCGATGGAATCGTGAATAAAGTGCCGTCTTCATTCCCATAGTTGAAGTCCGACGCACTTGAAGCAGTAGGTGATTTGCTATTGGGTAGAGTCACCGGACAGGAACTAATGACCGTCTTGGCTAGTGATGCTGCCGTGGGAGCTGCTGACATTGCAGATGATGGGCTTGGTACAACCTCTCTTTTGGCACCAACACATGCTGTCAGCAATTGCAACAGCAAAAGCAATGCAAACAAACGTAACATCAATTCATGATATTTCTCAATATGATTGAGCACACAGTCGAAATAAACCTGTATTGAGCGCTGAACAGAGGTATCTTTCATTCGAGGGTATTGTTCGAAAACGGACGGCGATCAAGAGGCTAATTGTTCGCTCAATAGATCGACGTCAGGCTCAAAGTGCTTTGTGAGATTAACATAACACAACTACCGCATTTCTACGATAGCGCGGTTTTCATCTGCTGTCAACTACGGATTCCCGAAGGTTGTTCCTTTTCGAACAAGCGCATGAGTTTTATAACCGCCTCTGTTCGTGAACATACACCCAGCTTTTCATAAATATGGGTCAGATGATGTTCAACCGCGCGGGTGGAAATGCCAAGTTGTAAGGCAATTTGTTTGTTGCTCTTTCCCTCTACCAACAATCGAGCCGCTTCCCAATCTCTTTCGGTGAAATGTTGCTGTTCAGTTTCCATGTCGTTGCTCCCTTCTGCAAAACGAGGATTTCCCTGTCAGCAAGTTGTTTATACCATAAGTGTTTTTTTTTGGCATAGGTTATTTATCTCACATCAACGCAATTTGTCTTACAATAAGCAGGTATGAAAAATAAAATGATCACTATCTTCTCCTGGCTCGTCGCGTTACTCGTTCCGCTCGCGCTGATCGGGCTTGGCTTGCGCGTTCTGCTCACTCCATTGTTTCTGAGAATCGAATACAACATGCCGTACTTCCCGCCGGATGAATATGGATTCACAAAAGCAGATCGCTTGAAGTGGGCGCCTTACGCGTTGGAGTATCTCGTCAACAATGCGGATATTTCGTATCTCGGCGATTTGAAATTCGAGGATGGGCTTCCGCTTTACAACGAACGCGAGTTGGGTCACATGCAGGATGTCAAGCGCGTGACGAAGGGCGCGTTGAACGTTTGGTACGCGGCGCTGGCTTTGTTGATCGGGCTGGGGATTTGGTCTAGGCTCAATAGTTGGGATCAGGCTTATCGTCAGGGGTTGATGCGGGGCGGGTGGTTGATGGTCGGGTTGGCGATCGCGGTCGGGATCGTCGTCCTCATCGGCATTGCGATCAATCCGGATATCTTCTGGAATTTCTTCGCGGGCTTCCATGGTTTACTTTTTGAGGGGGACTCATGGCTGTTCCTGTATTCGGATACGCTGATCCGGCTCTTCCCGATCCGCTTCTGGCAGGACGCGTTTTTGCTGGCGGTGGCCATCGCGTTGGGAGGTGGGCTGGGACTTGCGCTGGGTATGGGGCGAACCTGATGCTGCGTATTGCGTAATACGTAGTATGAATGAACGGGGTATAATCTCATTCGAGGAGAATTTTACATGGCAGAGACGTTATCGCTGGAGAACAAGGTCGCGCTCGTCACAGGCGGGTCGCGCGGCATCGGACGCGCGGCGGCGCTGGAACTCGCGGCGCGCGGCGCGGCGGTGGCGGTGAATTTCAACAAGTCATCCGAAGCCGCGGACGAAGTGGTGAAAAAGATTCAAGAGGCGGGAGGCAAAGCCGCGGCCTTTCAAGCGGATGTCTCTGATTTCAAACAAGCCGAAGCGCTGGTAAAGTTCGCAGTTGAGACGTTCGGCGACCTGAACATTCTCGTCAACAACGCTGGCATCACCAAAGACACGTTGATTATGATGATGTCCGAAACGGATTGGGATTCGGTGATCGCGACGAATCTCAAATCCACGTTCAATTGCTCGAAAGCCGCAGTCAAACACATGCTGCGGAAACGCGTCGGACGGATTATCAACATGGCGTCGGTGGCGGGACAGATGGGCAACCCCGGGCAGACGAATTACTCCGCATCCAAAGGCGGGCAGATCGCGTTCACCAAGGCGCTGGCGCGCGAAGTGGCGGCGCGCAATATCACTGTCAATGCGATTGCGCCCGGCTTCATAGATACCGAAATTCTCGATCTCATGAATCCCGAAACGCTTGAAGCGATGATCAAAATGGTTCCGCTGGCGCGCAAAGGCAAACCGGAGGAAGTCGCGTATGCGGTCGCGTTCCTCGCTTCCGATCAGGCCGCGTTTATCACCGGTCAGGTGTTGGGCGTGGATGGCGGAATGGCGATGATGTGACAAAAGAGAGAGAATTGGAGAATAGGAGAATTCTCTCATCCTCCAATTCTCCGCTTATAACAAACAGGCGACGAAATGACTAATTCAATTTCTCAAGGCAAAATCACCATCGCGCCGGACGTGCTTGTGACCATCGCGCGCATGTCCGCGTTGAGCGTGCCAGGCGTCAGTAAGATGGCGCAGGTGACGGGTGGGGTGAACCGTTTGTTCAGGCGCGGAGTCGGCGATGGCGTGCGGATCGAAGTCGAGGATAACGTCATCGTCGCCAGCCTGTATCTCATCCTGAAACAGGACGTCAACATCCGCGAGGTCAGCCGCAACGTACAGGGACAGGCCGCGCGCGCGTTGCAGGAAATGACCGGCATGGACGTGGCTGAAATCATCATCCACATCGAAGATATGGATTACGAAGAGATCGAGGCAAACCCCGTATGAAACCCCGCACCAGGGCGCGCGCGCTGGCCCTGCAAGTACTTTATGAAGTGGATATCGCCAACCATCCTCCCGCCGAGGTATTCACAGCCAGACTCGAGGAAACGCCGCTCGCCGACGAACTCGCCGAATTTGCGCGGCGGCTTGTCTTTGGCATCCTCCCCATTACACGCGAACTGGACGAACTGATCGCAAAATACGCGCCCGAATGGCCGCTCGATCAGATCGCCGCGATTGACCGCAACATTTTACGCATGTCGCTGTGGGAGTTCTCGGTGTTCCATGAGACTCCGGTCAAGGTCGCCATCAACGAGGCGGTGGAACTCGCCAAACATTACGGCTCCGATTCGGCGCCGCGCTTTGTCAACGGCGTGCTGGGCTCGCTGGCGGAACACCAGCACGAAATCAAACAGATCGTTCAAAAGGCATAACTACACGCTCAAGCCTCGGTCCCCGGCGGCGAGTCCAACGCCGAGGACGGCGTTGGGAGCAGGTTTAGTCATTCAATAGGCATAATTTCAGATCATTATGGAAATTCTCGGCATCGGCGCGTATGAACTCATCTTTATTTTTATCATCGCCTTGATCGTGTTGGGACCGAAGGATATTCAAAAGGCGGGACGCACGGTCGGTCGCTGGCTGAATCAGTTGATTCGATCCGACGGCTGGAAAGCCTTTCAGCAAACTTCGAGCGAAATTCGCAACCTGCCAAACAGACTGATGCGGGAAGCCAACAATGAAATCACGGGAGTGGAGAGGGACATTCAAAACCAAATCGGACCTTCCCCGTTTGCCTATCAATCCAGGCAACCCCAAAAAACCGACAACCCCGTTCAACCTGATTCTGCCAATCTCAATTCTCCAACCGCCGGCCTCGACGGCGAAGAATCCAACGCCGAGGACGGCGTTGGAAGCAAGAAAGTTGAGAGCAAGAAAATTGAGAACAGCGTGGAAAGCAAAGTTGACGCAGACACAACCGATCAAAATGCGTAGATTCTTCAAAGCCCTCTGGCGGGTGATAACGTTCCCTTTCGTCCTCGTCTTCAACGTCCTCGCTTTTCCCTTCCGCATGACGCGCACGGCATATCGGTTTTTGAACGCGGAGATCGAGGAGGATAACCCGCTCCTTGACAAACTGTCCGCGCTCGCCACCGAAGCGGAGGCGCGCGCCAGTCTCTGGGATCATATCGAGGTCTTGCGAACGCACCTCCTGCGGATGCTGATCGGGCTGGGGCTGGGCGTGGGCGTTTCGTTTTATTTCACCATCCCGTTGATGGAATTCCTGGCCGACCCCGTCGGCGGATTGGGTAAACTGCAAGCCATCAAAGTCACGGAAGAGATCAGCGTCTATATGCGCGTGGCGCTCGCCAGCGGCATCGCCATCATGCTTCCGTATCTTGTCTTCGAGCTATGGTTGTTCGCCGCGCCGGGTTTGAAGCCGCGTGAACGCAAATTCGGGCTGGCGGGGATTCCGCTGGCGTTCATTCTTTTTACGGCGGGGATGGCGTTTACTTATTTCATCCTGCTGCCCACCGCCCTGCCGTTTCTGGAGGGCTTCACGAGCATTCAGGAATTCTGGACCGCAAACGATTACTTCGGATTCGTCACCGGCTTGATGATCTGGATCGGGCTGTTCTTTGAGTTCCCGCTGGCGGTTTATATTTTGACCTCCATGGGATTCATCCAACCGCAAATCCTCGCGGGACAATGGAGGCTGGCGATTGTGATCATCGCGATCATCGCCGCCGCCGTCACGCCGACAATTGATCCGGTGACGATGGGGTTGACCATGCTGCCCATGATTATGCTATATTTTGCGGGCATCGGATTAAGCCGCGTCGCCCACGCCGGGCGAAGAAGAAGGGCGGATCAAGTCAATGAAACAGAAGCAGGCTTGGGCTGAGTCAGAAGCGTAGGACAAATTGTCAATTTGTCGCATAAGAGGAGAAAGAATGAAATCACGTCCGGTTTTTCCGCGTCAATTTTTTGTATTTATCATCGTCCTCGCATTGAGCGGACAGGCGTGCGCGTTGTCCCTGCTTGAATTGCCGACATCCTCCACGCCCGCGCCCAATAACGGACTCGGCCCCACGCCGCAGGCGCGCGCCGAAGTGACGTTTACCGCGCGCCTGCCCGAACCGTTGCTGCCAAATGAAATCCTTGTGATCAGCGTGGTGGACGAAGTGACCGGGCTGGCCTTGAACGCCGTTGATTATCAACTCTCCATCGTGGACGCGAACACGTATACCGCCAAACTCGCCATACCGGATAAATCCATCATCAAATATCGCTACGCGCGGCGCGGCGCGGCGCGCGTGATGGAAGACACCAACACCGACAGCGCCGTCCGCTATCGCATGTTGTTCGTCAACGGCCCGACGCAGATCATTGACACGGTCAGCAGTTGGGCGGATAAACCCGTCAACACATTGTCGGGAAATATCGAGGGCAAAGTCGTCAACGCGGATACCGGCGCGCCCATCCCGGATATCATGGTCACGGCGGGCGGCGCGCAAACGCTCACCGATTCTGCGGGACGTTTTCAGATCGTCGGCTTGCGCGGCGGGACTCATAACCTGGTGGCGTACGCGCTCGACGGCGCGTACCAGACCTTTCAGCAGGGCGCGGCAGTGGCGGAGAGTCAAAACACGCTGGTTGAGATCAAGCTGAAAGCCGCGCAATTGGTGAATGTGATCTTTACGGTCTCGGTCCCATCCGGGACGCAGCCCGGCGTTCCGCTCCGCATCGCGGGCAGCCTGCTTCAATTAGGAAATACATTTTCCGATCTGCGCGGCGGACTCAGCGCGGTCGCGGATCGTATGCCAGTGATGACGCCTCTGCCCGACGGACGTTATTCCGTTTCGCTGTTCCTGCCCGTCGGCGCGGACGTTGAATACAAGTACACGCTCGGCGATGGATTCTGGAACGCCGAGTTTACCTCCACCGGTTCCTATCTCACGCGGCGTTTCGTCGTCCCCGCCCAAAACATCAACATCGAAGACGGCGTGCAATCGTGGCAGGCGGGTCCGAACGCGCCGATCCTCTTTCAAGTCACCGCGCCCGCCAACACCCCAAGCGGCGACGTCCTCTACATTCAATTCAATCCGTATGGCTGGACGCCTCCGATCCCAATGTGGAACATGGGCAATAACCGCTGGGCTTATAAACTGTATGGACCGTTGAACATCATCGGCTCATTTGGATATCGTTATTGCCGCAACGCCCAATGCGATTCAGCCGACGACGCGCAGACCATCGGGCCCAGCGCGCACGGGCGCAACATCTCGCCAGCGATCGCGCCGCAAGACATCATAGACACGCTCAACGATTGGGCGTGGTCGCCGAAGGTCGGCAGTCCAACGTTGGTCGCGACGACCATTTCCTCGCGCGCGGGCTTTGTGGCGGGCGTCGAGTTTCAATCGTATTACGATCCGAATACGCCCGCATTTGTCGCGCCCGCGCTGCAAAACGTTCAAGCCCTCGGCGCCAACTGGATCGTCTACACCCCCTCATGGACGTACGCGCGCAACAACCCGATCGTCTTCAGCGCGCAACCCGGCAAGGATCCGTTTTGGGTGGATACGATCACAGCCGTCGCGCAGGCGCGCACATTGAATCTCAACGTCGCGCTGTTCCCGCAGCCGCGCTTCGTTTCGACCGGGCCAAACGCAAGCGCGATGAACGCCAATGATTTCTGGAAGACCGCGCCGCGCGACTCCAGCTGGTGGGAAGCGTGGTTCAACCACTACCGCGCCTTCGCCGTCCATTTTGCGGATCAGGCGACTCAATCCGGCGCGCAGGCTGTGATCATCGGCGGAGACTGGATCGGTCCGGCTCTGCCTTCGGGGAAACTTGCCGACGGCGCCTCAAGCGGAGTCCCCGCCGACGCCGAAACGCGCTGGAAAAATATCATCGCCGAAGTCAGGCAACACTTTCGCGGCAATGTGATCTTTGCGATCCCTTATGACAACAGCGTGATCGTCCCGCCCGTCAACGCGCTCAAAGACGCGGACGCGGTGTACCTGCTCTGGTCGGTGAAATTGAGCGGGACCGTCACCGCGCCCGGCAAAGCGGACATGATCAACGAAGCGGGCAAACTGCTCGATACCAACATCGCGCCCATTCAAACGCAGGTGGGCAAACCGTTCATCATCGCGCTGGCATACCCGTCGTCAACGTACTCTGCCACCGCCTGTATCCCCAACGGCAACGCCTGTTTCGATTGGACCGTCTTCAACCGCCCCAACCCTGACCTCAACATCGCCAACGTTGATCTCCAACAACAAGTGGACATCTACGACGCAATGTTCAACGCTATTAACGCGCGGTCGTGGGTCAGCGGGTTTGTGAGCCGCGGCTACTTCGCGCCCGTCGTCTTGCAGGACAAGTCCGCCTCCGTTCACGGCAAACCCGCCTCGGATTTGTTATGGTACTGGTTCCCGCGTTTGCTTGGGAATATCAAATAAACCTTTCGTAGCGCAAGATGGCATCTTGCGCTACGCAGGAGGATTCATGTCTAAAACCAAAAAAGTGTTGAAGGGGATTGGATTAAGCCTGCTCGTTATTGTCTTGTTATTAGGAGGAAGCGGCGGGTTCTACTTTACAAGTTACCTGCCGGACACCGTCGCGCCGAAATCCTTCCCCCAAATTGACGGCGAGATCAAACTCGCGGGTCTCGATGGACCCGTTGACGTGTATCGCGACAAGATGGGCATTCCGCACATTTACGCGTCAACGACTCACGATCTCTTTCTCGCGCAGGGCTACATCCACGCGCAGGATCGATTCTGGCAGATGGATTTTTCGCGGCACGTGGGTTCGGGTCGCGTCGCGGAAATGTTCGGCAAAGACCGGGTCAGTACAGACGCGTTTTTGCGTACGCTGGGCTGGGCGCGCGTGGCGGAAGAGGAATTGAAGTTATTGCCGCCGGAGGATCTTGCCGTTTTACAGGCGTATTCAGACGGGGTCAACGCCTATCTTGTCGATCACAAAGGCGAAGCGTTGAGTTTGGAGTACAGCGTCCTCAAACTGCTCACGCCGGGATATGAGCCCGAACCGTGGATTCCGCTCCACTCGATCACCTGGGGCAAGGCAATGGCTTGGGATTTGGGCAGGGGTCGTTTGAATTCCGAAATCCAGCGCGCGATTCTGTTGAAGACACTCACGCCCGAACAACTGGCGGAACTCTATCCGCCCTACCCTGCGGAGAATCCTTACATCGTCAATGATTTTTCGATTAGCGCGTCCTCCCAATCGGCGGACCTTCGGCTGGCGCAATCGTCCGATGTCAGTTCGCTGCTCGCAACCATTAGCGAGAAGCAAAAAGAACTTGATAGTCTTCTCGGTCCCGGCGGCGAGAATATCGGCTCGAACAACTGGGTCATCGGCGGCGATCTCACCGCCACGGGTAAACCCATGCTGGCAAACGACATGCACCTCGACCAGCAAATCCCGTCCATCTGGTACCAGGTGAGTCTGCGTTGCCGCCCGGTTTCAGAACAATGTCCCTTCGATGAAACCGGCTTTTCCTTCGCGGGCGTGCCGGGCATTATCGCCGGTCACAATCAACGCGTCGCCTGGGGACTTACGAATGTAGGCCCCGACGTGATCGATCTCTATATCGAAAGGATCAACCCGGAGAATCCGAACCAGTATGAAGTCAACGGCAATTGGGTGGATATGACTCTCGTCGAAGAGTCGATCAAAGTCCCCGGTCAGGACGAACCGGTGAAGTTGATCGTGCGCTATACGCGCAACGGACCGATCGTCTCCGATACGTACGGTCCGCTTAAAGGACAACGCGATGACGATGAACCGAACTTCACGCAAAAAGCCGGAATCGAATTGCCCGAACAGTACGCCGTATCCATGCGTTGGACCGCGCTCGAACCGAACCGGGTTTTCAAGGCGATCTTTGGTTTGAACCGCGCCGGCAACTGGGATGAATTCCGCGCAGCCGCATCAAATTTTGCCGTGCCAGCTCAGAACATCGTTTATGCAGATGTGGACGGCAACATCGGCTATCAGACGCCGGGCTGGATTCCGATCCGCAACGAGGGACACGACGGATCGTTACCCGTCCCCGGCTGGACGGACGAATATCAATGGCAGGGATATATTCCCTTCGATGAACTGCCGCGCACGATCAACCCCGAAGCCGGTTTCATCGCCACCGCCAACAACGCCATCGTCGGAGCGGAGTATCCGTACTTGATCACCACCGATTTCGACCGCGGCTATCGCGCCCGCCGCATCACCGACATGATCGCAGACGCGCCCGCGCCGATCACGGTGGAATACATCCAACAGATTCACGGCGATAACAAAGACCTGAGCGCGGAGTTCCTCGTCCCGGTTTTGCTGGAGATTGACCTCGGCGACGATCATCTCAACGAAACGCGGTCGCTTTTGAAAGGTTGGGATTATCAACTGAACATGGATTCCGCCCCAGCCGCGTTGTACCAATCATTCTTCCATCACTTGCTGGCGCGCGGCTTCCGCGACGATCTTCCCAAAGATTATTTCCCCACCGGCGGATCGCGATTCACGCTTGCGATAAAAAATCTCATGCGGCAGCCGGATAGTTTCTGGTGGGACGATAAAACCACGACTGACAAAGTTGAGTCGTTTGACGATATCCTCCGCCTCGCGTTTGCGGACGCCGTTTCCGAACTCGAGAAACGCTTTGGCAGGGACGCCTCAAACTGGAACTGGGGCGATATGCACGTTCTCAACCTGACTCATTCCACGCTGGGCGCTTCGGGCGTCCCGCCGATTGAAGCGCTCTTCAACCGCGGACCGTTCCGCACGAGCGGAGGCAGTATCATCGTCAACGCGACCGGATGGAACGCGGCGCTTGAAACGCCGGAGGCGTACGCTGTCGCATCCTATCCCTCCGAGCGCGTGATCTATGATTTTTCGGATTTCAACAACTCGGTTGCGATTCACACAACGGGGCAATCCGGTCACGCGTACCATCCGCATTACGTGGACATGACTCCGCTATGGGCAAACATCCAGTATTACCCCTTATGGTGGAATTTGGACTCCATAACCGCTAACGCCGAAGGTCATTTGGTGTTGACGCCGAAGTAAAGCATATGTGGGACGAAATTAACCCTTCGACACCCCCTCCGGTCGCAGGGCAAGTCTCGTCCTACACTCATGCATCTCCCTGTCACACCATGTGACAGGGAGAATTTTTTATTAATGGCGGTTTTTGGCAGTTTTTGATCTTGTTTTGGCAGTTTTTTTGCAATACGATAATTTCGAGATTCATAGTTGACTTTTGCTCTGAAACTCTTATAATGAAATTGACGGACAGTCGCAGGGGGAGGAATGTTCGGAGCGGTTATTCAACAGGAGGTAACCATGCTCACTCAACCAAAATTCAGCCGGATGTTTTTTTCAGTCATCGTCATTCTGACCCTGACCTTATCGAATTTCAGCCCCTCCCCAGCGCGGGCGCAAGGCGGAGACGATGGCATCAAGCGCCAGGTCAATGCCCAAAGCGGCAGGGTCAGTTTCATCGGGCCTGAAAGCGGAGGCGCGTTGCCCGCGTCAGAGGCGTTGGGAGCATTTTCCCAACCCCAAGATCCGGCGCTGGCATTGGCGAAACGTTTCGCGCCCGAGTTTGGACTTCAAAACCCCGAACGCGACCTCACCGAACTCAAGACTCATCGCGCAGACGATGGACGCGTGACCGCGCGCTATCAGCAGACCTATCAGGGCATCCCGGTCATGGGCGGAGAGTTGATCGTCAACACAAATGAGGACGGGGACTTGTATTCCATGAACGGCGAAGTCTCGCCGGACCTCTCGCTTCCAACCCAACCGACCATTGATTCTGTCCAAGCGGCTGAAACGGCACTCCAAGCAATGGCGAAGTGGTACCAGAAAACTCCTGCCGATTTTGTCGCGACCAAGCCGGAGTTATGGATCTTCGACGAAAGCCTGTTAAAGCAAAGCGCCCGCCCCGCCGAACTCGTCTGGCGCATGGAAGTGACGCCGAAAGACAACGCCATGCCCGTGCGCGAACTGGTGTTGGTGAACGCGGAGAGAGGGAACATTAGCCTGCATTTCAATCAGATTGATACAGCGTGGGGAGCGAATACAATCACCGAGCAGAATCCCCAGCCGATTCTTTCAACAACCGCATCATCCTCAACAATTGAGCCGAGGACAAAAAATATTGTCAAAGATAATCTGCCCGCGCTAACCGGCGGAGTTTGGTATGTGGCAACGACCGGGGATGACGCGAATGATTGCGCCGCCCCGTCAACTCCATGCGCAACTATCAATGGCGCGATTGGGAAGGCGATGGATGGAGATACGATCAAGGTGGCCATCGGAACGTATGCCGGAACTGGATACCAGGTGGTATATGTCAATAAAAGCATTTTCCTATCAGGCGGTTGGGATGCAAGTTTTACAACGCAGAGTGGGATGTCCACAATTGATGGTCAGAATGTTCGTAGAGGAATGTCAGTGAACGGAGGAGTTACTACCACTATAGATCGCTTTAATGTTAAGAATGGACGGGAAAATTTCGGGGGAGGGATTTATAACTATGGAAATCTCACTATTACAAATAGTTACGTTCAAAGCAATTCAGCTGTTCATGGCGGCGGAATTTACAATGGCTGCTGTGACAGTCTGACCATGAATAACACTACTATCAGCAACAACTCAGCTTCCAATAATGGGGGAGGGATTTATAATTGGGGCAACTTGACGCTGAATAACAGTACTGTCAGCGACAATTCAGCAGCTCTTGAGGGCGGCGGGATTTACAATTTGGAGAGTTTGACTTTGAATAACAGCACCCTTAGTGATAACTCAGCTGACAATGGCGGCGGGATGGAAAACTATTCGGGCATTGCGACTTTGAATAATACAACTATCAGTAGTAATTTGGCTTCTTATAATGGTGGAGGAATCTATAGCTTCGGAGGTACTACCTCGCTCAAGAACAGCATGGTAGGCGCCAACAGTTCTGGGGGGAGGGACCGGATTGTTTTGGCACGCTCACTTCAAGCGGTCATAATATTATTGGCCATACTTTTGATTGCAACGTAACCGCGGTTAGCGGAGATAAGTTCAACGTCAATCCAATTCTCGGTACCTTCCTACCTCTCCAAGGTTATTACCCATTGTTGCCAGGCAGTCCGGCAATCAATGCCGGTGATTCCGCTACCTGTCTGCCAACTGACCAGCGCGGTGTGGCGCGCGCCGGGACTTGCGATATTGGTGCCTACGAGTACACTGTTCCAGGTGCCGCTATCAGTCTGTCAGTTGTTAGCGGCAGCGGACAACGCACTGCGCCAAAATTGCCGTTTGTCAAACCCCTTAAAGCCGCCGCGCTTGATAGCCTGGGAAGCCCCGTGCCAAATGTGACTATTATCTTCATTGCACCTGCAAGTGGGGTAAGCGGTATCTTCGCGGGCAATGGTACCAATACTATGACTGGGCTTACAAATGCAGGCGGAGTCGCGACAACTTCCGCCTTCACAGCCAATAATCAGTTTGGGATTTACAACATCTCTGCTTCTGCCGCAGGGCTTTCAACTGTGAATTTCAGTCTCGAAAATGCAGGTTGGTATGTCTCATCCTCTGGCAACGATTCTAATTCCTGTTTGGTGCCAAGTTCTCCTTGCCAAACGATCAATGGCGCGATTGGTAAAACCATTACAGGAGATACAATTGTCGTGGCAGGAGGCGTGTACACAGGCGTAGTAATGATCTCAAAAAGTCTTCAACTCTCAGGTGGTTGGGATGCCAATTTCACCGCCCAAACGGGCACCTCAATCATTGATGGGCAAACTGCGCGACGAGGCGTCCGTGTCGCCGGTGGGATAGTTGTCAGTACTACATTGGAAGGATTTGCGATAATCAACGGCTCTGGAAATGGTGAAGAGGGGGGCGGTATATTTAATGATGGCGCATTGAAACTAAACAACGTGACCCTGAGCAATAACATTGGGCTAAAAGGTGGCGGCATATATAATTCTTCAGCCAGCATGCTGACACTTAATAACGTTACCTTGAGCAGCAACCATGGTGGACTTGGTGGCGGTATATATAACTACTATGGCACGGTGGTACTTAAGAATACATTGATTGGTAATAACGATGGCACTGCGGGCCCAGATTGCTATGGAGTAATTAATAGTGCTGATCACAGTCTTATCAGCGCTACGGCTAGTTGCCAGGTTTTGGGTGGGCAGGGAAATCTTTTCAACATTAATCCACTTTTAGATACCTACAATTCTGCACAAGGTTATTATCCTCTCCTGCTTGGTAGCCCGGCGATTGATGCTGGCAATCCTACAACTTGCCTTCCGACTGATCAACTGGGGACCACTCGCCCTCAAGGCTTTGCCTGCGATATAGGCGCTTATGAGTATGACTTCAACTATTCTCCAGCCTTATTGCTAAGAACCTTTAATGCCGGAAATTTGAACGTTTTGCCGGGAATATTAGCTTGCGATCAAACCGATCTTACGTGTGTGGCAGGCGACAATCATGCTAAGAAAGCACATCAATATGCCGCAGGAACATACAATTTCTACAAAACCAATTTCAACCGCAAGAGCATCGACAACAATGGGCTTGAAATTCTCTCGAGTGTGCGGTATGGAACCAACTATGCCAATGCTTTCTGGAACGGCTATATGATGATCTACGGGGACAAATACGGCTTCCCGCTGGCGGACGATGTGGTGGCACACGAACTGACGCACGGCGTCACGCAATACGAATCCAACCTGTTCTACTTCTACCAGTCCGGCACCATCAACGAATCCTTCTCCGACCTGTGGGGCGAATACTACGACCAGTCCAACGGTCTGGGCAAGGATACCGCGGGCGTCAAGTGGCTGCTCGGTGAAAATATCACCGGCTTGGGCGCCATCCGCAATATGAAGAACCCGCCCCAGTTCGGCGACCCGGACAAGATGTCCAGCCCTTACTATTACGAGGGTTCCAGCGACGGCGGCGGCGTCCATTCCAACAGCGGCGTCAACAACAAAGCCGTCTTCCTGATGGTGGACGGCGGCGCGTTCAACGGCAAGACCGTCGCCGCCCTCGGCTGGGAGAAGGTTGGAGCAATCTATTACGAAGCGCAAGCCAACCTGCTCGCCTCCGGTTCGGATTACTCCGATCTGTATTACGCCCTCCAGCAAGCCTGTACGAATCTCATTGGTCAACATGGCATCGTCGCCGGGGATTGCGTCCAGGTCAAGAAAGCGCTGGATGCGGTGCAGATGAACAGCCAGCCCGCTTCCAACTTCAATCCCGATGCGCCGTTGTGCCCGAAGAACACCATGACCGACCCCTCGCTCACGCTCCTCGAAGACAACCTGGAGAGCGGACTGGGCAACTGGTCCATGAGCGGCTCGCCAAACATCTGGTCGCTCCAGGAAGGGTATGCCGCCAGCGCAACCCATATGTTGTACGGGGATGATTCCTATGACTATAACAATTCCTCCACGACACTAACGACCAGCATTTCCATCCCGGCTGGCAAGACCTACCTGCGTTTCAAACATGCCTACCTGTTCGATTACTTTATCTATCAGGGTACGCCTTATTACTTCGATGGCGGCGTGCTGGAATACAGCGTCAATGGCGGCGCCTGGAAGGACGCCAAAGCGCTCTTCTCGGGCGGCAAGAAGTATGGTGGGGCTCTCTATCCCTCTTCGGGCAATCCCATCGGCGGACGACAGGCATTCGTGGGTGATAGCCATGGCTACGTCTCCTCGCGCTATAACCTCAGTTCGCTGGCGGGCAAGACCGTCAACTTCCGCTGGCGGCTGGGCACAGATTCAACTATTGCCTTCATGGGCTGGTTCGTGGACGATGTGCAAGTCTACACTTGTGTGGGTGTGCCTGTTGTGCCAACTCTGCAAATCCCTGCCAATGGCGCGCTCGTCACCGATTACACACCTTTGCTCAACTGGTCTGATTCCACGCCCGCGCTCGATCATTACCAAGTCCAGGTGGCGACTGACAACACCTTTGCCGCGCCGCTCTACGACGACGATACCCTCGCCGTCTCCGAATTCCAGTTCCCCGCCGACCTCACGCCCGACACTCAATACTTCTGGCGCGTGCGTTCGCTCAACTATCTCAACACGGCGCGCGGCTGGTCCAAAGTATTTTCCTTCCGCGCCGCCATCCTGCCGCCCACCTTGACCGCGCCCGACGATGCCGCCAGCCTCACCCATTTGCGTCCGTTCTTTGATTGGGATGATGTCGTTGGCGCCACTGGTTACAAAATCGCCCTCTCCGCCAATTCCAATATGAGCAGTCCGCTCTTCAATGTCGCCGCCGCAACCTCCGAATTCCTCCCGCCCGCCGACCTGCCCGCCAACACCACGCTCTACTGGCGTGTGCGTGCCATCGGTCCCAACGGCCCCAGCCTGTGGTCGGCGACGCGTTCGCTCCTCACCGGCAACCCGCCCAGCATCCCCAACCTGGTCGCGCCGCTTGAGAATGCCCCGCTGAAGGATTACACGCCGCTCTTCGACTGGAGCAATTCCACCCTGCCCGCAGGCACCACCTTCAAGCATTACGAATTACAAGTGGACGACAACAGCGACTTCAGTCTTCCCGAAATCAACATCAGCACCACCGAGGGCGTCCGCACCGAATCCAGTTTCACGCCGCTTTCTCCGCTTGCTTCCAACACCAAGTACTTCTGGCGGGTGCGGGCGGTCAACGACGTTGCGGGCATCAGCCATTTCAGCGGTTGGTCGGCAGTGCGTTCCTTCCGCGCCGCAATGCTTCCGCCCACGCTCCTCCTGCCTGCGGATACAAGCACGGTGACCGACACACGCAAGCCGCTCTTCGACTGGGACGACGTACCCGGTGCAGCCACCTACAAGATCCAAATCTCGACCGATGCGGCTTTCGGAACCTTCCTGGTGAACCTCACCACGCCCGATGCGACTTCCGCTTTCACGCCCGCCGCGAACCTGCCCAACAACACGACCCTCCACTGGCGCGTGCGCGCCAACGGACCCAACGGTCCTTCCGCCTGGTCAAAATTTAGTTTCACACTCCAGGTACCGTAGGCATACAACCCACCCGCCTCCAGAATTCAAACCCTGGAGGCGGATCCCTTTCCCATTCGTCTGTCATCAGCAGCCCAAAACATAGTAAAGGAAGAATGTAACCATTTGCATTTGACTTTCCAGTATAAATCTGCTATTCTATAAAAAAATCCCCCAGCAGTTTGAGATTAGGGGAAATAATCATAGAGGAGAATTCAAATGTCCACCAATCGCAAAATTTTTCAAGCAATATCCATCGTCCTTATCCTGTCAATGCTGTTGTCCGGCTTTCCATTGCCGTCTGCATCCGCGCAGGGCGGCGATGGCGTCAAACGGCAGGTCAACGCCCAGAGCGGCAGGGTCAGTTTCATCGGTCCCGAAAGCGGACGAGAGCTTCCCGCCGCCCGCGCGCTGGGGCTCGCTCACCGTCCGCAGGATCCAGGGCTGGCGTTGGCGAAACGCTTCGCGCCAGAATTTGGAATCCAAAATCCTGAACGCGATCTATCTGAGATGAAGAAAAACAGATCGAGCGATGGACGCGTAACAGTCCGCTATCAGCAGACCTATCAGGGCGTCCCGGTCATGGGCGGCGAGTTGATCGTCAACACGAACGAGGACGGAGACCTGTATTCCATGAGCGGCGAAGTCTCGCCGGACCTCTCGCTTCAGACTCAACCGACCATTGATTCTGCGCAAGCGGTTGACGCCGTCCTTCAAGCCATGGCAAAGTGGTATCAGGCGTCTGCCGAAGATTTTGTCGCAACCGAACCTGAGTTATGGGTCTTCGATGAAAGTTTATTGAAGCAAAGCGACCGTCCCGCCGAACTCGTCTGGCGCCTGGAAGCGACCGCGAAGGATAATGCCTTACCCGTGCGCGAGTTGGCGCTGGTGAATGCGGAGAAAGGCAATATCAGCCTGCATTTCAATCAGATTGATACAGCGTGGCATGCCACCGGAAAGATTTCCGGGACCGGTGGGAGTATGACTGCCGCGCTGACTCCTGCAACTCCGGCAGTTCTTGGTTCGCCCCTGGTTGACACCCATACGGCGAATCATGGCACATCCTTGCCCGGCCTTTTACTGTGCAATGAGACCCAACCGACCTGTACCGGCGGGATTAACACACACGCCGACAAGGCGCACCTGTACGCCCTCGGCACCTACGACCTGTATGCCACGCAACATCTCCGGGATAGTATTGACAACGCCGGGATGACGATCGTCTCCACCGTCCGTTACAGGAACAACTATGCCAACGCCTTTTGGAGCGGCTCTCAGATGGTGTACGGCGACGCCTATGGCTTTCCGCTGGCGGACGACGTGGTGGCGCACGAACTGACGCACGGCGTCACGCAATACGAATCCAACCTGTTCTACTTCTACCAGTCCGGCGCCATCAACGAATCCTTCTCCGACCTGTGGGGCGAATACTACGATCAGACCAACGGTCAGGGCAATGATGCGGCAGGCGTCAAATGGCTGGTCGGTGAAAATATCACCGGCTTGGGCGCCATCCGCAGTATGAAGAACCCACCGCAGTTCGGCGACCCGGACAAGATGACCAGTCCATACTATGTGACCAACGTGCCGTATTCGTATGATTATTATTGGGCGCCCGACAGCGGCGGCGTCCATTCCAACAGCGGCGTCAACAACAAAGCCGTCTTCCTGATGGTGGACGGCGGCGCGTTCAACGGCAAGACCGTCGCCGCCCTCGGCTGGGAGAAGGTCGGCGCCATCTATTACGAAGTCCAAACCAACCTGCTCGCCTCCGGTTCGGATTACTCCGATTTGTATTACGCCCTCCAGCAAGCCTGTGTTAATCTCATTGGACAACACGGCATCGTCGCCGAGGATTGCGCCCAGGTCAAGAAAGCGCTGGATGCGGTGCAGATGAACAGTCAGCCGTTGCCCGGCTTCAACCCGGATGCGGCCTATTGCCCGGCAGGCATGGAGACCGACCCAAGTCTCTCGCTGTTTGCAGATGATTTCGAAAGCGGCGAGGGCAATTGGACCAGGCAAAACCAATTCTATCACTCTAGCGAATATGCCTCTAGCGGCGTGCACATGATGTACGGGAACGATGGCGCCACCAATGCTCTCTCAACCTTGCGCCTTCTGCCCACCGTGGCGATTCCGACCGGCAAGACCTTCCTGCGCTTCGAACACGCCTTTGGTTTTGAGTATTTCATCAATTCGAGCGGGGCCTACTTCTGGGATGGCGGGCTGCTGGAATACAGCGCCAACGGCGGCGCCTGGAAGGACGCTGGAGCATTGTTTTCCGGCGGACAAAACTACACCGGCGCCATCGTCTATTACCCATACCCAGGCGGGAACCCTCTGGGAGGGCGTTCAGGGTTTGTGGGCGACAGCCATGGTTACGTCTCTTCCCGTTTCAACCTGAGTTCGCTGGCAGGGAAGAATGTCGCCTTCCGCTGGCGCATGGGTACAGACGAGGTATTTAGTTATCTGGGTTGGGTGATTGACGATGTGGAGATCTACACCTGTGTCCCCATCCCGCCCATCCCCACGCTGGAATCCCCGGCGAATACCGCCCTGCTCACCAATTACGCCGCGCCCCTGCTCAATTGGTCCAACACCCTCGCCGGACTCGATCACTACCAAGTCCAGGTGGCGACTGACAACACCTTTGCCGCGCCGCTCTACGACGACGATACCCTCGCCGTCTCCGAATTCCAGTTCCCCGCCGACCTCACGCCCGACACTCAATACTTCTGGCGCGTGCGTTCGCTCAACTATCTCAACACGGCGCGCGGCTGGTCCAAAGTATTTTCCTTCCGCGCCGCCATCCTGCCGCCCACCTTGACCGCGCCCGACGATGCCGCCAGCCTCACCCATTTGCGTCCGTTCTTTGATTGGGATGATGTCGTTGGCGCCACTGGTTACAAAATCGCCCTCTCCGCCAATTCCAATATGAGCAGTCCGCTCTTCAATGTCGCCGCCGCAACCTCCGAATTCCTCCCGCCCGCCGACCTGCCCGCCAACACCACGCTCTACTGGCGTGTGCGTGCCATCGGTCCCAACGGCCCCAGCCTGTGGTCGGCGACGCGTTCGCTCCTCACCGGCAACCCGCCCAGCATCCCCAACCTGGTCGCGCCGCTTGAGAATGCCCCGCTGAAGGATTACACGCCGCTCTTCGACTGGAGCAATTCCACCCTGCCCGCAGGCACCACCTTCAAGCATTACGAATTACAAGTGGACGACAACAGCGACTTCAGTCTTCCCGAAATCAACATCAGCACCACCGAGGGCGTCCGCACCGAATCCAGTTTCACGCCGCTTTCTCCGCTTGCTTCCAACACCAAGTACTTCTGGCGGGTGCGGGCGGTCAACGACGTTGCGGGCATCAGCCATTTCAGCGGTTGGTCGGCAGTGCGTTCCTTCCGCGCCGCAATGCTCCCGCCTACGCTCCTCCTGCCTGCGGATACAAGCACGGTGACCGACACACGCAAGCCGCTCTTCGACTGGGACGACGTACCCGGCGCAGCCACCTACAAGATCCAAATCTCGACCGATGCGGCTTTCGGAACCTTCCTGGTGAACCTCACCACGCCCGATGCGACTTCCGCCTTCACGCCCGCCGCGAACCTGCCCAACAACACGACCCTCCACTGGCGCGTGCGCGCCAACGGACCCAACGGTCCCTCCGCCTGGTCAAAATTTAGTTTCACACTCCAGGTACCGTAGGCATACAACCCACCCGCCTCCAGAATTCAAACCCTGGAGGCGGGTTTCTTTTCATGTCCGTTTGCCGGCATTATCGAAGTTTCAAAGCCGCCCACGAAAAGAAGATCACCCCCAGATAACTGAAAGCCAGGTCAACGAGATCGAAGGTGCGCGGAGAAAAATATCTTTGCGAGTATTCTTCGAGTCCGATGATCAGGCTGAGGATCAGGGCGACTCGAAACAGGATCAGTTTGCGGTTAAGATGCGGAAGCGAACGGAGGAGAGTCAGATCGAGGAGCAGGGTCAGGACTCCGTAAAGTCCAAAGTGTCCGATTTTGTCGGCGAGAGGAATCCGATTGAGTATCTTCAAAAAGCCGAGTTGCCCCATATCCGCAAGAACAATGATGAGGACAATAAAGAGGGCGAAGAGGACAGTGATGGTTTTCATAAAAACACAGGTCACGTTTGAAACGTGACCTGTTGGGCATTAAGCCTCCGCGATTTTGGCTTTGGCTTCGCGCCGCGCCTTCCACCACTCGACGAACATCGGCACGACCGAGATCAGGATGATGGCGATAATCACCAGTTCGAAGTGTTTCTGCACAAACTCGAGCCTGCCAAAGAAAAAGCCCAACAGCGTAAAGAGAAGCACCCAGGTTACGCCGCCGACGACGTTATAAGTGGCAAAATACGCATAGGACATCCTGCCAACGCCCGCCACAAACGGCGCAAACGTGCGGACGATGGGGACAAAGCGCGCCAGAAAGATCGCCTTGCCGCCGTGTTTTTCAAAAAAGGCGTGGGTCTTTTCGAGGTATTCCTTTTTGATCCATTTGATATTGTAGGCGCGCTCGCCCAAGTAATGACCGATGGAATAGTTCACCGCATCGCCAAGCACAGCCGCGATAATGAGCAAACCGATCAAGCCCCAGACATTCAGCAATCCGTCTGCCGCAAATGCGCCCGCCGCGAATAAAAGCGAATCGCCGGGCAGGAACGGCATGATCACCAAACCGGTTTCAACGAAAATGACCGCGAACAGGATACCGTGCGTCCAGACGCCGTAATCGAGAATGATTTTCTTCAAGTGATCGTCAATGTGCAGGATAAAGTCAATTAGAAATTTAATTTGTTCCATGTTTCTCTCTTTCCAGATATAAACTTCGTGGCGCGTGGCGCCACGAAGTTTGGATTTATAACGGCGCAGATTATACCTTGCTTTCGGGCTTCGTCTCGATCCGGAGTAACCAATCGCCGAGGATAAGGCTGACAAGGCTTCCCACCGAGGTCATGCCTAGATCCAACGGGCCAAGTGGAAACAAAGTCCACCCCAGCCACAGACCGACGAAGTATCCCATCGCAAAACCGATGACGCTCAGGAAAAGATACAACATCAACCGCCAAAACCCTCCGCCGCGCAAGAGGTGATATAACGCGCCGTAGAGTAACGCAATGAGCAGGGCGAAGAGGAGGGAGGGGAGAGTCATGGAGGGAGGTAATTGGTAATTTGTAATTTGTAATTGGAGACTGGAGATTGAAGATTGAAGACCAGAGAATTGGAGAATTTTCGGAACGTGTTTCCGTGTCTACTTGTGTACCTGTCTACTTGTCTCCTTGTCTACTTGCCTACGCCCCTACGGACTCAAATGCTTCGCGAAGAAATCCGCAATCGCGTTATAGCATTTGACGCGGTTCTCGTATTTGAGCACGTCGTGACCCTCATCTTCAAACACAAGTAATTCAATATCCTTGCCCTTGGATTTCAACTCGCGCGCCAAATCCTCGGATTCAGCCGCGACGACGCGCGGATCGTTGCGCCCCTGAATCACCAGCATCGGCGCGGACATGTTATGCAGGTGCGTCTTGGGCGAGCGCTCGATCAGGTTGGCGCGGTCTTCGGGCTTTTCGGGATCGCCAATCGAGAGTTTGAAGATCGGTTTCCAGGTTTCGGGGATGCGTTCGGAGAAGGTCAACAGATCATACGGACCGAACATATCGCAGGAGGCTTTCCACAATTCGGGATGCAGACCCGCCTGCATAAGAGTCATATATCCGCCATACGAACGACCCACAACAGCGGAGCGCGAGACATCGAGGCGTTTATCTTTGGGCAGAACGTTCGTCATCGCGTGGACGTGATCGAGTCGATCCTGCCCGCCCCAGTCGCGGTCCACGTGTTTGGTGTAGGAGAGTCCGTAACCGGTGGAGCCGCGCGCGTTCGGCACAAAGACCGCGAAGCCGCGCAGGGTCAGGAATTGGATCAACGGCATCGAGAACCAGGCAAAGTCCGGGCGTTCCTGTCCCTGCGGTCCGCCGTGCACGTAATAGACGACCGGGCGCGGACCCTTGAAGTCGAGTTTGGTCGAGGGCAGATAAAGCCGGGCGGAGACGCGCAAGCCGTCGTGAGAGATGAACGACGCGTCCTCTCCTTTTGAAAGAGTCCCGTCTGAAATCCCCAGAATCTTTTCCGCGGTGTGGCGCGTGATCTTGTTCCGCTTCTTTCCGCTGATTGTATAAATTTGAGTCGGCGATGTGGCGGTGGAGAAAGCAAAAGCAAAGACATCCTCCCTGCCATCGTAATTCACGCCTTCCAACATTCCGTTATCGAGCGGTTTGGCGCCGACCAGCGTATGCTTGAGAGTCATGCGGAGGTTCTTTTCATCGAAGACGCCGTCATACACCCATGAACAACCGTCAATGTTGAACGTGATCGTGTAACGATCTTTGAAGAGATGAGCGACCGCCTCCATCTCGCCGACGCCCTTATGTTTCACGCCTTTGAGTTCCACTTTTTGCAGTTCGCCGGGTTTTGCAAAATCAATATAACCCAAACTATACGTATCCTCGAACACCGAAGACGTGACAATCGCCCCTTTTTCACCTGGCGAGAACGCCGCCGCGCCGAGTCCGTTCAACGCGACCTTTTCGCCCTCGGCGCGATCCTCCAGCGGCTTGCCGTATAAAAGTTTGCGTTTACCGTCCTGCCAGAAATACAAGACCGCGTCGCCAACCGTATAGCCCGTACCAAGCAGCAACTTTTTATGATCCTTGCTGCGCGCGATAACTCCAATGCCAAATTCGCTCTCGGCAATTTTCGTCAGTTTGCCTGTCTTCAAATCGCCGCGATATGTTTCGTTCATGGGTTTGTCGCGCCGCTCCGCGAAAAGATAAACGATGTTCCTTTCGCCGTCACATTCGCCAAGATGCGCGCGATACGACGCAAAGAAATTATCAAACGCCGGTTCGGGGAATCCGCCTTCGAGCGGAATCATCATCGGCTGGTAATTCTCGTCGCCGTCCCTGTCTATCATCACCAGAATTTTTCCGAGTTTTTGAAACGCATAAAACGACAACCCGCCGATCAAATGCGAGTTTTGCAACGCGATGTGCGGCGGCAACAGCGGCACAGGCACGCTCCCGCCAAAGTTCATCGAATACAAACTCAGATGCCCCGACGCGTTGTTGAGGAAGAAAATCTTTTTGCCCGCGTATTGCGGCACGGCAAACAACCGGGCAGACATCAACGACTCGACTCGATAAGACATGAAAAACTCCTTTTGGTATCGATCTATTTTCGCCAACTCTTCGCCAATCTCCACGAAGAAAATTTACACAAAGAAAGCCTGCAAATTACCATAAAATCACGATTTGACTACGCGCAGATTTATTCCTGAATGATGCCGCCGCCGAGCATCCGATCGCCTTGATAGAAGACCGCCGCCTGCCCGGCTGTGATGTCGCGTTGCGGCGCGTCAAACGTGACCTCCGCCTGATCCTCACCCTTTGGCTTGACCCACGCCTCAGCCTCCTTCGCCGTATAGCGGATCTTCACCTCCGCGCGAAACGGTTCGAGCGGCGCCTCCCCGCTCAACCAGTTGACATCGCGCGCGGTTAATTCGCGCGAACCCAGTTCGTCTTGCGCGCCAACTACGAGGGTGTTGCGTGTTGTGTGTTTCGTAATGACGTAAAGCGGAACAGGAGAGGCAATGCCCAATCCCTTGCGTTGACCGATGGTGTAATTGGCGAGTCCGTTGTGGCGACCAAGAACTTTTCCATCACGCGTAACTATATCGCCTTCTTTCAACATCTCGCTGGCGTTGCGTTGCAGGAAGTTACGATAGTCGTCGCCCGCGAGGAAACATAAATCCTGTGAGTCTTTGCGCGAAGCGGTGGGCAATCCATATTTCTCGGCGAGCGCCCTGATTTCCGGTTTGGTGTAATCGCCGACTGGAAACAACGCATGATTCAATTTCTCTTGATCCAGAACATGCAACACATAAGACTGGTCTTTGTTTCGATCCACCGCGCGCAGTAACTGATTTCCGCCTTCCGCTTTCCGAATTCTGACATAATGCCCCGTCGCCATATATTCCGCGCCCAGCGCCAGCGCGTGATCCAGCAAAAACGTCCAGCGGATTTTGCGGTTGCAGATCAAACATGGATTCGGAGTCTCGCCGCGCGCGTAGCCCTCCAGAAAATATTCCACCACCGTTTCGCGGAAAACATCCTTGGCGTCAATCACGTAAAAGGGAATATCCAGTTTCGCCGCGACGCGGCGCGCCTGCGCCATCGAGTCGGGGGTGCAACAGCGATTCGAATCCTCCTTGCCCGGTTCGCTCCACAAGCGGAGCATCATCCCGATCACTTCATAGCCCTGCTCTTTCAACAAGGCGGCGGCGACGGAGGAATCCACGCCTCCAGACATGGCGACTACGGCTTTGGTCATGGCGCAGGTAAACAAGGATACAAGTAGACAAGTAAACAAGGAAGCACGTAAACACGTGCCTACGTGTATACATGTGTACTTGTCTACTTTCCTATCCCTGACTATCCCTCCAAATCTTATAGTTATTCATAATCTGTTCGATGTGACCGGGGATGTGCGACGAATAGATATTCAGCCAATTCTCGAAGGTATAGGGTTCGTTATATTCGGGGTGGATTACGATGTGCTCGAACACTTCATCGGGTTGTTTCTTCAAAAGCGTATACGTCGTCTTGCGGACGACGCGCACGGTTTCAAGCGCGTCTTCCAAATCCTGATCGTGATAATTCAGCGTAACAGCCCATTGATCCTGATCGTAACCCATCAGCGTGCCGCCCGGCTCGACGATCAGTTTACGGGCCCGCAACGCCGCATTGGATTCTGAATCCGCCAGGTGGATGATCACTTCATGAACGCTCCACTCTGTTGGAGCGGGCTTGAACTTCCACATTTCGCGGGGAATATCCTGGAGGACATGCACGAGCATGTCGAAGCCGTTGCCGTAGAGTTCGATCTTTTCGTTGCGTTCTTTGGCATCCATTGGTGTCCTCTCTGTGAAGTAAGTAGAGACGTATACACGTATACAAGTAGACACGTAGACACGTATACACGGAAATGCCTGTGTACTTGTGTACGTGTTTCCCTGTTTACCTCATCTCATCGGCTCCCACAATTCTACTTTGTTTCCATCTGGATCAACGAACCAGCCGAACAAACCGTATTCGAGTTTCTCAATGTTTCCAATCGTTTCCGCGCCGCCTGCTTTGACTTGATTGAGCGCTTCATCCAAATTATCTACAATCAGATTGAACATGAAATCCCTTGTCGAAGGCTCGAAGTATTTCGTCTCGGCTGGAAACGCGCTCCAGACTGTTTGCCCGTTGGCGGGCATGGTATTTGGATAGTACGCGATTCCCCAATCTTCAAACTCCATGCCCAGCCATTGTGCATACCAATCGTAAAGCCGCTTCGGGTCGGGCGATTTGAAAAAGACTCCGCCAACGCCTAGAACTTTTGCCATTGTTTAAGTATACAGGTAAACAGGTACACACGTAAATACGTGTTTCCGTGTGTACGTGTCTACTTGTCTCCTTGTGTACTTGTTTCCGTGTCTCCCTGTGTACTTGTTTCCTTCTCTCCTTGTGTACTTGTTTCCTTGTTTACTTGTGTACCTTTCCCTCCCGCCTTCCCATCCCGATCACGGATCGCGCCAAGCAGGCGCGCTTGCTCGGCTCTCAGTTCGCGGTTTTCCTGTTCGGCGCGGGCGAGGCGCATCGCGCCGGTACGACCCAGCGCGCGTCCGCCCGCCAGACCTGTGAGCAATGAAACCAGGTAGCCGATCAGACCGACAAGTACGACCCACCATTGCTGGACAATGATCGCCGTGACGATGCTCATGATCAACACAAGCCAGCCGTATAGATCGAGCAGGAACCATAAGGGACGAGGTTGTTGCATTTATTTCCTCAAGTCGTTTTTGTTCTTGGCTCACCTTACGCAAAATAACATCTTTTTGACATGTCACCCTGAGCGCCAGCGAAGGGTCTCTACGATAATCTCAGAGATTCTCACCTGCACTTGCGCCAGGTGCAAGTGTCGCTTCGCTCAGAATGACATATCGTAGCAATATATCTATTGTTCCGCGGAAATGGAATTATAGATGGTTTCGATGGTTTCGGGATCGCCTTTGAAGGTTTTGCCGTTGGTGCGGTTGGCGATGCGTAGCATCAGGTCGGCCTCGGCGTCCTCGCCGTAGGCAATCGTGAAGACTTTGGTGCCTTCCACGCTTTCACCATCCGGCAGGCAGTTGAACATCTGGTTCTGTGTAATGGCGCTGGCGGTATCCTGTCCATCGGATAGTAACACTATGCCATACAACCGCTTTTCATTATTGGCTTCGTGATCCGCTTTCAATTGATCGGCTTTGCCGGTCGCGGCGCACATGCCGTCATACAACGGAGTATTGCCGTTGGCAAACAAGCCTTCAAGTTTCTTGGTCATCTCTTCGCCGATGTCGCCGGCGCGCCCGCCGCCCAGTTCATAGACCTGATCGCCGCCGAAGACCATCAGGTAAATTTCATCGTTCGGATCGAGACGCTCGACGAAACTGACGGAACTCGTGACCGCGTTCTTGATCTTATCGCCTTCCATGCTTCCCGAAATATCGAGCAGAAGCACGATGGTGGCTTTCTTCTTGGTCTGGTGGAAGACATCCTTCACAGCGGAGGAAACTTCGGCGGGCGGACTTTGGAGCGCGGGGACAGTGTCAACGGTGACGCGCGGATCGGTCCCAGAATCAAGCGCCAGCGGCGCGTGAAGCGGAATCGAAATGTCAATCGGGCGCAGGTAATAGGTGATCGCCATCTCCTGTTGTTTCTTGTCAAGCAGATAATCCTTGAAAATTTTGGCGGCGTCTTTTTGTTCGTCCGTCACCCAATCGCCGTCGAGGACGCAGTACGGTTGCTCGCTCCAGAACGTGCCTTTGGCGGGAAAGATAAACACAAGCGGAAAACGAAGCGACGACTCAAACTCCTTGTTGGTCTTGAGCGTTTCGGCTTCGCTGGTGGTGACGGCGTGCAAATA
>Ga0247727_10001861_pt1 | contig 49018 bp, 47 predicted proteins | sample WisWelCaveWW1625_FD_202498 | JGI IMG/M metagenome (GOLD analysis project Ga0247727, IMG submission 202498) | Biofilm microbial communities from Wishing Well Cave, Virginia, United States - WW16-25 | ecosystem: Environmental > Aquatic > Deep subsurface > Groundwater > Cave microbial mat | place...
CCCGCCTCCCGGGTAGCTTCCGAGGTGAACCGACAGAACTCCTCGGACCGGACTTCCACCGGCTACGTAGGACATACTCGTCAGGTCATGTCTCTCCTGCTTCACGGCACACTGAATTATCCGGGCTCGTTGACACCGCGAATCGCGGTCAATAGCCTCCCGGGCGAACTCGCTGCGAGAAAAGGAGAAGCGCCATGGTGTTCGCCGCGACCTTTCCGATCCTTCCTGGCAAGTCGGACCGCGTCCGCAACTTCGAGAAGGAGGTCGCCCCGCACCGTGCGGAGTGGGACCGCCTCTCGCACGCGGGCACGTTCCGGTTCTACAACGTCTACCTGAGCTCTCTTCCAATCGGCGACTTCGCCATCTACGTGTTCGACGTCCAAGACCCCAGCAAGGCCGGCCGGCCGTTCACCGATTCACCCCACGACACATGGTGGACTGGATTCTTCAAGGACGTGCACGGCGCGGATCTGCGGGAGTTGCGACCCGAGCAGATGGCACCGCCCCCGCTCTGCTTCGGCTGGAAGGCCTGATCTCCTCGCGACCCTTCGCCCTCCTAGCCTCCGCTCTTCAGCCAGCTCGACAGGGTGCGGGGGGCGGGGTCGCGCGGGTCGAGGGTCGCCGCGAGACTTCGGAGGGGGGCGACCAGCGCGGACAGCTCGCCGCGCGGTGGATCGCCAGGCCCCGTGATGCGGTGGCAGAAGTACGTGCGGCAGCCGAGGGGCCGCGACTCGTAGATCGAGCAACGACCGTCCACGAGGAAGGGGCAGGTACGCTCGCCATCGCTCGGGGGTCCGGGCAGCTTGCGGCCGCTCGCGCGGACGGCACGGACGATCTCGTTCCATTCGCCGATCGTGACGGAGGGCTCGCGTCCGGTCCGAGTGAAGTGGCAGCAGTCCGCGCTCTTCTCGCAGGTCCACGGCTCGAGGATCCGATCGGCCTGCTGGTACACGCGCAGCAGCGCGGCGCGGCCCTCGCTGCGGTTCCAGGTCGGCTTCGACGTCGGCTTCAACGGCGGCTTCAACGGCGAAGGTCCATGGCACCGGCGTAGCCGGCTGGGGATCGCGCGACGGCCTGCGCCGTCCCGATCCGTTCGCGCCGCACGATCCGGTGTCCGAGCGCGGACAGCGCGCGACAGGCGTCGTTCGTCACGGCCGGCTCCATCTCGAGGACGTCTGGCATCCACTGGTGGTGGACCCGGGGCAGCGCGAGCGCCTCGGCCGCCGAGAGACGAAAGTCGACGACGCCCACGAGCACCTGGAGCGTCGAGGAGATGATGCGCGGGCCGCCGGCCGCACCGACGACGAGGACCGGAGCGCCGGCGGCGTCGAACACGATCGTCGGCGACATCGAGGAAAGTGGACGCTTGCCCGGGCCGACTGCGTTCTCGGCGGACTGGACCAATCCGAAAGCGTTCGCCGTGCCGGGCTGCGCGGCGAAGTCGTCCATCTGGTCGTTCAAGACGACGCCCGTTCCGGCCGCCGTCAGGTGGGCGCCGAACCCGAGGTTCACAGTCGACGACAGGGCCACCGCGTTGCCCTCGGCGTCGACGACGGCCAGGTGGGTCGTCCCGGCGTCGCGGGGTCCCTCCCGCGGTTCCGCCCATCTGGAGGCGGGCAGTGCCCGATCCGCACGGACCCGGCTGGCCCTCGCCTGCAGACGCGACGGGGCCAGTAGCAGCACCATCGCTGCACGCCCCACCGGCGTGTCGCCGAGGAACTCGGCGCGATCGGCGAATCCCGGCTTGAGCGCCTCGGCCACGAGATGGAGATGGTCCGCGGAGCCAGGCCCATGCGCTCGAAGGTCGAACCGCTCCAGGACGGCGAGCGCTTCGATCAGGACGAGTCCGCCCGAGGATGGGAGCGGGGCGCTGGCCACCGAGTGGCCCCGGTAGGTCCCCCGGATCGGCGCGGCTTCGCGCGTCCGGTATCCCGCGAGGTCCGCCTCGGTCACGATCCCGCCCGCGGCGCGGACGGACGTCGCGATCGCCTTCGCGATGCGCCCCCGGTAGAAGGCGTCGGGACCGCGCTTCGCGATCGCGCGCAAGGTCGCTGCCAGCGGCCGGTTGCGGATGGGGGCGCCCGTGGGGAGCAGCGCGCCGGCGTGGAAGAACACCTGCGCGAGGCCTCCGTCGGCCGGGGGCCCGCCGCGAAAGACCTCGGCGATCTCCGGGCCGGCCGGGTAGCCGCGCTCGGCGATGCGGATCGCCGCGGCGGCGGCCTTCGCGAGGCCGAGCTTGCCGAACCGCCGCGAGATCTCCGCGAGCCCCGCGACCTCGCCCGGCACGCCCACGGCGAGCCCCCCGCGGCGCGAAAGCTCCGGGACGGCCCGACCCTCGCGCACGAACATGTCGGCCGTCGCTGCGGCGGGCGCGGTCTCGCGGAAGTCGAGGAACGTCGTCGCCCGATCCGACGCGCGGTGGACGAGCGCGAACCCGCCGCCGCCGATGCCCGAGTTCCAGGGATTGACGACGCCGAGGACGAGCGCGGCCGCCACTGCGGCATCGGCGGCGTTTCCTCCGGCGCGCAGGATCTCCTCTGCGGCCGCCGTCGCGAGGGGGTCGGCAGTTGCGACGGCGAAGGCATGAGGCTCATCCGCCCGGGCCGGCAGGCCCGCGGCGATCAGGGCCCAGAGGGCGAGCAAGAGAGACGCGCGCAACGGCTCGACGGTATCATGCGCCCGTGCGCCTCGCGTTCGTCATGGACCCGATCGATCGGATCTCGATCGACGAGGACACGACCTTCGCGCTGATGCTCGCGGCGCAGGCCCGCGGACACGAGTGCTTGTACGTGGATCCCGCGGACCTGTTCGCCGTGGGAAACGTGCCGCGGGCGGTCGCGCGACCGGCCGTCGTCGCCCGCGACGCGGCGAAGCCGGCGACGCTCGGCGACGCGCAGGACCTGGCGCTCGCCGACATGGGCGCCGTGCTGCTCAGAGAAGACCCGCCGTTCGACTCGGCGTACCTGTACTCCACGCTCGTGTGCGAGCTGGCGCGCGGCCAGACGCTCGTCGTCAACGATCCACGGGGGCTGCGGGACGCGAACGAGAAGCTCTACGCACTGCATTTTCCGGAGGTGACGCCCGAGACGCTCCTCACCCGCGACGGCCGGCGCGCGATCGAATTCGTCCGTGCCCACGGCGGCGCGGCGGTCGGCAAGCCGCTCGACGGCGCGGGGGGAGCGGGAGTCGTGAAGATCTCCGAGGAAGATCCGAACCACCGGGCGCTCCTCGAGATCCTGACGGACCACGGCCGGCGGCTCGCGGTCTTCCAGCGATACCTGCCGCAGGTGTCGGAAGGGGACAAGCGGATCCTCCTGCTCGACGGCGAGCCGCTCGGCGCGATCCTGCGGGTACCGGCAGCGGGCGATCTTCGGAGCAACATCCACGTCGGGGCCGAGGTCCGTCGCAGCGTGCTCGACGACGGCGACCGGGCCATCTGCCGCGCAATCGGACCGCGTCTGAGGGAGGACGGGCTGTACTTCGTGGGGATCGACGTCATCGGGGGCAAGCTCACCGAGGTCAACGTGACGAGCCCCACGGGGATCCAGCAGATGTCACGCCTCGACGGCGTCGACCACGCCGACCGGGTCGTCCGCTGGCTGGAGGAAAGAGCGGCTCGTTGACGACCCCCCATGGGTCGCTCTAGATTCTACCCGTCCGATGAACCTCTTGAAGAAGCTCGCCGTGCCGCTCGGGTTCGTGGCGTTCTTCGCGTGGTTCTTCTACATGTTCTCGAGCAACGAGTTCTTCCGGTCGATCGCGTCGAAGGGCGACAACATCCCCATCGGCATGATGATCCCGATCGTCGCGTTCTTCACGTACCTCGCGCTCAAGGAAGCCTTCCGGCACGACCGGCTGATCCGCGAGGGCAAGCGGGACAAGATTCTCGACGAGATGAGGAAGTAGCCATCGTCCTGGCCTTGCTCTGGGCGCTGGGCGGCTGCGGATCGTCCGAGCGATCCGAACGGGCGACGACGTCCACACCTTCGTCAAAGGCGACGGCGGCGCCGCAAACGGCCGCGCCAGCGACGGCCGCTGCGCCGGCAAAGGTCGGGGGGACGAAGGTCTACGACGGCGGAGCGCGCGGGTACTCGATCGCGTATCCCGAGTCCTGGGAGGTCCGCGAGATCGTCAAGGGCGGAGCGCGCGTGGCCTTTCTCGCGCCGGCGCCGGACGGGGCGCCCACGGGTGTGCGCGAGAACTACAACGTGCTCGTCGAGCCGGCACCGCCGACTCCCGTCGCGACGTGGCTCGGGCTGCAGGACAGCGCGGTCGCGCGCGAGGGCCGCGAGCTGCGGGTGGTGGAAACGGGGGACGCGACAGTCGCGGGCCGACCCGGCGCCGCGCGCCTTCTCGAGGCGCGCTCCGAGCAGTCGGGGGTGGTCCGGATGCGGCAGTACGCGGTCGCGGTCGAGGACCGGATCTTCGCGATCACGTACACGACGGAGCCGGAGACGTGGGCGGCGGGGCTGCCGAGGTTCGAGGAACTGATGCGCACTCTTCAGATCAGGTGACGCCGAGGAAGAGGCGCGCGATCTCCCACGCGGCGGCCCCCGCGGCGCCGAGCCAGGAGGCGCGCCAGGCGATGCGGCCGCCGGCGACCGGGCCGGCGACGAGGTGGGCCGGAACGCCGGCGAGCTCCGCGACGAGGTGGCCGACGTCGAGCAGGCGAGGCATCGCCGCGCGACTCGCGCGAAGGACGTGGACGACGTCGTCCGATCGGAGGCGGACCTCGCCGCGCCGCCATGCGGAGTCGGGCGCGAGATCGACGGACGTCACGGACTCGTAGGGGACGATCGCGTCGACGCGGGAGCCTGTGCGCAGGGTCGGCCCGTCGGCGCCGAGCTCGAGCAAGCCCGCCCGATCGGCACAGCGCACGAAGATCTGCGGCGGAGGGCGGAAGAGGTAGTGGAGTGCGTAGAGGCGTTCGAGGTCGGGACGTGGGGGGGCGTCCGGGCGGTGCCGGGTGACGGCGCCTTCGAGGTCGGCGGCGCGGTCGCCGACGTGGAAGTAGAGGACGAAGGGCGGGCGGGGGTCCGGCGGAGTGAGCGGGACCTCGATGCCGACCCATCCCGGCGCGGCGCCGGCGAGGAAGGCGCGGCGGATGACTTGCAGAGGCACCTCGATCCCGGGACGGCCGCGGCCCGCCAGGACGTTGGCCGAGGCGTGGCGAGCGGCGAAGAGGCGCGCGACGGGGAACGCGTCGACGATCGCCGGGCGGACGACAGTCCACAGGTCGTGGAGGATCGCGCCGACGGGATCGGACGGACGCGGTTCGGGCGGCTCGGCGCCGGGGACGAGCGCGAGGCGATCGGACGTGAGGATGAGTGCGCCGGGGATCGACTCCTTCGCGCCGGGGCTCGGCGCGAGCCGCGCGGGCAGGACCAGCAGCACGGATTCCGCGGCGCCAAGGTCCGCGGCGAAGGGAATGGGGACGGCGGGCTGCACCTGTCCGCGGAGCATGACACGCCCACTTGTCCACGTACTTCGCACGGACAATCCACACAGCGTCAAGGATCCGCCCACGTTCGCTGGCCGTAACCGTGCGAAAGCATGGCAATTTTCGCTTGACTACTGTTCGTCCGTACACTAGGCTGTTTCCCCTCATGCAAGTTCAGAGGGTCCAGACGACGGGGGTGCGGGTTCCGCCGCACAGCATCGACGCGGAAGCGGCGGTTCTCGGGGCGATCCTGCTCGACAACCAGCAGCTCGACCGCGTGTTGCAGATGCTGCGGGCCGAGGACTTCTACGTGCCGGCGAACCGCAGCGTCTACGAGGTGATGATCGAGCTGTTCAACGCGGCGCAGCCGATCGACGTCGTGACGCTGGCGAACCGACTCCAGGAGACGGATAGACTCGCCGCGCTCGGAGGCACGAGCTACCTCGCGCGGCTCCTCGACGCGATTCCGACGGTTGCGAACGTCGAGAGCCACGCGCGGATCGTCCGCGAGAAGGCCGACGTCCGGCGGCTGATCGACGCGGCGCACCAGATCCTCGCGGAGGGGTACGGCGATCACGGCGAGGTCGCGGACTTCCTCGACAAGAGCGAGCGGCGCGTGTTCGAGGTCGTCCGGCAAGATGGTCGACGCGCCTACGTGCCGATGTCGGCCGCCGTGCAGGAAACCTTCGCGGCGATCGAGGCGGCGGCGGAGCGAGGCGAGACGCTGACCGGCCTGTCGACCGGGATCACACGGCTCGACCGGCTGACGGGCGGGATGCAGAAATCGGACCTCGTGATCCTCGCGGGACGGCCCGGCATGGGCAAGACGGCGTTCGCGCTGAACATCGCCGTGCACGCGGCGAGCTTCCACGCGCAGCCGGTGGTCGTCTTCTCGCTGGAGATGTCGCGCGACCAGCTCGTCCGCAGGATGCTGGCCTCGGAGGCAGGTGTGGACCAGTCGCTCCTGCGGACGGGGCGGCTCGCGCGGCCGGACTGGGACCGGATCATCGGCGCGGCCGGCGCGCTCACGAAGCTGCCGATCTTCGTCGACGACTCGTCGTCGATCGGGATCATGGAGTTGCGCGCGAAGGCCCGGCGGCTGAAGGCCGAGTACGGACTCGGGCTGGTCGTCGTCGACTACCTGCAGCTGGTGCGGGGAAAGCCGGACGCCGACAACCGCGAGCAGGAGATCTCCGACATCTCGCGGCAGCTCAAGGCGCTCGCGAAGGAGCTGGAGACGCCGGTCCTGGCGCTGTCGCAGCTCAATCGTGCCGTCGAGAGCCGCGCGGCGAAGGACAAGCGTCCCCAGCTCGCGGACCTGCGCGAATCGGGGTCCATCGAGCAGGACGCGGACGTGGTGATGTTCGTGTACCGCGAGGAGGTCTACAACCGCGACACGGCGACCCCCGGCGAGGCGGAGATCATCGTCGGCAAGCAGCGAAACGGCCCCACGGGCATCGCGCGGTGCAGGTTCCAGCACGAGTACACGCGCTTCGTGAATAGCAGCGACGAGCACGACCCGGACTAGGAGTTCCGGTCGGAAGTTGCTGCCGCCAAGGCAAGGTCGATGAAGTTGGCCTCGGCTTCACATTGCCCGTTGCCTGTTGCCGGTTGCCTGTTTCCTGTCTCCTGTTCTTCACGGGCGTAACAGGAAACAGGAGACCGGCAACCGGCAACGGGCAACGGGCAACAGGCAATAGAGTCCGGTTGCTATACTGCACTTCCTTGTCGACCCAGCCCGACCTTCGGGGGTTCGCGCAGGAGCGGGTGAGCCGCTTGCGCGCGAGCGTCGAGCGGGCGATCCGGGGAAAGACCGAGGTCGTGGACCTGGCGCTGACGGCGCTCTTCGCGAGGGGCCACGTGCTGCTCGAAGACGTGCCGGGGGTCGGAAAGACGACGCTCGCACGGGCGCTCGCGAAGTCGATCGGCTGCACGTTCCATCGGATCCAGTTCACGAGCGACATGCTCCCCTCCGACGTGCTCGGGGTGTCGGTGTACGACCGCGAGCGCGGACGATTCGAGTTCAAGCCCGGACCGATCTTCGCGAACGTCGTGCTCGCCGACGAGATCAACCGCGCGCCGCCCAAGACGCAGTCGTGCCTGCTCGAGGCGATGAACGAAGGGCAGGTGTCGATCGAGGCGGAGACGCACACGCTGTCCGATCCGTTCGTCGTGCTCGCGACCCAGAACCCCCAGGAGTTCTGGGGGACCTACCCGCTGCCGGAGTCGCAGCTCGACCGGTTCCTGTTGCGCATCCGCATCGGGTATCCGGCGCCCGAGGTCGAACGGCAGATCGTGACGGATCTGGCCGACCGCGATCCGGTCGATGCGCTTCGACCGGTCGTGTCCGCCGAGGACGTACGCGGCGTGCAGTCGGCCGTCGAGCAGGTGCGCTTCGAGCCGCCGTTGCTGGACTACCTGATGGCGATCGTGGAGGAGACGCGCAAGAGCCCGCTGATCGAGACGGGCGTGTCCACCCGCGGCGCGATGGCCCTGCACCGCGCGGCTCGCGCGTGGGCCGTGGTGCACGGCCGCGACTTCTGCCTGCCTGACGACGTCCAGGCGCTCGCCGTGTCCGCCCTCGCCCACCGGATCGTCGCATCGGGCGGCCGGGAGGCCTCCGCGGTCGACCGCCACGCCGCGGAGCGTGCACTCGCGGAGATCGTGGATCGGGTCGCTGTCCCGCTGTGACTCGAACGCCGGCCTGGCGTCGAAGACTTCGCACGACCCGCGAGGGGAAGATCTACGTCGTCGTGACGATCGGGGTCGGTTTCGCGGCGATCAACACGGGGAACAACCTGCTGTACCTCGTGCTGGGCCTGCTGCTCTCCCTGATCATCGTCTCCGGAATTCTCTCCGAGTGGTCGCTGCGAGGAATCGTCCTGCAAAGGCGCCTCCCACCGCGCGCGGAGGCCGGCCGCACCTTCCTGGTGGAGGTCACGCTGCAGAACGCCAAGGCCCGCCGGCACGCCTACTCCGTCGAGGTCGAAGATTTGACGTCCACGGGCGGCGTCGGCAAGCGCTGCTACTTCCTCAAGGTCAGCCCGGGCGGGTCGCAGTCCGCGGTGTACCGCTGCGTCCTCCCAAACCGGGGGCTGCACCGCTACCGCGGGTTTCGTGTGTCGACACGCTTTCCGTTCGGTCTCTTCGACAAGTCGCGGGAAGTCGACGTCTCCGGGGAGATCCTGGTCTACCCCGCGCGCGCACCTGCTCCGTTCATCGCCCCGCCCCCTGCGCCAGGCGCGGGCGACGAGCCGTCGTCCCGGCGGGGCGCAGGCACCGAGTTCCACGCGCTGCGCGAGTTCGGATCCGGCGACGACCCGCGCGCGGTGCACTGGAAGACCAGCGCACGTGCGGACCGCCTTCTCGTCCGGCAGCACGTGGAGGATGCGCGGCGAGGCGTACGCGTGCACCTGGACAACGTGCTGCCCCCGGACGGGGGGGACGCCGGGCGCGAAGCGCTCGAGCGTGCGGTGAGCGTCACCGCGTCGCTGTGCGCCGACCTGGTGCGGCGCGGCCTGCGGGTGCTCTTGACGACTCGTTCGGGGGGCTCTGCGGTCGCGTCGACGCCGCGGACGCTCGACGGCCCGATGTCCTTGCTCGCGCTCCTGCCGATCCTGCCGGCGGCGGACGCGCCGGATTCGCCGATCGACGAGGCGGACGTCGTCGTGGCTCACCCGCGCGGACCCGCTCCGCCACGGGCGGGGACGATCCTGCGCATCGGGGAGGAATCGTGATCCGATTCGGCGCGCTGCAGAAAGCGGCGACCTACGCGATCGCCGTCGCGGGCCTGTCGGCGCTGGTGCTCACCGGAGAGCTGGGCTCCTTCTGGCCTGCCGTGATCGGCGTCGCGATCCTGGCGAGCTGGTTTTCCCCCGACGGCATCCGCCACCGGCGCGGCTGGATCTGGGCATGGAACGCCGTCACGGTGGCGTTCTTCGGGCTCCAGGTCGTCCGCGCCGTGCTCGCAGGGACGATCCTGACGCCGGCGGTCGAGTTCGCGGCGTACCTTCAGATCAACCGTCTGTGGAGCCGCCGATCCGCGCGCGACGACGTGCTCGTCAACGTGCTCGCGTTCGGCCACCTGATCGCAGCGACCGTGCTCGACACGGACCTGACGTGGGCGTTGTGCTTCGCGGCGTTCGTCGTCCTCGCGCCCTGGTCGATGGTCCTGGCGCACCTGCGGCGTGAGATCGAGCGCAACTACGGGGCGGACGGCGCGGCCGAGGGCTCGGGCTCGCCGGAGGTCGCGACGATCCTGCGCTCTCGCCGGATCGTCGCGCCGCGTTTTCTCGCCAGCATCGCCGCCCTCTCGGTGCCGGCGTTCGTCGGCACGGCGCTGGTCTTCCTGTTCTTCCCGCGGCTCGGCTTCGGGCTCATCGTCGCGGGTCCGCGATGGGGGTCGCAGCTGACGGGCTTCTCGGACCGAATCGAGCTGGGGGACTTCGGCCTGCTCGAGGACGACCCGACGGTCGTCGCGCGCGTGACGCCGCTCCCGGCGCAGAAGAACCCCCCGCGCTTTCTCGGGGCGTACCTGCGCGGCACGGCGTTCGACGCGTACGACGGCCGCGCGTGGCGCAGGACGCAGAAGGCCACCGTGCGCGTCCCCGTCCTCCCGGAGCTTGGATGGCGGATGATGCGAAACCCGTCCGCCGAGTACTTCCTGCACGGGTCCGCGACCGCGTGGCGGCCGCGCGCGCGCCTTCGCGTTGCACTCGACCCGATCGATCCGCCGGTTCTCTTCGTCACGCCGGACACCCGGACGATCAGTATCCCGGCGCGAATCGACGCCGGAAGCCCGCGCGACCGACGCATCGGCCTGGGCGCAGAGGACGAGGTACGCCACCTCGACCCGGACGACCTCGGGCTGATCTACACGCTGAACCTGAGCAGCCGCGTCGCCGTCCCCGAGCCCCCGGACGATCTGGCACGGTACCTGGAGGTCCCCCGCTTGTCCCCGCGCGTGTTCGCCCTGGCGGATCGATGGACTGCCGGCGCGACCGATCCGGCGGAGACGGCGCGTCGCATCGTCGATCGTCTGCGCAGCGAATACCGCTACTCGCGTGAGGGGGAGGGCGGCGAGGGCGATCCGCTCGAGCGCTTCCTCTTCGATCGGAAGGAAGGGCACTGCGAGTACTTCTCGACTGCGCTGGCGATCCTCTTGCGGACGCAGGGCGTGCCGACGCGCAACGTCAGCGGTTTCTCCGGCGGAACGTGGAACGAGTACGGGCACTACTACGCCGTCCGGCAGTCGAACGCGCACAGCTGGGTGGAAGCGTGGCTCCCGCGCATCGGATGGGCGACCCTCGATGCGACTCCGCCCTCCCGAAACCGCCAGATCCCGTTCGGCGACGCGTGGGACGCACTCCTCGATCTGTCCGACGCGCTCAAGCAACGCTGGCAGGAATGGGTCGTGACCTTCGATCTCGGCGCGCAGATCTCGATCTTCCGCGAGGCACGTCGCTGGCTCGGCGGCAGCGAGACCGGCGAGCGCGGGGCTCGCCCGGACGCCCCGTGGACCCCGACCGTCCCCAACTGGGCGTGGATCGCGGTCGGTCTCGCTTTCGGCGCCGGCGCGCTGTTCGCGCTGCGCCTGCGTCGGCGGAGCAAGGCCGCAGCGGCGGCGCTCTCGCGGCGAACTGCGGAGGTGGCGCTCTACGAAGCGCTCGATCGTGCGCTCGCGAAGCGCGGGCACGAAAGGCCCCGCTCTCGCACTCCGGCCGCCCACGCAGGCGCGCTTCGAGCTGCGGGATTCGATCGGATCGATCTGGTCGAGGGCGTGACGGACGCCTACCAGTCGGCGCGGTTCGGGGGCCGCAGCCTGTCGGCGGGCCGGATCCGCTCCTTGCGACGAGAGATAAGGAGGCTGGTGTGAAACGGCGCCGTAGCGAGGGCGACGACCGGGGTAAGATCCGCGCCAGGCGGACCGAGGACCGACGAGCCGTACTAGACGTACGGAGAGGAGGCCGCAGGGAGCATGGCGCGGAGATTGCCCCGGATCGTCGGCCGCAGTAGGCGGCGTTTCACACCAGCCTCCTTTAAGGCGCTGTAGCGACCACTGCGCCGAGCTTGCCGGGGCCGGCGTACAAGGGGACGAATCGCGGCGACAGCCCCGCCGCCCGCGCCCAGGCCTCGACCTCCTCTCGGCCGTGGACGCGGCCGGATCCGGTTCGCAGCGACAGGTGGATCGCGTACACGGCGATGCCGACGTCCTCCGAGGGCACCTTCTGCAGCGCGTCGACGACGACGAGCTCGCCCCCGGGCCGGACCCAGCCGCGCGCGCGCGCGACGAGGCGGGCCGCGCGATCCGAAGGTTCGAGGTGGACGACGTTCGCCAGCACGACGCGATCGAAGGCGGCCTCGGGAACCTCGACGTCGTGGAAGTCTCCCGCGATGACGGAGACTCGGTCCGCCAGCCCCAGCTGCTGCGCGTGCTCGTGGAAGCGATCGAGCACGCCCGGAAGGTCCAGGCCCGTCACCCGCGCGGACGGGTCGCGCCTGGCCATCTGCAGGCTCCAGACGCCCGAGCCGGCGCCGACGTCGAGGATGGTCCGGGGCGAGCCGCCGATTGCTGCTGCGAGCTCCGTGGCAGCGTCCGAGAAGAGGACGGCCAGCTTCGCGACCGTCGGCGAGTAGGCGGCCTCCCGGGCCTCCGCATCGCCATCCATCCGGACGAGCGGCTCGCCCGTCCGCAGGAACGTGGGGACCTGACGCCAGAGCGTCTCGAGGAACTCGATCCCGCCAGGCGAGGATCGGTCCGCGGCGCGCAGCGCCGGCGCGGCCTCGTACAGGTCTCCGGATCGGTGGGCCGCTCCGACCGCGACCAGCAGATCGAGGACGAGCGCGGTGGCGCGGGCATCGAGTCCGAGCACCCGTGCGTGACCGGCCGGCGAATCCGAGCGCCTGCAGAGCGACGCGAGCAGGCCAGATTCGATCGCAGCGGCGAGGGCCGCGGATCGACCCAGCTCCTGGTGCGCGTCAAAATTCACGATATGCAACGTATCTCTAAAATATGAAGCATGTCAAGCGTTTCAGCGCCTGGCTAAATTTGGCCATTTTCTTGTTGACATGGATCAGATATTAACGATATGAGTCATATTATGAAAGCCAGGACGCGCCGGGCAGATCCTGGTCGAAGACCCTACCGATCGAGCCTCCGCACGGAGCAGTCCGGGCAGACCCGCGAGCGCATCCTCGAGGCGCTCGTGCGGACGATGCAGAACGGGATCGCGGAGTTCTCGGTCCCGGCGGTCGCCGCGGAGGCGGGCGTGTCGCTGCCGACCGTCTACCGGTATTTCAAGACGAAGAAGGATCTCTTCGAGGCGCTCATGCCCCACGTGGCCGCCAAGACGGGCCTGGGTCCCGAGCTCTTGCCGCAGGGGCTCGACGACGTCGAGCGAGCCGCCCGCGAGGCCTACTCCCGTCACGCGGCGCTCGACGCGAGCTGGCGGGTTGCATTCGCCAGCGAGATCGGCGGGCAGCTCCGCCGCGCGACGCTCATCCCGGAGCGGCTGCGCGCGATGCAGGCATGGGTCACACCCCTTGCGAAGGAGCTCGCGCCCGACGAGAGGGCGCGGCTCGTCCGGCTCGTGACTCTCCTGCTCACGTCGGCGACCGGACGCGCGTTCAAGGACTACTTCGGCATGGGGCCGGACCAGGCGGCTGAGAACGTGGCATGGGCGATCCGGACGCTGATCCGGGGAGCGACCGGAAAGGGAGGCAAGCGATGACGACGACGGGCAAGACCAACGGAAACGGAACCCGGACCTGGGAAGCGCCGGGGCCCGGCGGGTGGCGCAAGGACGACTCGCACATGCCGGACCCCATCGCGCGCTACACGATGGACATGTTCATTCCCGGCTTCAAGAGCGGCCTGCAGACCGCCTTCCGCGAGTACGGTTTCCTCCTCTCCCACTTCGATACGGCCGTCGTGGCGGGTCGCGGCTACATGAGGGCGCGCCCCATCGGCGCGCCGGAGAAACCTTCCGCGCCGCCGCCCAGGTTCGTCTTCAAGCTCCTGTTCCTGCTCCATCCGGAGATGCGACTGCGCAAGAAGAACGCGGCACGCGCGCTCGCCGAGAAGCTCTGGAGGAAGGACGCGGACCGCTGGTTCGCCGAGCTGCGCGAGCCGATGCGGCAGCGCCTGATCCGGTTGCAGGCGGTCGACCCGCATGCCCTCGGCGAGCCGGGCCTGCGCGAGCATGTCGCCGCCCTGCGCGCTCTGTGGGCCGAGGGGATCCACGTCCACTTCCGGCAGAGTTCGGCCTACGCAGTTGCGGTCGGTGACTGGCTGCGGCACACGATGCTCTGGACGGGCGCGTCGGCGGCCGAGTGCCTCAAGGTGCTCGTCACCTCGTCGCCTGCCTCCGCGGTCACCGTGGGCCTGCTGGACCGCCTCGCGCAGTCCGTCGCGGCGGTCCCCGCGGCGCAGGCTGCCCTGGTCGACCTGAGGGGCGACCCGACCGGTCGACTCGCTCGCCTCCGGGAGGCCTCGACCGAGGTCACGGCCGCGTACGACGCCTTCATGGGCGAGCACGGCTGGCGGCTCGTGACGGGCTTCGATCTCGTCGACCTGACGCTCCACGAGATGCCGCAGCTCGTGCTCTCGTCCATCCTCGCCCGACAAGGGGCGCTGACCGCGCCTCCCGCAGCGGCCGAAGGACGGGCGGCGGCTCTGCGGGATCGGGTCGGGGCCCCGAAGCGCGCCGAGTACGACGCACTCCTCGAGGAGGCGAAGTACGTGCACGGCCTGCGCGACGACGACGTGGGCATCACCTTCTGCTGGCCGGAGGGCCTGATGCGTCGGGGCCTGCTGGCCGCCGGGGCCTCCCTCGCGAAGAAGGGGAGGGTCCGCTCGCCCGAGCACCTGCTCGACGCGTCCCCCGACGAGGTGGACGCGCTCCTCGGCGGAGCGACGACGCCGTCGGCCGACACGCTCGCCGCGCGCAACGCGGAGCGGATCGAAAACGGGAAGGTCGAGCCGCCCCTCGAGCTCGGAGAACGCGAGTTGCCGCCGCCCGACGACTACTTCCCGCCCGAGTGCCTGCGCCTCATGCGCGCGGTCATGACGTACATCGCGAACTTCGACCTCGACGCCGCGGAACGTCCGGCCGCGACGGCGGCGACGCTCGGCGGACACGGCGTCTCGTCGGGCCGCTACGAGGGGACGGCGCGTGTCGTCCGCGGTCCGCAGGACTTCGGGAAGATCGAGAAGGGCGACATCCTCGTCGCGAAGGTCACTTCCCCGGCGTACAACGTCGTCCTGCCGCTGCTCGGCGCCGTCGTGACGGACAAGGGCGGCTCGCTCTGCCACACGGCGATCGTCGCCCGGGAGTTCGGGATCCCCGGCGTCGTCGGAACGGGCGACGCCACGAGCCGCATCGCCGACGGGGCGCGCATCGTCGTCGACGGCGATACCGGAATCGTCGAGATCCGCGCGTGATCGTCTGGTTCGAGGACGACGCGCCCGCGGAGCGCTTCGGCGGCAAGGGGGCGAGCCTCTCGCGCATGGTGCGTGCGGGGCTCCCCGTCCCGCCGGGGTTCTGCGTGTCGACGCGCGGGCTGGACGCGGCCCATTCGGGCGACGTCGTCCACGGGCTCGAAGAAGCGCTCGACCGCCTCGGGGCCGCCCCGGTCGCGGTGCGCTCCTCGGCCATCGGCGAGGACGGGACGTCGGCGTCGTTCGCCGGCATCCATCGCACGGTGCTCAACGTCCGCCGGGACCGCGTCGCCTCGGCACTCTCGGAGGTGCGCGACTCGGCTTTCTCGGACGCCGCGCGCGCCTACCGCGAGAAGAGGGGCCTCCCTTCAGAGGCGCGCATGGCTGCGGTCGTCCAGGCGATGGTCGTCCCCGACGTGGCCGGCGTGCTCTTCACGCGCGATCCCGTCACGAAGGAGGATCGGATCGTCATCGAGGGCTCCTGGGGACTCGGCGAAGCGATCGTCTCGGGCATCGTGACCCCGGATCATTGGGTCGTTTCGCGCGACGGCCGCGTCGTCGAGGCGCGGATCGCCGACAAGGACGTCGCGATCGTGGCGACGGCGGACGGCACCGCGGAGGTAGAGGTCGAAGCGGACCGCCGCACGATCGCGTGCCTGGGCGAGGCGGACCTGCGCGCGGTCGTCGATCTCGCGCGGACCTGCGAGAGGGTGTTCGGCGGACCGCAGGACATCGAGTGGGCGGTGGCCGCGGGCCGGGTGTACCTGCTGCAGAGCCGGCCAGTGACGACGTGACCGAGGCCGAGATCGGCGCACGCTTCGCGGATCCCATCCGCGCTTTCTGCCGCCGCCACGGGGCGAGCGAGGCAGACGCCGCGGATCTCGTCCAGCAGGCGCTTCTCGTCACGCTGCAAGCTCTTCGTGAGGGACGCGTGCGCGATCTCGGGCGGCTCGACGGTTTCGTGTTCGGGACGTGCCGGCAGCTCGTGCGATCGCTGCGCCGCGGCGCGGCGCGGCGTGCCGCGGTGCTGGCCGCCCTGCCGGACGAGGGCGCAAGCCTTCCGGTCGAGCGCGATTCTCGGGAGATCGCCCGGCTCGAGCGAGTGCTCGGCGCGATGCCCGACCGGGCGAGGCGGATCCTGCTGTGGACCTTCTGCGAAGGTCGGTCTGCGGAGGAGATCGCGCGCGACCTCGGAACGTCGTCCGAGAACGTGCGTGTGATCCGCCACCGTTCGCTGCGGAGCCTGCGACGAGCGCTCGGGCGAGAGGGAGAGGCGGCTTGACGTCGTTCGATCGGATCTACCGGCAGCGCACGAGTCGCATCCCCTGGCACAGCGGCGCACCCGACGTGGAGCTGATCGACGTCGTGCGTCGGGGCATCGTGCCGATCGGCCGCGCGCTCGACGTCGGTTGCGGGCAGGGGACCGAGTCTGTGTTCCTGGCGCTCATGGGCTTCAGGACGACGGGGATCGATCTGTCCGCGCGCGCGATCGGCAAGGCCCGCAGACTCGCGAGGCTACTGGGCGCGCGCCCGACCCTCCGCGTCGCGAGCGTCCTCGATCTGCCATTGCGCCGCGCGTCGTTCGACTTCGTCAACGACCGCGGTTGCTTCCACAGCCTGGCGCCGTCCGACCGATCGACCTACCTGCGGGAAGTCGCTCGCGTCCTCGCCCCGCGCGGACGCCTGCTCCTGCGGGCGTTCTCGACCCGCGCGCCGAGGGACAGCCGCCCCCACCGGTTCACGCGCCCCGCCCTGCGCACCCTGCTGGCCGAGCGGTTCGTCGTGCAGTGGATCCGCCTCGTCCCGCTCCTCTCCGCCGCGGGACCCCCGGCGATTCCGGTGTGGGCGTGCCTCGCTCGCGCACGCTGAAGAATCTGCGGTAGTCTCCCGCCTCGACCGGGAGACATTCGCCATGTCCGACCAGATCCTGCTCGGCACTCGAAAAGGCACCCTCATCCTCGACCGCAAGCAAGGGCGCTGGGCGCCGCGGCCGATCCAGCACTCCGGGATGTCGATCAGCTACGCCGCACGGGACCCGCGCGACGGGACGCTCTGGGTGGCCATGGACCACGCCCACTGGGGGCCGAAGCTCTCCCGCTCGAAGGACGGGGGCGCGACGTGGGAGAACCTGACGCAGCTCGCGTACCCGAAGGGAGCGCGCTTCGTGGAGCAGCATCTACCGACGCCGGACGAGCAGTCCGACGGCACGGAGCGGCCGACTTCCTACAAGGACGCGGCCCTGCTCAAGGTGTGGGTGCTGGCCTTCGGAGGCTCCGACCAGCCCGGCACGATCCACGCGGGGACGCTCCCGGGCGGGCTCTTCACGAGCAAGGACGGCGGCGACACGTGGGAGCTGGACGTGACGCTGTGGAACCACGAGAGCCGCGGCGGGGACCTCTTCGCCGGCCCGGCGACGAGCCGGAACCAGTGGGGCGGGACGCCGGCGGCGGTCGCCTACGGGGAGTTCGTGCCGGGCATCCACTCGATCGCGGTCGACCCGCGCAACTCCGCCCGCATGCTCGTCGGGGTGTCCTGCGCGGGCGTGATCGAGACGCGGGACGGCGGGCGCACCTGGGAGGGACGCAATCGGGGCATGACGAACGACTACCTGCCGAACCCCGAGGCCGAGTGGGGCCACGACCCGCACTTCGTGACGATGTGCCCCGCGGACCCCGACCGCCTCTGGCAGCAGAACCACAGCGGCGTCTTCACGAGCGAAGACGGTGCGCAGCGCTGGAAGAAGGTGAGCCGCTCCGACGTGGCGGTGCACTTCGGCTTCCCGATCGCGGCGGACGATCGCGACGGTCGTACGGCGTGGGTGGTGCCGGCCAAGGGCGACTCCGAGCGCATGAGCATCGACGGCGGACTCTTCGTCGCGCGCACCCAGGACGGCGGCGAGACCTGGCAGACCTTCCGCGAGGGCCTGCCGCAGGGTCACTCGTACGACGTGGTGTACCGCCACGCGCTCGACGCGCGCGCAGACCGCGTCTGCTTCGGCAGCACGACGGGCAACGTCTACGTCTCGGAGGATCGAGGGGAGAGTTGGCGCTGCGTCGGCAACAACTTCCCGCCGATCCACTCGGTCCGCTTCGCGTAACCGTGCCGTTCGTCCGGTTCACCCCCCACCTGCAACGGTTCTTCCCCACGCTCGCCGAGGGCGAAGTGCCAGGCGCGACCGTCCGCGAGCTGGTCGAGGAGCTGGATCGCCGCCATCCGGGGCTCGCCTCGTACGTCGTGGACGAGACAGGTCGGCTGCGACGTCACGTGAACGTGTTCGTCGGAGACGAGCCGATCCGCGATCGTCAGCGCCTCGGCGACGCGCTTTCGCCCGAGGACCGCGTGTTCATCTTGCAGGCGCTCTCGGGGGGTTGATCGTGGGCGCCTCCTCCGCGGCTGAGCCGATCGCTACCCCCGGATCCAGTCCTCGATCGTCACGCCCGGAAACCGCTCGAAGTGCCGCCGGTTCCCGGTGACGACCACGGCGCGCCGAGAGACGGCCATGGCTCCGATGAAGAGATCCGCGTCGGCGAGCCGTGTCCCTTTCCGTTCCAGGTCGGCCCGCACGTCGCCGAACAGCCGAGCCGCGACGAGATCGCCGGCGAGGACACGGAGCGTTCGAAGCAAGGCAGTCACCAGCACCCGATTCCCGTCCGGGTCCGCGGACCTCGCTGCACCGTAGTAGAGCTCCGCGGCGGTGACCCAGGTCGTGCACACCTCGTCGCGAACGGCCGCGCGCCGTGCCAGAACGGCCCGGTTCCCTCGCAGGATCTCGACGCAGACGTCCGTGTCCAGAACTCTCACAGATCGACGTCTCGACCCGCCGACCGCGCGCGGTAGATCTCGGCGATCTCCCGCTTCGCCGGGCGGTCCGATTTCCACTTTCCCGCGAGCTTCTTCCATGCGGCGATCTGGTCACGCGCGTGGGCTTCGAGGTCCTGGGCCAGCGCCTCGTCGAGGATCTGGACGGCCTGCTGCGTCATGCTCCGCCGCTCCGCAACCGCTCTCCTGCGCAGGCGGCGCAGCACATCGTCCGGCACGTTCTTCAGGGTCAGGGATGCCATCGAGACTCCATTTCGGTTCCGTTCTGACACCAGATTGGCATCCGTGGGATTGGCCGTCAAGCCGTGCATCGAAGCCACCGCCGTCGTTTGCACCGCCTGGAGCCCGGGCTTCTCGCGGGCGCCCTGAGGGTGTACCGTTTCGGCCATGAGCCGACATGCTTGGATGATCCTTGGCGCTGCCCTGCTGGGCGGCTGTGGCGACGACGTGTCCTGCGGGCAGGGGACGACCGAGATGGGGGGCGAGTGCGTGCCGATCGGCGGCGACGCCGATACGGACACGGACGCCGATGCGGATGCAGACACGGATGCAGACGCGGACACGGACGTCGACACGGACGCGGACACGGACACGAGCACGGGCACGCCCTCCGACACGAACACGAACACGGACGAGGTCGCGCGTTGCGCCGGTCTTCCGGACTGGGAGGCGAACGACATCGCGCGAGAAGACGAGATGCTCGGTCTGCTCAACGCGCTGCGGGCGTCGAACACCTGCTTCGGCGCCGCCTTCGAGCCGTCCGCGCCGCTCGCCATGCACCAGTCGCTGCGGTGCGCTTCGCGCAAGCTCGCCATGCACATCGGCGAGACCTGCGCCGCGGAAGCCTGCCAGTGGTCGCACTGCGACGGCGATCCGGGCTCCGGCTTCTGCCAGCGCATGGAGGAGTTCGGCTACGGGACGTACGAGAGCTGGGCCGGGAACTACATGGGCTCGGACGCGGCGGCGGATACGCTCGACGCCTGGACCGACTCGGACGACGGCCCGGACGAGGACACGCTGCCGGACGGCTGCGAGGTCCCGATGAGCCCCGTCTTCGAGCACGTCGGCATCGGATCGTGGGACGGCTACTTCTGGGCGATCACCTACTCCGCGCCCGGCGACCGCGAGTGCTCGCCCCTGACGGACGATCCGGGGGATGGTCGGGACTCGGACTGCGACGGCGTCGACGGATAGGCTGCGGACTGATCAGCCGTCGGTTCCGGAGAAATGCACGCGGACCGACCGAGAGAAACCGAGGAGCGAGAAGCAGTAGAGGTAGTGCGCCGCCATCGCCGCCATCAATAAGCGGCCACCCCATCGAGGAATCGGAAACGCGACGAGAGCAACGAGGCTTCCTGTCCCGGCCAGGAAGCAGAGCACGAGCGTGATCCACCGCGCCCAGCGACGCCGCCGGAAGAGAAACACTCAGAGTACGAGCGTCAGGACGAACCGGACGAACTGCTGGCCGAGTCGGTCGGGACCTGCGAGGAGGTTCGAAACGGCGATCGTCGAGAGGGAGACCAGGAGAAGGACGGCGATGACACTGATGACCTGCCCGCGGCCGACGTCGGCACTTGTGGCCTTTCCTTCGAGCTCCGCCGCGTCCATGGTCTTCAGCCCCGCTCGCGATCATTCCACGATTGCCAGGAGCCGCCCATACGTCGCTCGCGGCGCACTGAAGGGAGCCCCCGAAGGGTCTACCGCTCGTCTCTGCTGCGTCGAAAGAGATCGATGATCCGATCCACATCTCGCTCTGTTTCGGGATCGGACGCGATCACGAGGCGCACTCCCCCGTTCGTCCGCCCGGCTCGGATCGCCGACCGAAAGTCGTCCTCGCTCGACGGCAGTCCATCCAGCCAGAATCTGCCGTCCCTGGTGAGACTGACCGCGAAGGTGGTCGCGTGTTTCTTGCCGGTCGGGCCCTCCGGCTGCTCGGGGATCAAAGCCACCGCGACATGAATCGCCGCGACCCCGCACGCGACCAGCAGCATCTGGCCGGCGTTGTTCCGCGCAGTGACATTCACGGCCGCAATCATAGGCGCTCCTTCATCTTCCGGTCACCCCGGCAGCAGAGGGTGGACTTCCCGCCCGTAGAGGTGGCTGCTGCCCCTACTCCGCGGCGCAGACTTCCGCCGCGTCGATGCATTCTCCCAGACAGCACTGCTCCCAGGGCGCGCACTGGATGCCGCAGTCGCCGCAGTTGAGCGGGTCCGCTGAAGGATCCGTGCAGGCTCCGCCGCATTCGATTCCCAGGCACGTGCAGACGCCCGACACGCACCACTCGAGGCCACCGCACACGACGTTGCAGGCGCCGCAGTTGTACAGGTCGATGTCTGGATCCGTGCAGGTCGGGCCTTCGATGTCGCCGAAGAGGTTCCACGCTCCGACGCAGCAGACCAGGCCCCGGTCGCACGCGTCGTCGCACTCGCCGTCCGCGATGCACTGCCCGCCCGAGCATGCCAGTCCGTCGCAGACCGCGCCGCACTCCCCGCAGTGATCCTCGTCGGCGAGGAGATCCACGCATGCGCCACCGCAGTCCGTCAGTCCGGCATCTTCACAGGTGAGGCACGCGCCGGAACGGCACAGCGGGGCGCCCTCCGGACACACGTTGTCGCAGGCGCCGCAGTTCATCGGGTCGTACGACACGTCGATGCAGCCGGCAGGGCACTCGGTCTGCGCGCAGACGCAAGCGGAGTCGACGCAGGAGAGCCCGGCGTCGCACAGGACGTCGCAGGCGCCGCAGGCGTTCCGATTCGTGGACGTGTCGACGCACGCGGGCCCACCCCACCAGCCGGCGTCCCCGCAGCAGGTCTCGGCGGCGACGCAAGTGGGATCGCAGACGGGATCCGTCGACGGATCGGAGACGGTCTGCGTGTCCGTTTCCGTGTCCGTCCCGGAGCCTGTGTCCGAGTCGGAATCGGAGTCGCCTCCCGCGTCGGCGTCCGTCCCGCCGTCCCGGGCCGTCGCTTCCTCTGGATAACAGCCGCACCCGACGGCGAGCAGGGCGAAGGCATGGAGAAGGGCGCGCATCGTGCGGGGATCGTACAGCAACGTCCGTGCCGACCGAAAAACCGCACGATTCCACGGGAGTCTCGGGCCCCGTGAGGCCCGGGGGTCTCGGGCGCGATTTGCCCGCCTGTCCCACCCGTGTTACACGCAGCGCCCCACGAGGAGCGTTGCCATGGCGAAGGCGAAGGCGGAATCCGCCAAGAAGAAGAAGGACGACAAGGCCGAGAAGGCCGACAAGAAGGCGAAGGCAGCCCCCGCCAAGGGCAAGGCCGCCAAGGTGCCGGAGCCGCCGAAGAAGGACCTGCGGCCGCTGCGTTCGGGCGAGCAGCCGTGGCCCGGCCGCGCCGTCGAGGCGTCGTTCGGCAGCAAGGCGAAGCTCGTCGAGGCCGTGCGCAAGCTCATCTCCGACGACCTGCTCGACGACCGCCTGAGCGAGGACAAAGGTCTCGAGCACGTCTCCAACAAGAAGCTCTTGCGCCTCCACACGGTCGGAACGCGCGTGCAGAGCGAGTTCGGGGGCCGCGGGGGCCTCATCGACGCGATCCTCGCCGCCGAGAAGCGGACCAAGGACGAGGGCTACAAGACGCGGCTCGAGCGCTTCTCGACGCCGCGCCTGGTGGACATGGTGGATTCCGCCAGACGCCGCCAGAAGCGCGCCGCTTAGCACACCCCCTGCGCGTTCGGGCGCACCGATCGGCGAACGTCGTCCAAGGCCTCGGCTTTCGGGCGCGGGCACGCGGGTTGCTTTGCGGATGCACCGTCGGCACGGCCCGCCCTCGTCGCGGCGATCCTCCCGTTTGCCTGCTCCCCGTGTCCGATCCCGGACCGGCGAACCCCGGGACGGGGCTCGGGGAGACGCGATGGGGGCGCGGCCGTTGCCGGCCTATGGGCGCAGCCGGCGCCGAAGGGCGTCGAGGATCGCGCGACGGGACGCGCCGAGGCCGGACGGAAGGCTTCGCAGCCCCGGAATCCGGTGGCGCAGCTTCGATCCGACCGACCAGGCCACGGCATCGACCGCGAGCAGCCGCTCGAACACCGTGAGGGGGCGGTGGAAGTCGCCGCCCAGCCCGCGGACGCGGCCGACCACACGGTCGTGTGGAACGACGGTCGCCTCGCTTCCCTTCTCGGGGGCCTGGACGACGTAGTCCCTGCCGAAGACGCGCAGCCGCGCGAGGACGCGGTGCATCGTCCACGAGCCGTCCTCTCCGTCGAGGAAGCAGACGACGTCTCCGGCGCGCAGGTCGTCCCAGTCCGGGTCGACGAGCACGTGCGTGCCGGCCGCGATCGCGGGCTCCATCGAGCCCCCGGCGCAGATCGCGGGGACCAGGCGGCTCAACGCTACCGGCGCGGCGGGCGCTTGGCAGGCGCCGGCGCCGGGCCGCCCGGCGGCGCGGGGATCCGGGCGCTCGTCTGCGACGCCGCCTGGTTGCCGCCCTCGTCGAAGGCGCGCACCGCGACGATGCGCGTGCCCGCGCCGATCTCGTCTGGCAAGGCCGCGTCGAAGCGTTCCGCGCGCTGGTCGTAGAGCTCGTCGGACGGGAAGAGCAGGCGCCACTCGCCGCCGTCCACGGCGTACTCGATGCGGACGACGTTCGACTCGCCGTCGGAGACCTCGCCGCGAACGGCGCGGCCGGCGACCTCGAGAGACACGACGCGCGGCGGCGCGTTGTCGACGAGCACGGGACGCGAGAGCTTCTCGTGACGCTCGACGCGACCGGCGGGGTTGCCGCGCTCGTCGGACGCCTCGACGCGCACGACGTACCAGCCCGCGGCGACGGACTCGCTGTTCCACTCGTACTCGGTCTTCGTCAGGATCTCGTCGCCGCGCGTGATCGGGCGCCAGGTGTCGTCCCCTTCGCGGCGGAAAGCGAGCCGGTACCGCAGGGGGTCGGTGTCCGGGTTGTCGACCTTCCAGGTGAGCTTGAAGACCGAGGAGTGCTCGGGGACCTCGCCGACCTTCGCAGGCTCGCCCTTGTTCACGGCCTCGATCTCGGTCACGAGGGGGCGTTGGTTCTGGTTCAGGTAGTGCACCCGCAGCGCGTGCAGGACCGAGTCCTGCGCGGGATCGAACTTGACGCGCACCTGCACGTATCGCGCCGCAGGCGAAGGAACGCGCCCTCCGTTCTGCAGGGACTCGCTCCAGTCGCTCCAGCTCGTATCGGGCTTCGCCGTGTTGCCGCTCCGGGCCTGAACGACGATCGGTCCGCGACCGCGCCACGCGATCGCACCGAACTGCGACCGGAAACCCGCGTCGAGGACCTTGGTCAGGTACGTCGCATCCTGCGGACGCGAGTCCAGCACGCGGTACACGGCGGCGGCGTCTCCGGTCCCGAAGACCTTGTGCCGGCCCGCGAGCGCGAGCGCGAGGACCTGCCGCTCCTCGACGTCGATGAGCGTGCGGACGGTGCGGTCGTCGTCCACGGACAGGATGCGTCCGTCCTCGCCGACCGACACGGTCACGCGCCCCTCCTCGGCCTCGACGTCGGTCAGGTGCCCTGCGTCGTTCTTGACGAGGCGGTCGACGCGGCCGTCGCCGCCGACGCGGAAGAGGCTCCCCTTGCCCTGACGCTTCGATCCCTTGGTCGCGCCCGGCGCCTTGGTCGCCCCTTCCGACTCCGTGCTCTTGGTCAGGCCCTTCGACGGGGGAGTCGGCGGAGACGGAAACTCGTTGACCGCGACGAACACGTCGGAGCCGCGGCGCGCGATCGCCTTGACCTCCGTCGCCTCGAAGTCGTGCACCGCGCGGCCGCGACCGGGTGCGTCGATCTTGAGGAGGATCGCCTCGGGCGAGGTGCCCGCGTACAGATCGCTGCCCTCGCCGCGCGCGAGGGACAGCACGTGCGTCTCCTCGGAGTCGTAGAAGACTTCGGCGCGGCCGGTGCGATCGATCGAGAAGACTTGCCCCGACGGTCCCGTTCCGGCGAAGAGGACGTGACGCTGCTCGTCCCACTCGAGCGCCCAGACGTGCTCGACTTCGGGCAGCTCTGCGAAGGTCTCGACCCGCCCGCGCCCGCGGATGCGAAGGATCTTCCCGCCGGGAATGGTCCCCGCGTAGAGGTCGCCGCCTTCGCCGAAGGACAGCGCGGAGACGATGAGCTCACCCGTCTCCGCCCAGACCTCCGTCTGCTCGCCGCGAAGCGCCAGCACCTTCCCGTCGTTGCCCGTCCCCAGGAACACCTCGTCACCGCGTCCCGCGAGGGCGCACCAGACCAGGGCGACGTTCTCCAGGGGAATCCGCCGGACGTCCCGGCCGACCGTGACCTCGCCGAGGCTCGATACGCTGGTCCTGTCGAGCTCTCCTTCGGCGAAGGCGTCGGCGCTGTCGAGCTCGAACAGCTTGGTGGTCACGGCCCGCGAGTGCAGGACGACGCCGGTCGTGGAGAGCAGCGTGGACACCACCGTCAGGACGACAATTCGGGCGCGCAAGAGCGCTGCAAGCTAGCCGAGCGACGCCGGCAGGGCAAGGCGAGGCCGGATCGTGGCATCCTCGTGCGGTGCGGATCGTGGCGGCCGTCGTAATCGTCGTCGCCGGGGTCGCCGGGGCCGGTGGGGCCGGTGGGATTGCCACCCTCGGCTGCTCGGACGATTCCCGTTTCTCCGGCGATGCGGGGTTACCCGACGCCGGCGAGGACGCCGGGGCTCTCGATCCGGCCGCCCCCGCGCCGCCCGCAGCCCCCGAACCGCCGGCGCCGCCAGCGCTCGGCCCTTGCCCCGAGGGCTGGCGCAGCGTGCCGGACGCCGACTTCCCGGAGATCGTGACCTGCGATCCCTGGCCCGCGTCCGGACGAAAAGCGTGCACCGGGGACGAGGCGCAATTCCCGGGACGCCCCGACTGCGAGCGCCTGGGAACGGCCTGCCCGGCGGGCGACTTCGCCGACGACCTCCCCGCGGCCGGCGTCCTGTACGTCCGTGCCGGAGCGGCGGGAGGCGGAGACGGAACCGGCGGCAACCCCTTCGGCACGATCGCCGATGCGCTCGCGGTCGCGGCGGAGGGGGGCGTCATCGCGCTCTCCAAAGGGACGTTCGACGAAGCGCTGACGATCGACTCGTCCGTGACCCTCTGGGGCGCGTGCATCGCCGAGACGACGGTCGCGTCCTCCGATCCCAGTACCGTGGAGGCGACGCTCGCGTTCGAGGCAACGGGCGCGACGGTCCGGAACCTGCGGATCTCGGGAGAGCGGATCGGCGTAGACGTGTCCGGCTCCTCGGCCGATCCGGTCCGCCTCGAGAACCTCGTCGTCGAGGGAGCCAGCGCGCTGGGGCTCCAGGTGCGCTCGCGCGGCTCGCTCGACGCGCAGGGAGTCGTCGTCAGGGGAACCCGCGCCGACGGATCCGCCTTCGGCTGGGGATTGCAGGCCCGCAGCGGGGCCGAGGTGACGCTGGAGGGCGTCGTCTTCGAGGGGAACCGCGCCGCCGCCATCGTCGTCGGTGAAGCCGGCACGACCTTGACCGCGACAGGATTGGCCGTCACCGGAACGCTCCCGCGAGAGAGCGACGAGCGCTTCGGCATGGCGATCCAGGCGGTGTCGGGCGCCGTCGTGACGCTCGGCGAATCGGTCCTCGAAGAGAACCGCAGTCTCGAGATCGTCGCTGCGGGTCCGGGGACCTCGGTCGCCGTCACTCGATCGACCCTTCGGCAGACGGAGGCCCAGGAGAGCGACCGGACCGGCGGATTCGGCGTGAACGTGACCGACGGCGCGTCCGTCTCTCTCAATCGCACGAGCGTCCTGGGAAACCGCGCGTCGGGATTGCTGGTCGAGCTCGGCGCCGCGCTCGACGCGACGGACGTCGTCGTCGCCGACACCCGCGCGCGCGAACGCGACGGCGAGACGGGGACGGGCATGCAGGTCTACACGGGCGGCGTCGCCGTCCTCGAACGGACGGCGATCCTGCGCAACCTCACCGCGGGGATCGCGGCGCAGGATCCGGCGACGGAGGTCGTCGCGACGGATCTGGTCGTCGCGGGCACGCTTCCCCAGGCCGCCGACGACGATGCCGGCGTCGGCCTCTCGCTGCTCGCCGGAGCGCGCGGCGATCTCACGCGCGCCGCGCTGGAGGGGAATCGAACGATCGCGATCCTCGCCTCGGGCGCCGGCACTTCGATCTCGCTCGTCGACGTGGCGGCGCGCGGCACGCAGTCCCTCGCGACGACGCTGGACTTCGGCTATGGACTGCAGCTCGACGACGGAGCGGTCGCGGCCATCGAGCGACTCGTCGTGGAGCGATCTCGCGGCGCCGCGGTCCTCTTCACGGGAGCCGGAACGACGCTCACCGGCTCCGACCTGCGCGTCTTCGACACGCAGTCCCTGGAGGCCAGCGGCAGGCAAGGCACCGGCATCGAGGCACAGCTCGGAGCGAGCGCGTCGCTGCAGCGGGTCGCCGTCGAAGGCAGCAGGGGAACCGGCGTGCTGTCCTGGGACGCGGATCTCGACCTGCAGGACCTGTCGGTCACCGGCACGCTCGAGCAATCCTGCGCGACGGAGGGCTGCGCGGATCAGCCGGGCGGCCGCGGCATCGCGTCGTCGCAGGGCGGTCGCTTCACCGCGACGCGGTTCGTCAGCTCCGACAACGCCCTGTGCGGAGTGCAGCTCGTGACCGGGGAGGTCGACCTCTCCGAAGGTGTCGTCGCGGGCAACCCCATCGGTGCGAACGTGCAGCCGGCCGGCTTCGATCTCGGCCGCATCCAGGACCACGTCGTGTTTCGCGACAACGTTCGCGACCTCGACGCGGCCGCCCTGCCCCCTCCGGAGCCAGTGCCCAGTCGCTGATCGCCGTTCCTCCGCTCAGCGCGATCCGGTGCCCGGCGTCCGGACCCTGACGGTCACGCTCGCACGGCCTTCGGCGAGATGGCCGTACGGGTGCTCGACCTGCCGCCTTGTCGAGAAGGTATCCGGCGTCTCGGAGGCGAGGGTCGGGCGGAGCGCGGCGATCGCGGAAGGCGGCAGGTCCTCCACGACGTGGCCGCGGATCGCGACGCCCTGGCTCGGAAGCTTGATCGACACGACGAGCGACGTCGCGGGATAGCCCTGCTCGAGATTCTCGATCAGCTCCGCGACGCTCTCGGGCTCGGCCTGCTCGATGGGTGCGATGTCGCCCGAAGACACCTCGATCTCCATCTCCGTGCCGTCTGCCGCGTCCGGCACCTCGACGGGGATCGCGCGCACGACCTCGGCGCCATCGTACGGACGCAGGGTCACGTACACGTTCACGCGCTGACCCGGCGCCACCTCATCGCTCGTCAGGTGCACGCCGCGCACCTCGTGGACGTCCCGGTCGTACGTGACGTCCACGTCGAACTCCATCCCCTCGATCGCCACGTCCTCGAAGGGATTCACCGTCACGGCGTTCATCGCGCCCAGCGCTCGGATCCCCGAGATCGCGAACGGGTCGTATCCGTTCACGCTCCATCCGTGATCCTCGAACTCCATCGTGCCGTGGCCCGACACCATCACCTTCGAGCGCACGACGTAGCGCAGGTCCGCGAGGTCCTGCGTCCCGTCGGCGATCGCGTCGGCGACGAGGGAGAACGCCAGCGCCGGGGTCAGAAACCGGTGCTGCACCATCTCGACGTGGAACCGCTCCTCACGCCCCGTCGAGCGGTCGTGGACGACCACGCTCCCCGGGATCATCTTCGCCCGCTTCGTCAGGTCCCCCGCGATCGCCGCCTGCCGGTCCTGCGTCATCGCGCCGACCTCCTGGATCGGATCGGCGATCTTGAACGACCGCTGAAGGTTCGCGAGGAACATGTGCACGCGAGCCGTCGTCACCGGGAAGTACTGTTCGCCGAGGTTCATCATCGGGTGTCCGAAGCCCAGGAACTTCCCGTTCTCGACGTGGGTCACCGTTCCGATCCCGGTCGCGTCCATGTCCCCGCGCATGAGCTGCACCCCGAGGCCGCCGCCGGGTACGAGCGTGCGCGGCGGGTCCCCGCGCCCCACCCCACCCGGCGATCCACCGGCTCCCTGCAGCGGCACGACGCCCCACGGCTCGAGCAGCTTCGACAAGGCGCGGCGTACCTGCGGCGAGAATCCCGCGAGCGTGATCGGTGTCGACACCGGGACCATCATGTCCTCGTCCTCGTCCGGGTCGCCGCCGAACTCGAACCGCCGGAAGTAGCCGTCCGTCGGCCGGAACGCGGACGCGAAGTCCGGCGCGCGGTCGAGCCTGGCGCGCGGCCGGCGCTTCGCGGGAGCAGGCCCGGGCGTGAGCGGCTGCAGCGTCGCGCCCGGCAGCCCCCGCAAGGGGCGGTCGAGCTCCGGCAGCATCCGCTCGATCGGCGTCACTCCCGCGACCGGGTCCTTCGCGAACCGCCACCCGTACGCGACCGCACCCGCCAGCCGCCCTTCGAGGTACACCGGGCTCCCGCTCATCCCACCAACGATCCCCGAATGGTCGAGCGTCGGATGGTTCATCTTGACGAGGATCACGTCCTGGCGCGGGAGGAAGTTGCGCATCACGCCCACGACCTCGACGTCGAACCGCTCCGGCTCCGTCCCCTCGAAGACGGTCAGCCCGTACCCGCGCATCCCGGGCCGAACGTCCGCGATCGGCATGATGCTCGGGCGCGTCTGGGCATGTGCCAGGACGACGTTGCCTAGCAGGATTGCTCCCGCGAGGAGACCGGCGGCTTTTCGCATGGGCAGCGGAGTCTAGCAGGCGCGGGTCAGTCGGCGCAGAAGCGCGCGATCCCGGGCTCGTCGGTCGCGCGCACGTGCGCCTCGGCCGCCGTGCAGGCGACCTCGGCGTCGGCGCACCGCCGCGTGTCGCACGCGCGGGCGGAGAACGTCACGGACGAATCGGAGCAAGCGCAGCAGTACTCGGCGCACTCGTCGGCGTGAAGACACGGCTCCTCCGGCGCGCCACCCGGCTCAAGCGCCACGGGACACTGCCGGTCATCCCACTCGGCCAGGACCTCGATCTTCTCGTCTGCGTACCCGAAGCCGAAGCCATGCTCTGGGGCCGGCTCGCACCCCAGAACGAAAAACGTCATGGCGACCATCGACCGTCCCATCGGCACACCCTCCTACCTGTCCACAGCCCGTGACACCCGACGAGCGGCAGCAAGTTCGGTGCCGGCTACTCCGCGACGCCCGTGATCTCGGCGGGTACGGCGGTGAACGTCATCCCCAGTGAGATCGAGTCGCACATGTCGGGCGGCTCCTCGCACTCGGAGGTCTCGCAGACCTGCCCGACGCCGCAGTCGTCGTCCGAGACGCAGACGACGCCGGTCGGACCCGGGGCGATGGCGTCGATGTCCGCCTGGCCGGCGAGGACGGAGGTCATGAGCCCCTCGAATTCGGGGTCGACGGCACCCCCGCCGACGAGCGCGCGGATCACGTCGGTCAACAGCACGTGCCCGCCAATCACGCCGTCCGAAAGGTCATCGCGGGAGACCGCTCCGAAGGTCCACTCGATCCGCGCATCGTGCGCGACGGCGTCGAGGGTCGTGTCCGGTCCGAACGGGATCCTCAGGGGCAGATCCGCGGGTCCGCCGGCGAAGCGCGCGGCCGCCACGGAGGCGTCCTCGAAGCGCGCGCGCGCGGTGGCCTCGTCCGGCGGGCTCTCGAGCGACGTGGGGTCGATCAGGAACTCCCCGCAGCCGCCGAAGTTGTTTCCGAGATCCCCGTCGGCGTCCATGCCGAAGAAGACGTGCGCGTCGAGGGCGTCGTCGACCACAGGATCGTCGAGGTCGAGCGTCCGGACCAGGAGCAGCATCGAGCCGTCGGCGATCGCCTCGGCGATGATCGTGTTCGCGTCGAAGTCGCCGAGGATGCCTGCCATCGCTTCGAGCAGCGGCCCGAGCTGGTTGTCGATGCCGCCTTCGCCGTCCACCTTGCCGCACCCGACGGGATCGGATCGATCGACCGTCTCGTGATCGTCGAGGTCGAACCCGACGGTCTCGTCGCCGATCGCGGCGTCGTCCATCACCCACTCGTCCGGCCCGTCGCAGGGACCGGTATCGGTGCCCGAATCCGTGCCCGTGTCCGTGCCCGTGCCCGTGCCCGAATCGGTATCCGAATCCGTATCGACGTCGGTGTCGACGTCGGAGTCGACGTCCGTGTCGGCATCGGCATCCGCCCCGCCATCGGAATCGGTACCCGCGCAGCCACACCCCGAGACGAGAGGCAACAAGAGAAGACCCAGTCGCATCATGCGACCCCCTTTCATTCGAAGGATACCGCAGCCCCGCCTCGCGCGGGACCTACGCCTCTGGCAGACTTCCACCGTGGCTCGTGCGTGGCCCTTGCTCGGGTTCCTTGCTTTCGCCGGGTGCGCTGGCGACGAAGGCAGGTCCGGGGGCGGCGACTCGGACTCGGACGCCGACGCCGACTCGGACTCGGACGCCGACGGCGATTGCAACGCGGAGGGCTTCACGCGCGTCGAGGAGCTCGACCTAGCGGTTCGCGAGACCCGGATCACGCTCGCGTCCGCGCTGGGCCCCGGGCCGATCTTCGCCGCGCCCGACGGAGAGGGGACGGTCGTCGGCTGGGCTGCCGGGGGCGGCAGCATCCACCTGACTTCGGTCGACGGCGGCGGCTCGCCCGCCGGGGAGGACCTGACGCTGGCAGGCGACGAGATCCACGGCCTCGCGCCGACGGACGACGGAATCGCCGCGCTCGTCTTCCGGCAGCCGGACATCATTTCCTTCGTGAAGGTCGATCGCGCCGGCGCTCCACTCTTCGACGAGCTGCAGCTCGGCGGCGGCGACCAGGGCGTCACGGGCAACGAGTGGTGGCAGACGATCTGGTTCATGGGAGAAGGGCGCCTGCTGTGGACCGGGTCGCAGTACGCCGCGTACTTCCAGGTGCGGCGTCTCTGGGAGGACGGCATCGCGCACGTCGGCGACACGATGCGCTGGTACGGCGCCGACGGCGCGAGCGCGGACGGCGGCTGGGGCTGGGGCTGTAGCCACAGCATGGATCAGCGGCTCGCGATCTCCGGCGACCGCGTCGGCGCCGTGTGCGTCTCGGACTGCTACCCCGGTCAGGGCATGTACTTCGATCACACGACCGAGATCCTCCTCGAGCCAGGCGGCGATTGCGCCGGCCAGATCGGCGCGACGCTCGGCGGGCTCGCGCCCGTGGCAGACGGCTTCTGGCTCGCATGGGGATCTTCGGCCGGCCGCGACGGACACGACGTCGCGCTCGTCCACGTCGGCCTCGACGGCACGGTCGGGACGATCTCCCACCTCACCGAGACGGCCGGCGAGAACGAGGACGCGATCCACCTCGCTCCGATCGGCACGGGCCTGCTGGCCGGATGGCGCCGCGCCGGCGTGCAGCGCGTCGCACGACTGGACGCATCGGGTGCCATCGAGGCAGAGGTCGAGAGCGTGCTGCCCTCCTTCCGGGACCACGACGATTGGTTCGCCCGGCCGGGGGGCGACGTCGGCTGGGTGCGCTCCGATGCCGCGGATTCCGTGGGAATCGTGCGCGTCCGGGACTGCCGGTAGCATCGCTGTGGAAGCGGTCCGCGCGAAGGCGGCGCAGGCGGCGTAGATCGCGCCCGGGAGCCGCTACACTCGCCGCGCGTGGGTGAGTACTCGGCGACGACGGGCGCGGGCGCACTGCGGCTCTTCGCTGGCGTCACGGCGGTCTGGTTCGTCGTCGGAGGGCTCGGCGCCATCCTGCTCGGTGCGTTCGGGGGATTCCTCGTCGGGGGCGTCGCCTCCTCGCCGGGCCCGCTGGCGGGAGGCGGCCATTTCGGCGCCCTGCCCGTCGTGCTCGCTCTCGGCGGCGCCATGCTCCTCGGCGTCGGCGTCATCGGTCTGCTGCATTTCGTCGCGGGGCTCCTGCACCTCGTTTCCCGCCGTTCCTCGTCCGTGTTCCCGGCGGTGATGGCCCTGGTCGACGCGGCCGTCGGGGTCTACCTCGCCGTGAGCTCGTTCGCGCAGCCTGGCCAGGCCGGCTCCGGCGCGTTCTTCTCGTTCTGGGCGCTCCTGTACGTGGCCACCGCCGTCCTGTTCTTGACACCGGCCGTGCGAAATCGCGTGCCGCCCATCCTCTATCCGCCGAGGCCCGTATGATCGATCTCCCCGCACGCTACCTACCGCAGATGGCCCATCTGACGACGCCGGCAACGGTGTGGAAGTACGTCGAGGGGGCGTGCACGAGGTCGGCCGCGAATCTCGTGATGCTCGACCTCGAGGACTCCATCCCCGCGGGCGACGACGCCAAGCTCGCGGAGGGTCTCGCGAACGTCATCCGCGCGTACCGGGATCTCGACTGGGGCAGTCGCCTGCGGTTCTTCCGCCCGCGCGGCCGCGACCTCGATCCGGAACTTTCCGACGTCGCCGAGGTCGTTCTCGCCTGTGGGGACCGGATCGACGGCCTCGTGTACCCGAAGGTCGAGGACCCCGAGGAAATCGTTCTGCTCGATCGGCGGCTCGGGGCGCTCGAGAAGCAGGTCGGGATCGGGCACGGGCGCATCCGGATCGAGGTCCTCATCGAGAGCGTCTCGGCGGAGGAGCGCTGCTTCGAGGTCGCCCGCGCGTCCGGCCGTCTCGCGGGGCTCGTCTTCGGCGCCTTCGACTTCTGGAGCAGCCTCGGGATCGTCGGCGAGCCGTACCGGACCGACCATCCCCTCGTCGATCACGCGCGAGCCCGCATCGTGAAGGCGGCCGCGTCGGTCGGCGTCCCGGCAATCGCGGAGATGACGCTCGACTACCCGACGAAGGACAAGTCCGCGGCTGAGCAGCAGGCGGCGCTCGACGCCTGCCGTCGCGACGCCGAGTACGCGCGCCGCTTCGGGTTCCGGGGCAAGTGGACGGGCATCCCCGCCCAGACGCAGATTGCGATCGAGGTCTTCACGCTCCCCGATGCGGCGATCGAGTCCGCAGTCGCCGCGGCGAAGGCCTACCTGGCGGCTGTGCACGACGGGAAGGGCGCCGCGATGATCGGGGGAAAGATGGCCGACCGCGCGACGGACCGGATGAACCGCGTCACGCTCGCCACGGCCCTCGCGATGGGCCGGCTCGATCCGCAGATCGCGAAGGAGCTGGGGATCGCTTGATCGCGCTTCTGCTGGCCGCGTGCACTTCCGCCGCGCCGCCTCCGGCCGCGGACAGTTCCGACCCGGTCGTCCCGGTCCAGGCGACGACGTCCGGATCCTCCTCGAAGGGGACGCCATCGCCGACGCCGGCGCCCGTCAACGCCGCGCCCGCACCTGCGACGACGCTCGCGCAGCCGCCCGTCGTCTCCGTCTCGCTCGGCGATGCGATCGACGCGCTCTTCCCCGACGGTCTGCCACCGGACACCTGCACCGAGGGCGACGATGCCCTGCGAATCCGTTGCCTCGTCTCCCGCCACTACGCCGACGATGCCGCGGCCACGGCGCTGGCTCTCGAGATGTTCGATCGGACGGGCGACGTCTCGGGGGTAGAACGCTCGCAGACCATGGACGGCGGTTTCCGGGGCGTCCTCTCGCTCGTGCCGGAGCGTCCGGTCGGGCGTCATTTCAAGCACCTGCAGTGGGTCGCTGCGGCCCGCCGCGACCACGCGGAGTTCTTCGACGAGATCGCGAGACGCGCCGAGCGGCCGATCGCGTACCGGCACCGCGCCCTCACACTGCGGTGGTTCCGATCCGTCGGACGGACGACGCCCTCGGCGTACGCATCGGGCTGGAGCGTCGCGTGGAACGTCTCCGGGTCGCTTCACAAGAACGCCGACAAGGCCCGCGAGACGCTCTTCCACGAGGTGTTCCACCTCAACGACTTCGACCACGGCGACTGGTCGCGCCGCGCACTCGCGCAGATCCACGCGGGGATATTCACGCGATGCGGGACGAGCAGGCGTTGCCTGCGCCCCTACGCGCCGTCCGAGACTACCGTCCGCGGCGGGACCTACTACGCCTTCCAGCCGGACAACGGCGACTCCTTTCACGAGTACGCGGCGGAGCTGGCCCTGCGCTGGTACCGCGAGAACCGCGCGGTGATTCGCCGCGAACCGACGGGCCAGGAACCGTTCAAGTGCGGCCCCGAAGAAAACGCGCGCGCGTGGCGGCTCCTCGTCGCCGAGTTCTTCGCCGGCGTCGACCTCGTGCCACACTGCGGGCCACACTCCGATCGATGAACGGTGCGCTCCGCGCGCTTTCTGACCTGCTCGCCCTCGCGACGGCGCGCGTCGGTGCGCGGGTCGCCGCCCGGGGGATCGACGTGGAGCAGCTCGCGGCGCACGGGCTTGCACAGCTTGCGACCGAGGTGGAGGCGTGCAGGCAGATCGCGGATTGGGCCGGACGCGTCGGGGGAGAGGGCCCGGCGGCGATCGCCTGCAAGTTCGTGGACGACGTCTGCCAATCGATACGCGCGGGCGTGCGGCTCGGTCCGGCAGATCACGTGGGCCTGGAGGAAATGGATCTGTCGGCCGACGACGTCCGGGGACTCCCGGGCGAGGCGGTCGACGACGCGGAGCTCGCGCGGGTGGGCGCCTGCGATCCGGGGCTCGACGCGGACCTCGCTGCGATGCGGGCGCAGTTCGCACGGTTCGTCGACGCCGAGGTCCGGCCGGTCGCGCAGCGGATTCACCTGCGCAACGAACTCGTTCCCATCGAGCTCATAGAGAAGCTAGGCGCGCTCGGCGTCTTCGGGATGACACTGCCCGAGGAGTTTGGGGGCCTCGGGCTCGGCAAGGTCGCGATGTGCGTCGTGACCGAGGAACTGACGCGCGGGTACATCGGCGTGGGCTCCATCGGCACGCGCTCGGAGATCGCGGCAGACCTGATCTTGCGCGGCGGCACGGAGGCGCAGAAGCGGCAGTGGTTGCCACGGATCGCATCCGGGGCGTGCCTGCCGACCGCGGTCTTCACGGAGCCGGACCACGGCTCCGACCTCGCGGGGATCCGCACGCGGGCCGTCAAGCAGTCGGACGGATCGTGGCGGGTGACCGGACAGAAGACCTGGAGCACGCACGCGACGCGCGCGGATCTGATGACGATCCTCGCGCGAACGGATCCGCAGGAGCCCGGGCACGCGGGGCTGTCGATGCTCCTCGCCCCGAAGACGCGGCGCGACGACGACTTCGTGGACGCGGGGCTGTCGGGAACGGAGATCGAGGTTCTCGGCTATCGCGGGATGCGCGAGTACGAGCTGTCGTTCGACGGCTTCCACGTGCCGGCGGAGGGCCTGCTCGGTGACCGCGAGGGCCTGGGCTTCAAGCAGCTGATGGCGACGTTCGAAAGCGCACGGATCCAGACGGCCGCCCGCGCCGTGGGAGTCGCGCAGGCGGCGCTCGACGAGGCCGCGCGCTACGCCTCCGAGCGCGTGCAGTTCGGCAAGCGCATCGCAGAGTTCCCGCGCACCCTGCGCAAGCTGGGGCGAATGACCGTGCGCGTCCAGGCTGCGCGGCAGCTGACGCTGCACGCCGCGCGCCGCAAGGATTCGGGCGATCGCTGCGACCTCGAGGCCGGGATGGCGAAGCTCCTCGCGACGCAGGTCGCCTGGGAGTGCGCAGACGCCTGCGTCCAGATCCACGGCGGCAACGGGTACGCGCTGGAGTTCGCGGCGTCGCGCCTGCTCGTCGACGCGCGCGTGCTGTCGATCTTCGAAGGCACGAGCGAGATCCAAGCGCAGGTGATCGCGCGCAGGATCCTGGAGGCCCGATGAGGATCCCGAGGCATGGACGCAACGCAGCCGACTTCGCGGTCGGCGAGGTGTACCGGCATCCGTGGGAAGTCACGATCGACGCCGGGATGATCGCGATGTTCCATGCGTCGTTCCTGGACGCGATGCCGGTGTTCTCGTCGGTCGAGGTCGCACGGGCGATGGGGCTGCGCGACCGGCCGGTGCCGACGCTGCTCCTGTTGAACCTGGGGCTGTCGTTCTCGGTGCACGACGTCTCGGAGCAGGCGATCGCGCACCTGGCTTACCTGGACGTGCGTTTCCCCGGGCCGTGCTACCCGGGCGACACGGTGACGGCGGCTTCGAAGGTGCTCGGCGTCACCCACACGCGCACGGGCGACCGCGCCGTCGTGCACGTCCGAACGGCGCTCAGGGCGCAGTCGGGCGACGTCGTTTGCGCGTTCGAGCGCAAGGCACTGGTGCCGGCCGGGCTGCTCGAGGGTCGGACACGGGCCGAACCCGCGGGCGGGCCCGAACCGCGATTCGACGAGACCCGCCGGCAGCCGATGTTCACCGGCACGGCTCCACACCGATCCGGGTTCGGGAGGTCCTTCGAGGACTTCGCGGTCGGAGACGTCCTCGTCCACGCCGCGGGCCGGACCGCCGGCGAGAGCGAGCACATGCAGCTCTCGTGGCTCCTTCGAAACACGCACCCGCTGCACACGGACGAGATCTACGCGAAGACGGGCGGATCCTTCGCCGGGACGCGCGTCGTGTACGGAGGCCTCGTCCTCGCGTGGACGGCGGCGCTCGCGAGTCGCGACGTCGCCGGCGACGCGATCTGGGATCTTGGATGGGCGGACGGCGCCCACCCTGCGGGAGTCGTCGCGGGCGACACGATCTACGCGGCTTCGAAGGTCATCGCGAAGTCGGAAGACGGCGCGGTGACCTTCCGGCTCGTCGGAACGAAGAACGTCCGGGCGGACGCGCTGCTCGAGCGTGGGCTGGACCTCTTCGCGCCGGAAGCGGACAAGTCCCAGAAGATCCCCGAGAAGGTGTTCGAGGGGACACGGACCCTGCTGCTCCGGACACGCGGCTGACCCCGGAACCGTTCGGCTTTCTCCCCGGCACGAGGGATGCTTCTTCCGGGAGACATGGAAGCGCTCGCCCTCGTCGCCGCCGTGTCGATCCTCGGAGTCGGTCTCGCCCGCATCGGGCTGGAGGTGTTCTTCCGCAGCGTCCGGTGAGCGCTTGCGCGGCGGGACGGGCCCGCGACAAGATGCGCGCCGTGCGCCTCCCGTCGATCGTTCTTGCCGCAGCGACGTTCACCGGATGCCCCGGCCCCGATCGGCCGCGCCCGCCGGGCCTGTGCAACCCCCGGGAGCAGGAGGAGGATCCGATGCTGGTCGGCATCGGCGCTTCGCAACGGGGAATGATCGAGGCGGCGCTCACCGAGGGAATCGTCGTCGTCCATTACGAGGGGTGCGACGTCCGCCCCGTCGTCTGCTCCGTCACGGGAGAATACCGACCCGTCTCCATCACGGCCGCGCAGGACTCCACGTGGATGCAGGACGAGTCGAAGCTGGGTGCGACGGTCCCGCTGTCGGCGGTGGAGCTCGCGGGCGAGTTCTCCCGGGATCGGCTCTTCAGGCTCGACTACGTGGTCGTCGGCCAGAGCCGCGCGACGGTGCGCGACCTCGAGCGGGCTTCGCTCTCCGGGTCGCAGTGCGCCGACGCGACCCACTGGGTTCGGGCGGCGATGCGCGGTGCTTCCACCCTCCTCTCGCAGTCCGCGACGAAGTTCCGCGCCGGGTTCAAGGCCCCGTGGAACATCGGCGCCGAAGCGCAGCACTCGTCGCAGGGGCGGCAGGAGAAGATCAACGGCCAGATCGATCAGTGCAGCATGACGGGCGAAGCGCACGGTGCGCAGTGCAACGCGCTCATCCAGCTCGACCTCGTTCCGCTCGAGGAACCGCCCGACCGCACCGGTTGCGCTCCCGCCATCCCGGGCGGCGCCGAGACCGTAGAGGGGGAGCTCGCGGCCTCCGACACCGCGCTCCCCGGCGGCGGATTCGGCGACGAGTGGATGGTGCAGGCCGCCTCTGGCCGGCCCCTCCGGATCGCCCTGGAGTCGGACGCAGTCGACGCGTACCTGCTCGTCGTCTCCCCATCCGGAAGGCAGTTCGAGAACGACGACCTGTCGAGCGGCTGTCGCAACTCGGTCGTCGAGATCGGGTCGGCCGAAGGGGGCACGTACGTCGTGACCGTGACGAGCTACGAGCGAGATCAACCCGGGGCCTATCGCCTGGGCGCCGTCGGCGGCACCATCGGCCGGCCGCGCGACGGGGACGCGCCCGAGAACGTACCTCCGCCAGACCCTCCGACCGCGTCGCACTTCGGGACAATCGCGCTGCGCGCGGGGTTCACGCCGGATCCGCACGAGACGTCCGGGACTTCGGGCGGAATGGTGCAGGCGCGTGGATGGAGCCGGGCGTGCGCGGGGTTCGTGACCTCGAAGGCGGACCACCTCCTGGACCTGCAAACCGACTTCGAGTTCCTGCGCCTGTACGCTCGGTCGAGCGGCGACGTGACGCTCGTCGTGCGGACCCCGGCGGGCGCGTTCCTGTGCGCGGACGACGTCAGCAACGAGAACCGAAACGCGGCCATCGAGGGCGCGTTTTCGGCGGGGACCTATCAGGTCTGGATCGGCAGCTACGCGGCGGGCGAGTCGGGCGCCTACTCCCTGTCCCTCTCCGAGTTGAACCGGCCCGAGTAGGCGCGTGACGCCCCGCCTCTACTTCGAGGATCCGCTCTTGCTCGCGTTCCGCGCGCGGGTTGTCGCGCACGGCGAGATCCACAGGCGGCCGACGGCCGTGCTCGACCGGACCGCGTTCTGCCCGGAGTCTGGTGGGCAGCTCGCGGACCGCGGGGCGCTCGACGGGCGAACGATCGTCGACGTCCAGGAAGACGACGCCGGGGCGGTTCACCACCTCGTAGACGGCGAGCTTCCCGCGCCGGGGGCTGAGGTCGAAGGCACGGTCGACCGCGCGCGGCGGCGCGTGCACATGGCGCTGCACACCGGGCAGCACGTGCTGTCGCGGGCGCTCGTGGAGTGCGCCGGCGCCGAGACCGCGTCGTCGCGGCTCGGTGAGAGCGGGTGCACGATCGACGTACCCATCGCGATCGGCGAGGGCGACGTCGCCCGATCGGAGGATCTGACGAACTCGGTCGTGGACGACGACCTGCCGATCCGCGCCTTCTTTCCGACGGACGCAGAGCTCTCCCTGCTGCCGCTGCGACGCGCGCCCAAGGTGACGGACGGGATCCGCGTGGTCCGGATCGGAGACTTCGACGTCACGCCCTGCGGCGGGACGCACTGCACGCGGACCGCACAGATCGGGCTCGTGCGCGTCACCGGCGTCGAGCGATACAAGGGCGGCACGCGCGTGACGTTCGATGCTGGCGCCCGCGCCAGAACGGGGCTCGCCGCCGAGGCCGGGGTCCTGCGGACGCTCGGCCGGCAGCTCACTTGCGCACCCGGCGAGGTCCCGGCGGCCTTCGACCGGCTTCGCCGCGATCTGGGTGAGGCCCGGGAAGGCCTCGGTCAGGCGCACGCCCGGATCGCCGACGCGATGGCGCAGGAGCTGCTCGCGGCCGCGAAGACCTCCGGCGACCCGCACATGGTGGGCGCGCTCGACGGCGCCCCGGTGGAGCTGCTCCGCGCCGTCGCCTCGCGGCTCACGACGCTCGAGGACGGAGTCGCCCTGCTCGCGGGCCCGGCCGCGGACGGAACGGCGATCGTCGTGGCCCGCGGCCCGAAGAGCGCATTCGACTGCGGCGCCTTCGTCAAGCGAGTCGCCGCCGAGTCGGGCGGCCGAGGCGGCGGAAGGCCGGAGCGGGCGGAGGGAAGATTGCCGGCCGGCGTCGACTGGCCCGCCGTGGCCCGGCGACTGATCGGTTGAGCGGCTACTGGCAGGTGAAGCCGAGAATGAACGCTTCCTGCCCGCGCTGGATCACGGTGAAGAACGGCGCGCCCGGGGCGGCCGTGAAGCGGATGCGGTCCGTGCTGCCCGGGCGGTGCACTTCGGCCGCGTAGCTGGTCCCTTCGGGCGATCGCCCAGCCTCGCGCAGGCGCAGGCTCCACCCGTTCGAGAGCCGGACAGTCGAGGCGTTGCCGCCGGACAGCGACATCTCCTTCTCGTCGAGCAGCCTCATCTCCCGGAAGAGCGAAAGCGGGGGCTGCGCGAGCGGCCGGATCTTCTGCAGGCGCGCCTCGATGCCGCCGGTGCCGTGTGACGCGCGGATGAGGACGACCTTGCACGTCCCGTCGGCGAACGCCGCCGCGGGGACAAGAACCGACAGGAACGCCAGGACTGCCAGGATCCGCGCGCGCATCATCCACCCTCGCCTTCGACGGGCCTGCCGGCGGCCTCACCGTCGCCGGAGTCCGTGATCCACACGATGCCCGTCGAGGTGGTGCCGTCGTCCGACTGGACGTCGAAGACGACCGCGGGATCCGCGGACGTCGCGACCGACAGCACCCGACTCGAACCCATCGCCTGCGCCTCCGTGCCCGGGAACATCGCGATCACGATGACCGCCACGGCAGCCAGCGCGCCCGCGGGGACCCAGACGGGGCGACGATACTGGAAGAACTCGCCCATCCATACCTTGAAACGGTCGCCCCATCCGAGGGGCCGCTCGACCGCGATCGCGGTCGCGATCTCGGCCTGCATCTTCTCGAACGACACGTCCGCGGCGACGGCGAGCAGCGCCTCGCGGGTGAGGCCCTGCATCGCGAGGCCGACCTGGTGCGCCCCTTCGCAGTCCTTGCAAGAGCGCAGGTGGCCCTGCGCTTCGCGTTCGTCGCCGGCCGAAAGCTCGGCGTCGATCAGCTGGTTCAGGATCTTTCGCGAAAGATGCATCTCAGTCCACCTGCAGGTTTCCTTGCACGTACTCGGCGAGCGCCTTCTGCAGCTTGTGCCGGGCGTGGTGCAGCCGGCTCATGATGGTGCCCTTCGAGACCTTCATCGCCTTCGCCATGTCCTTGTAGCTCATGCCTTCCAGCTCGCGCATCACGATGACCGCGCGGTGGTAGGGCGGGAGCGAGTCGATCGCCTTCTGCATCATGCCGAGCAGCTCCTGGCGGCCGAGCGCCTTCGCCGGGTTCGAGCCGAGGATCGACGGCAGGATCGTCCCGTCGCCTTCCACGCCGTCACCCTCCTGCGAAATCGCGTCGTCGTACTCCACCTGTTGCCCCTTGTCCTTTCGAATGTGATCGATCGAGACGTTCACCACGATCCGGTACAGCCACGTGTAGAAGCTCGACGATCCCTGGAAGTTCGCCAGGTACCTGTGCACCTTGATGAAGGACTCCTGCGTGACGTCCATCGCGTCAGGGTGACTGCGAACCATCCCGTACGCGACCGAGTAGACGCGGCGCTGATACCGCGCGACGAGTTGCCGGAAGGCGCCGTTGTCGCCCTTCCGGGCCCGCTCGACGAGCTGACGGTCCGCATCGCTCTCGCTTTCGCCTTCATCCTTCTTGGTCACTGGCTTGGACGCGGCCGAAACGGCCTTATTCAGGGCTTCCGCGAGGGAGTCCCGGTCCTTCTCTGCGGGCTCGGAAAGGCGCTCGCGCGCTGCCCCGAGGCTCGCCGCCATGCCCGCCGCGAGGCCTTCCAGGGCCGCTTCCCCCTGTGGCTGCGGTTTCGTGCGCGGCGGCAAGACGCGCGCAGCATAGCACTCTGGCAGTCCGTTCCAGGCGGAAGGCCCCGTGCTATGGAAGTGCCGTGCAGCCGGCCGCCGACCTCAACACGCCCCAGCTGCAGGCCGTCACCGCAGGCGACGGGCCGCTGCTGGTGTTCGCGGGCGCAGGCAGCGGCAAGACGCGCGTGATCACGTATCGGATCGCGCATCTGGTCGCAGATCGCGGCGTGCCGGCGTGGCGGATCCTCGCGGTGACGTTCACGAACAAGGCGGCCGGCGAGATGCGGGAGCGCGTTTTCCGCCGCCTCGGCGACGCCGCGAAGGGGCTCTGGCTCGGGACGTTCCATGCGCTGTGCGCGCGCATGCTGCGCAAGCACGCCGCGGACGCGGGGCTCCCCGAGGCGTTCGCCATCTACGACGAGACCGACCAGAAATCGCTCGTAACGCGCGTGCTGCGCGACATGGGCATCGACGACCGGCGCATCACGCCACGGACGATGCTCAATGCGATCTCGAAGGAGAAGCAGGAGGACCGCGGCCCCGAGGAAGCCATCCGGCCCAAGCGATCCGACCTGTATGACGTGCCGGAGGTCTACGCCGAGTACGAGAAGCGAAAAGCGGCTGCCGGGGCGCTCGACTTCGACGACCTGCTGTTCCGCACGGTCCGGCTGCTGAGAGACAAGACGGAGATCCTCGACGGGTACCGCGAGCGGTTTTTGCACGTCCTGGTCGACGAGTTCCAGGACACCAACGGGCTGCAGTACACGTTCCTGCGGCAGATCGCGGCGAAGCACCGCGCGATCACGGTCGTGGGCGACGACGACCAGTCGATCTACTCGTGGCGCGGCGCCGACCCGCGCAACATCAAGCGCTTCCGCGACGACTTCCCGGGGACGAAGGTCATCAAGCTCGAGCAGAACTACCGATCGACCGGAAAGATCCTGGAGGCGGCCACCGGGGTCATCGCCAGGAACCACACGCGCGAGCCGAAGACCCTGTGGACCGCGGGCGAGGCCGGCGCCCCCGTGGAACGGTCGTGCCTGCTCGACGAACGCAGCGAGGCGCTCGCGGTGGTCGCGGCGATCGAGCGCGCGAAGAAGGACGGCCTGCGCCTCGCCGACGTCGCGATCTTCTACCGGATCCACGCGATGAGCCGCGTCCTCGAGGAGGCGCTGCGGATCGCGAAGATCCCGTACGTCGTCGTCGGCGGACAGCGCTTCTACGAGCGCGCCGAGGTGAAGGACGTCCTCGCGTACCTGCGGGTCCTGTCGAACCCCGACGACGGCGTCTCGCTCGAGCGCATCGTGAACCAGCCGCCTCGCGGGATCGGAAAGACCACGGTCGAGGCGCTGGCGGCCCACGCGAAAGGATCGGGCGCGTCGCTGTTCGAGACGATGCGCCAGGCCGCCGCAGGCGGTGTACCCGGTCTCGCCTCGCGCGCGAGAAGCGCGCTCGCCGACTTCTGCAGGCTCTTCGACGACCTCCGATCACTCGGCGCGAAGTCCCCCGCGACCCTCGCGCAGGAGGTCATCGAGCGGACCGGCTACGAGAAGGCGCTGATCGCCGAAGACTCCGTGCAGGCCGACTCGCGCATCGAGAACCTGCGCGAGCTCGTCGGCTCGATGGCGCTCGCCGAAGCCGAAGACCCCGAGCTGGACCTCGTTCGTTTTCTGGAGCAGGTGTCGCTCGCGTCGGCCCTCGACGACGTCAAGGACCAGGACCGCGTCGTCCTCATGACGGTCCACTCGGCCAAGGGCCTGGAGTTCCGGCGCGTGATCGTCGTCGCGCTCGAGGACGGCCTGTTCCCCTACGCAGGTGCCGACGCCGTCGCCGGCTACATCGACCCCGACAAGGAGGAGGAGGAGCGCCGCCTCTGCTACGTCGCGATGACCCGCGCCCGCGAGAAGCTGCTCCTGCTCCACACGACGCAGCGCATCCTGTTCGGCCGCAGCTTCATGAACGGCCCGTCACGGTTCCTCGGCGAGATCCCCGAGGGCGCGGTGATCGACGTCGGCCGATCGCGCCCGCGCGCCGCGTCGATCCCGGCGCCGCGCGCCCGACGCACCGAGACCGAGATCGACTACTCCTACTCACAGGTCGTCCCCGACGAGTACGCCCCCTTCCCCGTCGGCACACGCGTTCGCCACAAGACCTTCGGCCGCGGCAAGGTCCTGCGCTGCGAGTCCGGCAGCGACCCCAAGGTCGAGGTGCAGTTCGAGGACTTCGGCAAGAAGAAGCTCGTCGCCCGGGTCCTGGAGCCCGCGTGACCTGCGCGCGTCCTTACCTCACGATCCCGTCGCAGTCGTCGTCGATCCCGTTCACGAGCGACCGCCTCGCGTGGAAGGGCTCGCCTTGGGCGGTGACGAACGCGACGTGCAGCGCGATGGCCGATACGGCGACCCGCACCGACTGAGCCTCCATGTCCGAGTACGCCTCGCTCGTCCAAGTCCCTGACGGATCTCGAGCGTTGTGGTGGAGCGACGAGATGACGTGCACCGTTCCCTCCGCATCCACCGCGACGCCGATCGCCGGACCTGGATCGGGGCCCACACGCTCGACGACCCAGCCTGCGTCCGACCTCCAAGCGTAGTCGGTCCCTCCCAGCGAGGAGTCAGCGGCTGCGGCGATCGCCACATGGGCTGCACCGGCGGCATCGAGCGTGATCGCGAAGGAATTGCCCGTCCACAGGTCCTCCGTGATCGTCTCGCTCGTCCACAACCCATCTGAATTCGTCACGTACTCGGGGTGCGAAAACTCGTCGTATTTCCCGTTGCACGGATTCCCCCAGGCGAAGTGCGCCACCCGGGAGTCAATCGTCGCGGCGCGCCACCCCCCGCAATCCGCTGTGAATCCAAGCTCCTCGACGTCCCAGACGCCCTCGATACCTCGCGCGAGCGCCAGCGAGTTGTCCGATTGGTACGCTATGCTGACCCAGCCGGATTCGTCGACTCTAATCCCGAGCGGGTAGGCGTTTGGAACGATCTGCGCAGTGGTCCACCCGCTCGCTGAAGAGGTCGCGTACGTCAGTTGAGTGGGCACGCTTCCGACCGCCATGGCCGCGTGAAGCTTCCCGTCTTCGTCGATGGAGAGGGCCGTGAGGAAGACGGGATCCTCGGTGCCCAGGTCATCGGTCGTCCAGGAGCCCTCCTCCTGGCCGAGCAACACCGCGCCGGGTTCCGCAGGCCAAGACCCACGCGCACAGAGGATGCGCGGCACATCCCCGTCCATAATCAGCGAAGTCGACCCCACGATCCCGCCGAATGATCCCGGAAGGATCGGGGTCAGGTCGTCAACCTCCCACTCCTCTGCCTCGTGCGCATTGGGATGGACCATCGGATCCGAGTCGTTGCAGTCGTCTCCCCCGCTCTCGTCCGAGACGTAGCCGTCCATGTCCGCGTCCGTCGCCATCGTGCGCTGACCCCCGCACGCGAGGCACGCCACGAGCAGCGCAGCACATGATCGTCTCCGTCCCCGCCCGCGTCCGTCGCTCAACCTAACTCATTCTCCTCGGTTGTCTGGAATCGGCAAGCCGACGCGAGGATCGGCCGGGTCGAGGTCCACGCGGTCGAGGACTCCATCGAGATCGCCGTCGCAGTCGTCGTGACCGTCGCAGTTGTCGTCCAGACCGTTGCAACGTAGCTCGACGGCGAACCGGTTGACGCTCGCGCTCTCGTCGTCGCAATCGTCCGTGACGCGGAAGCCGTCGCCGTCGCCGTCGGGCGAGCACGTACCGTTCATCGCCCCTTCGCTGTCGCCTGGCTCGCAGGGAGGATCCTCGTCCACCGGCGGCAGCCCCGCACGCTCATGGTCGTCCTCGTCGACCGCCGCGACGAGGCCGTCTCCGTCGAGGTCGAGCTCGTTCGGGTCGGCGGCGACCGTGACGGCGTCGGCGACCACGGGCTCCGCCTCCCGTTCCTCGACGGCCACCGAGTGTCTGTCTTGCTGGCTTCCCGGTGTGCCGCATCCAACGGGCGCGAGCACCCATACCGCCAAGAAAACCTGCACACCCTTTTCGATCCTCACAGGTCACCTCCTACCAGTACGGATAGCCCCAAGAGACCCAGCCATGAAGCAGGTCTGCCCTCGGACCGGCCCCCGCGGGCGAGGTAACGAAAAGGTGCCCCGAATGCTCCGGAGCTGAAGTCGTGAAGCGGTAATCACCAAGGAAGCGGTAGCTCGGCTGATTGCACACGACCGGCAGGTCCTGGACGTCCGAGATCGTCGTCGTGTCCATCAGTTGTCCGCCGGCCGGGTACCAGTTGACCGTGTCGGACGTGTACCGCATGCGCGACTGGAAGCAGCGGTTGATCTCTCCGCCGGGGCAGTCCACGGACCGATCGTAGTAGGTGACGAACACCCCGTCCCGGTACGTGCTCGGCGACGTCGCGCTGCCGATCGGATGCACGGTCAGGGTCGGGAACGCCTGGTCCCTGTTGTCGTTGAATCCGGCAATCATGACGGGCGGCCCAGGGGTCCAGAACTTGTTCACGGGATCGACCGTGAGCGTGGCGAAGCAGATGTCCTTCTCTTCTTGCCCGTCGAGGTCAGCTATGGTGTCTCCGTTGTTCTCCAGGCACTGATGCACGTAGTAGACCCGGTTGGGATCGGTCGGCGAGACGTACATGGCCCAGCCGATGCCCCGGTTGGTGATGATCGGAGGCGAGCCTCCCTGGACGCTCAGCTCGTCCGACGCCTCGATGCCCATGCCGAGCGCCGCGAGGGAGGTGGAGAGCCTGGGCTGACCAGGCTGCGTATCGCAGAGATTGTCTGCGGCCAGTCGGCAGATCCGCACGTCTCGCTGGTTACCGGTGATGTCGCTCCGCCAGGCGATGACACGCACGGGAGCGGCTCCGGGGCCGAGCAGCATGAAGGGGGTCCCGGTGCGCCTTGCTGGCTGGCCCGCAGGAGTTCCGGTCTCGACGACGGTCTTGGGCCCAATGTTCTGATTCGTCGCATGCGCCACGTAGCTCACGACATCGGAGGGACAGGTGCCGGAGGTGCCGCACCCCGTCCCCACGGGTGGGGTGGGCGACGGGTCCCATTCAAACCATGCCCAGTGGACGTTGTCGGGAGCGGCCGCCAGGCGCTCGATCGCGAGCCACGTGTGATCCTCGTGGTGCGCCGGCGTCTGCTTGGGCAGGTTCCCGTTCGGGTTCAGCGGGCCGAGGGTCACGCCATCCGTCGTCGTGAAGTACTGCGTCGTGTGCACGCCGCCCGCAACACAGTTCCCGGGCTCGGGGTTTTGACAATTGCCGTTGCAATCGCCCACCGCCGAGACCCACGCGGTCCCCGTGTCGTCGAAGTCGACCGCCGGGTCGAGGATGATGTCCCATGGCGCTGGCGCGACGGGAAACGCCGTCGGGCCGGTCCAGGTGTCCCCGTCGTCGTTCGACCAGAACAGGTCGACCCATGTGTCGGCGTTGACGAGCGTGAGGTCTGTCACGATCGACATCGACGCGACCGCCCACTTCCCGCGCCAAGTCGCTGCAGATGCCTCGGAGTGCCCGTTGCCTCCCGACACGATCGTGTGCCGCGGATCGCCCGACTGGTGCGCGAGCCAGGACCAGGGGTTGCTCGCCAGGTAGGACTCGAGGCCGATCCTGGAGAACATCCGGTCGACCCCGCCAGTCAGGTACTCGCCAAGGTAGTTCACGCGGACCACATCGGTCGCACCGCTTCGCCATCGGGTCGCCGCGAGGCCGCCGGATCGGAGGGTCGCTTCCGGATCCTGTCCGAGGTCGGCAAGCTGCGTCCAGCTCGACCCCTGGGTCTGCCGAATGTGCAAGATCTTGTTCGTCGTCTTGGTCAGCACGTACGCGTCGAACGCAGGGTAGGTTCCGAAGGGGCTGGTGAGCACGGTGGATGCGTACCCGCTGTTCGCTATGGTGTCGGCAAAAGACCTCGTGTTCCATGTGACGTCCCACGCGCCGCCGACGAGACCCTCGTCCACCTGGTCCTGGTACGCGATGTAGACCGTCGTATCGGCAGTCACTCGCTGCGTGCAGATGAGCGCCGTTCGGTAATCGAAAGCCCCCGCCCCCTGAGGCGCTTCGGCGGCGGTCATCGTGCCGCAGGGCGTCAACCCTCCTGCGATCTGGTCGAACGCGGCGTGCAGCCAGACTCCCGCGTTCACACGCGACATCCGGATCTGGCCGGCGGTGTTGACGTAGTACATGCGGCCCACCACCCGATCGGACGAGTTGGACGCCGCGATCGGCGTGTCCGTGCGAGCGTTGTTTTGCGAATCGAGCCACGATTGAACGCACGCGGCGCCTGGACACGCGCCGACCACGTTGCGGCGGTGCACATAGACCCGGCCCTGATTGGTCGTGGCGAAGCACTGGAAATAGTTCGTCGTCCCTACCTTGATCATGTGGGACGCGACGTGCCCCGTGAACGATTGGCCCCCGGGAATCCCCCAGACATCGGTCGAGCCATCCGATGCTCTGACCGTACGGGGCTGACCGTCCGTCCCAACGTAGCAGGCCCATTCCGAATACGCACCGCCTCCCGTCGAGAACGACGCCGCCGAGACGCCTTTCGGGCCGACTGAGCCGCTGTAGTCGGCCCAGAAGGGCGCCGGCTGCTGATCGTAGGTCAACGCGTAGAGCTGCGCGTCATCGCGACGCGCCCAGACGCGCCACATCTGCTGTCCCCCGTCGTCCTGATGGGGCGTCGAGGCGGTCTGCGCGCCCGCAGTCAGGTCCACAGCCACTGCACTTGCCGGTACGACGAGAAGCAGGGCGAGCGCGAACACTGCGCTCGCGCGCCGCCGTCGCAGGAGCGGTCCAGTCATGGTGTTCCTCTCGATTGGTGCGGCGGGTAACGTCGTTCGGAAAGGACAGGTCGCCGGCAGGATGTTTCCGGTGGTGCGCGAAGAGCCTGTGGACGCCGCAGCCTCAGGCCGTGAGGCCGTGAGGCCGTGAGGCCGTGAGGGCCCTCTCGTTCTCCCTCCCCATCCCCAGCATCACGATTCCGGTATCATTCCCGGCGCTCGCGGGTCAAGTGGAATCGTCGCTTTGCGGAAGGATGATCACAATAGATGCGG
>Ga0247727_10001862_pt1 | contig 49014 bp, 34 predicted proteins | sample WisWelCaveWW1625_FD_202498 | JGI IMG/M metagenome (GOLD analysis project Ga0247727, IMG submission 202498) | Biofilm microbial communities from Wishing Well Cave, Virginia, United States - WW16-25 | ecosystem: Environmental > Aquatic > Deep subsurface > Groundwater > Cave microbial mat | place...
CGCTAATTTAGAACATCGGTTTCGAAAGTCAAGAGAAAAGTTCGGAAATTTTTTCGCCGATTGAGCAGCAAACAAATCGCTTGCCTTTGCCCGCCGTTGTTCATAACTTTCGCTCGCAAAACTTTTGCAGCGCGATCAATACTCGACCCTTCCTTCTGCGCCGGCACACCTCGTTTGCTCGCGCGCTAAATTTTTGATCCACATCACAAACTTATGCAAGCTCTCGGTAAAACACTTATCATCACCGGGCTGGCGATTGCGGCGATTGGCGCCGTGCTTTATTTTCTGCGCGGCGTTCCCTTTTTAGGAAAACTGCCGGGCGATATTCTCATCCAGAAGAAGAACTTTACTTTTTATTTTCCACTGGCCACGAGTTTACTTCTCAGTTTGATTCTGTCGGCGTTATTTTATTTTCTCAGCAGGCGTTAATATGCTCGCTAAAAAAATCTCTTTCCCCAATCTATGCTTGGCTGTTGTGACGGCTACAGTGCTCACCGGTTTTTTCTCCAGCGCACAAGAACCCGATAGTACGAAACAAACCGCGGAAAAATCCCGGGCGGCTGTGCACGTCGTTCATGTGAACGGACCGATCAACCCGCTGATTGCGGAGTATATCAGTGACGGCATCGAAGCGGCGCAAGACGATAATGCCGCGGCGCTGGTCATCGAGCTTGACACGCCGGGCGGCTTGATGGAATCCACCCGCATCATTACCAAAGCCATTCTCGCCAGCGAGGTGCCGGTAATCATGTACGTCTCGCCGCAGGGCGCGCGCGCTGCATCGGCAGGAGTGTTTATCACTTACGCTTGCCATGTCGCCGCCATGGCGCCGAGCACCAACATCGGCGCGGCGCATCCGGTCGGTCTCGGCGGCCAAGGCGCGGACTCATCGAACACCATGATGGAGAAAGTGACCAACGATGCCGTGGCACAGATCAAAGCCGTCGCCGAAAAACGCCGGCGCAATGTTCAATGGGCCGAAGAAGCCGTTCGCAAAAGCGTGTCGATCACCGAGCGCGAAGCGCTCGATCTTCGCGTGATCGATCTCATCACGCCCACGCTCGACAGCTTGTTGATCGCCATCCACGATCGCGAAGTGGAAGTCATCAATCGAAAAGTGAAACTGGCAACGGCCGGCGCAAAGATCATCCGCCATGACATGAATTGGCGGCACAAACTGCTCGACAAAATTTCCGATCCGAACATCGCCTACATTTTCATGCTGCTGGGAATTTACGGATTGTTCTTCGAGCTGTCAAACCCCGGCGCGATTTTGCCCGGCGTGCTCGGCGGTATTTTTCTCATTCTCGCTTTTTATTCATTGCAAACTTTGCCGGTAAATTGGGCGGGAGTGGCGCTGATCCTCTTTGCCATCGTTCTCTTCATTCTCGAAGTCAAAGTCACCAGTTACGGCATTCTCAGTATTGGCGGGGTTGTCGCGATGTTTTTAGGATCAATCATGCTGTTCAGCAAACCGGTGAATGTATTCGACCCGGTCATTGCCGTGTCGCTGCGCGTCATCATCATCGCCACCCTGGCCACCGCGGGGTTTTTTGCGTTCGCTCTGGGTATGGCATTCAAAGCGCATCGCCAACAAGTGACCACCGGAAAAGAGGGAATGATCGGCGAAGTCGGCACGGCGTTCACAAATCTCAACCCGGCCACCGGCGGCAAAATTCAAGTGCATGGTGAACTCTGGCAAGCAAAAAGCAGCGACGCCATCCGCAAAGGCGAGCAGGTCAAAGTGGTGGCGGTGAATGGAATGGAAATCAAAGTAGAAAAAATAAGTAAAGCATAATTTGGAATTTTTTCATTTTCGGAGGGAAGTATGCCATTTTCATTTTCTTTTGTAGTACTGATTGCATTGGGTGTGATGTTGATTTCAAGCGCGATAAAAGTGATGCGAGAGTATGAGCGCGCCGTGGTTTTTCGCCTTGGACGTTATGCCGGCAGTAAAGGCCCTGGCTTGATCTTCCTCATTCCGATCATCGATCGCATGGTGAAAGTCAGCTTGCGCACCGTCGCGATGGACGTGCCGCCGCAAGATGTGATTACCAAAGACAACGTGTCGATCAAAGTCAACGCGGTTTTGTATTTTCGCGTCCTTGAGCCGGACAAGGCGATCATCCAGGTCGAAGATTATTTATTTGCCACCTCGCAAATTGCGCAGACCACCTTGCGCAGCGTGCTTGGCCAGGCCGAGCTGGATGATCTGCTCGCGCACCGCGACAAGATCAACAACGACTTGCAGCAAATCATCGACAATCACACAGACCCCTGGGGCATCAAAGTCGCCTCGGTGGAAGTGAAGCACGTCGACTTGCCGCCGGAGATGCAGCGAGCGATGGCGCGACAAGCCGAAGCCGAGCGCGAGCGCCGCGCCAAGATCATCCACGCCGAAGGCGAGCATCAGGCATCTAAAGAACTTGCCGCTGCCGCCAAAGTCATGGCCACCGAGCCGATTGCCATTCAGTTGCGTTATTTGCAGACTCTCGTTGAAGTGGCCGCGGAAAATAACTCCACCACCATCTTCCCGGTGCCGATCGACTTGCTGAGCATGTTTCTTGATAAGAAGAAATAACCCAGCTATAAGGCACAAAACTCAGAATAAAATTCTGAAAATTTATTATCCGACTACTGAAGAAACCCACTGATCGATACTTTATCTGTGGGTTTCTTCAATCAATGGGAATGTAAGGCCTGCCCCTGCGCCGTGCTCATTGTAAGGCAAGCGAATCATGATTAGCCGTCGCCATTCTTTTTTATTTGCGCTGGGGACGAAAAATACTTTCTTGTGTATTGTTTCAGCCGCGATCGTATTTGCAGGATGCACGTCGCAGAGAAATGCAGCGCCCGTTGCATCAGAAGGCGTGCTCGATTTGCGACAATGGGATTTTGAAAACGACGGCGAGGTAAATCTTTCCGGCGAATATGAATTCTACTGGCAGCGACATCTGCCGACAACTTCTTTTGTCAACGATCAACCGATAGCAGACGGCTACATCAAAGTTCCCGGGCGATGGAATGGCTTCGACGTCGACGGCCGTCCTCTGCCGGGAATTGGATACGCCACTTATCGCTTGACCGTGCTCTTGCCCGACATCCTCCCGGCGTTGGCGCTCAAGTTTTTGGACATGGCAACCGCCTTCACGGTTTTTGTCAATGGCGAGAACATCCTCACCATCGGCAACCCCGGACATGATGCTGCAACCACAACGCCTCGTTATCTTCCCCAAGTCGTCGATCTCGGCGCTCCCGGCCGCCGGATGGAAATCATCTTTCACGTTTCAAACTTTCATCATGACAAAGGCGGCGCATGGGAGGTAATTCGACTGGGCGCCAAATCGCGCATGCACTTCGCGCGCGAGCAACGGCTGGCGTTCGATTTGATTTTGTTCGGCAGCATTTTGATCATGGCGTGCTATCATTTTTTTCTCTTCGCACTACGCCGCAGCAATCGCTCCACGCTTTATTTCGGTTTGTTTTGTTTTCTCAATGCAGTGCGATTGTTGACCACGGTCGAAAAATATCTAATGCATTTCTTTCCGGCCATTCCCTGGGAAGTCGCAGTCAAAATCGAATATCTTTCATACTATCTGAGTGTTGCGGCCTTCGCGTTGTTCATGCACTCGCTTTTCAAGCAAGACTTTCATAAGCCCGTGCTCGTCGCCGCCACCGGCATCCCAACATTTTTTTCAGCCATCGTTGTGTTCACCCCGGCGCTGTTCTTTACCAAGATGCTCGTCGCATTCCACTTCTTTAACTTGACGGCGGCGGCCTATGCCATCGGCCTTACTGTGATATGCGTTGTTCGCAAGCGCAACGGGGCCTTGATTTTCCTGGCCGGCTTTTTATGTGTGACAGCTTGTTTGATAAATGATGTTCTGGATGCGAACGGCATGATTCAAACCGGCCACTTTATGCAATTCGGTTTGTTTGCTTTCATCTTCAGCCAGAGCTTGTTGCTGTCGAAGTTTTTTTCCTCGGCATTCGACACGGTTGAAATGCAGCGCCACGAATTAGCCAAGGCCTATCAAAACCTTCAACACGAGATCGCCGAGCGCCAACATGCCGAGCAGGAGAAAAAAGAGCTTCGAGAGAAACTGGCGCGCGCGCAAAAGATGGAAGCCCTGGGATTGCTTGCCGGAGGCGTGGCGCATGATCTGAATAATGTCTTGTCCGGCATCGTCAGCTATCCGGATTTGCTGTTGCTCGATTTGCCGCCATCGAATCCATTTCACGAGCCGTTGACGAGCATCAAAGATGCGGGACTGCGAGCCGCCGCCATCGTCCAGGATTTGCTCGCCATGGCGAGGCGCGGACTGAGCCAGGAACTCGTCATCAACCTCAACGAGGTTGTGCGAGACTATTTGAATTCTACGACGTGGATGGAGCTGCGGCTCAATCAGCGCGGGCTGAAGGCGCAAACCAACCTCGAAGCAAATCTCTTCAACATAAAGGGCGATCACAATCACCTCAACAAGATCATCATGAACCTGATCGCCAACGCGACCGAGGCAAAGACCGGTGACGGAGAACTCATCATCACCACTTCGAACCGCTATCTCGACGTTCCCTATCGAGGTTATGAAAACATTGCCGAAGGCTCGTACGCCGTGCTGTCGATTCAAGATCACGGCGTTGGAATTTCTTCCGATGATCTAAAAAAAATCTTTGAGCCGTTCTATACCAAGAAAGTCATGGGTCGCAGCGGCACCGGCCTCGGCCTCGCGATTGTGTGGAATACGGTGCACGATCACCAGGGCTACATCGACATCGTCAGCGAAGTCGGCCAAGGCACGCGCATCGATTTATATTTCAACATCACCATGGAAGAATTGGCGCAAGAGGGCCATCCTATCGAGCTTGAATACTTTCGCGGCAGAAATGAAAAAATTCTCGTGGTGGACGACGTGCGCGAACAACGCGAGATCGCCCAGCGAATTCTCAAACGGCTCGGATATTCTGTGACCCTTGCAGACAGCGGCGAAGCGGCGATTCGTTGCATTCAAAACAGTGAGATCGACCTGGTTGTGCTCGATATGATCATGGAGCCGGGCATCGATGGCTTGGAAACGTATCAACGATTGCGCGCTGTGCGTGCGGAAATCAAAGCCGTCATCGTCAGCGGCTACGCTGAAACTGATCGGGTCAGAAAAGCGCTCTCGTTGGGCGCCGGCCGGTACATCAGAAAACCTTACACCATCGAAAATATCGGCATCGCCATCCGCGCCGAGCTGGACAAGCCGCTGCCGCGCATCGAAGAGGCCGTCATTTCGATGATAACTGGCAAATGAAAAAGTCGCGAACTTTTCAAAGGTAAGCGCCGTTAAATTGACAAAACCGACAGAGGGAAAATTATCCGGGAGAACTGCAATGAGAAAAACGATTACCTACTCCGCACTGATCGTTCTTGCCGCCGCAAGTCTCATCAACGCCCAAACCATCCGGCACAGACCGGAGGAGATGTTCAATCCCACGCGACTACAAGAGCGCCAAGCTGCGCAGATGTCAACGCTGCTCGCGTTCAGGCAGAGCGATGTTTACGGCGTCAACGGCTCGGTGGTCAATTGGGGAGGCGGCGGTTCGTTTCAATATCAATGGCCGCTCAAACCCGATCTCACCGGCACACTCGACATTTCGCTCATCTATCTCAATTTTGACAATCCGTTTCTCCCCTTTTATAGAAACACCTATCGCAGCAGCGATGTGATGCTCGTGCCGCTCTTTCTCGGTTTGCGGCGCAACCTGTGGGCCGACAAGGTCGAAGGCATTTTGCCCTACACGCAAATCGGCGCAGGACCGATTGCCGGTTTTAATTTTCCCTACGGCTACGGTTTCTGGGGATCGATCTCCCACGCGACGACGACGTGGACGCTCGGCGGCTTTCTCGGATTCGGCGCGAACTTCGGCCTCGGTAAAAAATTCGTCGGCGGCATCGACGTGCGCTACAATATCATGCCCTTCCCCGAAGACGTCGGCCCGCGCCACGATTACAGCGGCCCGTCGTTTTCCTTCAGCGTGATGCGCGGATTTTGATGTGGAACAAGATTTATCTTGTCCAGAAACCTTCAAGGCGAGTTCATCAAGCTCGCCTTTTTATTTTACTCACAAGGATTCCTCGCGTCACAATAAACATAGGAACCGATCTCCGACCTCCACTCCTCCGCCTCCACCGTGCTTGACTTTCCCGCAAATCTTTTGCATTTTGATGCGCGAAAACGGAATGCATCGATGATCAAGCAGCCAACATCGAACATCTTGCATCCAGCAACCGGCATCGAGAAACCACAATGCCTCAAATCAGCCCAATCGAGATCATCGCGGCAGTCGCGACCATCGTCAACGTTTATCTTGCATCGAAAAACAAAATCTCCTGCTGGCACTGGGGCATGGTTTCGGTGATTCTGTATGGCTACGTTTTTTACAACAGCAAGCTTTACTCCAGCATGGGCTTGCAGCTTCTCTATTACTTTCCCATGCAGTTCTATGGGTTGTGGAGCTGGCGAAAGGGCCGCTTCCAAGAACCATCAGCGAGCGAAAACGCAACGGGGGAGAATGAACTCCTCATCACCAAGCTCCCGCTACGCGGACGCCTCGGGTGGCTCGGCGTCAACATCCCTCTCGCCGGTGTCCTAGGTTATATCATGGCCCACACCGGCGCCGAGCTGACCTACGTCGATGCGCTCGCCACAGCGATGAGCGTCACCGCGCAATATCTGCTGACGCACAGAATCATCGAGAACTGGGTTATGTGGATTGGCATCGACATCATCTATGCGTTTTATCTTTTACCGGTGCAGGGTCTTTACGTCTCTGCCGGTCTTTATTTTATTCTTCTTATTATTTCAAGCACCGGACTGTGGCAATGGAGTCGAATCATGCATTCAGCTTCGAGACAATCATGACCCTCCACCAAATCATCGACCAACTCCAATCCGATCCGGCGTTCATGGCCAACGTCATGCGTTGGGAGAAATTGCCCGCGCAATCAGCAAAATGGGCTGACTTCCCTGCGTGGCTGAAACCGGAATTGGTGCAGGCAATGCAAGCGCACGGCATCAAGCGCCTGTTTTCGCATCAAGCCGAGGCGATTGCGAAGATTGGCGATGGCAAGAACATCGTCGTCGTCACGCCGACGGCTTCGGGAAAAACTCTTTGCTACAATCTGCCGGTGCTCAATCGCGTGCTGCAAGACCCCGATGCCCGCGCGCTTTATCTTTTTCCAACCAAAGCGCTGTCGCAAGATCAAGTTGCTGAGTTGCACGAGATCGTCACGCTGCTCGGCCCTCAGGTCGATTTCGACATCAAGACTTTTACCTTCGATGGCGATACACCACAATCGGCGCGGCAGGCAATTCGCAGTTCGGGTCATATCGTCGTCACCAACCCCGACATGTTGCATCAGGGAATTCTCCCCCATCATACTAAATGGGTGAAGCTATTCGAAAACTTGCGCTACGTCGTCATCGACGAGCTGCACAATTATCGCGGCGTCTTTGGCAGCCATCTCGCCAACGTAGTGCGGCGTTTGCGGCGCATTGCAAATTTTTATGGCGCACACCCACAATTTATTTGTTGCTCCGCGACCATTGCCAATCCTAAAGAACTTGCCGAGCAAATTCTTGAAACCGAAGTCGAGTTGATCGACAATAACGGTGCGCCGCGCGGCGAGAAACATTTCGTGCTTTACAATCCGCCGGTGGTGAATCGCGAGCTGGGCATTCGCAAATCATCCGTGAAAGAAGCGCGCAACATCGCCACCACTTTTTTACTGAACAATATTCAAACTATCATTTTCACGCGCAGCCGCTTGCGCGTGGAAATTCTCGTGACCTATTTGAAGCAAGCGATGGAAGCCAACAAAAAGTCTGCAGCGCTGATTCGCGGCTATCGCGGCGGCTATTTGCCCACGGAACGGCGCGCCATCGAGGCTGGACTCCGCAGCGGAAAAGTGTTAGGCGTGGTTTCAACCAATGCCCTTGAGCTTGGCATCGATATCGGCCAACTCACGGCGTGCGTGATGGCCGGCTATCCCGGCAGCATGGCAAGCACCTGGCAACAAGCAGGCCGCGCCGGTCGTCGCGCCGATTCGGCGATTGCCATTCTCGTTTCCTCCAGCGGCGCAATCGACCAATATCTCGTCAATCATCCGGATTATTTTTTTGGTAGATCGCCGGAATCCGGCATCGTCGATCCCAACAATCTCGTCATCCTTATGAGTCACATTAAATGCGCCGCATTCGAGCTTCCATTCAGTGATGGCGAGCGCTTTGGCTATGGCAAAACCTTGGTCGATGCCACCCAGGATATTCTTGAGTATCTCGAGGAAAACAAAGTGCTGCATCATGCCGAAGGCCGTTGGCACTGGATGACCGATGCATATCCCGCCGAAGCCGTTGGCCTGCGCCGCGCTGATACAGAGAATGTGATCATCGTCGACACGACGGATAACGAGCGTGTCATCGGCGAAATCAATTTGCTGGATGCGCCGACCATGCTGCATGACGAGGCGATTTATATTCACGAGGGCGTGCAGTATCACATCGACAAGCTCGATTGGGATCGCCGCAAAGCCTACGTGCGCAACGTCGAAGTGGATTATTACACCGATGCGCATACGGACACGAGTATTCATGTGTTGGATATCTTCGAACAGAACCCAGCGCAAGCCACTCTTACTCCTACTCTTACTCTCCCAACCGATGCACAAATTCAAACTGCGCTCAAAGCCCACGGCGAAGTGAATGTGAATTGCCAAACCACAAAATTCAAAAAAATAAAATTCGGCTCGCACGAGAACATCGGCTACGGCCCGGTGAATCTGCCGGAGATCAGCATGCACACCACGGCATATTGGTGGGAATTTCCCGCAGACACCGCGCAGCGTCTCGGCATGGCAGAATCGGCGATAGGCGACGGCTTGAAAGCTCTCGCGCACGCCATGCAAAGCGTCGCAGCGATTTTCATGATGTGTGACGTTCGCGACCTTCGCGCCGTGCCCATGGCCCGCGCCCCGCTCACCCAAAAGCCGACGATCTTCATCTACGACAACCATCCCGGCGGTGTGGGCTTCAGCAAGCGGCTGTTCAACATGCACGATGATTTGTTGAAAGCCGCTCGCGATTTGATTTCCGGTTGCAAATGCGAAAGCGGTTGTCCAAGTTGTGTCGGTCCTGCGCTGGAGGTTGGAGAAGTGGGAAAGAAGAGCGCGATAAAACTAATCTCTTAAAAAGCTACTCTTTGACTTTTTGTCCTCAAGGCAATTGCCTGCTTCTCTTGCCGTGGCGAGAATTAACCACTCAAAAAAAACCTTGCATCTTTACACATACTTTTCCATATTTTCGCACTTTTAGTGGGAGATGGAATCCGTAAGATTTGCTTCCTTCCTGCACCTACTCCCGACGACAATCCGAGGCATTAGGACCAACACTGGGGTCAGCCGTTGGACGAGCAAGATCTCAAACTTATCTTCAACGCGATTGAATCGGGCAAGTGCCTGCCGTTTCTCGGCGCAGGTGCGTGTACTGCATTTTCAAAGCCGGACGGCAACGAGGAACCAGGCCTGCTCACCGGCGGCCAGCTCGCCGAGTTATTGGCGAAAAAATGCCAGTACACGAACGGATCGGTTTACGATCTGTCAAAAGTCGCCGAGCATTTTTTGTATCAGAACAACGGCGACCGCGATGCGCTTGAACACGAGATCAAAGGCCTTTTGCAAAAACGCTGCACCCCTCGCCCGATTCACACTGTCCTCGCCCAACTGTGTCAAGTCCGCATCGTCATCACCTCGAACTACGACACAATACTCGAAGACGAGCTTAAAGATCACAATCGTCTCATCACCAAACACGTTTACAATCCGACCAATCCCAAGACCGGACACTTTCAGGGAACGATTTTCTTCGGCGAGCGCGACCTCATCCTGCACAAAATGCACGGCAGCCTTGATGAGCCTGGCAGTATGGTGATTACCGATTCCGATTACATCCAATATCTCACCTACCTGAATGACATTGATCGCGGCATGCCGTCGTATTTCCGCACGACCATCATCCCGCAATTCACCCTGCTGTTTCTGGGCTACAGTTTGCAAGATTGGAACTTCAAAGTTTTGTGGGAAGGCGTGTTGGCGAGATATGCTTCGCTGAATCCGTATCGGCGCTCTTACGCCATTGTGAAAAAGCTATCACATCAGCAGGCCAAATACTGGTCGGGAAAAAGCGTCGATATGTTCGATATGGATTTGACCGACTTCGCGATCAAGCTCGCCGAACATTTCAAGCTGGACATCCCGCAATTGGGCATCGTAAAGGGAGCGCGACCATGAAAGAACGCACTCCCTACAAGTACCTCGACTACTACACCTTCGAAGACGCCGATATCTTCTTTGGCCGCGAGGCTGAAACGCAAAAATTGGTGGGCGAGATTCTCTCCACCAGGCTACTGGTGCTTTTTTCGCCTTCCGGCTCGGGCAAGACTTCGCTCATTCATGCCGGCGTGCGCCCGACTTTGGAAAAGCTTGGCTACCGCACCGTTTATACTCGACTGGATGAAAACGATCCCATCACCTCCGTACAGCAGGCCGTGTCCCGCACCCTCGGCATCTCTGAAATAAAACCCAACGGCGACTTGCATGCCTTCATCACCAACGCCCTTCATAACCAGCAACGAGCAACCAGCGACAAGCATCAAGCATCTAACACCCAACCGCTGGTCATCTTCATCGATCAGTTTGAAGAGTTCTTTCTCGTCTGGGAAAACCAGCCGGAGGCGCGGCAGGCATTCATTCAGCAAGTTGCTAAAATCAAATATGACGATAAACTGCCGGTGTTCATCGTGCTCTCCCTGCGCGAGGATTATTTTGCCAACCTGCACGAATTCCGCGACGCCATCCCTTCCATTTTTCAGAACAATGCCAACATTCGCCTGCAGCCGTTTAGCGACGACGAGGCAAAGCGCGCCATTGCCGAGCCGGTCAAAGAATTCGGCGTCAAATTTCAGGAAGATTTGGTGGACACGCTGGTGCGGGATTTGAAGAACGGCAAAACCGGCATCGAGCCGATTGCGCTGCAGATCGTTTGTCATACCTTGTGGCAAAACAAACCTAAAACTGCCGCGCAGCTTGACACCTCGACTTACAAAAAATGTCGTGGCACGGATGCGATTCTTAGTGAGCATGTCGATAAGCTTCTTCGGCAAATACCTGTGCTGGAACAAGGCTTGATGGTGCGCATATTCGAAGCCTTGAAAACGCGCGACAATACCAAGCTCTACCGCCGTTTGCATGACTTGCAGGAAGCCTTGCGCACAAAAGAGAGCCGCCTGAAGAACGCCCTGCAAAAGCTCGCTGCACTGGGCGTGCTGCGCCACGAACAACGTCAGGGCGACGATTGGTATGAATTCAAGCACGATTATCTCGTGCCGGAGGTGATAAAGTGGATACAGGCACGGCGGGAAAGAATCTACCGCAACAGCCTAATTTATGCCGTCTCACCGGCCATTCTGTTCGCGTTGATGCTGTTCGGCTATCTATTCTACGAGTTCAACACATTTTATCTGCGTTTTTCCGAATATGACTATGAAAAACAAGAAGCGGAAATCATCATCACACGTGGCAAGCCGTTTCAAAGAGTAGGAGTCATTTCAACCGGATATTTAGAAAGTGATCTTCTCGATAGCCCACGAGTCAATGATGCTATTGAAGGCGGATACAAAATTGGGTTATGGCAAATAGAAAACTGGCAGCCCCTCGCAGATAAATTAGAGTTAGTGATCGGTGCAAAATTTCTCTACGGCATCGGAGAAAAGCAAGCTGGAATTGATACGCTAGTGGCAGCGCTAAAAGATCACAATTATATTCAGAAGCAAGCTTCAACTGCATTGATAGAATTAGGCCAAAGCGATGAGCGGGTAATCGGTACATTAGTAGCGGCACTGAAAAGTGAAAATAGGAATGTTCGGGCGGAAGCCGCGTGCGTGTTGGTCAAAATAGGTCAAAGTGATGTACAGGTCATCGACGAGCTATTGGACGCGCTGAAAAGTAGCGATTACGAGCTTAAGGTAAATGCAGCGGGCGCGTTGGGGGAAATCAAGTCAACGGACGCGCGGGTAATCGATGGGCTATTAGCCGTTCTGGAATATTACGATATGGATGTTTTGGTGGAAGCGGTGACCGCCTTAGCCAATTTAGGCCAAAGCGATGATCGATGGGTCGGCGAGTTACTAGCCGCGCTGAAAAATCAAGATCCATTTATAAGGATTAAAGCGACGAGGGCGTTGGGGGAAATCATGCCAACGGATGAGCGCGTGATCGATGGGCTATTAGTCGCGCTGAAAGATCCAGAGGATATTGTTCGAGAGCATGCGGCGGACGCGTTGGGGGAAATCAAGTCAATGGATCAGCAGGTAATCAGCGGGTTGTTAGCCGCAATGAAAGCTAACGATTCGAGTCTTAGAGTACACGCAGCGAGCGCATTGGGGAAAATCAAGCCAACGGATGAAAGGGTGATCGACGCGTTATTAGCCGCACTGAAAGATTGGAATACTGACTTGCGGACGCAAGTTGTGGATGCGTTGATTAAATTAGGCCAAAGTGATGAGCGGGTAATCGGTACGCTGGTGGCAGCACTGAAAAATAAAAATATAAGAGTCCGGGCGGAAGTGGCGAGCGTGCTGGGAGAAATCAAGTCAACGGACGAACGGGTGATCGGCGGGCTACTAGCAGCGTTGGAAGATCCAGATGATTTTGTTCAGGGTCATGCGATGGAAGCGTTGGGGGAAATCGAGTCAATGGACGAACGAGTGATCAACCGGTTACTAGCCGCGCTGAAAAAAGATGAGCGTCAATATCTTCGAGCCCAAGCGGCAGCCTCGTTGGGAAATATCAAGTCAAGTGGTGCGCCGGTGATCGATGCGCTATCAGTCGCGTTGAAAGATCAAAATAAACATGTTCGGAGGGAAGCAGCAGGCGCATTAGTCAAATTAGGCCAAAACGATGAGCAGGTGATCGATGAGCTGCTAGTGGCGTTAAAAGATCAAGATGAAAGTGGTCGGGAAAGAGCGGCGCGCGCGTTGGGTCAAATTAAGACAACGAATTTGCGAGTGATCGGCAGCCTATTAGTTGTATTGCAAGATCCAGATAGTTTTGTTCGTGCACAATCGGCGGGCGCATTGGGTGAAATAATGTCAAGTGATGATCGCGTGTTCGGCGCGCTGGTTGCGGCGCTGAAAGATCGAGATAGAGATGTTCGGAAGCAAGCGGCAACCGCGCTGATAAAACTGCAACGCAATAAGCTATTGTCACAACTCTTGACGCAACTTGCTCATCCCCTGAGCGGCTTTCGTACTGCCGCAGCCCAAGCGCTGGCGCAAAAAGTCATTCCAATAGATTCCACCCTGCAAGTTATTGCCAAGCTCAAGCAGGATGACCGGCCTTGGGTCCGCCTCGGCGCGTGGGAAGCCTATGAATTGCTCGAAAAACGCCGCGAGGCTGAAAAGCAAGCATCAGGGTTTTTGAATAAGGCGGATTCCCTCTTTGGAAGTAATCAGTTGTCAGTAACCAGTGGTCAGTATGAATCTGCGTTTTATGCAAATCCAAAAATCACGCACGGAGATAGCGTGAACGCAGCCCGCGCCAAATTTCAACAGGCTCGTTGTGCCGCCTTGCTCAAACAAAAAATCGATGCGCTCGATGCGTTGAAAATTGCTTTCGAATACAATGATACATTAAAGGACACGTTGACAGCCGAAATGTCCCAATCCAAAAACGATTGGGCAATCTTGCAAGGAAATTGGTATTTGAGAGATGTGTTGCTAAAGAAGAAGGCGGAATAATTCAGAATTGAATTGCTGCTTGCCTCTGTAACTTGCCTTGCTTACATTCGATCAACGAAATCAGATGTAACATGGAGAAATCACATGGAAGACTTACAAACACGCTACGAATATATCGCGATTACGCCGCAAGACGGAGCTTTTGTCGCCGGTACGACAATGCGGGTAAGCCAGTTGATCGCCGAGAAAAAAGCTTATGGCTGGAGTCCGGAAGAGTTGTATTTCCAGCATCCGCATTTGACGCTTGGGAAAATTTACGCAGCATTGGCGTACTACGCCGATCATACAAAAGAGATAGATTCGGAGATCGAGAATGATTTACTCCTCTTTGATCAGATCAAAAGCCAGGCGCCACCTCCTCCCTTCCCTGATCGTCTAAAATCAACGAGCGCGTGATGCCGCTCCATCTCTACATGGACACGCATATTCCCCGAGCCATTACACTGGAATTGCGCATGCGCGGTGTTGACGTACTCACTGCTCAAGAAGACGGCACGGCCACTCTTCCTGATCCCCAACTCCTTGATCGAGCGACGCAGCTTGGCCGCGCGTTGTTCACTTATGATAAAGACTTCTTTGCAGAGGCAACCAGACGACAGAGGAATTATGAAAACTTTATGGGCTTGATTTATACAAAGCCTCTACGAATTTCCATTGGACAAACTATAGACGATCTCGAAATAATTACAAAGGCGGGAAAAACCGAGGACATGGAAAATACGGTAGTGTTCTTGCCCTTGTAAAAAATTTCCATTGACAAATAAAATCCTTTTGCTATATTGGCCACAAGTTTTTTGCAGCGTACTTTTTCAAAACCATTTTCAACCCCTATTCTTATCAAGAACGGCTGAGGGATCAGGCCCGATGACGCCGTAGCAACCGGTCCCGACATATCGGGACGCCAGGTGCTAATTCCTGCCCATCATCCTACATGGGAAAGATGAGATGAAGAAGGTACACGTTCCTTGTAACCTCTTCTGATCATCAGTAGAGGTTTTTTATTTTGTGTCCATCACAAAAAACAGCAAGGAGGCGTTTATGCGTTTTCAAACCACCACCATCCATTCCGGCGTCGACAAAGATTCGGCGTTCAACAGCGTCATCACCCCGATTTACCAAACTTCTACCTTAACGACAACCATCCCGGCGGTGTGGGCTTCAGCAAGCGGCTGTTCAACATGCACGATGATTTGTTGGTTGCAGCCTGCGATTTGATTGCTGGTTGTAAGTGCGAGAGTGGATGTCCGAGCTGTGTCGGCCCGGCGTTGGAGGTGGGTGAGGCGGGGAAGAAGAATGCGGTGAGGCTGTTACTTTAAAGTTAGACTGAACGGAGACTATAATTAAATTTTTCTCTCATAAGTGTAAGGATAAGAACGATTAGTACATCAGCTCCTTCGCTTTAAAATTTTCAAATCTAACAAACGAACCAGAACATAAGTAGCCGTTCCGCTCAATCCCATCCATAACAGCCTGAACTTCCAATTCATTTCAGGTAAAACTTGTAACACGCCAATGGCCACACCCAACACAGCGATGAGCGTATTCTGGCTTTTTTCGATTTTATTACTTCGCTCCTGCGCGCGCTGGCGCAAAAAATCAATTTTGAGCTGGATGGCTTCCTGGCGCTTAAGAATACCGGGCAGCAATAATTTGGTGTATTTCAAACTCGTCTCGATATTTTCATAGATTAAATCAAACTTTTTAGGCATGGGCTTGAACAATGAATCCTGTTTAACGGGTATCAGTCCCAGATAAGTTTTAAAGTTGCCAATATTTATCGTTAAGGTGTGCAATACCGCTTCGATTTTAGAAACATTGTCATACAATTCGGCTTGCGCGTTATCCATCTTATCCAAATCTTCTTCAATCATTGAAATGCTGTCTTCTTTGCCATCCAGTTTTTTCGCGATCAATTGGAGGCGAGCTCTGAGTTCTGATTCAATTTCGATATCCCGGGCCTTCAATTTATTCGATTCACCTTCTTCATAAATTAATTTTTGCTTGATGGCTTCGAGCATGGGGAAATCAAAAGCTAAAAACATATCGCCTTGAGGTAAATTATTTGCGTCAGAAATCAACAGCACATAACGGTTCATATTGGGCAGAAAATACATGGTTCCCCATTTAAACTGACAGCGGGACAACTTATCATCAAATCCCGTCTTGGAACAGGCGGCTGTAATCTGCTGCACAATGGTCGTATCCTCTTTAGTCCGTGCAAATAGCACCGTCATTTCACCAAAACGCACATGACCTTCAGGATTCGGAAAATTGGGGTTTGATACATTTTGAAAATATAGAAGCGGATCTTGATCTTGATTCGTTTGATTTAAAGACAAAACCGTGGTAATGATGTCATTGAACCAAAATTGCAACAAATAGGTTTGCGATTTATCATTTCCTTTATACAACAACGGCTTCACATCAGGATAAGGTGGTTCAAAAATTTCATCGGTATCCAAGTGCAATGCTTCGATGATTGGCGCTGACAAATCTTCCGCTAATTTTGCAACCTCTTGGTCGATTCGATACATCGGCAAGCGCGAGAACAAATAGTGATAAACACAGTGGTTTTCAATTCGATTTTTCATTTTTCGTCTCTGCTGGTGAATGATTCTCCTTTTCGATGGCATCAATCAGGCGATTGGCCTTTAGGCGAATTCTTTTTGATTTTTCCGTCGTGGATTGCGGAATCGGCTTGCCTCTAAAGACCACGGACTTTGTTTTGCCGGCTTCTGCTTTTAATAAAAGCGCTTGCAAAAACGAATTCCCCAAACAAAAATTATAAAGAAGATTCTTTGCCTCTTCAAAGATGCTTTCATCCTCAACGGCCATGAGTTGCCTTAATAGATCGGTCAATTTATCTCTTTCCTCATGGCCGAGTTTTCCCAAAATTTCTTTGAAATGATTTTCGATGGTTTCAAGCAAAAATTCGGATGTCATTATAGTATTACTCCGAAAAAACTATCATCCCGCCGCGGCGGGACGAAGATTTTTAATGAACCGCGAATTCACGCTAATTTTTATTCGCGGTGATTGGCGTTAATTCGCGGTTGACGGAATTTGGTTGCGGCAACTTGTCGCGCTACGTAATTCTTCTTAACATATCATTCCGAGTGCAGCGAGAAATGACGCCACCTTCACTCACTTTTCGACCAAGCCTCAAGCCGTTTCAGCCGCCGTGTCGACCATCGATCTTCTGGCTCTTCGCATCCACATGCTCAGAGATGACGACCTCTGCTTCAGGCTTCTCCCCGCTCCTAAACTTGATTGTCGATCCACCGGGGCGTCTGGTTGGCTTTTTCATTTCAGCTTTGGAGCCGGTGAACTTGATGATAAATTCTTGAACAACTCGCCCCCCGGTCTTACTGACCACGCTTTTGCTTTGAATCTCTTTGCTTTGGTATCCCATGTGCAATCTCCTTCATAGTTTAGTTTTCTTTTAACAGTAAAGGACTTTCAGCATGTGTGTCTAAGGCTACGTCCATGGCCTGGAATTCAATCTGATATACCGTGGCCACCGTCGGATGATCAAACAGAATTTCCGCTTGATTCTTATCGTAAAATATCTCCCAGCCTCCCTCTTTACTATTGTCAAGCGCAGTGGTGATCCCGCCATCTACCCCCCTGACGATGCATACGCTTGGCCTTCTCAGAAGGTAGCTTCCATTTTGAATCGAGATCTTGGCCTCTTTAGTTGGCAGGGGCGAGGAAAAAGAGATGGCATAGGGCTTACCAACGGCATCCGTATAGGCATTCGTTTGATATTCAATCTCGAGCAGGACTTCGTCGGCCTCGACCCTTTCGCGCGGCAATGATTGGTTCAGGGTGATCATAATCCAGTAGATGTGCAGTCCCATCTCACAAGCATTGCGAGCTTCAACTTCCCCGTAGACGCCATCTGGCAGCTCAATCTTGACATTGATATCACCCTCTATCGGGGCTGAGAGCTGTATCTTATGGTCGAGACGTTGGTTTATCCCGCTCTGGAACATATAGGCGATTTTTTCCGTGACGGTCGTGGGCTTTCCCAAAGCGAAGGAAATTTCGTGACACTTTTTGGCCCGTCCGTAAAAGTTTAAAGAAGTTTCGTAATACGTCCGTTTTCCCACCGTTAAATATTTGCGCGGCCCCCACTGCAGCGATCGCAGGATTAATTTTAGAATCGCTTGCGCGGGATAGCCATATTGTATTTTATCGAAAGCCATAATCACAGCATTAACCAGACGGGTGCCCGGCAGAGTGAGAAAAGAGATGACTCGACCGTCGGCCAGAAACTGCGGGATAAGCTGGCTATACCAGAAAGGAATGAGAGTTGAGCCAATGTAGGCAAACAGCGTGCTATTCAGAAAGCCGATAATGAGCTTTACTGATTCTGACTCGACCTGCAGCGTTTCCACCGGTATCTGCATCGATTTGAGCAGGAAGGCGATCAAGACCATTGTCAAAATGACGGAAATCTGGCGGCCCACCACGAAACCGTCTAAGTTGCGGTTCCATACTTCGTAGAGAGGCATGATCTCCTTGCGGCTACCAAACGGGTGATGCTGCAGGACCCGTTCAACGGCGTCGCGGTCAAGGGACTGAATTTGCAGAACTGCAACCTGAAGTCCCTCCAGCATATATAAAAAATAGAAACAAGCTAATACGCCAAAGGCGACTAACACGATTTGACCGACGCTGCCGAACCATGCACATAATATGAAATTTACAATCATGAGGATTGTAAACAGGATCGTAGCAAAAACCCAAAAAATACGAAGCACGGACATGACCCAATCCTTCCTGGTTAATTGGTTAAACTGTAGTGGCAAGTAAATTTTTCAAGTTACTGTCAACAAGTGAAATACTTTCGGGTTTTGTGTCTAAAGCCACATTCATGCTCTGGAATTCAATCTGATATACCGTGGCCACAGTTGGATGATCAAATAGAATTTCTGCTTGATTTTTATTGTAAAATATCTCCCAGTCTCCCTCTTTACTATTGTCAAGCGCGGTGGTGATCCCGCCATCTACCTCTTCAACGATGCATACTTTTGGCCTTCTCAGAAGGTAGCTTCCATTTTGAATCGAGATCTTGGCCTCTTTAGTTGGCAGGGGCGAGGAAAAAGAAATGGCATAGGGCTTACCAACGACATCCGTATAGACATTCGTTTGATATTCAATCTCGAGCAGGACTTCGTCGGCCTCGACCCTTTCGCGCGGCAATGATTGGTTCAGGGTGATCATAATCCAGTAGATATGCAGTCCCATCTCACAAGCATTGCGAGCTTCAACTTCCCCGTAGACGCCATCTGGCAGCTCAATCTTGACATTGATATCACCCTCTATCGGGCCTGAGAGCTGTATCTTATGGTCGAGATGTCGGTTTATCCCGCTCTGGAACATATAGGCGATTTTTTCCGTGACGGTCGTGGGCTTTCCCAAAGCGAAGGAGATTTCGTGACACTTCTTGGCCCGTCCGTAAAAGTTTAAAGAGGCCTCGTAATACATCCTTTTTCCCACCGTTAAATATTTGCGCGGCCCCCACTTCGGCGATCGCACAATCAGGTTTAGAATCGCATGCGCGGGATAGCCCAATTGCAATTTGTCGAGAAGGAAACACAGTTCATTAATCAAACGGACGCCTGGCAGAGTGAGAAAAGCGAGGACTCGACCGTCGGCCAGAAACTGCGGGATAAGCTGGCTATACCAGTTCGGAAGGATCGTCGAGCTAACGTAAGCAAACAGCGTCGTGTTCAGAAAGCCGATAACGTTCTTTACCGGTTCCGACGCGATCTCCAGCTTTTCCATCGGCAACTGCAGCGCTTTTAATAAGAACGCCATCAAGACCACCGTGAAAATGGTAAAAAGCTGACGGCCCACCTCAAAGCCGTCGAAGTTACGATTCCAAAGATCGAAGACGGGCATGACGTCTTTGCGGCTACCGACCGGATAGTGTTCCAAAACATGCTCAACGGCGTCGCGGTCGAGATCCTGAATTTGCAAACCCGCCGTCTGCAGACCCTCCAGAATAAATAAAAGATAGAGACAAGCGAATATGCCCAGGGCTACTGGCAGTATTAGACCGAGGCTTCCGAGCCAGGCACATAATATGAACTTTACAATAAACAGGATTGTAAACAGAATCGTAGCGCTAACCCAAAAAATACGAAGTACGGACATGATCCAGTCTCCTTGATTAAACTCTTCTTGCAATTTGGTCGATTGGTCAAGTAAATTTTTTTAAATCATCAACCTGGATCAAAAAGAATCGGTTCCCCCTCACGCATAAACAATACTGGCGTGGCCCAATGCTGTTGGTCCAATTCAGTTCTTTCCATGATTTTTCTTCGCGTCTCCGCAACCGCAATCGCAATCGAATAGAAATGTAAAAGCTTTGAATAAAAAATCTCGGAAAACCAGGCCGCCGTGTCATCCGGTATTTTCAACTGCATCGCCACCACCGCGGGAATTCCGACTTTCACCAGATTCTGCGCTATTCCCGTGAAAGCATCCGTTTTTGTAGCCGCCGCAGTTTTACAACTATTCAAAACCGCCAATTTTATGGATGATTCTGCCAACAAACCCTTCAGGGTTCGCGCAAAAACCTTTTGTTCGGATTCAAATTCAAGATAAGCTTCATTTTGCTGGTCATCAAAATCGGCGTGGCCAATGTAATGCAAAATATCGGGATGGCGTTCGAGCTCCCGGCTTAAATTTTCCAGTGTCGCCTGTTCACAAATCCTCATGCGAACATCCAGGGACCAAATGAGCGGCCGGAGCGCTTTTTTAATATTTTTCTTTTCTTGCCGAATATCCAAATCGCTTGTTCTGGACCTGGAAATGAATACCAAAATTTTCAAAGGGCTATGATATTGCGACTTTCTAGGTGGCCGCGCTAACGGAAGATAGCGTACCAGGGATAGGCGCTTGTGCAGGGCAATGTACTCCGAATCAAGATCCGAGCTATGCATGAGCTCCCACGGCAGACAAACTAATTCGGGCGCATCAATGCGCAATCTAAGGCGCACATACTTATTCTCGTTTTCGGCCTGGTTCAGGCTATTTTGCAAAAGATGGTAAACCTCGCTCTGAAAAAGGGCTTTGTGAAGCTTGTCGCCAATCCATCTGATATCTTCTCGACTTGCCCGCCAATCCTTTATTCGATCTATCGTATCTTGAAACTTTTCTTCTTCCAAAAAAGAATCAAAAGAAATATCTGAGGTGTCTACCCCAACGGGAGATTCGAATACTTGAATTGGATATTTCTCTCCTCGCCGCTCCAAAACCGCAAGACCAAAATCTAGATACTGGGGTGATTTGATCATCCGGTAATACACCTTTCTTACGACGAGCATGCTGATATTAAACACCAGCAACGGCACACCAACACCAATCCATTGGCGGCCAAGGTTGAGCAATAAGAAAATGAGCAAAAGAAAAAGACCGGCGCCGGCAATAAAAATCAACCGGGTTTTTTGCCATTTTTTCGTCAAACGAGGGGCGACCACCAACAACCACAGGATGCCAAGCAAAACTAAAAAAGCGCTGAAAAATGCCGGGGCGAAAATCATGGAGCATTCGATATTTCGGTCGAGCAAGAGTTGACTCGTTGCGGAAGCAAGCAGAGCCCATTTGGGGTAGTTTCTATCGATGGAAACCTTGACCCGGCGCTCGAAGGAGGACAAGGAATTAACAATGATAACGACGGTATCGCGAAACTCCTCGGGCCGGCTCCGCAAGCGAGCAGAGGCCTCACTCCATGAACGCTGAACGAATTCACTAACCGGGATGAAATTAATCAACAATTGTCCGTCATCATCCATGGCATCCTGATAAAGCTTCGTCCAGGAAAACGCGCGACCTTCTGATTCAGCGCATAGCTTGGCGATGGCAACCGCAAAAGCCGGGTAACATTTTTGCTGAAAAGTCATGACCAGCGGAACGTGATGGTATTCCGCGCCAAGATTATTGACATGGCCGCCACGTTGCGCCGCGGCGAAAAGGCTATCAAAATGGCGGGAAACACCTTTTGCCGGGAAATCGTAAAAATCGCCAACCTCGCTCCGGAGAAATTGACAAAGCGAGTCGGGAAGCGCCAGCCTTTCCATCAACATCGTTGTTGTGTCTGTGGATGATTCGGTGCTGAGGAAATCAATCGCCAGAATCGCTTCCGGCGCTTCCGCGAAGCTATTGACCAACTCGCGATCACCCTGGCGATTGTGGTCATTTCTCCCCAAGAAAACGACATCCAAAGCAATGCATTTTGCGCCGGCATGGTGGAGCTGACGAATCATGCTGGCATATTCCGAACGATTGAGCGATGCAGATGGATCGCCGCGGTCGATGATCACCAGGTTCTGGGGAGGGCGCAGAGTCGGTTTGAAAAAGAACTCATAGAAAAACAAATTGACCGTCTTGGTTAATGCCATGGCGGCCGGCCACTTGTCCAGGACTGTCTCGACCGCGAGAACGGCAACCACGCTGCAAGCCAGCCCCAGGAAAATGAGTTGTAATTTTTTTTGAATCGGCAACATAGCGATGCGTTTTTAATAGTTCCAAGCCAGCAGGGCGCTTCTATCGTCGTCGGTTTCGCCACGGCCTTTTGCTCCGCTTCGATCTATCGCGACGCCTTCAATCTTTCTCGTTTTGACGAATTTCTTAAAACCCCCGTCAATAAAGCGTTTGATTTGCCGTATGCGTTTTTTAAGCGCGTCGGCAATATCGCCTTTGCTGTCCGCGCGTTCTTCTTCCGGGAATTGCAGCAGGGCAAATGCGCTTTGGGCGTCGCCTAATAAAATCTGCGCTGCACTTAAAAGCTCGGCATCGGATTGGCGCTGATACGCCATCGTGTCTTTGGGCGCCACACCCTGCTTCATCATTTGATAAAGTATCGCCAAATTCAGGTGCGGGCCTCGGCCATAAGCGTCATGCCGCAATGCTGTTTTGTAATGCATCTCGGCCTCAGGAAAATTTCCGGTAATGAATTCCACATTGCCCAAATTGTTCCAGGCCGGCGCGAAGGCGGAATCTTTTGCCAAAATTTTTTGTAATTGTTCTTTCGCCCGGCCGTATTCGTCATTCTGTCCCAGCAAAACTCCATAAATGTTTCGCGCTTTGGCCGCTTCGAGTGGCGATAGCGCGCGCATCTCGCGTTCCAGCGTATTCTCGACTTTTTGCAGCCATTGCGCTTTCATATCGCTCAATGCGACGAGGTCTTTTTGCAAAGCCGGCTTAAAATCAGGAATAGATGGAAGCGTTCTGACCAGCTTAAGGACATCCGCTTTCACCGGGGGATATTGGTTTTGATTGCTCGCCATTTCGTATCGTTGCCAGGTTGAATCAATGGTATTGGCCGCATGAGTCCAGGCCTCGCTAAACGTAGAAGTTGGGATCATCGTCGTCTCAATTGGTATCCACAGCGTGCCATAGCGTTTGACAAAAAGATTGGGGGAAACCGGCAGGCTCCGGCTGTGCGTCGCGGGAATATTGGTATCAAACATGATGAAGATATGGCCGTGACCAGGACCGGTGACAAAGGCGGTCGGTAGACCGGCATATTGCAGCATCGTCGCGTAGAGCACCGAGAGATCGTCACAATCGCCGGCACGGTCATCCTTCAGCAAGAGCTCGCCGGGATACTTAATCGTGTCTAGCCGGTAAAGTGCGCCGTGACTCGTATCTGCTAAAGTGGGATAAGGAGTGACTGCATCGGGGCGGTATTTCATTCCGTAAGCCTTCAAGGCGTTGAAAATGATCATAGCCCCGGACATGTTAAATCGCGAAAACCAGGCCGCTTCCTCAAGCTCGGGTGCTTGCGCCAAAGCCTGATCAACAAACTTTTGCAACAGCGGCTCATCCGTAGTAGCAAATGCCGCCGCCTTGCCGGGATCATCCCACGTCAAGTAATTCTTGCCGCACAGCGCAAAATCCACCGCCGCGGCGGACGTATGTTGGTTTTTTTTGTGCTCGTAGGTTACCTTCACCTCACCAGTCAGCCGGCCTTCCATTGCATAAAGTATTTCAGAATCGAAGACCGCCCGCAATCGAAAATCAATCGGGCGTCCCGGCGGAATAACCACAGTATCCGCCGGCTGCGGCTGCATATAACGGCTGGCCTGAAAAGCAATTCCGGCGATCAATGTATCCTCGGACACATTCTTGAGTTTTATCAATCCGACGCTGGCGCCGGGTTGCCCATAGTGTAGGTAAAGAGAAGCGAACACATTGTTGATCTGCGCGCCCTCGATTCTAATCAGGCGCGGGTCGTCTCTAATGATTAAAGAGCCGCCGAAATGTTTGTTGGTATTCGGCAAAACCGGTGAATCGGTCAGCGCATAATCAACACGGACTTCGGGCCAATCCTTCAAGTTCCTTTTGAAGCCCAGGCCAAACGAGAAAGTGACTTTTTCATCGGTATGAAGATCTTTTTGAATTCCGGCCCGCAGCGCCAGCGCGCCTGCCACCCAGAATTCCAGCCCAAAGTGGACACGGTCGTCGAAATCGAATGCCAGCACCGGATCGGAAATAGGGACTTTACCCCACGGCCAATCCTCGAAGGGCCGGTAGCTCAACCCCCAGCGAATATTTTGTCGCTGGATCGGGATCGCTGCCTTCTTTACTCGAGTTCCACCAACATCGTAGGCCATAAGACCAAACTGTAGTCCCCTGGGCGCGTAAGGCAAGGCGCTGAGATTGTACAAAACACCGAAATCCCATCCCCAGGCACTGCTTCCTCCTACCCTCATTGAATCAAGGTCTACGTCCATGGACAGGCGTTTTGTATTGACGCCTAAACTGAGATGCCGCAACCAGGGTATGCTTTTCGGCGGCTTGAAGGCGAGAGAAAAATTGAACTGATCGCGCGAGAACCCGAGCTCCTCATCTCCAGCCTTTATGCCGGACCAATCCGCTCCAATCGTCACGTAGTCGGTTAACGGCGGAATGAAATACAGACGTGAGAAAAAGCTGGCGTAATAACTGCTGATGCCAAGGCCAAAAAGATCGGCATAGGCAAAACTGGCCTGTATGCGTTCCATTCGCGCCAGTCCCGCTGGATTCCAGAAGATGGCATTGCCATCATCCGCAACCGCCACGAAGGCTTCGCCCATGCTCAACGGTCGCGTGCCAACGAAGACCTGGCTTGGAACCTGAGCTGGCGCGGGTCTTAAGATGAGCAAAGATGAGAGTGCGATGAGAAGCAAGTTGATTTTGTTTAGCTTCAGCTTCATTGAGAATACCGTTTTGCTCTTTAAGTTTTACGCCTTACGTTTTATTCATTCATCACTACTACTTGTTTGGTCGCCATACTTCCTGCCGACTCAATCGTGACGATGTAAAGCCCACTGGAACAAATTGTATTGTTATAATCACGGCCATTCCATTCGATGACGTTGCGGCCTGGATTCATCGACTGGTTTTCACACAAGGCGCGCACCAAACGACCGGAGAGGTTGTAGACTTTGGCTGTGACGTCCGCTGGTTTGCCGAGGTCAAAAGAAAGGGTGACTCTATCCAAAAAGCCACGGCCATTGGGCGAGAGAACCCGCGGCTGAGCGGCGACACCAGTGATAAGATTAGAGCCAGGGTCAACTTGATCGGGAGCTAGATCTTCACAGAGTGCAATCGTGTCGAGTTGCGTGACGGTGGCAGTGATTGCATGACGTTTACCATCAACTGAGCCGCCTATGCGTTGCCAATCGGAATTGCGATGATATATCGCCAGGCTGGTCTCATTTTGTTTGACTACCGATGGCCGGTAGAAAATGGCCAGCGTCAAAGGCTTTTTCTGATTGAGGGCTAGATCATGCGGCCCCACGTCAAAGGCAATGCCGGTGAAGCGCCGCTTTTTGCTGGCAAAGCCGGTGGTATCAATCACAACCGGCGTTGCGCGAATGGTAGACCCTAAGGGCAGGGCATTGGGTGGCACATAAATCCATAGCGAGTCCAACTTTTGCGCGCGCGTGGTGTCAATAATCGTGACCGCACCGCCGTGTTGGGGCCGCACTTTATAGAAACGCAATTTCGCGGGTGAGCCATCCACGTTGGCGTCTTTATCGATCGCGCGAACGTAGAATGTATGCAAGCCATCCGTATCGACGGTCAAGGTCGCAAATGTGATTGGCGTTATCGATGACCATTCCAACGGATTGTCCAGAGCATACTGGTATCGCAGATCAAGCGTCGGTGTATTGAAATCATATCCGGAATAGTGAAACGGCACACTGGTTTCGGTCACAATTTCGAAAGTTGACGACAGGTAAGTTTCCGGACTAAAATTGGTTTTGCGATATCGGGAAATACCACCCCCATAAGTTGCGAACCAAACCACAGTCGGGTCAGGATCAAAGGCGAGCTGGAAAATGAAATTATTGCTCAATCCATCATTGGTGGTGTAGGCGGTCCATTTATTGCCATCATAAGCTGCCGCACCATTAACAGTTCCGCACCAAATTGTCCCATCAGGAGCGACACCGATTGATGAAATTTTGTCATTAGGCAAGTCATCGACGGTGCTGAAGTATGTCCAGTTAGTGCCATCAAAACGAGCAATGCCACCGTTGGTTCCGACCCACATGGCGTCGGTCGAATCTCTTGCAATTGAGTTGATGACAATATTTCCAGCTAACTGGGGATCAGACCAAGTTGTGCCGTCAAAGACTCTTATCCCACGATTCGTACCGACCCAAAGCCGGCCTTGTCCGTCACAGGCGAGTGCCGGGATATCATTGCCTGGGAGAGGAGAATTACCTGAATGGAAGACGGTATCCACTATGCCTTCTCTTTCAGAAATAGAAATTCTGACTAAGCCAGCGGTTGTACCCGCCCACAATGTAGTATCATTTCTTGCCGCGAGCGCCAAAACATAATTGCTTGGGAATTGGGCCGGGTTATTCACCCTTATTCTCTGGGTGACTTGCAAACTTTCTGAAACTCTAAATAAACCACATCCAAAAGTTGCGACCCACATTCGCGTACCCTCAGGGAAAAAATCGGTAACGACGGATACGCCTTCGCATGCGACATCGCTTAGTAATACTCCCTTCCATACTCCATGGTCCAGAATATCGATACCGCCACTTTGGTCTGTCCCCACCCACAAACGCCCATACTTGTCTTTTTCTACGGCGCGGGTAAAATTGCTCGACAGCCGCTCTCTCCTTGTCAGTTCGGACCAGTTGTTATTGAGCTTGCTTACTCCTCTAAGCTCTGCCAGTCCAAACCAAATGCTGCCGTCGCTATCCCCGACGATAGCGAGTATTTCATTTGCAGCGAGACCGCTGGTCACCGTGTTGAAGTTTTTCCAAAGTTGGTTTGTGCTATCCAGCGCGCTCACGCCACCGTCGGTGCCAAACCATTTTATTTCACCATCTCTATACGTCTCGATCCAGATTGTATTAACCACGCTATTTACCAATGAGTTTGGATTCACGCTTTCTCTTTTAAAACAACTCACTAGTGTGTTATTACGATCTAAAAGGCAGACACCATCAATAGTTCCCAACCATTTGTTCCCCCTACGATCCATTGCTATGGCTTTGACTGTCGTATTGCCTCCTGTAAGTGGAGCGGAGCAGTCCCACATCCCCGTAGTATCAAGAATGCATAGACCAGCTCCGCTCGTACCAAAATACATGTTGCCCTTGTCGTCTTGGGCAATACTCTCTATCAAATTCCTCTGTGGTTGTGTACCGGCAATGGGTTGGCCGGTGGAATCAGGGATCCAGTCCCTGACTGTGGGATCCCATCTCGCATATTCTTCAGTCGTATATCTGTACCAGCCTGTACTGTCCCGCTTCCCTACGCCACCACCCGTTTCGCCATCTTCAGACTCGGAACCATACCACAACGTGCCTTGGTCATCCACGAACACTGCGGGAACACAAATTTGGGAAAGCCCTGAATCTGGAGTATAGTGTTCCCATTTATTCGTTTTGATACAATAACGAAACAAGCCTTCGGGACTGCCGACCCAGAGCTCTTGCTTTCTCCCGTCCAAAGCCAAAACAGTGACTTGGTTAACAATCCTTCCCGTGCCCGTAATCGGGGTCAAATGCTTGAATTGCTGGCCATCAAAACGCCATACCCCATCGTTGCTCGTGCCGAACCAAATGATGTGAGTGATGGTATCGTACTGAATGCTTGTTACATTTTTAAATGCAAACTCCGGTACCTGTTCCCAACGGCCGGCTGTCACAGTATGAATAGATCCTACCAGCAGTATGAGCACAACAAGACCAATTTTCTTTGACATTTCCATGGCGATTCTCAGCGCTTTGGTCTATTATGCAAACTGGCGATGCCAAGCGACTCGCTGGGAATTACCTGTGCTTCACCCGCAATGAACACTCTAGCTACGAGCGTTGATATCTCGACTGACCCCTCCGTTTCTTCCGAAATCTCTATTGTATGCCGGTTAACTTCAACGGAAAAATATACACATTTATCGGTAATGGTTGACCCCAATGGTTCCATCGCAGCGATGAATTTGAATCGAACCGTTTCATCTTGAAGTATTGGAGAATCGGGTTTCTTGCATTCTCCGTTATTCAAATTGGACGTATAAAAAAGGTGATCGAATGCGGTCATAATCCCTTGGTCATTTTGCTCCTGGCGAACGGCAAACGAATTGGGCAAGTCACAGACTTTGATACTCGCCGGGTCGATTCGAAGTGATGGTTTATCGAGTTCACTGGAGGTATTGCACAGCCTCAAATCGATCGTTAAAATGTAATTCCGATTTGTGCTACCAGACACTTCTGGCTGTTCTTCAAGAAGACACGACACTAAACACAGACGATAGTTGGTAGTAGCAGCCAGAATGATCGGAATTTCATCATCGCCGTTCGCTGCGAAAGCGTCGCCGACGAATCCGGCCTGGGCCATGTTCTCAATTCTGCCGAAAAATAACACACTCTCCGAAACAAAAAGGGAGTCCAAGAAAAATTCAAAAGGATCTTCTGACCGCACGGTCTGACCGGGTTCAATCGCCGGGTAATGACACTTGTTATCTTTTACGTCTACCCCCTTTTCCGGTGTCGAAAGCACCAGATCGAACGCGGGTATCCGTTGTCTTCTGCTGTTTGTTAAGCGCGCAAATACCTTGACCTGTTCACCTGGGTTGAGTTCACCATCTCCATTTCCTAGCGAATCATTGACCCATGCGCCTCCTAACGGCTCATAAAAAAGATCCTTTGTACTTGGGCGCGGAACAGCGGGCTTACAAGTCAGGTAAACCACAACAGCCAATACCACCACAGAGAGGATAACTAGCCAGCGATATTTCGCAAGCTGAAAACCTCCACTTTTGCCACGCACGTCGTTATTTTGCATTTTTTCTCCTTCTGGATTTTGGTTAGTAGTTACCTAAAGAAAATACACTCATGCCATTCAACGTATGAGTTTCTGTCTGGAAAATGATATCGCGCCGAAAGCTCGACATGACAAGCATTCCAGACCGACATTGTTCAGCGTGGGATCGTACAGTAAAAATGAATTACGCGCAGAGACTTTGTCGAATCATAGAAACGCCAAAATGCACTCATTACTCGCAACAGATTTTACCAGTTGAGTTTAATTCGAATAAAAATTTTCAAACGCTGTGAAGTTAAGAAAAAAGAATCGCGCTTGGAAAGTCTGTCTACTTATAAAGACACCGAAATCAGCTATCTCTCCCAACTAATTTGACAAGTCGGGTTGAATGACAGAAAACCAGCAAAGAGATTGAAAACAATATTTAGCTTCGCTATCGTGCAACGCTGCCAAGATGTGGTCCCAGGATGAGAGGTTGGTTTGACTTAAGATGATGCAAGGGATGGCCTTGTGGGTAAGATGCTGGCTCGTGAACTTGATAAGTGTCAAGGCACGACACGAACAAAATTCATCCCTTCTGACAGGCGTCGAGAACGTTCAAAATCCCGGATAATTATTGAAATCAAAAGATGGCTGCGAGCACGACGGCTTGCAGCCATCTTTTTTGAAAGCAACGATCATGAGAATCTTTCAAGCCTGGAATCAATCCTAAGGCCTTGTAAAGTTAGCAAAGTCATGAACCTCCTCTGCATACGAAATTCGATTTCGCAGTGTGTAGTTGGTCACTACGTCATTTGTCGGGTTATGAACGAGGAATACACGATGCTCCGTTTCTCCACGCTCCAAAACCGGGATGGTAAGACGGGGTGGATGCACAACCACGCCGGCGCCCTCAATCCTTGCGACCTCGACCTTTACGTTCGTCAGATCACTGTCGGAGCCGTTGTTCGCGATGGAAAGTGTGTAGGTTGTAGTTTGTTGAGCTCCAATACTTTCATCTTCCATCCGCCCTGTTGCACTGATCCCCCAAACATATCCCAATTGTTTTTCTGCTGATGCCATAAGCCTTTCTCCTTTCGTGAGTTTAAGTTAATGAATATCCAGTGCTCAAAGTTGGCCCTTAAGTCAAAGATTACTCTCATCCAAGATCGTTGTTAGCCCTTCGTCAAAAGCGCCTCCACTCTCTCCACAAGGAGTTGGGGATCATTTTGTTGTGACATATTTATTGCTGGCGATACCCTTACCATAAAGAGACATCATTCGAGACAAAATCTCCCGAAAAATGTGGAGTCAAATAATTTCTACTTGACTAATAAATTCCTTTTGCTATATTTGTCACAAGTTTGTTGCAGCGTTCTTTTTCAAAATCATTTTCAACCCCTATTCTTATCAAGAACGGCTGAGGGATCAGGCCCGATGACGCCGTAGCAACCGGTTTGAGGCAATATGCTCAAACGCCAGGTGCTAATTCCTGCCCATCATCCTACATGGGAAAGATGAGAAGAAGACGGATACACGAATCCTGTAGCCTCTTCTGATCATCAGTAGAGGTTTTTTATTTTGTGCTCACCACACCTGCAAGGAGGCGTGTATGCGTTTTCAAACCACCACCATCCATTCCGGCGTCGATAAAGATTCGGCGTTCAACAGCGTCATCACCCCGATTTATCAGACCTCGACTTTTCGCTTCGAAGAAGTCGGCAAGACCAAAGGCTACGATTACTCGCGCACCAGCAATCCGACTCGCAAAGCGCTCGAAGAGAACATTGCTGCGCTTGAAGGTGGTTGTTACGCCGCGGCAGTTGCCACCGGCATGGCGGCCATCACCACCGCGCTGCATCTTTTCAAGTCCGGCGATCACATCATCTGCACGCACGACTGTTATGGCGGCACCGAGCGGCTGTTGCGAACGTATCGGGAATTGTTCGGCTTGGACATTTCCTACGTCGATATGCGCGATCTTCGCAACGTCGAAGCTGCCATCAAGTCGAACACGCGATGTATTTGGATTGAAACACCGAGCAATCCTCTTCTGAACATCATCGACATTCGCGCCCTTTCCGGCATCGCTCATTCCCGCGGCGCAATAGCCATCGTTGACAATACTTTTCTCTCCCCTGCCAATCAACGCCCGTTCGAGCTTGGCGCCGATGTGATCGTGCACTCAACAACAAAATATCTCAACGGCCATAGCGATGTCGTTGGCGGCGCAGTGGTGGTAAAAGAAAAAGCCATCGCCGAGAGGATTCAATTTCTCGTGAATGCGCTCGGCCAGGGAGCGTCCCCATTTGATTGCTGGCTGGTTTTGCGCGGCATCAAAACTTTAATTCCTCGCATGAAGGAACACGAGAAGAATGCCCGCATCGTTGCGGAGTTTTTGGAGCAACATTCGCGCGTGGCGAAAGTTTACTACCCAGGATTGAAAAGCCATCCGCACCATGAATTGGCGAAGCGCCAGCAATATGGATTCGGTGGCATGGTTTCGTTTGAAGTCAAAGGCGGTATTGCAGAAGCGAAGCATGTGTTAGGCGCGGCGAAAGTATTTGCGCTCGCTGAATCACTCGGCGGCGTTGAATCGTTGATCAGCCATTCGGTCTCAATGACCCACGCCTCGATGACACCCGAACGCCGCGAGAAAGCCGGAATCAATGAGCGGGTCATTCGTCTTTCGGTCGGCATAGAAGATGTGCAAGATTTGATCGAAGATTTGGATCAAGCGTTGCGAGTACTGAAGTCCGTATCTGCCGTGCATCCTTTCGAACGCGTCCACGCAGAGGTGGCCTAAGATGAAAACAATTGCTGAAGCTGCGCCGCTCGTTGAAACGAAGTTCATCACTCTCTTCGACGATGCGCATCCGCTACAACTCGAATGCGGCGAGAAACTATCGCCGGTGACGGTCGCATACGAAACTTATGGCACGCTCAATAAAGAAGGCACCAACGCCATTCTCATTTGCCATGCGTTGACGGCCAATGCGCACGCTGCCGGAATTAATTCGCCCGACGATGAAACACCGGGATGGTGGGACGGGCTTATCGGCGAGCAGCGAGCGTTTGATACGGATAAGTATTTCGTCATTTGCCCGAACATTCTTGGGAGCTGCTACGGCACAACCGGACCTTCTTCAATCAATCCACGCACCGGCGAACCGTATCGTCTGACGTTCCCGCAATTCACAATTCGCGACATCGTTGCCGTTCAAAAGAAGCTATTGGACAAGCTCGGCGTGAAGCGTCTCGCGACCGTATGCGGCAGCTCGCTCGGCGGCATGCAAGCGCTGGAATGGCCGATCATGTATCCGGATTTTTGCGAAACGATCATTCCGATTTCGACGGCTGCCAAACAATCGGCTTGGTGCATCGGGCTGAACGCAGCGGCGCGCGCCGCCATCATGAGCGACCCGGTTTGGAACGACGGCAATTACGCCGAACAACCGATGAACGGCTTGGCCGTCGCGCGCATGGTCGGCATGCTCTCGTATCGCAGCGCCGAGGAGCTGGAGCAGCGTTTCGGACGGCGCCGGCAAGACCCAAATCGCGATGCGTACGCGCCGGAAAATCCGTTTCAAGTCGAAAGCTATCTGCACTATCAGGGACGAAAGCTCGGCAAGCGATTCGATGCGAACACCTACATTTATTTGAGCCGCGCTACGGATTCACATGATGTAACACGCGACCGTGCGCCGTTGCCGGAAGTTTTGGGCAGCATCAAGGCGCGGATGTTGTGCATCGGCGTCTCTTCGGACATACGCTATCCTGCCAAAGAGCAAAAGGAGATCGTGCACTTTTGCCCCAAAGCACGTTACGCCGAAATTAATTCCATTCATGGCCACGATGCGTTTCTCATCGAGTTTGAACAGTTCAATGCAATCATCAAAGAGTTCATGGCGAGAAAGAGTCGCAGTTAGAATTTACGGTTTACGAATTTCGCATTACGTGATCCGTAAAAGGTAATGCGTAAGAAAAACAACTAACGAGACCTGAGGAGAAATTCATAATGATTTCCTTGCAAAATAAAGTCAGCGTCATCACCGGCGGCTCACGCGGCATCGGCGCGGCCACGGCATTGTTGCTCGCCAAGGCCGGCTCCGATATTGTCATCAACTATGTTCAGCAAGAGGATCGCGCCATCGCGCTTGCCGATGGCATCAAGAAAATTGGCAGACGAGTGATCGTTCATCGGGGCACTGTCGCCGAAGCGGCTGTGGCGCACGCATTGATCGAACGAACGACCGCTGAGTTCGGCAAGATCGACATTGTGGTCAACAACGCCGGCATTTGGACGCACGGCGAGACCGGCGCTTTGCCCGAAGATGTTTTGGATCAAACTCTCTCGGTCAATCTAAAAAGTGTCTTTAATGTGTGCAACGCGACGATTCCTCATCTCAAAAAGAACGGCGGTAGAATCATCAACATCGCCTCGACCGCCGGGCAGCGCGGTGAAGCGTTTCACTCCCACTATGCAGCATCCAAGGGAGGAATTCTCGCTTTCACAAAATCTCTTGCGGTTGAATTGGCAGCTTACAATATTCTCGTGAATTGCGTGGCGCCGGGATGGGTGGATACGGAGATGAACGGCGAAGTGTTTGCCGATGAGAAATTCCGGCGGCAGGTGATCGAGGCGATTCCGCTCAAACGAATTGCTACCGCAGAGGATGTAGCCGGCTCGGTTCTCTTTCTCAGCTCGGATTTCTCCCGGCACATCACCGGCGCGACAATCAACGTCAACGGCGGCAGCGTTTTAACTTAACTTTGAAAGTAAAACATCTCACGCAAAGACACAGAGCCGCAAAGAATACGCAAAGGAAAAAGATTTAAGGCTTTCTTTGCGCTCCCTTTGTGACTTGGCGTCTTTGCGTGAAGCTCTTGATTTTGGTTTCGTCTTTTCAAAATAAAACGGAGTTTTGAAAAACATGATCGTGATGAAATTTGGCGGCACTTCGGTGCAGGATGCCGCCGCGATTCGAAATGCCGCTCAACTAATTGCAAAAGAAAAATCCAGGCCGCCGCTCGTCGTGTCATCGGCCTGCTCCGGAGTTACTAATGCCTTGATTGCCATTGCTAAAAAAAGCGCAACTGGCCTGGTTGATGAAGCGCTTGTTTCATTGAAGGCGTTGCAGGAGCGTCACAACAAAATTGCCAAAGAGCTTTTTGATCAGAGCGCCAACAAAGAGAGGTTGTCGCTGGCGCAAGAAAAATTTACAAAGGATTTCGTTGATCTTGAACGGCTGGCACAAAGTCTCTCGGTTCTCGGAGAACTTACGCTTCGGGCGCAGGATCAATTGACCGCATACGGGGAGCTTTGGTCGTCATTGTTGTTGAATCATGAACTTCAGCAACACGGGATAGATGCGTGCTGGTTCGATGCAAGAAAAGTTTTGATTACCGAAAACGGTTTTACCCGCGCAGCGCCGCTGTTCGAGGTCACGGAAGCAAAAGCACGGGAGTTGATGCTGCCCATCTTGCAGCGCGGCACAGTTGTCGTTACACAAGGATTCATCGGCGCAACCAAAGAAGGCATCACCACGACAATCGGACGCGGCGGATCGGATTATTCGGCGGCGATTTTCGGGTCGGTGCTAAATGCCGAAGAGATTCAAATTTGGACTGATGTTGATGGAGTCTTGAGCGCCGATCCGTCGATCATTTCCGAGGCGCGGAGCATCGAGCACATGACGTTCAACGAAGCCGCCGAGCTGGCGTACTTTGGCGCGAAGGTTCTTCATCCCAGCACCATTTTGCCTGCTGTAGAAAAAAATATTCCGGTGAAAGTGTTAAACTCAAAGAGACCGAGCGGCGAGGGAACGCTCATCACCCGTGAACCAAAAAACGGCTTGTCGCGCGTCGTCAAATCAATTGCTTACAAAGAACATATCACGACGATTTCGGTTCAGAGCACGCGGATGTTGATGGCGCATGGATTTCTCGCTCGCCTGTTCGAAGTGTTTGCTACGCACAAAAAAAGCATCGACGTTATTGCGACTTCCGAAGTCGGCGTTTCTCTAACCATTGATGACGGTCGTAACCTCGAAGCCATCATCAACGAAATCCACGAATTCGCCGAGGTCAAAGTCGAACACCATCGCGCGGTGATTTGCATCGTCGGCGAAAAAATAAAATTTACCCGAGGCATTGCTGCGCGAGTGTTTGCGGCGCTGGATCGCGCCGGCGTCAACGTCGAGCTGATTTCGCAGGGAGGATCGGAAATCAATCTCACGTTTGTGATTAACGAGACACAAATTGCCGTGGCGGTAAAGTGCTTGCACGATGAATTCTTCGCCGCGTGAAAATAACCGATGCTTGACTTTGGCAATACCCTGATTTATCTTGTGACGTATTTTGCGCAACGAAGTGGTAACGATGTGACTCGATTCACTTCAAGAGAGTATGCGTATCGTTCCTGCGCCATCGACATCATTATTTATCTCTCCTCCAACTGACAACCAACAACTGACTATTGACCATCATGCCCATCAAAATCCTCATCACCGGCGGCACGTTTGACAAAGAGTATGATGAAATCCACGGCGCGCTTTACTTCAAAGACACCCACGTGCCGGAGATGTTGAAGCTCGGGCGCTGTCGATTAGACACTCACATCCGCATCGTGATGATGATCGACAGCCTCGAAATGACCGGCGCCGATCGAGAAATCATTTTGGAAAACTGCAAAAAATCTTCGGAAGATAAAATCGTCATCACGCACGGCACCGACACGATGGTTGAGACAGCAAAAATTCTCGGGCAGATCATTAAAGACAAAACCATCGTTCTCACCGGCGCGATGATTCCCTATGCTTTCGGCAGCTCGGATGGCTTATTCAATCTCGGCAGCGCGCTATCGTTCGTGCAAGCGCTGCCGCGCGGGGTTTACATTGCCATGAATGGAAAATATTTTGCCTGGGATAATGTGCGGAAGAATCGCGAGCGAGGGGAGTTTGAAGCTGTAGCCAGTGAGCAGTAATCAGTGAACAGTATCCAGTAACCAGTGGCCAGACTGATCACTGTTTACTGGCTTTTGAGAAAATCATCGGAGTCAAACGCAATGAACTTGGAGTTGAATAAAGATCAAATGCTCGCCATGAGCGAGGCGGCGTTGAAGAAAGTCGTCGAACACATTGCTTCGCTTCCCAATCAACCGCGATCCGATTTGACCGGAAGCGCGGAGTACGTGCGCAGCCTGCGTGAGCCATTGCCGGAAAACGCCACACCGTTCGATGAGCTTTTGGATATCGTGATGCAACGAGTTATTCCAAAGTCGATCAACTCGGCGCATCCGGCGTACATGGGATACATCCCCGGCGGCGGGCTTTACTCTTCTGCGGTGGCGGAGTTCATCGCCGCGGCAACGAATCGCTATGCCGGCGCATGGTTCGCTGCGCCGGCGGCAGCGCGACTCGAATCGAACGTCATCGAATGGTTTGCGCAGATGATGGGGTATCCGGCCACGACGCGCGGCATCTTCACGAGCGGCGGCTCGCTGGCAAATTTCAGCGCCGTCGTTACCGCGCGGCGGCATCTGCTGGGCGATGATATTTCGCGCGGCACGATGTACATGTCAACGCAAACTCACCATTGCCTCATCAAGTCGGGGATTCTCGCCGGGTTGCCGGAGAAAAACATTCGCTTGATCGACGTCGATGAAAATTATCGCGTGCAGCCGGATGCCGTCGAAAAAGCCGTGCGCGATGATTTGGCAAAAGGCTTTAAGCCGTTTTTGATCACGGGCAATGCCGGCACCACCAACACCGGCGCGGTCGATCCGTTGCCGGAGCTTGCAGAGATTTGCAAACGTCATCATCTATGGTTTCACGTTGATGGCGCATACGGCGCATTCTTCCGGCTTTGCGAAGAGGGCAAACGCCGTCTCATCGGCATGGAACAATCCGACTCGCTGGTGCTCGATCCGCACAAGGGACTGTTCATGCCTTATGGCGTCGGGTGCTTGTTAGTCAAGAAAGGCGAGTTGCTGCGCAAAGCGCATATGGTGTCGGCGGATTATTTGCAGGATCACACGACGCCGGAAGGTGAAGTGAATGCAGCAGAGCACTCGCCCGAGTTGTCGCGGCCATTTCGTGGATTGCAGGTCTGGCTGCCGTTGCGACTCTATGGCGTGAAAGCTTTTGCGGAAAATCTTGCGGAGAAATTACGGCTGACAAAATATCTTTATGAGAAATTTTTGTCAGAGCCGAATTTCGAATGCCTGAGTGTGCCGGAACTATCAGTGATCACTTTTCGCTATCGCCCGGCGCGCGGCGACATCAACGACTTCAACAAAAAGCTTTTGGCACAAATCGTCGAAAGCGGCAGGCTGTTTCTTTCGAGCACGATCATGCGCGGGCAATTCGTCATTCGTGTTTGCATTTTGAGTTTCCGTACGCATCAACAAGAAGTTGATGAGGCGTTTGCAGTAATAAAGGAAATGGCGGTAGAATTGGAAATGAACCAACGGTAAGCTGAATTTCGGAGGAAGAAAAAATGTCCACTCTCGATCTTTCCATACAAGAGATTCGAAAACAATTCCCTGCATTGCAACAATACAATCGCCAAAACCAGCAGATGGTCTATTTTGATGGCCCCGGCGGAACGCAAGTGCCGCAGCGTGTTATCGATGCGATGGCAGATTATTTGATTAGAACGAACTCCAACACGCATGGGCAATTTATCACCAGCCAGAAAACCGATGAGATCATTCACGGCGCGCGAGTGGCCATCGCCGATTTTATCAACGCTCCCTCTCATGAACAGATCATCTTCGGCGCGAATATGACGACGCTGACGTTCCATCTCAGCCGGAGCCTCGCCAAAATTTTGCAGCCCGGCGACGAAATCATCGTCACGCGGCTCGATCATGATGCAAACATATCTCCGTGGCTGGCGCTGGAAGAAAAGGGAGTCACCATTCGCTGGCTGGATTTTAATCCCGAGGATTGCACGCTTGATCTTACCGCTCTGGAAAATCTTCTCACTCGTCGCACGAAATTACTTGCGGTGGGTTACGCCTCCAACGCCGTGGGTACGATCAACGATGTCAAACGCATTGCCATGATGGTTCACGAAGCCGGGGGCATGATCTTCGTCGATGCCGTGCATTTTGCGCCACACGGCCCGATCGATGTGCAAGACATCGACTGCGATTTTCTTGTATGCTCGGCCTATAAATTCTTCGGGCCGCATGTCGGTGTATTGTATGGCAAGCGCGAGGCGCTGGAAAAATTGCCGCCATACAAAGTCCGTCCACAGCAGAACATGCCGCCGAATAAATTCGAAACCGGTACGCTCAATCACGAAGGCTTAGCCGGTACGATTGCAGCAATCGAGTATTTGGCCGACTTGGGTAAGAATTTCAGCGATGCTAAAAGCCATGATCTCAGCCACGATACTGGTCGACGGCGAGACTTAAAACTGGCGATGCATACGATTCAACAATACGAAAGAGAACTCAGCACTAAACTCTTGGGTGGATTAAAAAGCGTTCGGGGATTGAAAATTTTCGGCATTACAAACGAGGCGAGCTTTTCACATCGCACGCCCACGTTTGCGATTCGGCTGCCCAATATATTGCCGGAAGAGGTGGCGCGCCGGCTCGGAGAACAGAGCATTTATGTTTGGGATGGAAATTTTTACGCGCTGGAAGTCACGACGCGGCTTGGGGTTGAGGAGAGCGGCGGGATCGTGCGGATCGGGTTAGTACATTACAATACAGCGGAGGAGATTGAGCGGCTAGTTCTGGCGTTAAGAGAGATGAGTTAGTCCTCGCTTGATTTCCCGCTTGACTCTCAAACTCGACCTTGCTATCTTGCTTCGCAAACTCGGGGTTCACTCCTAATTGTGAGCTGAAAAAATGTCACCGGCAATTCAACATACTCCTTATCCAATCGACTCTCACTCGGATGAGTATCTTCCAGAATCGGATGGCAAGCCCATGGCCGAAACCGATGCCCATCTCAACGAAATGTTATCCTTGCTCGACGCGCTGAAGGAACATTTCCGCAACGACCCGCAAGTTTACGTGACCGGCAATATCTTTCTCTACTACTTTGATGAAGAAGGCGATCGCCAGTCGATTTCTCCGGATATTTTCATGGTGCGGGGTATTGAAAAAAAGCCGCGCCGAATCTACAATCTGGAAGTGGAAGGCAAGACACCTGACGTGGTCATCGAATTGACTTCGATAAGCACAAAAACCGAGGACCTTTACACCAAGCGCCTCATTTATGCCAAGCTCGGCGTCCGCGAATATTTTCTTTTCGACCCTTTTGGTGAAACCATCCGTCCGGCTCTGCAGGGCTTCCGCCTCGAAAATGGTGATTATTCGCCGATGACGGAAACTCGTTTGCATAGCGACGCGCTGGGGTTAGACTTAACCAACGAAGGAGGCCGGCTGCGTTTGTACGATCCGAAGACCGGCGAACGCCTGCGAACCCACGAAGAATCGGAAGCCGGGCGTCGAAAGGCGGAAGCTGAACGCCGAAAAGCAGAAGAGAAGGCAGAGAGTGAATTGGCGGCTCGCCGCGCGGAAGCTGCGATGCGTCAAGCGGCGGAAGCAAAAGTCTCAGCAATTGAAGCAGAAAATTTTCGTTTGCGAGAGGACTTAGAAAACTACAAGAAAAAGAAATCTTGAAGCATTTTGAAACAACGTCGAAGACGTCTCACCTACGCACAATCTGCTGCGCCATCCTACTCATAATATCTTGATAATCTCATCCCGCTGCGGGCGCGGAATCGGAATGCGCTTTCTGCGCTCGCGATAGTACAAACCCTGTTCCGGTGGCACGACGCGTCCAACAATTTCTGCGGCAATTTTCTGCCGGTGGCAACCGGTCACAAATTCCTGGCATGCCTCTTCCGTGCCGCAAGCGATAAGCGCGCCGGAAGAAATGATGCTCAAAATATCCAATGCAAAATGATCGCACAACAGCTTCGCTTCAGTCGGCAGAGGGATCAATTCAAGATTTATTTCCAAGCCAACATTCGCGGCCCGAGCCAATTCATGAAGCGCCGCATTTAATCCGCCCTCGGTCGGGTCGTGCAGAGCGTGTATGCCTTCGATCTCGCGCGCCAAGCGTGCTTCATCCAACACGCTGATGCCCGGTTTTTCAAAATACTTCAAGCACCGCTTGGCGATCGCCCTCCCGTATTCCTGTTCGATAATGTTCCTTTTCTCACGCGCGATAATAGATGTGGCTTCGATAGCAAGCCCTTTGCTGATCGCAACGACATCGCCCTCCCGAATGTTCTCCGGCTGCATGATTTTTTCTCGCGTCGTCTCGCCCAACATCATGCCGGTAATCAACGGGCGGTTGATGCCGATGGTAATTTCCGTGTGTCCGCCGCACAAAGTTACTCCAAACTTTCGACACGCTGCGCCTATTTGTGAAAAAGTCTTTTCAACCAGCGCCGTTGGCGTCGCGCCTTGTGGAAACAACAGCGTCGCCAAAAACCAGAGCGGCTCGCCGCCCATGCAGGCAATGTCGTTCGCATTGATTTGCAAAGCATACCAGCCGGCGTCGTCGGCAACGAATGTAATCGGATCCGTCTTGACAACCAGCAGCTTCTCGCCAAAATCGATCACTGCGGCATCGCGACCGATGCCGGCGCTAACCAAAACGCGCTTGTCCTTGCGGACAAAGCGGCCGATCATTTCTTCCAGAAAATCCTGCGGTAACTTACCGGTTGGCAAAACCGCAGGCTTATCCAACCAAAACGCTTCCCCCGTTAACATTGAGAATTTCTCCGGTAATAAAATTCGCAAGCTCCGAGGCCAAAAACAAAATCGGCCCGGCGATTTCTTCAGATGTGCCGGCTCGACGCAACGGAATCAAGCCGGTAATTTTTTCACCTTCGTCGATGAGTGCGTCGTTCGACATATCCGTTGACACCCAACCCGGCGCTACGCAATTGACAAGAATATTGTAAGGCGCCAACTCTGGCGCGAGCGACTTGGTGAAGCTGATAACAGCGCCTTTGGTGGCTGCATAGTGTGAGTGAAAGGCCTCGCCGCGCTGCCCGGCTGTGCTGGAGACATTGATGATCCGCCCGCGGCGTTGCGCCTTCATGTGCGGCACCACAGCGTGACAACAATAAAAAATACTATCAAGATTCGCAGCTATCGTCTCTCGCCAGGTTTCGGCGTTCATACTGTCGATCTCACCGTATGTCCAGATGCCGGCGTTGTTGACCAGCACATCGATGCGATGATAAGTGGAAATAACTTTCGCGATCATCGCATCGACTTCAGATTGGACGGACACATCGGCGCGAACGGCGAGGGCTTCGCCTCCCGCCTGCTTGATGTGGCCGACGACTTTTTCCGCTTCAGCTTGAGTGCTGCGATAATTCACGATCACCCTTGCGCCGGCTTTGGCCGCCATGATCGCCGTGGCGCGACCAATGCCTCGCGAGGCTCCGGTGATGAGGATTACTTGGTTGGAGAGGTCAATCATTTATTATGTTCCTGATGATTTATGATAAATTTTCGATGGTATTCGTTTATAACGTAAGGCGTAAAACGTAATCCGTAATCAACTCAAGTTTACACATTACGAATTACGTATTACGCATCCAGCAGCCAGCATCAAGCTCACGGTAATCTCACATCATTCCCCTCGTTCGGCCAGCGGGCGCGCACTTTGATCGAATCCGGCGATACGACAAATCTCTCCGCAGGAAAAAACGGAAAAGCCTTGCCGAAATCGTAGCGGCCATTGTCGTTGGCATCCCGATATACGCTGAGCTGATAAACTCCCGGCAGCACGCCGTCAAATTTATACGGGCCCTGGGCATCGACGGTGATTTCATAAATTGCTTTGCCGCCGACGATCTGCTTTGCGCTCATGCGCAATTGCCCAGTTGTTGCCATCGTATCGCTCACATTGCCGCTGATCGAGCTTAACGTATCGGCATTAATCGTCCAGAAAATTCTTTGGCGTAGCGTGTCAAAAAGCGCAAGCCCGGAAAGATCGAATGTAGAATCAGGAAAAATTTCAACGATATGTTTTGCGCGGCTTTGCCAAGACGCTGCCGGCTTGAATTCAAACTGAAAATGATTTTTCCATCTTCCACTTCCTCGGACCGTGACTCCTGCGGAATCTCGAACCATCAAAATCGTGCGTGAAGTATCCATGCGCATCAATTCAGAAAAAGTAAATTCCACGTGTGTGTCGAGCGCAACAGATCTGGAGCTGTCATCCGGCGTGAGGCGAACAATTCGTGGCCGAACCGTATCGGCTTGGCTGCTTGCTGTAAATTCAACTTCGCGAGAAACCGAATCCAACGGCAGACCGGAGAAATCAAAAAGATTTTCAGCGCCGGCGCGATACGTTCCCGGAGCTTGCGGCGCAGTAACGCTATGAACAACCTCGGGATTCAGCGGATATGGCTCAGAGGCAAGCACCGCAAACCCCGCCGATCCCTCCGGCGATGGAATGACCCGCAGATGCGAGAACCAATTTTGGTCAGGCGGCAGCGCCGGCTCTTCAAAGCGCCATTCGAGATGGCGATTGTCAGTCGCCACAACCGCGGCCAACGAAGGCTTTAATGTGTCTTCTTGCGCCAATCGAAGGTTGATGTCCCTCACTTTCGGTTTCTCTCCACGCAGCTTGAAGTCACCGCTTGCAACGCCAACTGCATCCTCGCCGCGATCATAGAGGCGATTGCCGTATTTATCCTCGATGGCAAGCACGCGATAAGTCCCATTGGCGAGATAACGAAATTCAAATTCGCCGGCCTTGCCGCTTTGCGTCGTGTAGTCGGCCTCGTGCCGTGCCGGATCGGGTTCTTGATTCTCTCCGATACGAAATGCGCCGACAAGCACACCTTGAACTTTCTCTCCGTAAATTCTTCCACGCAGCTCGCCTGCTGAAATGGAATCCCCGGTAGAAAAAGCAATGCTGATCGATTGATCGAGACGGTTGTTTCGCAAATCACGAATACCGGTGCCCAGGGTGACGACGTATGTCGTATTCAAGCGAAGCGAATCGGGAAATTTTATTTCAAGAGCGGCGCCGCGCCATTCAAAACGCAAATCACCTCCAGGATTGGGCGTGACAAAAACTGCGTCGTTGAGCGACCGGTGGTCGATTTTTTCGCTGAAGAGGAAGCGCACCCGCGTATCGCGCGACACCCGTACCGTTCCAGACGGCGGCTCGACTTCCAAAATTTTCGGCGGCACATCATCCACCGGACCGCCGGGCGGCGGCGATTGCTTGGCGCAGGCAATCACACATAAGACAATCATCAGCGCCGGCGGCCGACAAAATTCCTTCGACAAGCTCAGGAACACCTTCAGCAATTTTTTCCCATAATAAGATGTGCGTTTCTAAAATTTGCACGGGCAAAATAGGTATGCACGCAGAATATTGCAAGGGAATTTTCTCATGGAGGGCAACGATTCCGTTGCCAGCGGAACGGGCCGGACACTCTCTAACTGAGCATGACAAAGCTTAAAAGCTTGTGTTACTCGAATAAAAACCGACCGGCCGGTTTTTCAGAAGTTTGACTCCCACCGTCGCATTTTTCTTACAGGCTGTTGCATAAAGGCAACACTTGTTTCTTTATTAAGAAAAGTCCGCAAGAAAAATTGGTTAGCAAATTCATAAGAATCAACTCACATTTCGAAATGGATTCGGGCAAAAATTTTGGAACGAGTTTTGTAAACCTACTGGGGGATAAGAGGGAGAGCCGCAAGGTGTAGCGTACAGGCACCAGACCATCCCGGCAACGGGATGGTTTTTTATTTTAAAGCCGGCTAAATCCTGAACTCTCTTTTTTGATTTTCAAGCCATTCAAGGTCCTCGTCAAAGGTCACCCACCCCGTTCGTGTTCGTCATTTTTCAAACGCAGGTTATACTATTTACCGGCAAGCGCCTCCAAGCGTTCTTTGGACTTGCTAAAAGCCTCACCTGCAAACGGATAGTTTTCAACAATAGATTTGTACAGAGCGCGGGCCTCGGCAAAACGATTTTGTCTCTCGTTGGCCTGCGCCGCCCGCAGAATTGCCGCCACCACCCACTCCGGGTAATCGGCGTAACTTTTTTGGACTTTGAGAAATTCGGTGACGGCGCGTTTATCGTCATTGACGCGGGCATAGGTTTCGCCGATGAGGTATTGCGCTTCGGCAGCAGCGATGCGGTTTTCGCTGTCGGTCACCATCGCCAATTGTGAGCGTGCCGCCGTCATGTCGTTTCGCGCCATGGCCGTCTTGCCAAAGCCGAGATGAGCCAGTGCCAGCGTTTGAATGGCGTTGAAGTTTTGCATAATGAGATTGAAGCTTTTCTCCGCAGACGAAATCTCATTATTCTGCAAATGCAACAACCCGATTCGATAGTATGCCTGCGCTGCAAAAAAATCCTGTGGGAAGGTTGCTATCAACTCTTCGTAGTGCTGTCGCGCGGCCTGTATCTGTGACTGGTGCTCGCGAATTTCTCCGCAGCGGAATATCGCCGCCCGCGCGGCGTCGCTTTTCGGAAAATTCTTCAAGTGCCGCTGATAGGCATCGATGGCTTTTTCATCCTGCTTCATTTTCCCGTAACATTGCCCGGCTTCATAAAGCGCCTTCTGCGCCGGCGGGCTGCCTGGATATTTTTCATAAACCAGCTCATACGCCGCGGCGGCATTGGTGAATTGCATCGCCTGCCCATAAATTTCGCCTTTGTTGAATTGTAACTCCGCGGCAAAGTCACTCCCCGGGTTTTTTTCAATGTACACCGCGGCAAGCCGCATGGCGTCGGCAAGCCGTTTTGCCTCGAACAAAGCCCACAGCATGCCGCTCACCGCCTCATTGATCAACTCACTTTCCGGGTGGCGATCCAAAATGATTTGATAGGCGGCAATCGCTCCGGTGTAATCGCCGAGATTGTTGCGGCAATCGCCGATGGCGAGCTGGCAGTCATCAACCCATTCGCTGGAGGGGAACGCGTTGATCAATGATTGAAAGGCAGCTTCTGCGCTCTGGAATTCCCCGGCGCGAAAAAGCGCGCGACCGACACTATGCTGCGCGTCGTCGGTAAACGAGTTTGAAGGATATTTATTCAAAACCGCTCGAAAGGCGTTGAGCGCGGCGGATATTTTCTCGCTACGAAGATAACTTTGGCCGATCTGCAGTTGGGCTTCGGCTGCTTGTTCGGCAGGAGGATCGGTGCGCAACGCCAATTGATAATTGGCAATTGCCTCCGAATAATTTCTCCGATTGAATGCCGCATCACCGGCACGGAGATGGGCATCGACGCGAAAGTTTTTATCCGAACTTTTTTTGGCCGCGGCGGAGAAGGAAGTCGTTGCGGCGCTGTAACGGCCGAGTTTCATCGCCGCCCACCCGGCGCCATATTCCGCATCGGCAATTCGCGCCGAGGTTGGATACTTTGCCAGCATGGTTTCATAGGCAGCCAACGCAGATTCATAATCCTCGAGCTTGAAAAAACATTCTGCCAGCCAAAACTGCGCATCCGGCGCGAGTTCATGTGTGCGATTCTCAGAGAGAAATTTCTTGAAGCCGGCGCCGGCGATTTGATATTTCTGCTGTTTGAATTGCACCCACGCTTCTTTGTAAATCGCCGAAGCCGCGACCGTCGATTCCGGATATTCACGAATGACCCGGGCATAAGCAGACTCCGCCTTCGCAAAATGCTGCTGCGCCAGATGACATTCGCCGGTCATGAACAGGGCCAGCGGCGCTGCATCGCTGGTCGTATGCTTGTCGATGATTTCAGAAAATGCGGCGAGCGCTTCGTTATATTTCTCATCGAGAAAATCCAATGCGCCAAGCTCGTAGAGGGCATCGGCATATTCGGGCGAGGCGGGGTAATTGTTTTTTACTTTTTCAAAAAGCGCGCGCGCTTGAGCCGGCTGTTTCAGCAGCGCGAGGGCGCGACCTTGTTGGATAAGTGCCCCCACTATCAAAGGACTATCAGAAGGCACCCGGCCCAATGCCTTCGCCGCTCCGGCAAAATCTTTTTGCCGATATAGCGTCAGACCGAGCGCATACGCTGCATCATCGGCATATTCGTCTTTCGGGAAATCAGCGAGGAGGCGACGGAACGTATCAGCGGCGCGGCGGTAATCTTTCGTTTGAAAATATGCGTCGCCGAGCAGGTAACGAGCTTGTGCTACATTTCGGCTGCGAGGATAGTCATTCAGAAAAACCCGGAGCTGTTGGATGGCAAGCGGGTAAAGCGCATCGTTGTAATTACCGCGCGCTGCTGCAAACGCGCGCTCCTCGGCGCGACGCGCATCTTCTTGAGCGGTTGCACTCGTGGCTGCAAGAACTGCTGAAAGCAACCCTGCGCATAAAGCTAAACTTCGACAACATTTCGGAAGTAGAGATTTCACGCGGAAAAAAATAGACGTATTGGTTTTCAGGATTTGCATGGCGCATGTCCTACATTGAAAAAATTCGAACGATTGATAATCGACAGGCGGCAAAAATTTCCAGGTCTTCAGTCGCGCTCAATATCACTCTTTCGGGTGGAATTTTCAATAATAAAAACTCGCGAGGGAAAAATCTTATTATCGTTAATAGTCCACGCCAGATTTCAGAAAAGGTGAAATCAGCAACTCATTGAGCGACGTAAAAAGCCTTTGCCCACAGAAGTAGAAATCCCACAGAAATGAAAGAAAAGCTCAAAAGCATTTTATGTGGGATTTAGTTTCCGTAGACTGACAACTTTAAGGATTTTATTCTGCGTATTGCGCCTTGTGGAGTAATGAATATCATTGCGATGGGCTGCTGATTTACACAAACATGAGGTCGTTGTAAAAAGCGCCAGCGTCCGGACGCTAATTTACATTTTACGAATTACTCAAACATCGAAAGCACCTCTTGCACAAGGGACAATATAGTATTACTCCGGACAAACTATCACGACCACGAAGATTTTTTAACGAACCGCTAATTCACGCAAATGTACGCTAATTTTTTATTCGCGTTGATTAGCGTTAATTGGTGGTTGATAGATTTGGTTGCGGCAAATTGCCGCGTTATGACATCGGAAGTCAATCCTGAGTGGCCCAGCTTTTGCAGAATGGAAAATCACTTAAGTATAAGCGGTCTGCTCTGCTTAAGAAACAGAATGGATCGATTGCGAAAGCATAAAACCTGACGACAAGGGAATATGAATTTTGGAATTTTTCTAAAATTTCAGAAAAATCAACCGATACTCTATAAGCAATATTGTCAAAAGCTTAGGTATAATACAAAGCACCCATGTTAGACGCAGACTTATTCATGGCATCGCCAGGCAAAAAACGGAATGAGCTTCTTGGAACTGTTTCAGAACTGACCGGTTGTGTCAGCGCGTTACAATCATTGGGCGCTCGGAAAAAGACGTAATTGATTTGCGAAATGTTCAACCTCTAACCAGCGAGTTGACGAAATCATGCGGTCACGAATTCATCCCTCCTTCCTGTCTTCAATCCTTCTGATGATTTTTGTCAGTGTTACTCATGCGCAGCAAGTTTCATTTATCCGTCACGACATCAACACCAACCTGAACGCGGCATACGGTGTATTCGTAGCGGATATAAATGAAGACGGTGCACCGGATATTCTCACGGCCAACAGCGACGGCGCAAAGTGGTGGAATAACCAGGGCGGCGGATCTTTTCAGAGCGCCAATGTCGGAAACTTGACCGGCGCCTGGTGGGTGTATGCTGCGGATATAAATGCCGACGGTGATCTCGACGTTATGGCGGCATCACCGAATCCCAATGCCGATCAGCTTCGCTTGTGGGTCAGCAATGGCCCGGCTTCGTGGAATCCTGCTATCGTCTTTCCGCTGACCGAAGCAGAAGCGGTGCATGCCGCGCAGTTAGATACTGATGAGCCGTGGGAAATCATCGGTCTCTCGTGGGCAGAGGATCTGGAGCTTGTGGGCAATGATTTGGTTTATTTCAAAGACTTTCTTGATGGCGACACCACACACACCAAGATTTTCATCGATTCCAACCTCAGCGGCGCTCATTCCGCCGCTACTCACGATTTCAATGGCGACAAAAAAATCGACGTCATCGCCAGCGGCGACCGGCGTGTCAATGCTTATCGAAACAACGGCAACGGCAGTTGGACGCATACTCGCACGCTCTTATCAACCGAAGGCTCGTTGGGCGTGACTCTCGTCGACATCAACCTTGACGGCAAGATGGATGTCATCTGCCAGGCTCGAACCACGCAAAGAGTTCTCTGGTTCGAAAACTTGGGGGGGTTTGATTTTACCAGGCACACGATCGGCGACAGCATCGGCGAAAGTTGGTCGGTGCAAGCCGGCGATTTGGACGCCGACGGGGACATGGATATTTTTGCAGCCTCCCAGTCATTGGATGCGATACGGGCGTATATCAACGACGGCGCTTTTAATTTCACGGAGGTTTCCGTGGCGGAAAATTTCGGCGGGGCGCGCGCCGTTGGCCCGATGGATGTCGATCAAGACGGCGACATCGACATCGTCGGGGTCGCCTCTGATGATGCGACGCTGGCGTGGTTCGAATCCGTCCCTCTGCCGCCGAGCTTGACGCTCACCTCGCCGAACGGCGGAGAAAACTGGGGCGAAGGCAGCGTCCAAAATATTACGTGGACGTTTACAGGCAGCATCAGCGCCGTGAAGCTCGAGTTTTCTTCAAACGGTGGATCAACCTGGCAATCCATCGATGACAACGAGCTGAACGACGGCTCTTTTGCGTGGACAGTTCCCGCCTCCGCTTCAACCAACTGCAAAGTTCGCGTCACCTCGGTCATCAATGAAAGCATCACCGATGAAAGTGACGCGGTTTTCACAATCGTCACACCCAGCTTGACGCTGTCCTCGCCAAACGGCGGTGAGCTAATACTGATCGGCGCAAATTACAACGTTACATGGACGGACAACACCGGCCTCGCCACCATAAAGATCG
>Ga0247727_10001863_pt1 | contig 48991 bp, 31 predicted proteins | sample WisWelCaveWW1625_FD_202498 | JGI IMG/M metagenome (GOLD analysis project Ga0247727, IMG submission 202498) | Biofilm microbial communities from Wishing Well Cave, Virginia, United States - WW16-25 | ecosystem: Environmental > Aquatic > Deep subsurface > Groundwater > Cave microbial mat | place...
GGAAAGTTATGTCAACCATCTTGTCGGCTTCGCTGCCGAGACCCGCCTGCTCTCAAGGCGTGGCCCCGACCATGTCTGCCCGTCTCCACATAACCGACCGCTTCACATAAGTCGGAAAATGTGGAGCTCCACATTTCCCGACCTGGGGTTACGACCGAATCCAGGGCGCCCTCCTTAACCTCGGTCATCGGGTCGCTCCGAACACGATCAAGAAGATCCTGCGGCGAGCCGGGATCGACCCTGCTCCGGAGCGTGCGACCAAGACTTCCTGGCGACGCTTCCTCCGAACCCACGCGAATGTGATCGCCGCCCCCGACTTCTTCACAACAGAGGTCTGGAGCACAAGGAAGTCTATGCCACCACCGGCATGCGGCTGATGGTGCGCATCTTCGCCGGCTTTGACTTCACGCAGGACGACGTGGGACGGCATGCCGGATCGCAGCAGTGGCGAGTGCTCCGAGCGCAACTCGACTCCTCATGATCTCGATCCCGGCTCGGCAAACCTCGACGAACGCCGCGCGACGCCAAACCAGTCCGCGTACGTCGGCGGTCTGTCCGGATCACGGGTCGGAACTCGTTGGACTCGTGGGTCCGAGTGATCACGCTCAGCTCGATGGCACCACCACCCCGGAATTCCCACCATCCTCGAAGGAAAACGCCGGCGGGTTCTCGTCCTCCTCCGCCCGCGCTCTCGACCGAGGCCCCGGTTTGAGTTTAGGATCCCCATAGGCACGGGATCGGGTCGCGGCTCCGTTCAACCCATTCTTTCGCGAATGGTCTCCGCGCGCCCCCGCATCGGGCCTAGGCTCTTCACGGAGACCACTCGCGAAAGAATGCTGTCGTTCGGCGGCAAAGGAGCAAACGAATGGCTACGAGCAGCAAGCGACTACATGGCCTGAGCGTCGTGGGGTTTGTGTTCATGATGACCGGATTCGTCTTCTTCATGGCTGGCAAGGGTGCCATCGGAATACCGATGTTCGGACTGGGAGTGGTCTTCATCTCCGTTGGCGTGGCGGCTGCCCGGAAGGCTGCTACGCCCAGTGAAAGTACGGCGATCCCATCGCCGCCGGAAGGGGGCAGTGGCCGCGCCGAACCAGGCGCTCCACCTGACCGGGGCCGCACATAGGCGTTTCATGGGTTCAAGCTGTTGGAGCGGCCCCGGCAGGTGAGCTTCGTCGTTGGGCAGACAAAGAGGACGATGATCGGTGTCGTATGCCTGAGATTTCGAGGTTTCTCGGCATCGTTGTGGCGATGTACCACAACGAGCACGCTCCACCTCACTTTCATGCAAGGTACGGGAAGTACCATGTCACGGTCCGGATTCGCGATGGAATCGTCGAGGGTCGATTCCCACGTCGCGCACTCAACCTCCTTCTGGAGTGGTACACTCTGCATCGCGACGAGCTATTCGTGAACTGGGACCTTGCCCAAGGTCGTAGACAACTGAGCAAGATCGAACCGCTGGAGTGACTCATGACCCCACAACTTCAATCTGTCAAGTACTTGAAGGGTTATCGGTTGCATCTGACGTTTTCCGACGGAAACGAAGGCGACCTGGATTTGGCGGGCGAACTCTGGGGAGAGGTCTTTGAACCGCTCAAGGATTTGAAACTGTTCCGAAAGTTTCGACTCAACGAAGAACTCAATACCATCTCTTGGCCAACCGGTGCAGACCTCGCTCCTGAATTCCTGTACGAGAAGATCGCTGCCCAACACGCATATGCACCTGCCGAGACGCGCGACCGAGGCGATGTCGTTCGAGGAAAGGGAAGTCGTCGCGCGTCTCGCAAGTGAAGCGCTGCTCGTTGGGCGGACGAGGAGGTGAGATGAGCCAGTACACGGCGGTGATCACGTGGGATCGAAACGGAACTGTGTTCACGGACAATCGATACAGCGCATAGGGGAATCTACTGCGGGTTCCAGCCCGCCGCGAGGCGGCGGCGGCGGTGAACCGGTCGATGAAGGGGGGCGAGAGGGGCCGAAAGACGCCATCGTCGGAGGGCGAATCTGGACCGCAAGTGCACGGAACGCGGTCAAAGTTGCGGCAGCGACGTGCAGCAGCAGTCCCGGCACTCGAGGACGAGGCGGGGCTCGCGGAAGTGAGACGCCGGCTGCGGGAATGACACGCACTGGATCACTTCGAGTGGACCTCGAGCGGGAGAGGATTCGAGGAGGCCAAGGCACTGCAGGATCCGGGCGACGGCGCCCTGCCTCCATGATGGTCGCGATCCGCCGGCGAGATCCGCCGCAGGGGCACTGGAGCACGTCGAAGAGGAAGACGCGTTTCATGAGTTCCGCCCACGAGTAGTTGCGGGAACGCACCACAGCCGCCGCGGAGGCGAGGACTCCGTGATCCACGACAAGGTGTGCGCGCGGCGGCGGCACCAGCGCGGCGAGGCGTTCGAGAAACGTCATCGGTCGAACACGAAGTGCGTGGTCGTGGAGGGAGAAACCGTCGACCTCGACACACCCCTCCTTCGGGATGGTGCACGGCTTTGCGCGCTCGTTCGGGCGCCGGCGCATGATCGGCTGACCGGAGGATGGGCCGAGAGCAACGCGATGTACCAAGGAAGCCGCGGTGCAGGCGGCGAGTGACGGCGAGGAGAAGGAGTCGGGTGCGTCGGGATCGTCGGTCGGCTCAGGGAGAAGTCCGCGGCGGCGCAGAAGCGAGAGCACGCGCGAACGGATGCTCGTCAGCAGCCGCGCAAGCTCGGTTTCCACGGGAGCATCGAGCGCCAAGGTGTGAAAGTGAACGTTCAGATTCATGGCGCTGCCGAAGCGCTGCACGGCGGTCACGGCACCCACCTCGGGGTAGCGCACACCGGCCTTCAATGCGCGCCGTCGAATCGAACCGAGGACCGCACGGACAAAGAGGTTGCGGACGCGCCGCCCCAGCTCGTGGTCGAAGGCGATCTGGTAGCGCAGCCGGATGGGAAGGGAAAGCACCCATTGCCGCACGGGGACGTGAGGCAGGACGCGCTCGACGAGATGCGCGGCCGTCGAGGAGAGGACGCCTGCGAATCGAGGGTGGTGGTCGAGCGTCGAGCGAGAAGCTCCGTTCGGGCAACCGCTTGGCGGTGAAGGAAGGTGCGAGGCCCAGGTCGGTCGCGAGGGATCAGTGGTGGAGCTGCCACTGGATCTGGTCGAGGTGGATGCGCGGCGGGGTAAGGGGGAGCCACGAGGATGATTCCCAGATCACCCGGGCGAACATGCGGCCGGTGCCATCTTCGATGAAGTGGCCGGCGTTCTCGTGGGTGCGAAAGCGGGTGACGTGGTCGGAGGAAGTGGAGGGCTGCTGGCTGACCGTCTTCCAGCTTCCTGTCCAGAAATCGTAGAGCTTGATCGTCTGCGTCGCCTGACCCTCGATTCCCGGCACGCTTGTCTGGACATCGAGGTCGATGAGCAGCGGGTCGTCGGTTTGCGCGCGGGCCTGGACCTCGACGCACGCGCGGCTCGGTCCCCATCCGAAGGCGGAGCGAGTGGCTTGCAGAACCAGATTGCGATCGTCGCCTGTCCGGGTCTCCATCAGTCCGCCGGAGATCCACTTGCCGCGAACGATTTCGACAGAGTTCGGCTTGACGATGGTTGCGTCCTTCATCAGTTGCCCGCGCACTTCGCCGGCCGGGAACTGCGCGGTGCCGATCTCGAGGTAGGTTTCGCCCGAGAAGACCGAAGGAACCCATGATGGCGGCACGCAAAGGCCGGTGGCCTCGAGCCCGAGCGCCTGCCCATCGAGATCCTGCCACTGCAACGAAGGATAGAGGTTCAGGATCTCCGGGCCGTCCTTGCCCGGGGCGCCGAAGCGCAGGCTCGCCCACTGAAGGTCAAAGATGGAGATGCCCTCGATCAGGGCGTAGATCTCCGCCTCCCCGGTCACGCCGTCGATGCAGATCGCCGCCGAACCGAACGCGCTGCTCTGACCATCCGGCTGCATCTGGTCGCGCTCGACGCAGCCCGAGAAGTGCTGGCAGTTCTTGAAGTGCTTGTGAGTGGCCCAGGAACGGAACACGTAGCTGTCGATCTGGTCGCTGCCCGCGCCCGCGTGCGAGGTCGTCACGGAGAGGATCGCAAGCAGCTCGTCCGGGTGATTGGTCGGAGGATGAACCACCGTCTTCTCGATCTTCGGGATCACATTGACACCCGAGGGATAGTTGTCCGCGTTGACAAAGAACTCGAAGTCGAGCTTGTTGGGATTCTCGTCCTCACCGTGCGGCCCGCAGAGATGCTGGAAGAAGCCGCTGATCGTCAGCCAGTCGTTCCAGCCGGAGTCCTCATCGGCCTTGACGTCGATCCGCCACCATCCTTCCAGCTTCCAGGGATGAGTGACGTCGATGTCGATCGGGTTGTCGTGCGGCACCTGAAGAGAGGCGCTGAACTTGGTCTCGCCGTAGTAGGCTCCGACGCTGTGAAAGAACGCGCATGCCTCGGCCACCCAGGCCGAGCCAAAAACGCAGGCGAGGGCAAGGATTGAGACCCCGCAGGTCATCGCTGTACGTGTCGAAGGCTTGCGCAGCATGACACCGGCTCCTTGGGAAAGGGGTGGTTGGAGAGTCCCGATCTCTCGATCCGCGCTCGAATGGCCGGGACTTCGCGGCGGCAGTCCACCGGCATGGCGGAGCTGCACTGCCCTCAATGCGCAAAGGAACCCCGGTGGACGAAACCTCTTTCCGGCGGGGGCTCTCTGGCCGACGAATCGTTCCGGAAGGGCCTGGTCGGCTCATGAGGGCGCGGGCGGCGAGTGATCCCGGTCGATCGGGCGCTGCCGTCTCAACCGGGCTGCCGTGGTCGAAGTCGGTAGAAGCGGGCAGCGGTTGCGCCGAACACGGCCGCCTTCTCGGTGGGACTGAGAGCGGAGAGCAGCTCGGTTGCGGCGAGGTGCCAGCCTTCGTAGGTGCCGCGAATCAGGAGAACGGGCCAGTCGCTGCCGAACATGAGTCGCGAGGGGCCGAAGCTCTCGAGCAGAACGTCGACGTAGGGCCTCAGGTCATCCTTGGTCCAATCGTGATCCGCTTCGGTCACCAGCCCGGAGAGCTTGCAGAAGGCGGCGGTGTCGCGGCCGAGGATACGCATGAACTTCGACCAGTGATCGAAGTGCGCGCCCTTCCTGCCGCGGGCGATTTCGGGCTTGGCCGCGTGATCGACGACCGCCGCCATCCTTGGGTGGCGCGCCAGCAGGTCGACCAGACACTCAAGGTGCGGCGGCTTGACCAGAGCGTCGAACGCGAGGTCGTGGTCGATGAGCTCCTCGAACACCGGGTCGAGGCTTCTCTGCAGCATCCAGTCCGTGTCCTTGATGTCCTGGATCATCGGCCGGATGCCGACCAGCTTCTTGTGGTTGCAGAGACTCTGAAGGTCGGCAATCGCCTGCTCGGGCTGGTCGAAGTCCACCCAGCCGACGACGCCGAGGATCCAGGGCTCAAGATCAGCGAGGCTCAGGAGGTGACGCGTCTCGGCGACCGTCGCGGCCGCCTGTACCAGCACCGTTGCATCGATTCCGGCCGCGTCCAGAAGAGGCTTCAGGTCGTGAGCTTCGAAGTCGCGGTACAGGGCGCTCAGCGAGGGCGAGAGCCAGAAGTAGTCCCCCCGCGCGATCCTCCAGAAGTGCTGATGCGCGTCCACTTTCATCGGCCGTCAGTGTAACCCCGTGCTCCGACGCACGCGCGCCACCGGTGAGTGCCGGGCAGAGCCAGCCCGGGCTCCAGGCGTCTGACTGCGCGGGCCGGGACCAGGCGCCACCGGGGCTCCAGAAAGCGATGGATCGAGCTTCATCCAGCCCTCGAGGGTCTTTCCACATCGCGAAGGCGGGAATGCACACCAGGATGTGAGCGAGCACCCGCTCTTGCCAGATCGGTCGCAGGTGGAACTCCGACCTGTGGATGCGGAAGACGGATTCTGCCTGGTTCCACCGCACCATCCCCGACGCAGCGCGAAGCTCCTCACAAATGGGGGGTCCGGACTACGGATTCACGCGTCAGAATGATCGCCGATCGAACCTGGGCTTCCTGCCCGCAGATCGAGGTCGACCATGCCTGCATCGAGACCTGCGCCGTACCTTCGTCGGTCCGCGATGGCCGCCGCGGTGTTCCCATTCCTGGCCGCCTGCAGCACGCTGCCTGCGAGTCGCAGCACGATCCAGGAGAGCAGGCCACTCGCGGCGCAGGATCCTTCCGCAGAAAAGCCGGCACCGGCTGCCCAACAGGGGAGGCTCGATTCCCACCCTGCGGACACTGCGTTCTCGGCGGGGCTCGGACTCACCGACAGTCCAGACACGTTTCTGACGGTTCTCGAAGGCGGCTGGTATCTGCGCGAGAACCTGGCGTTCGCGCCGATGCTGCAATTGGGCGTCGCCGACGACGAGACGATCATCGCCCCTACGGTCGACCTCAAGGCCTACCTGCCTCTCCCTGATCTGGACCCGATCCGGCTGCACGTCCTGGGTGGAATCGGCTTCGCGTATCTCGAGAAGGAGGGTCGGCGCGGCGACGACGACGACATCGGCCTGCTGGTCCATTTCGGGTTCGGCGGCAACTATCCGCTGTCCGACGAGCTGTCATTGGGCAGCTCGGTGCTGTTCAACGTGATGCCCAAGGAAGTGCTCGACGAGCAGTTCTTCCTGTCCTGGGAGATCTTCTCGGTCACCTTCCGGTTCTGAACCGCTGCTGAACGCAAGCCGACTCAGGAGTTCCGCGTTCGTCGTACCGAGGACTGATTGGACTTGAGTGCGGCGCGCGCGAAAGCCCGGTCGACCACCGACAGATCGCGCCTCTCGAGCAGCGAGGTGAGCAACTCGCGGCCGTAGTGCCTGGCAGACTGTCCGGGCACTTGGCGTCTGACTGCACGGGCCGGGAAGAGGCGCCACTGAGGCTCCAGAAGGCAATTGATCAACATATCGACGGCTCCAGGGCTCACCACACCGAAGCTGCGGAGTCATGGACGTGGTTTGCGGACAGGCTAGGATTACCTTGCCTCGACTCGCGACTGGCCAAAAGGCCCCAGGGTCGCCGATGATTCCTCGAGCCACAGGAGGGCTGACGTGATTCTCCGATCCTCGTGCAGGGTGGTCTCTGTTGTGCTCTCCCTGGCGCTGGTCACACCGTCCGTGCGAGCAACGGACTGGTACGTCGATCAGAACGACCCCAATTGCCCGACCGGCACCGGTGGACCCGGCGACCCGTTCTGCGCCATCACCGATGCCCTGAACGTCGCCGCCGACGGGGACACGATTCACATCGCGCCGGGAACCTACTTCGAAAACCTTGTCATCGGCAAGAGCTTGAAGCTCATCGGCACTTCGGGACGCGACCTCACCATCGTCGACGGCGCGCAGATTTCCAGCGTGATCCTGATCCAGGGCGGCGTCATGGTGGAGATCGTCGGGCTCACCGTCACGGGAGGTCTCAGCATCGACGGCGGCGGGCTCAACGTCGGCCCCGGTTGCACGCTCGTTCTTGCGGATTCGAAAGTGCACGGCAACACCGCCACCGGCGGCTACGCCGGAGACGGCAGCGGCGGCGGGATCTTCGTGAACCAGGCGACCGCCGTCGTCACGAGCTCGATCATCTCGGGAAACCTGTCCGAGACGGGTGGCGGAATCGACAGCTACCGCAGCGAACTGACGATTGCCGATACAAGTTTTCTGGACAACACGGCCTTCTGGCCGTTTGGATTCCCCGACCGCTATTTTCCCGGTGCCGCCGTGACCAACCGCGAAGGGACGACCCGGGTCAGCCGTTCTCTCGTCTCCCAGAACGTCGGCAGGAGCGCGCTCCACAACTCCGCTTCGACGCGCCCGAGCACGTTGACGATCACCAGCTCGGACATCTGCAACAACGTGGGTACCGGCGTCAGTCAATCCGAAGGTACGGTAGAGCTGAACGGCGTCAGAATCCTCGGCAACAGCAAGAGCGGAATCCAGGTCACCTTTGGCACCATGCAGGGAACCGGGTGCATCGTCCGCGGGAACCAGAGCTCCGGCATCTTCGGCTTCGGCTCCTTCTTCAAGCCAGCCCACCTGGTCTTGACAAGGTCCATCATCCGCCGGAACGAGGTGCATGGCGGCACCGACAACGAGGGTTTCGACTATGACGGCGAGGGTGGAGGGGTTCAGCTGAACTGGTACAGCACGGGAGAGCTCACCGACTGCGAGCTGAGCGACAACGTCGCCGATGATCGCGGCGGGGGAGTCTTCGTCAAGGAGCTGGCCACGGTGTCCCTCGTGCGTTGTACGGTGGCAGGAAACCAGACGACCCGCGCCGACACCGGGTTCGGAGGCGGGCTGTTCGTGACTTCTGGCGCGGTGGCCAACGCGGAGGGATCGATCCTCGCCGGCAACCTGTCATCGAACGCTTCGACCGCGAGCCATGACTGCTCCGGAACCCTCACCTCCGGCGGATACAACCTGATCGGGGACACCGCCGGCTGTACCCTCGTCGGCGACACCACCGGCAACCTTCTCAACGTGGATCCCAAGTACCGGGACCCGGGCAACGGCGATTACTCGCTGCTGCTCACTTCACCCGCGCTCGATACCGGGAATCCCGCCGATCAGCCCGTGAGCGCCGACGTGACCGGCAATCCGCGCATCCTCGACGGCGACCTGGATCGAGCCATGATCCTCGACATGGGCGCGCACGAGCTCGATCACGTGCACTTGATGGTCTCCGGCAATGCAACGCCCGGAGGAACGATCACCCTCGAGACCTCCGGCACCGCGGGTCTCGCCGCTCTGCTTTTCATTGCAAGCGCTCCGGGGACCTTTCTCCTGAATCCCTTCGGCGTGGGCTTCTTCGATCTCAGCTCACCCTGGTCCGTCTTCCCGATCGGCCAGGTTCCATCCTCGATCAACGTGATGATCCCGCCTACGTTCCCGGTGCCTACCACCGTCTTCCTTCAGGATCTCGCGATCGCGCCGGGCAGTGCCGGCAACTTCTCCAACTCACAAGTCGTCACGATCGAGTAAGACACGGGAAGGGCTGCTACTGCGGAGTGATCAGCTCGAGGCCGTTGGTGGCGCACAGACCCTGGGGCGCGCCGGTGTCCGGAAACCAGGCCTGCAGATAGAGGCTGAACCGGGAGGGAACGCCGGGCGGCATCGAGCCGGGCAGGTCGAAGGCACCGTTGCGGGTCGCGAGGAACAGGATCAGGTCCGGCGTCGGCAGCAGGATCCCGCCCTTGAACGGCTGATTCCACAAGGCGAAGCCGACGAACAATGGCCCGCTCGTGGCCGGCGGAAGCTGGGTGAGGAACAGCGTGAACGAGCCGTTCGCACGCAGTGATCCCGAGCCGTCGAGACGAGGCGCGTATTGGCCGGCAAGGCCGCCGCCGAGGTCGATGAACTGGCCGTCCCGACCGATCAGCGACGGATAGCGGAACACGGAGATCTGGATCTCTCCGCTGTTGAAGTCGTAGGTCTCGCCGCCGACCAGGAGCCGCTGGGCGGAGTCGAACGCCAGCTCCTCGGGGTTTGCCATCTGAGTGGAGCTGCCCGACACGATGCCGCGATCAGTCTCGAGTCCCGTGCCTGAGTCGAGCACCAGGGTGATGGTGTCGTTGTTGTACGGAGGCGAGTTCGTGCGACCCGCGACGAACACGTGTCCGTCCTGGTCGACGATCACGTCCGAGGGGACGTCGAAGTTGCCGACGGCGTTCAACCCGTACAAGTGCGACCAGCGGAACGCGCCGTTCAGCGCGTCGCGCTTGACGGTGTAGATGTTGTCGTTGCTGTTCGAGCGGTCGCCGTCGGGGTCGACTCTGCCCGTGATGTACACGCCGCCGTTCTCGTCGAGCGCCAGCGCGGTCGCCGAATCGCGGGCGGCCGCCGAATCGTACTGCTGCCACAGCAGCGAACCGTCGCTGCCGCGCAGGCGGATGGTGCTGAACTGGTTGGTGCCGTGGATCGCCGTGCCGGTCACCAGCACATCTGAGCCCGGGTCGATCACCATGTCGCTGGGAGAATCCTCGCCGTTGCTGCCCCAGGCGGCCTGCCAGGTCTTGCTGCCGTCGGCCGGCGCATACTTGACGACCACGTAGTCGGGATGATTCGAGGCCATCACGCCGTGGATCAGCACGACCGGTTCTTCGGCGGGGGAGAGCTGGATCTGCTGGACGCTGTCCTGCGAGTACGGCGCGAGAGCCGGACCGTCCCACACTCTCTTCCACAAAAGGTTCAGGTCGGAGTCGAACTTGAGGATCAGCGCGTCCCCGTCTTCGCCGACGGTCGTGCCGCCCACGAACACGTTGCCCTGGCGGTCGGCGACGATCGCCGTCCCGGCCTCGGAAGTCGAGGCTCCACTGCTGTATTGAACCGAGTCGAGCAACTGTCCCGTGCCCGCGTCATAGGCGAGCACGAGCACGTTGGCGTAGCTGCCGGAGTTCGGCGTGTTGCCGCAGACCAGCACGACTCCGCCCGGGGCGAGAGCAATCCCGCGAGCCTGGTCGTGCCACTGCTCGGTGCCGTCGTAGGAAGCGGACCAGAGCAGCGCGCCATCCGTTCCGAAGGCCGCGGTGAGGATGTCGAGGTTGGACGAGCTTCCGTGAGCGCCGGTGACATAGGTGATTCCGTTGGAGTCGACCACCATGTCCTGGAATCCGGCCAGCAGCGACGAGCCGCTCGGCAGGTACGAGATCCAGTCCGGGGTCAGGTCTGCTTGTGCGGTGTCCGCGACAGCGGCCAGGCTGAAGCTGCATGCGATGGAAAGGCAGAGGTTCCGGCTCATGAAATCCTCCGGTTCGGGGCGTCGTTGGAACGTCGGACAAGCGCGATGCAATCTCGATGCCAACGCATCCGTCCGAGTCGCGCGCTCGTTCTTCCCGATCCTGCTGCCGTGACGCAGTCTCCTAGGTCGAATTGCGCCCCGCCGGATTCCAGTTCCTGGACGCACTCGCGCCCAGGATTGCCGCCATTGCGGGAAGGAATCCGCGTGGGTCGAATCGCGTCGGTCGGGCGTGGCGTCAGGACGACTGGATGGGGGTGCCGCGGGTGGAGTTGGACAGGTAGCAGGCTTCGACGAGGGCCATGGTCTTCCAGGCATCGTCGGCGGACGTGACGAGGTGATCGTCTTCGCGGGCGAGGAAGCGCTGGAGATTGCACATCGGGCCGCGGAAGGCGTCGGGGAACCAGTTGCCGGCGAGGGGCACGTCGCGCCATCCAAGGCCGAAGTTGAGCTCCAGAGAGTCCGGCAGGCCTCTGGGGTAGTCGAGGTTGACGCCCAGGCGCGCGACCGCCGCGCCGCGGTTGCCTTCGACCCGAAGATGGGATGCAGCGTGCTCGAGCCCGTAGCGATGGCAGTGATTGGTGATCACGGTGCAGTGCAGCTCGTCGCCGAAGTCGAGGATCATGGTGCTCGCGACGCTGGCGAGGTCCTTGTAGTCGGGATGAGAAGTGGTGCGCGCATGGACGGCGCGCGGCTCTCCGAACGCGGGGGCGAGGAGAGATCGAAGTACGTCGAGGTAATGGATCGAGTGGTACAGGATCTCCATCCGCGGGATGCCCTTGAGGAAGTCCCAGAGTTGCCAGGGCGTGTAGGTGTTGACCCTGACCTCGACGTCGGTGATCCGACCCAGGCGGCCTTTTTCCAGCAGCCGGCGCAGCGCCATCAACGCCGGAGAGAAGCGCATCTGGAAATTGATGGCGGCGGTGATCGCGCGCTCGCGACAGAGCTCGAGGATCCTGCTCGCCTGCTCGAGGTCGACGCCCATCGGCTTCTGGATGAGAGCCGCACAGCCGCGCGGCAGGCGGCTCAGGACTTCCGCGATCGACGCGGCCGGGATCGCGATGTCGAAGACGCCTCGCGGAAGGCCGTGGAAGTTGACTTTGTCCTTCGGGCCGGACCGAGCGTCGATCGATCCCGCGGCCTCCTCGAGGCTTTCGAAAACGCGCGGGACCGCCCACTGCTCCGCGGTTTTCTTCGCCCGGCCGCGGTCGATGTCGAACACGCCGGCGACGACCAGGCCGCAGGCCCGGTATGCCGGCAGATGCGAGGCATTGACGATGCCGCCGGCGCCGATGACGACGATCGGGAGAGGGCTCGACGGACGCGGCCAGCGCTGCGTCGATTCTTCCGCGAGTTCATTCAACAACGACGAATCGTTCCCGGTCATCGCGCACAAGATAGCGCCCACTGACGCCCGGGCTCCTTGGCGGGATTTCAGACCTTCTCATCGAACAACGTCGAGGCTAGTGTCTCAACCCGGAAGTTCCGATACATGCGCCATCTTTGGCCGTCATTCCCGCGAAAGTTCTGATGCCGCAACGACTCGAAGCTCGTTCTGCCAGAGGAGACTCTGCATGAAGCTCTTGCGGTACGGCGATCCGGGTCGGGAGAAACCGGGACTCTGGGACGGCGAGTCGGTTCGCGACCTCTCGGCGCACGTCCGCGATCTGGCGGGTGAGGCGCTGTCGCCGGAGTCGATCGCAAGGCTCCTCAAGATTCCCGGGCGCTCACTGCCGGCGGTCGCCGGCTCGCCTCGCATCGGCCCGTGCGTGGGAGCCGTGCAGAAGCTCCTCTGCATCGGCCTCAACTACAAGGACCACGCCGCTGAAGCGGGAATGCCGATCCCCAAGGAGCCGGTGCTGTTCATGAAGGCGACCAGCGCCATCATCGGGCCGTACGACGACGTCGAGATCCCGCGCGGTGCCTCGAAGGCCGACTGGGAAGTCGAGCTCGGAGTCGTCATCGGACGGCGCGCGAAGTACGTCGACGAGAAGCAGGCGCTCGACCACGTCGCCGGTTACTGCATCGTCAACGACCTCTCCGAGCGCGAGTTCCAGCTCGAGCGCGGCGGCCAGTGGGTGAAGGGCAAGAGCCACGACACCTTCGGACCGATCGGACCGTGGCTGGTGACGCGCGAGGAGATTCCCGACCCGCAGAGCCTGCGGCTGTGGCTCGAGGTCGACGGCCATCGTTATCAGGACGGCAACACCCGCACGATGGTGTTCGGCGTGGCGCACCTCGTGAGCTACATCAGCCGGTTCATGACTCTGCTGCCGGGCGACGTCATCTCGACCGGCACCCCGCCAGGAGTCGGCCTCGGACAGAAACCTCCGGTGTTCCTGAAGCCCGGGCAGGTGATGCGCCTTGGCATCGACGGCCTGGGCGAGCAACGCCAGCGAACGGTCGAGACATGAGCTTCAATGCGACCATCGGTCTTCGAGGACTGCCGGGCCTCTCGTGCCTTGTCTTCCTCTGTGGACTCGCGGTCGCACAGGAGTCAATCAAGGAAGGCACGCGGGAAGAGGGGGCGGCCGACAGCGCGCACGCCGCGGCCCTCGTCAGGGAAACCTCAGTGCACCCACCCTCGATCGAGGAGGGCCGCAAGCACTGGGCGTTCCAGCCGATCTCGAGCCCGGAGGTGCCGGCGATCGAAGGTGAATGGTCCGCGTGGCCGCGCAACGCGATCGATCAGTTCGTTCTCGAGAAGCTGCTGCGCCATGGTCTCACTCCATCGGCGAGCTCCGACCGCCGCACCTTGATTCGCCGGGCGACGTTCGACCTGATCGGACTTCCGCCGACTCCGCAGGAAGTCGAGGACTTCCTCCGCGACGACAGCGCGGACGCATTCGAGAGAGTCCTCGAGCGGCTGCTCGCCTCGCCGCATTACGGGGAACGCTGGGGCCGCTACTGGCTCGACCTCGCGCGCTACTCCGACTCGAACGGTCTCGACGAGAACCTTGCGATGGCGAATGCCTGGCGCTACCGCGACTACGTCATCCGTGCGTTCAACGAGGACCGGCCCTACGACCAGTTCATCCTCGAGCAGCTCGCGGGCGACCTTTTGCCCGAGCCCGACGAGAAGCAGCGTCTCTTCGACCAGCTCACGGCGACCGGGTTCCTCGTCCTCGGCCCGAAGATGCTCGCCGAGCAGGACAAACCCAAGCTCGTGATCGACGTCGTCGACGAGCAGATCGACGTCGCGGCGCGCGCTTTCATGGGGCTCACGCTTGGCTGCGCCCGCTGCCACGACCACAAGTTCGACCCGATTCCGACCGCCGACTACTACGGCATCGCCGGCATCTTCAAGAGCACCCGCACGATGGGAAGCCTCGACTTCGTCTCGCGCTGGAGCGAGCGGTTGCTGGCGACGAGCTCCGAGGTCGCGGCCCTGGAGGAGATGAAGTCAAGGATCAAGACCGCGGAGGCGGAGATCGAGGGAATCCTCGAGGCGGAGGGCGGCCGGCTGGAAGCGTTGTGGCGCGCCGATCTCGAATGCTACCTGGCGCGTGCCGGCGAGCTGGTGGCGGCGACGACCTACCGTGAGGCCGAGCAGTTCGATCGCGGCAACCTGCACGTCGATCAGACCCAGTTCGGCAGCGCCGAGGTGGTGATCGTTCGCACCAATCAAGGCGGCTTGCAGTTCGTCGAGTACGACCTCGAGCGCCCGGAAGGCGGCCGGTTCTTCCTCGAGGTGCGCCATGCGGCGGTCGATTCGCGGCCGATGCGCCTCCTCGTCAACGGCGGCGTCGCCGCCGAGTCCGTGGTCGGGGAGACCAGCGGCGACTGGCATCCGGGGGGCCAGCGCTGGTACGCGGTGGCCGCATTCGACCTCGTGCCTGGCAGGAACACGATTCGCCTCGAGCGCGACGGTTCGATTCCCCATCTCGACGCGTGGCTGCTCTGTCGGCTCGAAGCAGAAGAGGAGCGTCCTGCGTGGCGCGCGGAAGGAAGCACCTCGAAGGGACTTTCCGCGGAAGTTCTCCGGCGCTTCGTCGTGGAACTGGCGCGAGTCCCCTTGCTCGAGCCGCCGGAGCAGCAGAGTCTCAAGGACCGGCTGCTCGCTCGCTCCGATCTGTTCAGGCTCCCGAACGACCGGCTCGAGCCCTTCCTCGAGCCTATCCTCAAGGAAGACCTTGCGAACCGGCGCGCGGCGCTCGAGGCTCTCAAGAAGGAAGCAGGTCGGCCCGTCGACCATGTTCTGTGCGTGGCCGACGACTCCGTCGTCGATCTGCCGGTGCACGTGCGCGGCAGCCATCTCGATCTCGCGCCCGAGAAGGAGACGCGCCGCAGCCCCGCAGTGTTCGAGTCCTGCCTGAAACCGGCCCAGATCCCCTTAGGCCGGAGCGGTCGCCTCGAGCTTGCGCGCTGGCTCGTGCATCCCGGGCATCCGCTGACCAGCCGGGTCATGGCGAACCGCATCTTTCAGGGCCACTTCGGCCGCGGCATCGTCTTGAGCGCCTCCAACTTCGGGATGCGCGGCGACCTTCCCACTCACCCCGAGCTTCTCGACTGGCTGGCGCACGAATTCATTGACCGCGGCTGGTCGATCAAGGCGATGCACCGGCTGATGATGTCCTCCCGCGCCTACCAGATGAGCAGTCAGTGGCGCGCGGACTGCGCCGCCCGGGATCCGGAGAATCATCTGCTGTGGCGGATGAATCGGCGCCGGCTCGAGGCCGAGGTGGTGCGCGACTGCCTGCTGGCGATCGGAGGCGAGCTCGACCGCACCATGGGCGGCAGTCTGCTCTCGATCGACAACGGCGGCTACGTCACCAACGACCAGTCGGCGAACCAGGCCTTGTATGCGGCGCCGCGCCGCTCGATCTACCTGCCGGTGATCCGCAACGCGGTGTTCGACCTGTTCTCGACGTTCGATTTCAACGACCCGGGCGTGCCGGTCGACGTTCGCCCCGCCTCGGTGATTCCGCAGCAGTCGTTGTTCGCGATGAACAGCACTCTGGTGCACGAGCAGAGCCGCCGGCTCGCCCAGAAGATTGTGCAAGGCGCCGCCGGCGACGAGGAGCGTCTCGATCGGGCCGCCCTCGAGGTCTTCGCCCGGCCGATGTCGACTTCGGAACGGGAGCGGCACCTTGCGTTCCTCGCGCGTTTGCGGGCGCGAATCGAGCTGATCCTCGCGGCACAGCCGCGGCTGAGCGTGCCGACCGCGGGCGCGAGCGAGGCCAAGGCGCCGGAGCCTCCGACGAGGGAGGCGCTCGAGCTCGACGCCTGGAAGAACCTCTGTCACGTCCTCCTCTCGAGCAGCGAGCTGATCTATGTCGACTGAATCTCAGCCACCGCCAAAGGCTCGCAGGCTCGCCGGAAAGGGGGGCACGTCCACGCGCTGCTGCGATCCGGCGATCAGTCGCCGCCAGGCGCTCGAGCGCTGCGCCGTCGGGTTCGGGATGCTGGCCTTGCAGTCTCTGCTTGAGGAGAGCGCGCGCGGCGCCGAGCGCGTCGCTTCGCCCCTTGCCCCGCGCCTCCCGCATCACTCTCCGCGCGCCCGCCGCGTGATCTTCCTGTTCATGCACGGCGGACCGTCCCAGGTCGACACCTTCGACTACAAGCCGCTGCTCGAGCGCGACCACGAGAAGCCGCTGCCGTTTGCCAAGCCCCGCATCCAGTTCGCGCAGACCGGCAACCTGCTGCGCTCGCCGTGGAAGTTCCACCAGTACGGACAGTGCGGCGCATGGGTGAGCGACCTGTTCCCGCACGTGGGCGGGATCGTCGACGACCTGTGCTTCGTCAAATCGCTGCACGGCACCAACGAGGCGCACGGCGGTGCGCTGCTCAAGCTGCACACCGGGTCGGACACCTTCGTGCGGCCGAGCATGGGGTCGTGGGTCCTCTACGGCCTGGGCAGCGACAACCAGAATCTGCCCGGCTTCATCACGATCTGTCCGACGCTGGGGCACGGCGGCGTCAACAACTGGTCGTCGGCGTTCCTGCCGGCGATCTACCAGGGAACGCCGATCGGCAACGCCAGCGTGCCGGCGAAGCAGGCCTCGATCCTGCATCTTCAGGATCCGCTGCACGATCAGGAGCTCCAGCGGATGAAGCTCGACCTCCTCAAGGAAACGAACGAAGAGCACCTGAAGGCCCGCGGCGAGGACCCGGCCCTGGAGGCGCGCATCGAGTCGTTCGAGCTTGCGTTCCGCATGCAGAGCGAGGCGCCGCAGATCTTCGACCTGTCGAGGGAGAGCGAGGCGACCCACAAGCTGTACGGCATCGACGAGGCGGTCACGGAGAACTTCGGCCGCCAGTGCCTGCTGGCGCGGCGCATGGCCGAGTCGGGCGTGCGCTTCATCCAGTGCACCCACAGCTACAAGTGGGACCAGCACGGCGACCTGAGGAAGCAGCACGCGCAGAACGCGCGCGAGGTCGACCGGCCGATCGCGGGCCTGATCCGCGACCTCAAGATTCGCGGGCTCCTCGACGACACCCTGGTCCTTTGGGGCGGCGAGTTCGGACGCACTCCGACCGCGCAGGGCGACGACGGCCGCGACCACAACCCTCACGGGTTCACGATGTGGCTCGCCGGCGGCGGCGTGAAGCGCGGGTTCTCCTACGGCGAGACCGACGACTACGGCTTCTACGCGTTGAAGGACAAGGTGCACGTCCACGACCTGCACGCCACGATGCTCCACCTCCTCGGCCTCGACCACGAGCGCCTCACCTACCGCTACGCCGGCCGCGACTTCCGCCTCACCGACGTCGAGGGCAGCGTCGTCCATCCGATTCTTGCCTGAGGATGACGGACTCAGGGCATTCCCTTGGCCGACTCATTCCTTCCCTCAGAGTTCGGCCGTAGACTCTGCGCCTCGTCCCATGCAAGACTGCGTTCGACCGCAGCTTGGACACACGCCTGACCGATCTCACAGGAGTTGTCCTCCATGACGTCTCGATTGCCTGCTTCATGGCCTGTCCTTGCGATTGTCGTCCTCGCTTGCATGGCAGCCTTCGCACGTGGTCAATGCATCGACTACGAAGATCAGAAGATCGTCGACCCGGATGTGGGGGCTTGGGGCGGGTTTGGCAAGGCTATCGCCTTGAGCGAGGACGTGCTCCTGGTTGGCAAACCCTACGACGATGCAATGGGCAGAGCTGGTTCGGCGTTCGTCTTCCGGTTCGACGGTGCTCAATGGCTGGAAGAGCAGAAGCTCTTCCCGTCCGACGGCGGGACGTACGAGTTCTTCGGGGAGTCCGTCGCGGTGTGTGGCGACACGCTGATGGTGGGCAAGAAAAACGATTCGGATGCGACCGACACCTACTTCGGCTCGGTCTACGTATTCCGGAATGACGGCGTGGGCTGGGTCGAAAAGCAGAAGCTCACCGCATCGGACCGCAGCGATTATCGGTTCTTTGGCGTCTCTTTGTGGATGAACCATGGAGTCGCCGTCATCGGGTCCACGGGGTACATCACACCCGACGCAGGATCCGCCTACATCTTTCGATTCGACGGCGTCAAGTGGATCGAGGAACAAAAGCTCACGTCTCTGGACGGTGCGATCGGCGACGGGTTCGGGTACTCGGTGGGTCTGGACGGTGACCTCGCCCTCATCGGCGCCCCCAATGACGACGACAACGGAGACCTTTCGGGCTCGGCGTATGTGTTCCGCTACGACGGTAGTCGCTGGCTGGAGGAACAAAAGCTCACTGCCTCCGATGCCGCGATGGACGACATCTTTGGAAGGTCGGCGTCCGTGAGCGGCAACGTGGTTGCGGTCGGCGCGCCGCGATACGTCGATGGGAACTTGTCGGATGACTCGGGTGGCGTCTACGTGTTCCGCTTTGACGGAGCCACCTGGATGGAGGAACAGAAGCTGCCGGTCTCCGAGTCGGACGCCGAGGACTTCTTCGGATACTGCGTGCAACTGCAGGACAACTTGCTCGTGGTGGGTGCTCCCGGAGAATCCGACGCCTACGACGCCGGTTCCGCGTACTGCTTCCGGTACGCCGGCAATCAGTGGCAGCTCGACCTCAAGCTCCTGGCCTCGGACGGTGGGCGCGGTGATTTCGGAGATGAGCTCGGAGCGAGCCTCGCCACTGATGGACTTCAGGTTCTGCTTTCCGCCGCCGGCAATTCGTTGGGCGCCGTGTATCGGTACTCACTGTCCAGCCTGACCTTGCGATCTGGGTATGCATGGTTGAATTCCGGAGACCTGCTCGACCTGGACACCTGCGACGGACTCCCCGGAGCACCGGTGCTGCTCGCGGTCGTCGGCCTGAATGGATCGGCGTACTTCAGCCCGCTCAGCTTGGGTGCTTTCGACGCCGATGGCCACCATTCCTTCAGCACGACCTTGCCAGACGGCATCGAAGGCATTGATCTCAGCTTTCAGTCGTTCGGGTTCGTGGATCAGTCCGTGGATCGCTCGAACGAAGTCGGCGTGGGCTTCCCGTTCAACGAGGATGAGAAACTGCTCCCATCCGATGGAGCCACCGGAGACCACTTTGCAGAGGCCCTGGCTGTGTCCGGGGACGTCGCAGTCATCGGGTCTCCCAACGACCGGTACTTTGTGGGCTCCGCCTATGTCTTTCGTTCCAACGGAACCGCCTGGCTTCAGGAACAGCATCTGCTCGTGGGCGATCCCAAGCATGCCGATCGTTTCGGAGCGAGTGTCGCCATCGACGGCGACGTCGCCGTGATCGGCGAGCCCGGCGACGACGGTCCGATCGGCTCCAATGTGGGAGCCGCATTCGTGTTCCGGTACGACGGCACTGCGTGGCTGCAGCAGCAGGAGCTGGCGGCTTCGGATGCCTCCAGCGAGGACCAGTTCGGCCGTTCGGTAGCGATCCAGGGAGACTTGCTGCTCGTCGGAGCATCGGGCGCGGGTTCGCAGTCGCAAGGGGCCGTGTACGTGTTCCGATTCGACGGCACGCGCTGGAACGAAGAGCAGAGGCTCACCTCTTCCGATGGTGCCTCGATCGACAACTTCGGCAGCGTGGTCGTCATGCATGGGAGCACCGCGGCAGTGGGCGCGCGGTATCACAGCTCTGTGTACGTGTTCGAGTACGACGGCGTGAGCTGGATCGAGACCCAGGAACTGGACGCTGGCTCCTCGCTGTCTTTGAGCGGCGACGTCCTCGTCGCAGGAAGCCAGGTGTTTCGCCATGACGGCGTGCGATTCACTGAAGAGCAACAGCTCTCGATCGACGACGGCTATCCGCACGATTATTTCGGCGCCGCAGTCTCCGTGAACGGCGACCTCATCCTGGTCGGCGACCTGAGCTTCGACGGCAGCCGTTCCTGGGGAGCTGCGCACTTGTTCCGCTACGACGGCGCCGCGTGGAAGCACTTCAAGAAACTGGTTTCCTCGGACAACGCGAACAACGATTACTTCGGATACGCCGTGGTCCTCGGTAACGATCAGTGCCTGATCGGTGCCCCGTACGATGACGACCTGGGGTCATCCTCGGGAGCTGCATACGTGTTCAAGGAGCTTTCAAGGTGACCAAGCGTCGTCGCCGTGGGTCTCGAGCGTCTCTCGGGTCCGGGAGAAAGTAGCCACTTCGTTCCCTTGGGCCGTGCGGTCGCAGCTGGCACTCGTCAGGGACCCCGTTGCCGTCATGATCGGTGGACGTGCCGTCCGTCCCCCGCCCGCGAACCCCGCCTCGTCTCCGAGTGCCAGGACTGGAGTCATACGCCGCCGCCGCACGTTCCGCGCGCACTCCGCCCACTGGGCAACAAAAAACCAGCCTCCGGCGAGCCGACATTCAATCGTTCCGGCAGCCCTTCGCCGGCTGATTCACCTCGGCGACTGCCTCGTGGTTGGCGGGAACGCAGATTAGATTTCTCAATGCGCTGCAACACTCGGCCCGCCAGTGGCAACAGAGGCTGCGACGAACACAAGGAAACATGCAAGGGTCCAGGTTGCCATCGTGGCGCGGACCGCGAAGGCGAGGCACTCGACATGGATCACGAACCTGACACGCAATGGTGGTCCAGGCACGTGCAGCACATCCACTCGATTGCGCGCGCCCTGTACGACGGCGAGGACGCGGCGGATCTCGAGCAGGAGGCGTGGGTCGCAATCCTCTCCCGGCAACCGGTCGTGGCGCGAGTCTCTGCCTGGGTGGCTGGGCTGCTGCGCAACCTGAAGCGCGAGCAGCAACGCTCCGACGAGCGCCGGCACCGCCGCGAGATCCGGTCCGTGCTTCCCGCCGGCTCGGTCGACCCTGCCCAGGCCGCCGTGCACTTCGAACTGTTGAAGCGCATCGTCGCGCTCGTAGACCAGCTCGACGCGCCCTACCGGCAGGTGATCCTGCTCAAGTTTTTCGAGGACAAGTCCGCGGAACGGATCGCCCGCGAACTCGGCGTGCCCGCCGCGACCGTGCGCTCACGCATCGCGCGGGCCGTAGCTCGCCTGCGAGCACAATTGGACGAGCACGACGGCGGCCGCAGCTCGTGGGTGGCGATCCTCGCGCGCCACGATCCGGTTCCAGCATCGGCCGGCGTAAGCGAGGCTGGAGCTTCAAGCGCAGCGACAGCGATCGCCGGCAGCTCGGGAATCACGGTGGCTCTCCTCGCCGCGGGTGTGCTCGTGATGAGTGGACTTCTCTGGTGGGGAGGCGCATTCGACCCGCCTCGCCTCGCGAAGGGTCCGGAACGGATGCAGGAAGTCACCGGGTTGCCCCTTCGAGCCCCGGACTACTCGACGGATTTGTCCACGGTCGCCGAACCTGAGGTCGCCGCCATCAAGCAGGAAGACTCATCTACCGACCGTTCGGCGACGCTCGTGCTTCGGGTTCTCGATCGGGACGGCCATCCCGCTGCGGGAGCCGAAGTGGTGTTCGTCGACCTGACGCAGGTCGAGGAGTTGCTGGGCCGCGACTACTTCATTCCGTTCGAAATGCCGGAAACGGCGGTTCGACTCTCCACCGATGCAGGCGGCCACGTGGCCCTTCCATTCTTCACGGGGTCCGCAGTCGTGTGCGCCGAGTGGAGCGGACAGTGGGGCCGGCAGAGGATCCGGCAGTACTCGCAGGAAACCGAGACGCTGCGCCTCGAGCCGTCGCGAGCGCTCGAGGTTTTCGTTCGCGATGCGCTGGATCAGGCGCTGCCGGACTGTCCGGTGCTGCTCAAGCTTTGCAAGCAGAGTGATGACGGGACTTTCAAATTCACCGAAGTGGAATGGCACGGGTGGACCGGGTCGGGCGGGGTCGCTCGGATCCCCTGCATCGACTGGCTGGCGACCCACGATGACAGCGGGAGTCCGATGCCCTTCGACCAGCGTCTCGAAGTCAGCGCCGGTGTCCTGAACTACGAATCAGTGGCGTTGGAGCTGCCGCTCCCCGATCGCGTAACGATTGAGCTTCCTCTCACGTCGGATCTTCGCATCCGCTTCCTCGATGCCGCAGGAAAGCCCTACCTGCGCCCTCTTCAGGTCCAGGTATTCCACTGGAATGGTGGCCACTCTGCCGGGGGGCTGAGCGTCTCCGACTATCACGGAGCGGAAGGCAGCTTGCGCTTGCGTGGAGTCGGGATCGACCAGCCCTTCGGCATCTTCGCGTTCTCACCGGAGGTCCCGCAGTTCCAGGTCGAGGGCTTCCGGTCCGCTGCGACGACGGGAACGGAAGCCACCGTCGATCTCATGCTGCCGCCCGTCCCGCGGGTGCGGGCCATCGTGAAGGATTCCATGGGCGCGCTCCTCTGCAAACACCGCGTGCACCATCTGTTCCGCATCGTCGGCAAGGGGTTTAATTGGCACCGTCCCACCGCCTGGACGAACGGCGCCGGCCTGCTCCACGTTGCGATCACGGACCCGGACGCCGATTCGATGCGGCTTTGGACACTGGACGCTTCGAGCCATCTTCAGAGTGCCGCGGAGATTCCGCTTGCCGGACTCGAATGGCGCGAGGATCCCGTGACCCAGGAGAAGGTCCTCGACCTCGGGGTGGTCGCCCTGCTTCCGGTGCATGCGCTGGTAAGCGGTCGTGTCGTCGATGAAACCGGAAGGAGCCTCGCGGGCGCCGAGATCCGGCTGCTTCGTCCGAGCCTTTTGTCCTCCGACCCGGAGCGAGTGACACGCACGATCGAAGGCCGGCCATGGCAATCGGCGGGTACCGTGGACATCAGCGGTCCGGATGGAACGTTCCTCGGCTTCGATCGCTACGGATCCGTCGCGGCCGAGGCCTGCGTCGAGCACCGGGTCTTCGCCAAGCACCCGATCCTGGGTGAATCCGAGCCGATTCCAGTCCGCCTGCCCTGTCCGACACCCGTCCGTCTCGAGATCTGCTCGCGCGGAATCGTCCAAGGAACCTGTCTTGCAGCGCCACTGGGACAGGATTCGCTGAAGCTCCAAGTCCAGCGCGCGCACTCTGCTCCCAGAGAGCGCGGACACTCCATCGACCTCGACCCCGAAGGTCAGTTCCATCTCGCCGGACTGATGGAAGGTTCGTACGAGCTCCTGGTGCGGCACGGCAATCTGTCGATCCCGGTGGTTCGCGTCCCATTTGAATGCAATCCGTCCTCGAAGGTCCTGGACCTCGGGGAGATCCGGCTGGACGAGCGGGCGCGACTGTGCCGCATCGAGGTCACCGATCCCGACCTCCATCCCATTCCCTGTCCCCATCTGTTCGTGCGCTACGGAGAGGAACTCCTGAAGCTGCGCGGCGGACTGGACGGCGTGGTCTGGTGTGCAGTAGAGGGTGCCGACTGCGCCGACGTCGTCGTGCCCCGCTACGAGAGGCACCGGCTGCACACTTTCGACGGCGGTTCGGTCCGTCTGACGCCGAGCCGCACGCTCCACGTGCAACTGTCCTCGAGCACGGCGGACGCAGACCTGATCGACTGCTTCGTCTCGGTGAGCCTCACCGACGCCACCCATCTCAATCGTTTCATCGAGCAGCACGCGACCGGGAACTTCGCCTTGCTCGGCGGCGGGCGATATTCGGTGAAGGTCCTGCTCCGCTCCGAGTCCGGACACCATGTCCCAGTCGGTTCGCCGCGCGAGATCGAGGTCGACCCCGACCCGATCATCCCGATCGAGACCATCGGGTGGACCATCCCGGCCGAGGATCTCGCCACCGCCCGCAAGCTCCGCGACGAACAACAGCGCGCAGTCCGCGCCAGCTCGCGCTGAGGGAGCCTGATCCTGGTGGCAGACGGGAGCCGCGACGGCAGCCGTTACTCGGGAGCTGCGTACCTGTTCCGCTACGACGGAACCGCGTGGAATCTCTACAAGAAACTGGTCTCCTCGGACAACGCGAACAGCGATCACTTCGGCTACGCCGTCGTCCTCGGGGACGATCAGTGCCTGATTGGAGCGCCGTCCGATGACCACTTGGGGGAATCCTCGGGCGCTGCATACGTGTTCAAGGAGCTCTCGCGGTAACAGAACAGCCCCGTTCCTACCGCCACCGCGCCGGTCCCCGACTCTACCGCGGCCTTCACGACGCACCGCCCGTCATGGGAGAATTCCTCTCCCAAGGGATACCGAAAATGGCTTGGTTCACTCGCGCCCGATCAACTTCTGAGCGGCCCTTCCCGGGCTGGGTGCGTGCTCTGCTCACCTTGCTCTGCGCGAGCTTCACGGCCGCGGGCGAGGAGTTCCTTGCTTCCGCGCTGGCCGGCAATCCCGCCGTGTCGTTCGAGGAGAGCAAGCCGAATGCGACCGAGACCTCGCACTGGGCCTATCAGCCGCTGAGGGTCGTCGATCCGCGGGTCCTTGATGTCTCCTTCGAGGGGGGACTGCGCTCGCCGATCGATGTCTTCGTCATGAGCAGGCTGACCCAGAGCGGGCTCAGCCTCTCGCCGCTTGCAGATCCGCGAACGCTGCTGCGGCGTGTCACCTACGACCTGACCGGTCTGCCGCCCACAGAAGAGGAGATGGCCGGGTTTCTCGCGCAGCCTTCGGTGCAGAAGTACCAAGCAGTCGTCGACCGACTGCTCGCGAGCCCGCGCCACGGCGAACGCTGGGCACGACACTGGCTGGACGTCGTCCATTACGCCGACTCTCACGGCCACGACCAGGATCGGCCGCGACCCAACGCCTGGCCGTACCGCGACTATGTGATCGCCTCCTTCAACGAGGACAAGCCCTACTCTCGCTTCGTCGAGGAGCAGATCGCGGGAGATGTGCTGTACCCCGATGACCCGCAGGCCATCGTCGCGACCGGGTTCCTGGCGGCAGGGCCGTGGGACGAGAGCTCGCTGCTCAACATCATGGAGGACACCCTCGACAAGAAGATCGCCCAGTACCTCGACCGCGACGACATGATCTCGACGGTGATGTCGACCTTCGTCAGCACGACGGTGCACTGCGCGCGCTGCCACGATCACAAGTTCGACCCGATTCCGCAGGAGGAGTACTACGGGCTGCAGGCCGTGTTCGCGGGTGTCGATCGGGCCGAGCGCGCCTACGACTGTGACCCTGCGGTCGCGCGCCGGCGCCGGGAGCTGCGGAGCAAGAAGGAAGATCTCGAGCGCCAGAAAGAGGGGCTCGATCCCGCTCTGCTCACCGAGGATGTGGCCGCGCAGGTCGCGCGCTGGGAGAAGTCGCTCGAGGAGGGGGAGGCGATCTGGACGACGCTCAAACCGCAGGCACTGGCATCTTCGGGCGGGGCGACGCTCACACTACTGCCCGACGGTTCCATTGCTTCCGGCGGACCACGTCCTGACACCGACACCTGCAAGCTAAGCGCGTCGCCGAACCTCCGGAGGATCAGCGCACTGCGCCTGGAGCTCTTGACCGACGAAATGCTTCCGCATCAGGGACCCGGAAGGCAGGACAACGGCAATCTGCATCTCAACGAGCTGCGCCTGTCAGTGCCTCCCGGCTCCGTCCAAAAGGCGGGCGAGCCGGCAACCGTAGTGCTGGCGGAGGCGCTCGCTGACTTCAGCCAGGATGGCTGGACGGTCGCGATGGCGATCGACGGCAATCCGCAATCGGCGTGGGGCATCTACCCCGAGGTCGGCAAGCCGCACCTCGCCGTGTTCCGCCTGAAAGAAGCGCTCGATCTCGAACCGGGAACGACCCTCGAGGTGGCTCTGGAGCAGACCCACGGAGGCGGCCACCTCATGGGCCGGTTCCGGCTGTCGGTCACGGATGCGCCCTGGCCACTGCCGCCGCAGAGGACGCTGTTGCCGGCCTCGATCGTGGCGGCACTCGCCACGGAGCCGCGATCGAGGACCGATCGCCAGCGCGCCGACCTCGCCGCGCTCTATCTTGACCTTGAGCTCGATCGGGCGATCGCGTCCCTGCCTCCGCAGAGCAAGGTGTACGCCGCGACCAGCGATTTCCCGCGCGAAGGAAACTTCTATCCCGCAAAGGAGCCGCGGCCGATCCACGTCATGGAGCGCGGCGACTTGAACCGCCCGCGCGAGCTCGTCGGTCCTCTGGCGCTGTCGTGCGTCGCGGGCCTTGCCCGCTCGCTCGCGCTCGACCGCCTTGATGGCGAGGGAAGGAGGCGCGCCGCGCTCGCGCGCTGGATCACCGACCCGCGCAACGTCCTCACCGTTCGCTCGATCGTCAATCGAGTGTGGCACTATCACTTTGGCCGCGGCATCGTCGACACGCCGAACGACTTTGGAAAGATGGGGGGCGCGCCCTCGCATCCGGAGCTGCTCGACTGGCTGGCGGCGGACTTCCTTGAGAACGGGGGCAGCCTCAAGCGCCTGCATCGACTGATCGTGCTGAGCGAGACCTATCGGCAATCCTCGCGCCATCGCCCGGAATGCGCGACGGTCGACGGCGACAATCGGCTCCTGTGGCGGATGAACCGCATGCGCCTCGATGCCGAGTCGGTGCGTGATTCGATTCTGCAGATCACCGGCAGGATCGACCTCACGATGGGCGGTCCGCCCGCGAGGCAGTTCATCGAGACCCCGGGAATCCACGTGACGCCGATGGCGGATTACGCGGGCTTCGACGTCGACAGTGTGGAGAGCCGTCGCCGCGGCGTCTATCGTTTCGTGTTTCGCACGCTGCCCGATCCGTTCCTCGAGGCGCTCGATTGTCCGGACGCCTCCCAGCTCACGCCGGTGCGCACCACGTCGATGACGGCCCTGCAGGCGCTCGCGCTGTGGAACGACCGCTTCGTCGTCCGCTACAGCGAGCATCTGGCGGACAGCGTTGTCCCGTCGTCCGCCGATCCTTCGGCGCAGGTGAAAGCGGCCTTCGAGCGGGTTCTGCTGCGCCCGCCGGAGCCCTTCGAATCGGCGGAGCTCGACAAGTACGCGGCACGGCATGGGCTCGCCAGCCTCTGCCGGGTCCTGTTCAACTGCAGCGAGCTCGTTTTCATCGACTGATCTATGGGTCCGTGCAAGAATAACTTCCCATCCTGGGCGCCCAGCTTCACACCATCTTCGCCCTCTCCTCAATCGCGAATTCCTCAGCGTATTAACCAATACGCTTCCGGATTCGCTCAATCGTCGAGGCCGAACCTGGCGCAAATCTGAGCACCGAGAACGGGAAGTTATTCTTGCGCGGACCCTAAAGGAACCCTTGCAGGATGAATGAGCCCGATTCGATCGTCTCGCGCCGCGAGTTCCTGAACCACTGCGGCGGCGGGCTTGGCAGCGTGGCCCTGATCGATCTGTGGCTCCGTGACCAGCTCCTGGCGGCCGCGGTTCCTGCCGAGCGCCGCGGCGGGCTGCACCACCGGGCGAAGGCCAAACGCGTCGTCCAGCTCTTCATGAACGGCGGTGTCAGCCAGTGCGACACCTTCGATTACAAGCCCGCGCTCGAGAAGCGCCACGGCGAGACTCTCGATTTCGGGCTCAAGGCGACCGCCACCGGAACCGTCGGCCCGCTGATGAGATGTCCCTGGAAGTGGCGGCAGCACGGCGAGTGCGGGCGCTTCGTCAGCGCGGTCCTGCCGCACATCGCCGACTGCGTCGACGACGCCGCGTTCCTGATGGCGATGACCTCCTCGACCAACGTGCACGGGCCGGCGAGCTACCTTCAGAACACGGGCTTTGTCCTTCCCGGTTTCCCGTGCATGGGGGCGTGGGTCTCCTACGCCCTGGGCAGACTGTGCGACAACCTGCCGGCGTTCGTCGTGATCCCGGACGCGCGCGGACTGCCGTACAACAACGGCGGCAACTTCATCTCCGGGTTCCTGCCGGTGGAGCACCAGGCGACGATCATCCGGCCGGCGGCCGCGGAGCCGATCGCCGACCTGTTCCCGCCGAAGTCCGCCACCTACATCACCGAAGGCAGCGAGAAGGAAGGCCTGGAGCTGCTCGATCGGCTCAATCGCGGGCACCTCCAGAGCCATCCGGGAGACTCACGTCTCGAGGCGCGCCTCTCCTCGTACGAGCTCGCGGCGAGGATGCAGCTCAGCGTTCCGGAGCTGTTCGACCTGTCGAAGGAGAGCGAGGCGACGCGCCGGCTCTACGGCCTCGATGACCCCGCGACCGCCGACTTCGGCAAGAGCTGCCTGATCGCGCGGCGGATGCTGGAGAGGGGAGTGCGCTTCGTCCAGGTGTGGAGCGGGATGGCCGGCGCCAAGGGCAACTGGGACAACCACGCCGACATCCCCACCGAGCTTGTGCCGATCGCGCGCTCCGCAGATCAACCGTCCGCGGCGCTGCTCAAGGACCTCAAGGCGCGCGGAATGCTGGAGGACACTCTGCTGGTGTGGACGACCGAGTTCGGCCGCATGCCGTTCACCCAGAACAACACCGGAAGGGACCACAACGGCGGCACGTTCGTCACCTGGCTCGCCGGCGCCGGCATCCGGGGCGGCGTCGCCCACGGAGAGAGCGACGAATACTCCTATCGGGCCGGCGACGGCGCGACGGACTGCCACGATCTGCACGCGACGATCCTGCACCTCCTGGGCATCGACCACGAGAGGCTCACCTTCCGCAACAACGGCGCCGAGCGCCGGCTCACCGACGTCCACGGCCGGGTCATCCACGAAATTCTCGCCTGAGCGCAGCACCTCCCCGGCCTGCACGAGCTCAATCCACGAAGCGATGCATCGTGATCGACCGTGGCTTCCGTCCGATCGGGCCGCACTCCGGCAGGTCATTTCACCGAGCCCGGCACCTTGGACCGGGCCTCGATTTGCGCGCTCATGCCTCCTGCGTCTTTGCCGATGGTGCGCACGCGAGGACCTCCTTCTCGCGATGACCTGTCAATCAGTCGCCGGTGCACAGCGGCGATCGCAGGGGGCCGGCCGCGGAAGCGAGCTATCATCGGCCGGGTTTGAAACCTGGCGGGCCGCTTCAGGAGTGAAGACCATGGGTGTGTACGACCGTCCTCGATTCAGCGCCGGTTTCCGGGCTCTGGCCGCAATCCTGGTGACAGTGGCGGCGCCGGACGTCCGGTCGCAGTGCGTAATCACGGATTCGCACCCGCTGTTGGCAAGCGATGCCGCTCCGCTCGACCTGTTCGGGCTCTCGCTTTCCTTGTTCGAGGACGCCGCCGTGATCGGCGCTCCCGACGACGATGATTCGGGTGCGAGCTCGGGATCCGCCTACGTGCGTCGTTGGAACGGCCTGGATTGGGTGGAAGAGCAGAAGCTCGTCGCGTCCGATGCGGCATCGGGCGACCGGTTCGGCAAAGCGGTTGCGATAAAGACTCCCTGGATCGTGGTCGGCGCTCCCCAGAATGCCGATGCGGGATCAAGCTCCGGCTCGGTATACGTATTTCAGTTCAACGGAGTGAGCTGGCAGGAAGTGCAGAAGCTCAAGGCGAGCGACGGGGCCGCCGACGATCAGTTCGGATTCTACGTGTCGATGGACGGCGACCGGATCGTGGTCGGTTCTCCGTTCGACGATGACCATGGATCATCATCGGGTGCCGCCTACGTGTTCCGCCTGCAGGGGGGAACGTGGGTCGAGGAGCAGAAGCTGCGGGGCGACGCGGACTCCGCGCTTGCGAGCTTCGGGTATTCCGCAAGTATGAACGGGGAACGCATCTTGATCGGGGCGCCCGCAAGGGATCCGGAAACCGGCGCGGCTTTTGTCTTCAAGCGCGGCGCGGCTCGATGGTACCTGGAGCAGAAGATTCTCGCGAGCGACGGAGCTGCGGGGGATCTTTTCGGCCGCGCCGTGTCGCTCAGCGGAGATTGGGCGGCGGTGGGGGCCGTGCTCGACGACGACGTGGAAGAGAACGCTGGTTCCGCCTACGTCTTCCGATTCAGCGGAGTCTCCTGGGAGGAGAAACAGAAGCTCGCGCCGCCATCCCTCTCTGCGGGCGCGTTCTTCGGAGTCGCAGTCTCAGTTTGCGAGGAGGACTTGTACGTCGGCGCTCACCAATACGGGGGATACCCTCCGATCGGGCGAGTCTTCTCCTATGAGTACGATGGAGCCGCGTGGCAGGACGGCGCGGTGTTCGGCGCGAGCGACTCGAACTCGGGTCAGGTCTTCGGGTCCTCCGTGTCGGCAAGCGGAGACCGGCTGCTCGCGGGGGCGTTCCAAAAGTACAGCATCGGCGGCGGCGACCGCGCCGGCGCGGCCTACGTGTTCGATCGTCGTTGTGACGAGTGCCCCCGAGGACAACGAATCGATTCGACGACCGGAGAGAACGGTGACAAGTTCGGCGACTCGCTTGCCATCGAGGGTGCTCTCCTGGTCGTGGGTGCAAGCCAAGAGGGCCGTCTCAATGAGGGATCCGCCTTCGTCTACGCGTTTGATTCCCCGACGGAGCGCTGGAAGGGGAGCCAGAAGCTCAAGGCATCGGATGCGGAGGCCAGCGATCGATTCGGTGCTGCCGTGGCACTGGATGGCAACGTCGCGGCGATCGGCACCCCGAGCGGCGGGAAACAGGGCGCGCCGGTGGCGGGCGCGGCCTATGTATTTCGGTTCGATGGAATGACGTGGATCGAAGAGCAGGAGCTCAACGCGAGCGACGCCTCCAACTATGCCTTTTTCGGGACCGCGGTGGACATCGACGGGGACGTGATCGTGGTGGGCGCCCCTTACGGTGACACCGTTTCCGGACAGGACACGGGAAGCGCGTACATCCTCCGGTTCAATGGCGCGACCTGGGACGAGGAAGCGAAGCTCAGCGCAAACGATGCAGTCACTGGCGCCCTCTTCGGAGAAAGCGTGGCGGTGCAGGGTCCGTGGGTGGTGATCGGAGCGCCGGGTGCGCTGGAAGGCGCCGTGAAGACCGGCGCTTGCTACGTCTTCCGATACTCTGCCGGTGTCTGGTCGGAGCGGCAGAAGCTGGTTGCGGCTGATCGTGCTGCGGGAGATGCCTTCGGGAAGTCGGTCGCGATGGATGGCGTGTGGATCGCCGTCGGTGCGCCGCTCCGAGCCGAACCAGGGTATGAGGACGGAGCGGTTTACCTGTTCAGAAACGCGGCGAATCAATGGGATGAAAAGCAAAAGCTCTTCGTCACTGATGATTTGTACTACGGTGAACAATTCGGCCACTCGGTGGCGATCGAAGCGAATGCGATCGTGGTCGGGGCTCCATTGGACCGGGACCTTGAATCAGGTTCTGGTGCCTTGTATGTCTATCGTCACGGGCCGGACGGATGGGTTTGGCAGGCCAAGATTCTCGCAGAAGGCGAAATGCTTGGCGATCAGTTCGGAGAATCCGTCGCGATGGACGGTGACACGGTCCTCGGCGCCAACTCGGACTACTTCTCCGAGCCAGGCTATGCCTACGTGGCGTACGTGCCGGAGCTCGAGCTTGGCACGAACCTCACGTCGGTGAGTGAAGGTGGCGGCGTTGCCTTCTCGACCTGCGGCGGCGGCGGCGGAGCTGCGGGGATGCTGGCGATCGTCGACGTGAATGGAGCTCCCGTGTTCGGCGTCGTTGCCTTGGACGTGTTCGACGCCAGGAACGAATGGGTCCTCTCCGAGGTCGTGCCTCCGGGCCTGAGCGGCTACGTGCTGACCTTTCAGTCGTTCGGTTTTGCACGCTCCGGCAACGCCACGGCGACCAATCGCAGGACGGTGCAGTTCAATTGAAGGCGTACCCCCTCGCGAATCACGCGATCAGCCGCCGGCGGCGGGCAAGGTGTCGGCGGGCTTGGGGTTGAGCCGGTCGATCTCCGCGAGCAGGAAGTCGATGTCCTCAAACGGGTCGCCTCCCTGGCGCGACCAGCGGATCTTTCCCGAGGCGTCGATCAGGAGGGTCGAGTGCAGCTCGAGGTCCTCGAAGTCGTCGTAGGACTGGAAACGGCGCGCGTTGTCGAGGCCTGGGTCGGACAGCAGGCGGAACGGCAGTTTCCCCGACTCGATCAGCTTCAGGTTCTCCTGTGGTGAATCCTTGCTGATCGCGAGGATCTCGGTGTTGCGGCTGTTGAAATCGGCGCAGCGTCTGCTGATTGCGGCAAGCTGCTCGACGCAGTGCGGACACTCGTCGCCCAGGTAGAACACCAGAAGCACGTTCTTGCCGCGGTAATCCTCGAGCACGACCTTCTGACCCTTGGTGTCGAGGGCGGAAAGCGCGGGAGCGTCGTAGGGTTCCCACGACATCGGACCCACCGCGTCGAGGTCGGCCCGCCGGTACAGACGCTGCGCGCCGGGAGATGAATCCCGTGCATGCGCCTCGATTCCCAGCGCCCGGGCGGCGGCAAGCCAGCGGTTGTCGGCCTCCGCCACCGACCACACGTGCAGGAGCCGGGAGAGAGCAACCTGTGCCTGCGCTCGATCTCCCGTCGCCGCATGCGCCCTTGCAAGCCCCGCCAGCGCGAACCCGTCGTTCGAGACGTTCTCGAGTGCCTTGGTGAATGCCTTGACGGCGAGCCCCGGACTACCGGCGTGGAGGTAGGACTCGCCGAGCACGACGTAGAGATTGCGCGGATAGTTCGGCGGGTCGTCGTCTTTCTTGCGCAGCGCGAGCTCCCGCTCGGCCGCCTTGGTGAGCGAGCCGAGGCCCTCGAGCGTCCGGTCGCGTGCGAGGTCGAGGTGCCCCTGCAGCTCGAGGCACAGGATCTCGTGGTAGTCACGCAGAGACTGGTTCTCGGGCTTGTCGATCTCGGCCTTCATTCCCTGGAGCTCACGCAGCTTCTCGGCCGCGTCGTCGGGCCTGGTCTCGGCGAGCGCCACCAGTGCCGCGCAGTAGCGGCTCCACATCGTGTCCTCGCTCGTCTTGCGCCAGGGGATCGCCTGAACCTCCTTCCAAAGCTCGTATTTGACCAGCGTTCGCAGCATCGCGTCGAGGCCTTCCCGATGCACCGAGTAGCCCGGCTTGTCGGGGTTGTTGTACCTTTGGTCGATCGGGGCCGCGAGCAGCTCTCGCGCGGCCATCAGCGCCGCCTCCGGCATGCCGAGCTGCTCCTGGATGTAGGCGAGATAGTTGCGATTGTGCGCATAGTTCCAGGTGTTGAACGGCTGAGTCATGCACTGGCGCATGTAGTGCTGCTCGACGCGCGTCGCCGAATCCATCGAGTAGGCAGCCTCGTGCCACATGCCCAGTCCGCTGTACACGTGTCCGGGCATGTGGTTGGCGTGGCCCACGTACGGCGCGACGACGCCGTAACGTGCGCAGCTCTCGAGGGCGATCTGTCCCTCGGGACCGTCCCAGACGTGGATGCGGTAGTGGTGCGCGCCCGGATGATCGCTCTCGCGTGCCAGGATCTCGCGCAGGACGAGCTCGGTCGCGAAACGGGGCCCGCCCCAGATGTTCTGGAGAGCGAGCAAGGCCTTCGCTTCGACGTCGTCGGGAAACTCGAGCACGATCCTCTCGAGACCCCCGACCAGTCGCTCGGTCTCCGACTTGCCTTCGGTGTCGCGCCCGGGATCGAGGAGGTACGCGGCCTCCCATGCGTCGAGGTAGAGGCGCTCCCGCCGCGAGACCTTGTCCTTGCGGCGCAGCGCCTCCTTGAGGATCGAATTGCGTCGCTTTGCCCCGTCCTCACCTTCCATCCTCACCGATCGTGCGAGTCCCCACCAGGCCATCGCGCACTCGGGGTCGAGCTTGAGGCACCAGCGAAACGCGCGCTCCGCCTCGAAGTACCAGAACGAATGCAGCAGAGTGTGACCCTGGTCGAACCACTCCTCTACCTCCGGCACGGAAGTCGTGACCTGGAAATGCGAGCGGCCGATTCCTTCCATCCGCCAGGGTTTCTGGCGCGGACCCTCGTCGAAGGCATCGCCATGGCGGGAATGGCCGAGCTTCTTGATCTCCGATTCTCGCGACGGCGTCTGGGCGAGGGCAGTCACGAACGAGAAGAGCGAGAGAAGAACCACACAAGAGCAGCGCGACATGACCGTTCACCTTCCGGAAAACCAAGGAGCCGTGCAAACACGGAGGAGCATAGAGCTTTCTGCCTGGTGCCGGCGACGGCGGTGAGAGCGGTGTTTTCCCACGGCACTCTGCGCCCCCGCGGACGCTTCGGCCGCACGAAGCGCGACTTTGGAGTGCGGCGCGACAGCGCCGCTTTGGTTCGCGCACGAAGGAGCGGGCGGGATGCTCAAAGGGGCCGGCGTTCGCGTACGAGGGTACGGGGGAATGCTCGGAGGGGCAGGCGTTCGTGTGGTGCGTTCACGAACCAAAGCGGTGCTTCGCACCGCACTCCAAAAGGCCAGCGACGCTCACTTCGAGCGACGCACGACCTACGGGAGCAGGTAGATCCCGGAGCGGGATGGGTCGAGGAGGTCGGCGGGGGCGCACAGGAGCCGGTGGATCGGGGGCAGTCCGGAGGCGATCAGCTCGGCGCGCAGCTCGCTCAGGAAGACCTGGACGACCTCACCACGGTCAGTGGCGTACACGAACGAAGAGTCCTGAGGAGCCGGAACGAATGCGGCGCAGGTGATCTCCCCGGTCGGGTCGCACGGCCGGTCGACGACCGACGAGGGTAGCGGCCTGAGGCTGCGCTCGTGGTCGTCGTACGTCGACAGGCTCGATTCCTTGACGTGCGCCGGAGCATCGTCGGAGTCACGGGACAGAATCAGGATTCGATACGGCGACCAGCGCTCGATGAAGATCGAGCGCGGCGATGACTGGAGCTTCGAGGCGACGGTCCAATGACTGCCGCGATCGATCGATCGCAGGATGGAGTCCGCCGTCAGCGCAAACCACAGTTCGTGATCGCGCGGATGGATCGCCAGGTGGCGGATTCCCCCCGATCCGGGAACGAGCTCGATGGCCTGGTCTTCCAGATGGACGATCTCGGCACCCCTCGAGCTGAGCACGGCGACCTGGCGGGGCTGATCGGGGAGGACCGAAATCTGAACGCCCGGAGGGGCGGCTCCCGGCGGCAACTCGCCGAATGCGCCAAAGGTGTCCCCGTCGTCATTGCTTCGCAGAAGCTGTCCGGTCTCGGTGCCCGCGAGCAAGGACGACGAGCTGCCCGGAAGCCGAGCCAGAGAGGAGATGCCGCCCAGGCCCTCGGGCACGACTGCCTGCTCCCAGCGGCCGTTGCGCATCGAATGGCGCAGAATCTGACCGGCGCTGGTACCGACCACGACCTCGCCTTTCGCGGACAGGGCGAGGCTGCTCACGAGCGCATCGGGCGGCCCCAGCGGGGTGACATCTCCCTGGTCGGAGATGCGAAACACGCCACGGGGTGTCCCGGCAAGACAGCAGAAGGTGGGGGCGGGCATGATCGGTGGCGAAGGATTCGTCTGTCTTCGGGCGTGGTTCACTCTACCGCTTCTCCTGGGGTTCGTTCAGCGCTGCGCGAAGATCGGGAATAGCAGCCTCCGCGACGGCGGTGACGGTTCTTCGCCGGAATCGAGAGCGTCCGCGATTGCGCGTAAGCTGCCCGGTTCGCAAGCGGACTTGGAGCAGCGGGTTGCGACCCACTGCCCAAGAGGTTCATGAATCATCCGGGCTGGAGAGGGAAACGATCGACTCATGAGGTGGTTCGTCGGATTCCTCGTCGCCGGGATCTTCCTCGCCGCGACTCTCTTCCGGCTGGATGACTTCGGCGTCACCTGGGACTTCGGACAGGTCGGATACGGCGACCGTTACCTCCACTGCCTGTTGCACGCGAAGACGGAGGCGCTGGACTTCGAGCGCGCAAGCCCGCTCCACTGCCGTCCTCCTCATCCCAACCTCGACGAGCATCGCACCGAAGGTCCCGAGCTGGTGTGGCCGCTCGGCCCGATCCTGTCGAGCGTGACAGCGCTGATCCTGTTCGAGCGCCTCGATCTCCTGCCGCCGATCGCCGCGCGCCACGCCGCCTCGCTGCTCGCGACCGCCGCGCTGCTGTTCTTTCTGACGATCTGGTTCGCGCCGCGCCTCGGTCTGTTCGAGACCATCACCGGCGTGACGCTGCTCGCGCTTCATCCGAGCTATCTGTGGCATTCGCTTGCCAACTTCAAGGACCCTCCTGCGGCGGCGGCGTGCGTGATCGCTTCGGTACTCTGCGTTTACGCGATCGAGAGCGGGGGACGGCGCTCGATCCTGACTGCTGCCTTGGCGTTCGGAGTCGCGCTCGCCGCGAAGGGAAACGCCTGGATCCTGCCGGTGACGGTGCTGCTCGCTTTGTTCGCTCGCCAAGGGCCCGCGGCACTGAAAAACCTCCTCGGGAGCCGCCGGCGCCTGTCGTGGCTGCTCGCGGGCGCCCTGGTCGTCGCGCCTCTGGTCGCCTTTGCTCTATGGCCGTGGATGTGGACCGATCCGATCCACCACCTTCGCCTGCACGTCGAAACCGTCCTGCGCAATCGAGTCGGATCGGGCGAGCGGCTCGGCGGTCTCTGGTACGCGGCATGGACCAGCCCGGAGGTGATCCTGGCCGGCTTCGCCCTGTCACTGCCGCTGTTGTTCAACCGGCTGCGCGGACGCGAGCTGCGCATGCTGTGGACGATGGCTCTCGTTCCGGTGGTGCTGGCGTCGTTGCCGGGGGCCAAGCACTACGACTCGGTGCGCCGCTATCTCGAGTTCGTGCCTCCGCTCGCCCTTTCCGCGGGAGCTGGATTCGGCGTGTTGCGCGGCCTGCTGATCGCAATCTGCCGTGCTGCCGCTCCTCCTCGAACGCTGACTGAAGGAACGGCGAGCAGTCCGCCTGAGAGCTCCGTCGACGCAAGAAGCGGTGCGGTCGCCTTGCTGATCAGCGCGGCGGTCTTCTCCGTCCCCGCGTGTTTTGCCGCGATCCCCGTCGTCCGCCTGCACCCGGATCAGCACCTTTACTACAACTCAGTCTGCGGTGGTCTGTCCGGGGCTCGTTCGAGAGGAGTCACGGCGGCGATCGACTACTGGGGGCATAGCTACCGTCGGGTGTTCGAGTGGCTCGCAAAGAACGCACCGCCCAACGCCGCGGTTCACACGCCCACCGGTCCAAAGGTCGCGCGTCTTTCGAACGAGCTCTGGGGGCGGCCCGACCTTCAGTGTCTGGGTGAAAAACCCTGGCACATCTCGCTGGAAGACGACAATTCTCTCTTCGTCGCGTTCGTCGAGCGGCCCGAGTACTACAACGACGTCGCCCGCTACGCGCTTCTCAAGTGGGAGCCGGAGCTCGAGGTGAATGCCGCCGGCGAATCGATCGCGCGCGTGTACGCCGTCCCGCCGGACTCCGCGCGTCGCTCCGAGCTCTTCACGGTCGTCGAGTTCGCCCGCAAGAACGCCGAGGAACGCATCCGGACCTCGCTCGAGGAGGCACGCGCGCTGCGCGGCGGCGAGCACTTCCGTCACGGCCTGCTCCGCTGGTTCGCCGACAACTTGAGACTCCACGGTTTCGATCGGGCGCTGAAGGACCTCGACCGCTGGCGGACCGAGGAACCCGCCGCGAAGGCCGATTTCGATGTTGTTCGCACCTACGTGATCGAGAGAAGCCGCTTTCTCGAGTAACGGTCAACACCCCGGCGCACCCGAGGGCCGGGACACACGTCGTCACGTGCTCGATCATGGGTATGGGCAGGGAATCCGATGCGCGTTATCCGCGTTATCATGGAATCCGCTTGCGCGGATGGCATCGCCCCCTCGAGAGGGCTCCGGGCTGCAACTCCGGACCGCAACCTACGTTCGGTCCCTGATCGAGAGAACTGCGATGATGTCGCGAGCCAATTCAATCAAATTCGAGACATCCGTCGTCGGGATCGTCCTCCTGACAGCCGCGGCAGCCGGGCAGACGACGCGCGTGAGCGTTGATTCGTCGGGCGCACAAGCAAACGACTCAAGCTTCGTTTCCTCGCTCTCGACCGACGGACACGTTGTGGCGTTCACCAGCCGGGCGGACAACCTCGTCGGCGGAGACACCAACGGGATATCAGACATCTTCGTCCACGACCGAGGGACGGGAATCACCGAGCGGGTAAGCGTGGATTCGTCTGGAGCCCAGGCTGACAGCCACAGCGATTCTGCCTCGCTCTCGGCCGACGGACAGGTCGTGATTTTCGAGAGCTTCGCGGACAACCTCGTCGGCGGAGACACCAACGGGTTAGACATCTTCGTCCACGACCGAGGGACCGGAATCACCGAGCGGGTGAACGTTGATTCGTCGGGCGCACAAGCAGACGGCGCAAGCTTCCTTTCCTCGCTCTCGGCCGACGGACACGTCGTGGCGTTCACCAGCTACGCGGAAAACCTCGTCGCCGGAGACACTAACGGCTCCACGGACATCTTCGTCCACGACCGAGGGACCGGAATCACCGAGCGGGTGAGCGTTGATTCGTCGGGCGCCCAAGCAAACGACGCAAGCTTCGTTTCCTCGCTCTCGGCCGACGGACAGGTCGTGGCGTTCTACAGCTACGCCCGCAACCTCGTCGGTGGAGACACCAACTGGTGGGCCGACGTCTTCGTCCACGATCGACCGACCGGAATCACCGAGCGGGTGAGCGTGGATTCGTTGGGCGCCCAGGCTAACGGCGACAACTATTCTCCCTGGCTTTCGGCCGACGGACAGATCGTGGCGTTCGAGAGCCGCGCGGACAACCTCGTGGCCGGTGACACGAACGCTGCCTTGGACGTCTTCGTCCACGACCGAGCGACCCGAATCACAGACCGCGTGAGCGTGAATTCGTCGGGCGCCCAAGCAAACTATCGCAGCTTCGCTCCCTCGCTCTCAGTCGACGGACACGTCGTAGCTTTTGAAAGCTCCGCGGACAACCTCGTCGCGGGTGACACGAACGTCGTTGACGACATCTTCGTCCACGATCGAGGGACCGGAACCACCGAGCGGGTGAGCGTGGATACGTCGGGCGCGGAGGCAAACTGCAGCAGCGGTTGTGTCTCGCTGTCGACCGACGGACAGGTCGTGGCGTACCACAGCTGCGCGGACGACTTGGTCTCGGGTGACACGAACGCTGCCCATGACATTTTCGTCCACGAACGCTGCGAGGTCGATGCCGCTTGGTCAAACTACGGCGCCGGCTTTCCAGGAACTCTCGGCGTACCCTCGTTCACGTCGCGCGCCGACCCCCGATTCGGAACGGAAGTGATCCTTGACCTCGAAAACTCCTTGGGCAGCTACACCGTTGCGCTCTTCCTGCTCGGATTCCAGCGCGCATCGATCCCCACGTCCTGGGGCGGTGATCTCCTCGTGCAGCCTACGTTCTCCGCCCTGCTCGCGCTGGGTCCCGCCGGAACCACGATCGCCGCGGAGTTGCCTTACTACCCGGGCCTCTGCGGTTTCGAGATCGACGCTCAAGCGCTCGAGCTCGACGCCGGCGCGGCACGCGGAGTCTCGTTCACTCCAGGTCTCGAGCTGATCCTTGGATCGTGACCCGGGAGCGCTGAGCGCCGGGATCCGATCTCAGGCATCGGGTTGGAGCTCGGCGAGGCGCTTCGAGGCGTTCTTGTGGAGGGCGGATTCCTCGGGCGCGAGCTGCAGGACGTTCTGGTAGCTCGACAGAGCCTCGTTCAATCTGCCGCCAAGCTCCTGAGCCCGGCCGAGGTAGTAGTGGATCAGGGGCTGCATCGGGAACACGCCGGCGCTCTTTTTGAGGAGGCTCTCCGCTTGCGCGCCATTGCCCGAATCGACGGCCAGGGCGCCGAGGTAGAAGGAGGGCTTCCAGTGGCCGCGACGCGGTCCCGCCAGCTCATAGGTTTTCAGGGCTTTCTCGAAATCGGCGCGGCCGCGGTCCCCCTTCTGCTGTGCGTACATGAGCTCGCCGGCGCCGATGATGAACAGCGGCTCGTCCGGCAGCATCCTTCGAGCCTCGTCCAGCAGCTTGCCAGCCTTCTCGAACGCCTGGGGATCCTCGCTCGAGCGCGCGAGCTGCATCATCGCGTCGTCATATTTCTGATAGGCGGGCGCAACGCTCTTCAGTCGAGAGACGATCTGCTCGAAGCGGCGGTTGTTGTCGCTTAGGGGCCGGAACGACTCCTTGGGCTTGGTCTTGATCTCGGGGTATTCCTCCGCGACTCTTCTCCGAATCTCGTCGACGCGCCTCTCGTTGAGCGGATGGGTGCGCAGGAGCTCGGGCGTGCTGCTGCCCGATTCTCTTTCCAGGCGCTGGAAGTATTCGAAGGTCCTGGCGCCCTCGTTGGGGTTGTAGCCCATCCGGTGCGAGAAGTAGACGCCGCGGGCGTCCGACTCGAGCTCCTGGTTGCGGTCGTAGCGCAGCAAGAACACCGGTACGGCCACGGCCGCAGCCGCGGTGACGTAGGTCGGCTTGTCGGGGTCCCCCTTGTTGATGACCTGGCTCTCGATGATCCCGCCGATCCCCAGGCTGACGGCGGTCAGCAGCAGTCGGTTTTGCTGAAACATCGAGTGCTGGTGCTCGACGTGGCCCAGCTCATGCCCCATCACCGAGATGAACTGCCCCTCCGTCTCCAGGTTCTGCAGCAGGCCGCGGGTGACGTACACGTAGCCGCCGGGCAGGGCGAACGCATTCGGCGTCGACGAGTTCAGGATGGTGAACCGGTAGGCGAAGTCGTCCTTGCGCACGCTGTGCGTCGCCATCTCGCGGATCAGCCCGTCGAGGTAGGCATTGGCCTGTGCGTCGAGCAGCGGACCGTCGTATTCCGCCTGGAAGTTGGGCGCGTAGGTGTCGCCCATCTGCTGTTCTTCCTCGACCGACCACTGCACGAGGGCAAACTTCTTCTTTCCGGTGACCTTGTCGGTGGCGCAGCCGGCGACGAGCACCGACAGCGACCCACAGAAGATCAGGGCCGCCCGGTGCCTGAAGCTGGAAGCTCTGCGTTTCTCTTGAGTGCGAGGTGCATACATCTTTCGAACCTCCGGCGCGCACGGACCCACTCTTCCGTGGAGCGTCAGCCGAGTCCTGCGGTGCAAGTGTAGCAGCGGCGGCAACGACGCCGGGGCTATCATCCGAGGGGCTCTGGGACAGGAGAATGGATTGAACGAAGCGGTGACGGTGACGGCGCTCTCGCATCGCTACCGGCGCCACTTCTGGTCGAAGCCAGCTCCTGCTCTTGTCGATGTCGATCTTCACGTCCCCTTCGGCAGCATCTGTGCGATCATCGGCGCGAACGGTGCGGGAAAGTCGACCCTGCTCAAGATCCTCGCCGGAGTCGTGCCCGTGCAGCGGGGATCGGTCTGGGTGCTCGGGCAGGAGGCGGGCAGCACCGGAATCCGGGCGCAGGTGAGCTATCTGCCGGAAGAGTCGGACTCAGGCTCCCGCCTCCGGCTCTCGGAGCTGCTCGAGCTGCACGGCGCGCTCTACCTCCTGCCGCGCGCGCACATTCGCCGGCGCGTGCCCGAATTGCTCGACGAGGTCGGCCTCCGCGAGCTTGCGGGATGGCGCGTCGATGCGCTGTCGAAAGGCCAGAGGCGGCGGGCGGCGCTGGCGCGCGCGCTCCTTCCCGACCCAAGGCTCCTCATCCTCGACGAGCCACTCAACGGAGTCGATTCCTGGTGGTGCGAGCGCATCCGCGAGCTCTTGCGCGAGCGGGCACGGGCCGGAATGACCATCGTCCTCGCCACCCATCTCATCGGTGACGTTCAATCCGTCTGCGACGGTCTGCTCGTGTTCGATCGGGGTTCCGTGATCGTGCAAGGAACGGTCGAATCGGTCCTTGCGTCCCGGCAGGACTGGTTGATCCGGGTGCGCGGCCACGAAGGCGCCCTGCCCGAAGGGCTGGAGCTCAAGCGGATCCTGGGCCTCGGCGATCCGGCGTCGGTCGAGGTCAGCCGTCCTCTTCGACCGCTCTCCGATCTCTTCCCTGGAGGGCAAGAAAGACCGTGAAGTCGTCGGCGCGCCTTGAGTTCTCGATCCGCCGCGCCTTCGCGGTCGCGGAGACGACGTTGCGCGACCTGGGCGTCGGCTCAGCCGCGCTGGCTTTGATCCTCGCTCTCCTCTTCTTCTTCAGTTCATGGCGCTCGTCCAGCGCGGTGGTTGCGGAAGATTCGGCGCTGCTCACGTTCGAGCGCCGGGTGGAGAACTTCGAGTGGGTCGCCGCGTTTGCGACTCTGGTGATCTGTGTGTCCGCGGTCAGCAACGATCGGCGCGGCTCTCGCCACTTCTTGTGGCTCGCCACCCCGCTGCGGTCGCACGAGTACTTCGCTGGAAAGATGCTCGGGTCGCTTCTTGGCGCGGAGCTCTTGTTCCTGGTCTGTTTTGCGGCGCTGGTCCTGTCGCCGGGAGGTGCGCTCGGGCAGCGTGCGCTCCTCGAGAAGTCGCGGCCGATTCTGCCGGAACCGCAAGTGGTCCTGGTCGCGGACGCGGAGCATCGGGGAGAATTCCTCGAGCTGCGTTCTGGAGGCGCCGTGATGCTGTGCTTCGACCAGATCCGTCCGGACACCCTGCAGGTGCTGGTCGCGAGCACCGGCGGTTCCGCCGCGCTCTGCGAAGGGGACGGGTCGGCTCCGCGAGTCAAGGTCGCGACCGGTCAGAGCTTCGAGGCCTCCGCGGTGGTCGTCGACTGGACGATGCTGCCGCGAGGGACGGAGGCCCGGATCCCCTTTCTGAGCCAGCAGGCGCCACTGTTCGTGCTGGTCGATGCCGGAACCTTTGCTTCGGGAAGTCTGCTCCTGCGTCGCGACAGCATCGTGCTCGAAGCGCCGCCGCGCGGCTTCCTCGAGGTGATCACCCGTCTCCTGTTCGGATTGACCGCGGTCGTGATCCTGTGCGCCTGCGCCGGCACGCTGCTCGCGCTCTTCCTGTCCGAGGGCATCGCCATCGTGCTCTCGTCGGTGCTGCTGTTCGCCCTTTCCCTCAGGGACCTTCTCCTCGACGTCGTCGAGACCGCGGTGGCGGCTTCTCCGGTCTCCTGGAAATGGCTGGCCCACATCGGCCGCAATGCACTCAGCGCGATCCCGGACTTTCAGGAGATTTCCGGGACGAGCGTCGTCACCAGCGGATTCTCGCCCTGGTCGGGTCAGGAGAGCCGGCACTTGCTGTCTCTCTTGCTCGTCGTCCTTGGGTGCTGGGTCGTCGGCTCGGTGACGGAGCGCCTGTCGCGGAGGTGGCTCGTCGGATGATGCGCGGTCTTTCGGTTTGCGCCGGAATCCTGCTCCTGTGGCTTGCGCAGCCGGAGGCGAGGAGCGGCGCGGGCCCCTCGCATCCGCCGGAAGGCGGGCCGCTCGTTCCGATCCTCGGCGGATTCCGGCCGCTCGTCTCCGAGCTTCTGTTCCTGCGATTTCATCTCCACCTGGATCGAGGTGAGCACCAGCGGCTCCTCGATGACGCGTCCAGCATCCTTCAGCTGTGGCCCGATTCGGACGTCACCTGGACCTACTTTGCCGAATTGTTCTGCCTGGACCTGCCCGCTGCTCTGGACTCGACGGCGAACCGGCGCCAGTGGGCCCTGGCCGGGCTTAACCTGTTCGACCGGGGAGTGGAGAAGTTGCCCGATTCGCACCTGCTGCACTACCGCAGGGGAATGACCCTGCGCCTCCTGCTCAAGCACCAACCACAGCTTGTGGTGGCTGAGAACGAGGAGCCCATGGAGGTGAAGAGCAGAATCCTCGTCGATCTGGAGCGTGCGGCCGACCTCGTCCCGGGCGACGCCGCCATGCTGAAGATCATCCACGAGGACCTCGCCGACCAGCTCGTCGAGCTGCTGCGCGACCCGAGCGCTCCAGAGGATCTGAAGTCTAGTTGCCGGCGACGGGCGAGGTGGTTGCTCGAGGAGCGGAGGCTCAGCGCTGGAGCCGGGCGGGAGCTCATGAGCCTTTGCCGATAGGGGGATAGAATCTCGCCCCCTGTCCGCCTGGATCAAAGAGGAGGCTTCGTGCCGGTCCGAGGAAAGCGCTGAGTGAGAGCCCCTGAAGCTGTGCAGATCTGCGCGCACGTTGCACTCGACAAAAAGGCGACGGATGTACTCATCCTTCAGGTCGACGAGGTGATCGGAATCGCGGACTATTTCGTGCTCGCTACCGCACGGAACAAGCGCCAGCTCTCCGCGATCGCCGAACAGATCCGGATCGACCTCAAGGCGCTCGGCGGGTCGAAGGACCACATCGAAGGCTATGGTTCCGACCGTTGGGTCCTCCTGGACTTCGGGTCGATCGTGGTCCACCTGTTCGACGCGGAGACTCGTGCGTTTTACGATCTCGAGTCCCTGTGGGCCGATGCCCCGCGCGTTCCGGTGACGGAGGCGCCCCGGCTCAGTGGAACCGACGACGGCGAATGAACGCCTGGGGGAGTTGATTCAAGCGCCGGCGTGACGGCGAGGTTGTCAAGAGCTATGCAACCTTTGAGGGGCGCGAATCATCCTCAAGAACGGGAGTTCCTCCCTGGCTGGCAGGGCTGGAGCCGCTGAAAAACTTGCCTTTTCCCGAGACCCGGCCGAAGTACGAGCTAGATCGCAGGGAGAGCGAGGGCCGCCATGACAAGGATCGCCTGGCGCGAATGGGGCGATGAAGCGTTTGATCTCGCCAAGCAGAGCGACCGGCCCGTGCTGTTGTTCCTGTTCGCCTCCTGGTGTCGATTCTGCCGGGAGATGGAGCAGAATGTCTTCGAGGACGCGAAGATCGCCGTCGTCGTCGGTGAACGCTACGTGCCCGTCCGGGTCGACAAGGACAAACGCCCCGAGATCAATCAGCGCTACAACCTCGGCGGCTGGCCGACGCTGGCGTTTCTGACGCCGGGGGGCGACCTGATCAGCGGCGGAAGCTCCTTGAGCGTCGACGAAGCCTCTGCCCTGATCGAGAAGGTGCCCGACTACTTCAAGAATCACCGCGAGCAGATCGACGTCGACATCGAAAAGATCGTCGCCTCGCAGGAGAAGATCGACCGCGAGCGCCTGTCGCGGAAGGGCGAGTTTTCCGCGGCCATCGTCGACAAGGTCGCGACCGCCATTCTCGAGGCCTTCGACCGCAAGCACGGAGGGTTCGGCGAGGGCCAGAAGTTCCCCCATCCGGAGGCGATCGACTTCTCGATCATCTACTTCGCCAAGACCCGGGACCCCGCGTTTCAGGAAATCGTGATGAAGACGCTGACCGCCATGCAGGAAGGGCGGCTGCACGATGACGTGGCAGGCGGATTCTTCCGGTACTGCGCGATCCGCGACTGGCAGCAGCCGCACACCGAAAAACTGCTCGAGTCCCAGGCCGGGCTCCTCCGGAACTATCTCGAGGCCTACCAGATGTCCGAGCGTGCCGATTTCCGCAAGGTGGCGCGCAAGATCCTGTCCTACCTCGAAACCCACCTGTTCGACCCGCAGACCGGAGCGTGGTTCGGCAGCCAGGACGCGGACGATGCGTACTACTCCCTGACGGAGAGGGAGCGCCTCGATCGCAAGGAGCCGCGGGTCGAGCCGACGTGCTACACGCCGTCCGTGGCGATGACGGCTTCGGCCCTGCTCAAGGCGGCCAGCGTGTTCCGCGACGACGCGCTCAAGCAACGCGCGCTCGGCGCGCTGAACTTCCTGCTCGAGCGCTGCTACAGCGCCGGTCGCGGGATGTACCACTACTTCGACGGCAAGCGCCACATCCTCGGGCTGCTCGTCGACCAGATCTACACCGCGCGGGCCCTGCTGCATGCCATCCAGTACACCGGCGACAACGTCTATCTGCCCGTGGTCGAGGACCTGATCACGACCATCATCAAGAAGCAGTCCGCGACGCACGGCGGCTTCTACGACATCGCCGAGGACGACGCCAAGTTCGGCTCGCTGCGCAGGCGGCAGACCTCGCTGCTCGAGAATGGAGTGATGGCGGAGGTCCTGATCCGCACGTACTTCATGACCCGCGAGAGAAACTACATGGAGCTGGCCGAGCGCACGCTCAAGGCGTTCGCGGCCGACTACCAGCTGTACGGCTATTTCACGGCGAGCTACGCGCGCGCCGTCGAGCTGTTCTTCCATCCGCCGGTGTGCGTGGTCCTCGTCGGCTCGCGCGCCCAGCCCGCGTTCCAGCGTCTCCTGACGGTCGCGCAGGAAATCTTCATTCCGAGCAAGCTGATCCTGTCGATCGATCCCGCCGAGGAGTCCGATCTGCTGGAACGGCATCAGTTTCCAAAGGCCGCGCAGCCCACCTGCTACCTGTGCCTCCAGCACTCGTGCGTCGCCGAGGTATCTGATCCCGAGCGCCTTCCCGAGGAAATGCACAAGGCCGAGCGCGGTCGGGCGGCGAAGTAGACCCCAGTGGGAGGATGCAATGCAGCAGACGGATCGCCGTCTTGCGGCGATCCGCAGCTGATTGCACGGATTTTGCGTACGCGGCCGCAGTTCACTTCTTGTTCGGCCTCGTGACTTCCTGGGATCCGCGGCTCAATGGTTGCTGCGCGGCTGCAGCAACGGCGTGACCGCGTCGGCGAGGACCGCCGACACCCGGCGGTTCGCCTCGGAAGACGGATGAGAGTCGAACAGGTTCGACCAGAGCTCGATCAGGTTCTCGTCGGGCGCGAAAGCGTGGGACAGACTCGCGAAGGGAATCGACAGCTCCGCGCACAGGGCGGCACAGCTCTGCTCGATCGGCGTGAAGGGGTTTTGTCGAGGCGCGACCATGAACGGGTAGGCGGCCACCAGCAATGGAATCGAACGCTCGCCGGTTTTCTGGCGCAATTCCTGCAGGTTTTCGCGGAGCCTCTGGTCTCCGCCCTGGCGCCACTCCTCAAGAAGCGACATGGTCCAGCCTCCCCGGATCAGTCCGATCGATTGCAGCAGGGGTTTGGCGCGAATTCCCACGAACTGCAGGAGGGCGCTGCGCAGCGGGAACTGCGCGTACGGGTCGATCACGGCCTCCGGAGGAGGATCGGTACGGCCCCGTGAAGGCGAGACGTCATTGGCGACGAAGACGTACACGACCAGCGCTGGATTGAGGTCAAGCACTCGCGCCTCCGCGAAGCGGACGACGTTTTCGACGTTGTAGCCCGGGACCCCGCAGTTGAGGACCTGCAGGGCGATCCCGCGTGCGGCAAGAGTCGACTGCAGGTGACAAGCGAGAGTCTGGTCCTCGCCAATGCAGTTGCCGAACGTGACTGAATCGCCGACGAGGGCGAGGTGAACCGGTCGGTTCGGGTCAGGAGAGGGGCCACGGAACCCGAGGTCGTTGATCCGTACCTCGGCGGACTTGTACAGAGTCTTGAACCCCGGTCGCAGCTCGTACGGGAGCCCCTCGGTGGTGCTCGACTGGAACGGCGTCATGCCGTTCTTTGGAACGATCCTGCAGAGCACCAGCTCGAGGCAAGCCAGGGTGATCAGAGTGCTCGTAGCCGCGAGCAACCATCGAAGCAGCCAGCGCCGCCGAGCGGGCAAACTGTGTCTCCCGGTGGTCCAGAAAAAGCAGGGGCGCGGTGAAGCTAACATCGGCCGGCATGCGAGCGACATTCCTGGTGCCGGCTCTCGGGCAGAGCCCGGGCGGGATAGAGATCGATCTCCGCCGCGACCTCTGGGTCGGCATCTTGTGGCTCCTGGTCGCCCTGGTCAGCCGCTACGCCCTCCTCTCCCACTGGAGTCTGTGGGGAGACGAGTACTACACGTTCGCCGACGCCCGCAAGATCTTCACCTCGGCGCGTCGCGAGTCGGGCCTGGTGTATCCGCTGTTCTTCGTCCTGACCAAGGGCGCGCTGCTGTGGCTGCCCGGGAGTCTGTCGCTCGAATTCAAGCTGCGCTGCATCCCGGCCCTCGCGGGCGCCATGGCGGTATGGGTCCTGTTTCGGGGGACGCGTTCGGTGCTGCCGCCGCTCGAGAGGCACCTGGTGGCGGCCCTCGCCGCATTCTCGCCCTGGCTGCTGTTCCTGTCGCAGTGGGCGCGGTTCTATTCGCAGCTCTGCCTTCTCTCGAGCGCCGCCGTCTTTCTTCTGCTGCGCGCGCTCGAGACCAATTCGACGGTGCGAGCCTGCCTTGCGCTCGTCTGCGTGATCCTGGCGATCCTGACGCATCCCTCGGCCGTGCTGCTGCTCTGCTCGCTGATCCTGGCCGGCATTCTGGTCTCCTGGCTGGGCTACGTTCGCGGGCATCGCGCGTTGTTCCCGCTGTATGCGATGTTCGTGCTGGCGATCCTTCTCCTGATCACGGCGTTGTGGCGCTTCGACCTGCTGGAGAAGACCGTCGGACGCAAGCTCCAGGGCGGCGGCGGCGGACTTCAGTCGGTCGTCGAGCTGTTCCAGGGAATCATCTACAACCTCGGTCTCTCCGTCGCGGCGCTGAGCGTGCTCGGGATGGGGGTGCTCTACCGCAAGGACCGGCGGCTGTTCCATTTCGTGTGGGTCGGTGCCGGGCTGCCGCTCGCGGCGGTCCTCCTGCTCGCCGCGCGCGGGGCCGAGATGGACCAGCGTTACCTGATCCCGGAGGTGGCGCTGATGTTCATTCCCGCCGCGGCGATGCTCGGCGAGATGGCCCGGCGTGCACGGGCGGCGGTTCGCGGCGGCGGCGCCGCGGTCATCGCGCTCGGCTTCGTCCCGTTCCTTCCTTCACTCGTCTCGCACTACGTCGACGGCAACAGCCATGACCTGCGCTCGGCCGCAGGTTTCATCGAGGAACACTGGCAGGAAGGTGACGCAGTCATCTGCGAGAACAACGCGGTGATGGCGATCTACTGCAGGAAAACCGGCGCGAGCAACCTGGTCGAGGCCCCGCCCGAGACCAGGGAAGAGCATTTCAAATACGTCCGCCTCCTCAAGGAGTGCGCGCGCCTGTGGGTCGTCATCCCCGACGATTTCCAGTTTCGTCCGGGGCCCGAGGCCTCCTTTCATCACTGGGCCTTCACCCAGGGCCGCCTGATGCAGGAGCTGTATCCCCCGCGGATCGACTACCACCAGAACCGCCTCCTGATCTTCGAGATCGACCCCCGCCACGCCGTCCGCTGGAACCCTTACTGAGTACTGGCTTCCATATATACGATGACGCAAAATCGGCGGCAATGATGACCTCGGCGCGTCGTATCGACCAAGGCCTCCGGCGTCCGAGAGACTCCCAACGCGGCCGGTCACGGTCACGGTTCACGGTCCTTCGGTAGAGATCCAGGGCACAGCGGTACACATCAAGCCGGTGAAGATCGTTTTGACGTTGCCGTTCCATCGCCGGGCTCGTTGTTCGTGGGCCGTGACCGTGACCGTGACCGGGTCGGCTTCCCCACGAGGGAATTGGGCAACCATCCGACCGATCCTTCGCAGCCAGATGCGACGGGCCTCG
>Ga0247727_10001864_pt1 | contig 48986 bp, 50 predicted proteins | sample WisWelCaveWW1625_FD_202498 | JGI IMG/M metagenome (GOLD analysis project Ga0247727, IMG submission 202498) | Biofilm microbial communities from Wishing Well Cave, Virginia, United States - WW16-25 | ecosystem: Environmental > Aquatic > Deep subsurface > Groundwater > Cave microbial mat | place...
CAATCCAGCTGCTTGTTTCGCCATGCCCAACAAGTTATCCTGTCGGGTAGTTCTTGTAAAGCTAATTACGAGGCGTCACACTAGCGCGTGAGCTGGCCTTGGGCAGGAATGCCCGCACCACGCTCGATCAGCTTATCAAACCTAGCTCGATCAGCTTATCAAACCTACTGCGCCGCCTGCCGACGACTTCTCGTTCCTGCGGCGCGTAACGCTGGATGTCATTGGCCGCATCCCGACTCGCGCGGAGCTCACCGCATTCCTCGCCGACCAACGGCCCGACCGCCGCGCGCGCGTCATTGATCGACTGCTCGCCGACCGCGTCGGCTGGGCGGACAACTGGATGGGCTACTGGCAGGACGTGCTCGCTGAGAATCCCGGTATTCTGAAGCCGCAACTCAACAACTCCGGACCGTTCCGCTGGTGGCTGCATGAGGCGTTCACCGACAACCTGCCGATGGACCGTTTTGCCAGCGAACTGGCCATGATGGACGGCAGTCAACTCGGCGGTGGGCCGGGCGGCTTTGCGCTCGCAACGCTCAACGACGCGCCGATGGCGGCCAAGGCGCATGTGCTGGGCAAGGCGTTCATGGGCGTCGAGTTGCAATGCGCGCGCTGCCACGATGCGCCCAACCATCCGTTCAAGCAACGCGACCTGTTCAGTCTCGCCGCCCTGCTGGCTAAATCGCCGCAGGCGGTGCCCGCCACGAGCAGCGTTCCGCTGGAAGAGCGCGCCCGGCGCCCGCTCATCACCGTCAGCCTCGAACCCGGCGCGAAGGTCGCGCCGGATTGGCCGTTCGCCAACCTGGCGCCGGCCGAACTGCCCGCCGGCGTTTTGCGCGAACCGAACAACCCGCGCGAGCGGTTCGCCGCGTTGCTCACCTCACCGCGCAACGACCGCTTTGCGCAGGTGCTGGTCAACCGCTTGTGGAAACGCTACTTCGGCGCCGGGTTGGTCGAGCCGGTGGATGATTGGCCGGAGCACGCGACGGCCGCCAACCCTGAAGTGCTCGGGTTTCTCGCTTCCGAATTGGTAGCGCACAACTATGATCTTCAACATGTGGCTCGGCTGGTGCTGAATTCGAAGGCGTATCAGGCTGGAGTCGGGAATCGGGTGGCGCGCGTCGACGCGTCACCGCCGAGCAACTGCTCGATTCACTGTTTGCTGCGGTCGGCAAGACGTTCAATTCCGAAGAGCTCAACCTGGATGTCGATTGCCGCCGGCCGATCACCGAGTTCATCAACCTCGGCACGCCTCGACGCGCGTGGGAGTTGACTTCCTTGTCGAATGAACGCGACCGCCCGGCGCTATCACTGCCGATGGCCCAGAGCCTGGTCGACGTGCTGTTGGCCTTCGGCTGGCGCGAGTCGCGGCAGAATCCGATCACTGATCGCGAGGACACCACCACTCCGTCGCAGGTGATGGTGCTGGCCAACGGCACCGTCGGCGCGCGGCTCGTGCGCCTCAGCGAAGATAGCGCCGTGACGAAGCTCTGCCTGGAAGACCGAACGCTCCCCGACCTCGTGCGCGCGCTGTTCTTGCAAGTGCTCTCACGGCCTCCGACCGCCGGCGAGCAATCTTCCTTCATCAAACTGCTGTCACCCGGCTACGCGAATCGCAAGTTAGCGGTCACCAATGGGAAGGTCGAGGCCAAGAAGTCCGCCGGCGCGGTGTCGTGGTCGAACCACCTGAGCCCGGAAGCCACGAAACTAAAACTGGAGCAGGAGCGCGCCGTGCGCGCCGGCGACCCGCCGACTCCGCGCCTTCGCGCGGAGTGGCGCGAGCGCATGGAAGACGCGCTATGGGCGCTGGTGAACGCGCCGGAGTTTGTGTTTGTGCCGTGAGGAGATTTACAATGACCAACCGCCGTCAATTCATCACTCAAGCCGCCGCCGCTGGCATGGCGACCAGTTCCGTGCAGGCCGCCGAATCGTTCCCGCGCGGCAAAGCCGAGGCTTGCATTTTCCTGTGGCTCGGCGGTGGCGCCTGTCACGTCGACACCTGGGATCCGAAACTCCGCGGCGACGGAAAGAAAAAGTCGGGTTCGTACTACGAAGCAATCCCAACGGCCGTCCGCGAGGTCAAAGTTTGCGAGCACCTGAGCCGCACCGCGCCGCTGCTCGACCGCTGCGTGCTGCTGCGCACAGTGGCGCACACACTGCAAGACCACGCGGCGGCCACCAACTTCCTGCACACCGGCCGCCCGACCAGCGGAACCATCGTGTACCCGTCGATCGGCTCGCTGGTCACGCACCAACGCGGCGCGCAAACCGGTGGTGTGCCGCCCTACGTCGTGATGGGGTACCCGAACGTCACGCGCGGGCCGGGCTATCTCGGCGCAAAGTACGGCTATGTCTATCTCACCGAAACCGAAGTCGGGCCCACCGGCTTCACGCCACCGGCCGAGGTGACCCGCATGCGGCAGGCTCGGCGCGAGGCGCTGCTCGCTGAGTTGCGCGGCGAGTTTCTGAAGCGGAACGCCGGCGACCAGGCGGTGCAGAATTACGGCGCGGTGAACGCGGCGGCGTTCAAGTTGGCCGGGCCGCAGTTTATGAAGGCGTTCGATTTGGCGAGCGAACCGGCGGCGCTGCGCGATTCCTACGGTGGCGAGTTCGGGCAGCGCTGCCTGCTGGCGCGGCGGCTGGTGGAGCGCGGCGCGCGGTTCATTGAAGTCGCTCACAATCTGAACTTCCTCAACGGCACCGGCTGGGACACGCACAACGAAGGCCAGCTCAAGCAACACGAACTCATCATCGAACTCGACAAGGCTTTCGCCACGTTGCTCACCGACCTGGAGCAGAAGCGATTGCTCGACCGCACGCTCGTGGTCATTGCGACCGAGTTCGGACGCCCGCCCGAGTTCGATGCCGGCGGCGGACGCGGTCATCAGCCGGAGGCATTTACCGTCGTGTTGGCCGGGGCCGGGCTGCGCACCGGTCGAGCCATAGGCGCGACCGACGAAATCGGCAAGAAAGCCGTTACCCCCCCCCTGCGCGTGGCCGATGTGCATGCCACCATTCACTGCGCGCTGGGCATCAACCCGGCCAAGGAACTGTACGCGGCCTCGCGGCCCGTGCCCATCACCGACCGCGGCGAACCGGTGCGGGAGTTGTTCGGGTGATGGAGTTGTCCGGCTTCCAACGCTTTGTGACGATCATCGTCGGCGGAATCGTTGCGCTCTGGCTGGTGCCGGAGTTGTATTACGTGATTCCAAGTCCACGATGCGACGCGCTGTTCGCGGCAGTAAAAAAGAATGATGCTGCTGAGGTCCAACGGTTATTGGCATCGGGTGTGAATCCGAATTGCCGCGATAATAACTACTACAGGTTCTGTACGGGCGGCGGAGTTCGTCCCGGCACAACACCACTCATGTATGCGTTAAGTCGAGGGTATTGGACGGGCGGCCTCGGGCACCACATGCACAAAATGGATATCAAGATTACCAAGTTGTTGCTTGAGGCAGGTGCTGACCCAAATTCAAAATCGCGGGGTGGATCAACCGCGCTTAGCGCTGTCTGCAGCCAATGGGATGTAGATAAGAAAGAGCACCTTGACCTTCTGTTTCAATCCGGTGCTCGTCTTGGAATTGGGAAATCGCCGTTACCCGATGCGGCCTATCGTGGCCACTTGGATTTGGTGAACATCCTCCTCGATCACGGCGCGGATATTAATGCAAAGGACGAGTTGGGATTTACAGCGCTTGCGCGTGCGACGAGTTTCCAAAACCATCCCGAGATTGCGAAGCTATTGATTGAGCGAGGAGCCGAAGTGAATACGCACGATAAATTTGGACGCACTCCGCTTCATGGAGCACTTGAATATGGCAACATTGATTCAGTGTCTTTACTGCGCAAGCAAAGCGCGAAGGAATGAACCCTGCCGGCCGCGCTGCTGCTCGACTTCGGCAATGTCGTCGCGTTCTTTGATCACCTGTGCGCGTGTCGACGGTTGGCGGCGATGAGCGGCGCCGGTCTTACCGAGGTCGAAACCTATTCGCGCATTTTCAACTCAGGGCTGGAAGCGCAATACGATCGCGGATTGTTGACCACTGACGAATTTCTCGCAGCGTTGCGCGCGCAGTTGTCGCTCGCTGCGAATGACGAACAGATTGCCGACGCGTGGTCTGATATTTTCTCGCCGAACGAAGCCGTCATCGCCGCGTTGCCGGAGTTGCACTTGCGGCATCGGCTCGTGCTCGCGAGCAACACAAATGAGTTGCATGCGCGGCAATTCCGTCGTCGGTTTCCCGAGGCGCTGACACACTTCGATGCGCTGGTGCTTTCGCACGAAGTCGGATTCCGCAAGCCCGACGGCGAGTTCTTCGCGCGCTGCGTCGAAGCAGCAGGCTGCGCTGCAAGCCAATGCCTGTTCATCGACGACAAGCCGGAGTTCGTTGAAGCCGCGCGAAAGTTGGGATTGCAAGGACTCGTTTACACGCCGACGATCGATCTGCTCACGGCAACGCTGTAAGGCGGGCGGCATACTCACGCGCGTGCATTCGCGTCCCACCGTTGCCGAAATCGACCTTTCCGCGCTGCGCCACAACCTTGCCACGGTGGGCGCGCATGTCGGGCCGGGCGTGCGGATGCTGGCCCCGCTGAAGGCCGACGCCTACGGCCACGGCATGGTGCGAATTGCGCAGGAGTGCCTTGCCGCCGGCGTCGAGCAAATCGGCGTGGCGACAGTGGATGAAGGCATTGCGTTGAGGGCTGCTGGTATTAGTGCGCCCTTGGTTGTGTTCGGTCCGACGCTGCCGGAAGAAGCCGAGCAAATCGTCGCCCACGGCCTGCAAGTGAGTGTTTCGTCGGGCGCGCTGGCGGAGGAACTGAATCGGGCCGCCGCCGCCCGCAACGCAACGGTTGATCTTCACTTGAAGGTGGACACCGGACTCGGGCGGTTCGGTATCTGGCATGAGGAAGCGGTGGCGTTCACCGAAGCGCTCGACCAGCCACACCTGCGACTTATCGGGGTGTACACCCACTTCGCCACCGCAGACGAAGCCGACAAATCCTACGCACACGTCCAATTGCAAGCATTCCGTTCGGTGGTGAACGAACTACGTCGGCGCGGCCGTAGTTTCACCGCCCACGCCGCCAACAGTTCGGCGGTGCTCGACTTGCCGGCGGCGCGCTTCGATCTCGTGCGCCCCGGGCTGATTCTGTTCGGCGGTTATCCCTCCGCGGAAGTGTCGCGTCTGCCACTGCGCCCGGTGATGACGCTCAAGTCGCGCCTTGCTCTGGTTCGCGAGTTGCCATCCGGTCGCCACTTGAGCTATGGACGCACCTTCACGACCACGCGCCGCAGTCGCATCGCCACGGTGCCGATCGGTTATGCCGACGGGTATCGCCGCGCGGCGTCGAATCGAGGCGTCGCGCTGGTCCACCGCCAGCCCTGTCCGGTGGTCGGACGCGTTTGCATGGATCAACTGCTGCTGGACGTGACGGAGCTGCCAACGCCGGCGCAGGTCGGCGACGAAGTCGTGCTGTGGGGGGCCACGAGCTTGACGGTGGAAGCCGTCGCGCGCACAATGGACACCGTGCCGTTTGAGATTCTGTGCGGCCTGAGCCGGCGCGTGCCGCGCGTATACGTGGAACCATGACCGAACTCTGGAACCTCGCCATCGAGAACCTCGACGTCGTCGGGTCGATCAAGGGACGCGACGTGCTCGACATATTTGTCGTTTCCGTCGTCATTTACTATCTGTTGATGTTGGTCAAGGGCACGCGGGGGGGGCAGGTGCTGCGCGGCGTAGTCGTGTTGTTGGCGACCTTGCTGCTGGCGAAGATCATGAACCTGCACGCGCTGGGGTGGACGATTGAGCGCCTCATTTTCGCCGGGGCCGTGGCCTTCATCATTCTATTCCAGCCCGAACTGCGACTGGCGCTCGACCAGATCGGTCGCGGCCAGTTCATGTGGGGCAGCTGGGAGGTGTTGCCGCGGCCGGAGTTGACGCGCGTCGTCAACGAAACGGTGAAGGCGGTCGAGGAACTTTCGCGCAAGCGGTACGGCGGTCTGTTTGTGATGGAGCGCCTCCGTCCATTGGAAGAAATCGTCGAGACCGGACGGCAACTCGGTGGGGTGGTATCGGCGGAATTGCTCACGACCTTGTTCTATCCGGGAAGCCCGTTGCACGATGGAGCGGTCGTCATCCGCGGCGGTCAAGTGGAGGCGGCGGGTTGCATCCTGCCGCTTACCGACAATCCCGCGCTGCCGCGCAGCATGGGCACGCGGCACCGCGCGGGGCTGGGCATCACCGAGCAAACCGATGCCGCCGCCATTGTCGTCTCCGAAGAAACCGGCCTGGTTGCGCTCGCGTACGGTGGCGCGTTTGAAACCAACCTGCAAACGCAAGCGCTGAAAGAGCGGCTGCTCACGTTGCTCGACCGTCAGCCGAAAGCCAGCCTGTTTCCGCAGTTCGCGATTCTCTGGAAGGGACGGCAGGCCAAATGATTGCGCCACTGCTTCGCCACAATTTGGGCTATAAGCTCATTTCCCTGGGGCTGGCATTCATGTTGTGGGCGTATGTGCAAAACGCCGAGAATCCGCCGCTGTCGCGGACCATCGAGGTGATGCCGACGATCAGCGGCTGCCCGCCGAATCTCCGCGCCTCCTGGAATCAACGCAAGGTAAGTGTCACCGTACGCGATCGGAAGGATGCGATTGCCCGCCTGCGCGATACCGATTTGATCGCCAAGCTCAACCTGCGATCCGCGATCGAGGGCGAGCACTCCTTTGATGTAACCATCTCCTACTCGCCCCGGGCACAGTTGGCGGGGAACACGCCCGCCATCGAGAAGTGGGAGCCGATGACGTACCGGTTCACGCTGGAACCCCTGCTCGCCAGACAGGTGAAAGTAACGCTGGAAGCGGAACCGCCGACCGGCACCCGCTGGCTCGAAGCCTACGTCGATCCCGATCATGTGATGGTGAAAGGCCCGCGCTCGTTGCTCGCTCAAGTGCGGCTGGTCGCCCGCGTGGATAGGAAATCCGCCACCGTGCCGGCCGATGGCGACATTCAGGAGAAAGCGCGCCTCGTGGTCGAGGACAAAAACGGCCAGGTCATCGAGTCGAGCGATGTGCAAGTCGAACCCGCCACGGTCGAATTTCGCGGTCGCCTCGAAGTCGAGGCCAAGCAGTTCCATGTTCAAGTGACCACGACCGGCGCGCCCGCGACCGGATTCCGCGTGCGCGGCGCCATCGAAGCGAAGCCGAGCACGGTGATGCTGGCTGGTTCGGAGGAAGTTCTGCGGCAAATCGACCACCTCGCCACCGAGCCGATCGACCTCAGCGGCGCGATCAAGTCGATTGAGCGCGTGGTGCGGCTCGCGCTCCCGCCGAACGTGAAGGTGCGCGGCCCCAGCCGCATTCGGGTGACGATCCCCATCGTTGAAATATCGCCGGTTGGCAACGTGCCGGGGCCTGCGCCCTCGCGCATCGAATAGACCGTGGCCGGTCGTTTCGATTTCCTCGAGATTCCCGGAGGGGGCAAGCGTCCCCCCCCCCATGTGGCGCCGGTGGCCGCGCCGGTGGTACCGCCGCCGACCGTCGTTCCAACTCCGGACTTTGTTATCCTGCCGCCCGCCCTGCCAGCCACGGCGCGATCGTACGCGCCGCAACGGCTGGAACTGGTCGAGGTCATCGGCGGGCCGGGCGCGGAACTGGGCCAGTTCAACCGACCCTGCGGCGTGTGCGTCGCGCCGGATGGCGGAATCTTTGTCGCCGACACCGGCAATCATCGCGTGCAGAAGATCACCCCTGACGGAAAGGTCATCGGCCTCGGCGGTGCAGGCTCGCCGGACGTGCAGCTGTTCCATAATCCGGTGGGAGTAACCACCGACGCACTGGGCAACCTGTTTGTGCTGTGTCAGAACGGCTTGATTAGCAAGTTCGGGCCAGCCGGCTTGCGGCACACGACGTTTGGCATGACCGGCCGGCAACTCGGCCAGCTCGACGGCCCTCTGGGGCTGGCGCTGGACGAGTTCCACAATCTGTGGGTGGCCGACACCGGCAACTCCCGCGTGCAGATATTCACTCCGCGCGGCCGAGCTGAGCGAGTATTCGGCAATTCGCGCAGCCTGGCGCAGCCGCTGCAGAAGCCGCACGGCGTTTGTTTGGGCGCGGGCGCGGTGTACGTCGCCGACACCGCCAATCACACCGTTGTGCGGTTCGACCGCGCCGGTAACGCCGAGTATGCGCTCGGCAGTTCCGGCACGAGAGTGGGTGAACTCAGCTGGCCGGTGGCAGTGGCGGTGGACACCGGCGATCATCTCTACGTAGTGGAGGCGTACAACCATCGCGTGCAACTGTTCCCGTGCGACGATCAACCCCGCGTGCTGTGGGATCGCGGATCGCACCCGACGCTCAAGCTCGACACTCCGCGGGCACTGGCGCTCGCGGCGGACGGCTCGGTGTACGTCTGCGACACCGGCTGCCACCGCCTGGTGCGGTTGCAGTGCCGATAAGGAGAGGGGGGGATGGACAGATGGAGAGGAGGGGATGCGGGGATGAGTTGAGCGTTATCAACCACCGCGCGTGGCATCCTCTGGCCTCAGGAGCGGTCCATGGCGCGCGGTGCGGTGCGATCACGATACGACGTTATCGAAAAGGTCGGCGAGAGCAGTTTTTTCACCGTCTATAAGGCGCGCGACAAGTCGACCCATCAGTTCGTCGTCTTCAAGGTAGTGCGTGAGCCATTTGCCGGCAGCGGGCCGTTCCTCGAGCATTTGCAACAGAACGTGGGGGCGGCCATTCGGCTGCCGCATCCGAGTTTCGTGCGCACGCATTACGTCGGGGAGGAAGAGGGATCGCACTTCCTGGTCGCCGACTTCGTCGCCGGAACGACCCTGGAAGCGAAGCTCGCCGCGGAAGCGCCGTTGCCGGAACGCGAGGTCTTGCGGCTGGCAATTCCGATCGCCGAGGGGCTGGCTTATTTTCATCAGAACGGACTGGCACACGGCGACCTGCGCGCCCAGCATGTCCTGCTCTCGCCGCGAGAGGGGGTTAAGATCACGGATGCCGCCCTCGGCGACGCCCTGCTCAGCGCCAACCCCTCGGCGGACTTTCTGCAGCGCGCGGTGCCTTCCATGGCTCCGGAAGTGTGCGCCGGCGCGACCCCCACGGCGCAGTCGGACCTATACGCGCTCGGCGTGCTGCTGTACCGCATGGTGACCGGCCGCGCGCCGTTTCAAGGCGACTCGCCGGCGCAACTTGCGCGTTTGCACGCCGACACGCCGCCTTCGCCGCCAACGCAACTCAATCCCAAGGTATCGCGGGCGCTGGAAGACCTCATTTTGCAACTGCTGGCGAAGGACCCGGCACAGCGGTCCACTTCCACGGCGCAACTGGTTCGCGACCTCAAACAACTGGCCGGCTCGGCCCACGGAGGCGCGCCTTCCGACGGGCCCAGCTTTGTGCTTTCACCACCGCCGCCCCGCGAGCCGATCAACACGACGATGGGGTTGCTCTATGCGTTGTTGTTGCTGGGGGTGATGCTGATTGCGGCAGCGGGGTTTGCGCTGTTCGTCTGGTATCCGACTACGCGCGAGGTGCAGGTACCGGCGATTGTCGGGAAATCGATGTTTGAAGCCAGGGCGTTGCTGGAACCACAGGGACTGATCCTCAAGGTGCGCTCCCATTCACACCACGACACCGCGCCGGAGAATCAGATTCTGTTCGCTGATCCGGCGCCCGGAGAAACAGTGAAGGAAGGGCGGGAGATAGCGGTCGAAGTCAGCGACGGGCCGAACGTGGCCGAAGTACCCGACCTCACGGAACTGTCGCTGGCGACGGCGAAGAAAATCGTGGAGGAGCGCGGCTTTCAGGTCGGCGAGATTGCCAGGCTTTATCATGATGAAATCCCGGTCGGTCACATTGTGGGACAGACCCCAAAGGGCGGGACGAAATGGCGGCGCAACGCGCGGGTCGATCTGGCCATGAGCCGTGGCCCGGAGCCCGAGAGCGGTGGCACCAATGCCAACCTGCCCGGTGGCGAAGTGTCCGACCGGGCGCTGGCCGGCGAGAATTCGATTCGCAGCGTTTCGCTGGAGGTCGTGGTGCCGCAAGGTCCGAACCGTCAGCAGGTGAAGATCGTCGTGGTGGATAAGCGCGGCAGCAGCACGGCGTACGAAGCGTACCATGCGCCGGGCGATACCATCGAACAGTCGGTGGAAGTTCACGGCAAGGAAGCGCGCGTACGGGTGTTCGTGAAGGGCGAATTGGCGTCCTCCAGCCGGGTGCGGGCCGACGGCACGGTTGTGCAGGATTAAACGCGGCAGCGCATGAGCCAAACCACGGTTGAGACCCTCCCGGTGGAAGCCACTTCTACTCCGGTCGGCGACGCGGCTCCGCCCAACGCCGACGCCAGACTGATCGCTCGGGCGCAGCGCGGTGACCTCGAGGCCTTCGACGAACTGGTGGGTCGCCACCAGTCGAAGGTGTACACCGTCGCCTTTCGCTTGCTCAACGAAGTCGAGGCGGCACAGGACTGTGCACAGGACGCATTCATTCGTGCGTACCATTCGCTCGGCAACTTCCGCGGCGACTCGCTCTTCAGCACCTGGCTCTATCGCATTGTCACCAACCTTTGCCTCGATGAGTTGCGTCGGCGCAAGCCCACCGAGTCGCTTAGTCAAGCGGACGATGACGAGGTGGATCCGCTCGAGCGGCTGGCCGATACCCGCCCCAATCCGGAGCAGTCGTTGCTGCGCAAGGAACGTCAGCGCGCGGTGCAACGTGCCATTCGTTCCCTGGACGATCACCACCGCACCGTCATCGTGCTGTACGACCTCCAGGGTCAGAGCTACGAAGACATCGCCGCGACGCTGGGCCTGACGCTCGGCACGGTGAAGTCACGGCTCAACCGCGCGCGGCTGGCGCTCAAAGAGAAACTTGACGGCGCGCGGGAACTATTCGAGGATTGAGGTCGTCGAAGCGACGCTCCCATTCGGTGCCGTGATGAATTGCCAGAACCTCAACGAACTCTACTCCGAATACCTCGACGGCGCGACAACCGACGACCAACGCGCGGCGTTCGAGGCGCATATCGCCGACTGCGCCACCTGCGCGACCGATTTCGCCTGCTTTCATCGAATCGTCGCGCAAGCACGCGCGCTCGAGCCGTTGCCGGCGCCGACCGCTCTGCGCCGCAACGTGCGTCAGGCGTTGCAACCGCGCGAATCCTGGTGGAGGCAGTTCGTCGGATGGTGGCGGCGGCCCGTTTATCAGCGGGCAATTGCCGGCGCGATGGCCTGCGGCCTCGTGCTGATAATCGTGAAGCAAAACAAATCGCTGCCGATTCGAGAGACGGAATTACCGCCTCCTGCCCTCACTTCCAAAGCGGTTCGTCCGGAACCTTCGCCGCCGTCGGTGGGGGAGGGAGGTCGCAGCGAGTCGCCTGCGAAGCTCGCGAAGTCGGCGACCACCGCTGCCAGGGAGAACCCGCGAATGATCACCACCCCTGTACTCCCGGCCAGGATAGTCGAGCGTCGAGAGCCACCGGCTCGACGTGAAGGTGCGGACGAACTGAAGCGTCGAGCGCTGGGACTCGAAGGTGAGCTCGCTGACGCAAAGCCCACGGTGCTGGCGGCCACGCCAGCGCTGGCGACGGCGCCACCGATAGGAGGATTTGCCGGCGGCATCGCGCCTCCGCCGGGACCGAGTCGCCCGCCGCCGCAAGAGAACCTCGCGAAGTTGGACGACGATAAGCGCCAGGAGCCAACTGGGGCGCGAGTCGGCGAGACCTTTGCCTTCGGTCGGGCACCGCGACCGGCCCGCGACCTTGCCGCGAGCGCTGCAATTTCCAACGCAGGCGCATCAACGGAACAGGCCCGCGATCAGGCTGAACCCAGGTCCCAGGCTGTGCCGCAACTGGGAAGAATTGCGGCGGGGCGCGAAGTGATCCTGCTGGCGCTCGAACCTGAGCGGTTCAACCAGAGTGAATCGCAGCTACGGATGAAGGCCCTCGCGCCGGCGCAAGCCCAGAAGTCAGGCGACAGTGACGCCTACTTCCGCAGCGGCAAGACGATCAGCGTGATTTCCGTGGTCGCCTCGGTCCGAGGTGCCGTGGAAGTCGGCGAAGCGCTGGTGTTCATCGCCGAAGTGCGCAGCCCGACCCGGCTGCTCGAGGCCACGATCCAGCTTGAGGGTACGCCGAACCTGGAGTTCCTCGCCGCCGGCAGTTCGGCCACCGGCGTCGTCACCATCTGGGGCGGGACGCTGCTGGCACAGGAGGCGACGCGAACCATTATCAACCTCCGGCCGCTGGCGCCCGGCGCGCATACGGTCACAGTACTCCTGCGGGCCGGCGACGACGGCCGAGTGTTGGCCCGCCGTTCGTTTGCGCTCTCGGTGGGCGTCGCAGCCCCAACCGCCACCGCCGCCAAGGCCAGGAAATAGCTGACTTGACTTTTCGCCGGCCCGCTGCGCGCAAAGCTAAGGCGTACGGCGCAGGAGATGGGCGACGGCAAGTTTGCGGACGTTCTCATCAGAGACACGCCGTCAACCTCGAGCGAAGAAGCCGAGGTCCCGCTCGAGTTCGTCTATCGCGGGAAGAATGAGACGCAGTCCCACCTCGTCCGCAAAGTTAGCGGCGCGTGGAAGATAGTCGGCATCCAGGGAACCGCGCGCATCACCGAAATGACGACTTAACAACGCCCGGTACTTCCCTCATAATCACCGAACGCGCGGCGCCTCACAACTGTAGGTCGGACATTCCTGTCCGACGCGCCGTGCGACATTCCACATGGAGGATTCACATGGCAAACCGAGTTAGCGCTACGTTGGCGGCGGCGGACAAGCAGGCGGTCATCGACGCCATCGGCGTCATCCGCAAGAATATGCCGTTTCTCATCGACCTGAGCGCCGACGAGCGCCGCGACCTGGCGAAGATGGGTGACAAGAGCGAGGCGTTCGTCAGCAAAGTGTTGGAAGTCGTCGAGCAGAATCCCGCGCTGGTGCCCGCCGCGTACAACGCCCCCGAGTTCCGCCGCGACTGGGACCTGTTCAAAGAGTTGCAGACGCTCACGGTCCCGTTGTCGCAGCTTGCGGAGTTGGTGGACGACACGATGACCGAACTCAGCGCCGAGCTCTACGCCGCCGCGCTGGTAGGGTACGCGCTGTTCCAGGCCACCGCGCCCACCTCTGGACTGGATGTCGTCCTGGACGACCTGGCCCAGCGCTTCGCCCGCCGCTCCGAAGGCACCACCACCACGCCCACCCCGCCGGTACCGTGACGGCGGAGAGGGTGAGAGGGGCATTTTAGATTGCAGATTTCGCGCTCCTTCGGGAGCGACGATTGCAGATTTGAACGGCAACGGAAACGGTGGCAATCTAAAATCTAAAATCTAAAATTTCCAATTGCTCAGGGTGAGAAGGTGAGAGGGTGAAACGGCGAAACGGGCAAAAGGTCTCGAGCGTGGTCAGAACGGCCGCGCTCCAAGCCCGACCGCCCGCGCTCGGAGCGTGGAAGCTGGAGCTTTTAGCCCGGCCCGCCGCGCTCAGGAGCCCCGCTTGCGGGGCTCAGAGCCAGGAGAGCCGAGAAAATAGCCCAGCGCGCCGAGCTAAAAGCCCGGGAATCCGAGCTCCAAGCCCGGTCGACGAGGCTTTTTGCTCCGATTCCGAGGCTCAGAACCCGGACGGCCGAGATCAGAGCTTGGCCCGCCGGGCTTGGAGGGCGGTCTTCTTGGCGGATTTCATGGGATTTGTGGTCTGGAGCCCGGAAAGGCAGATTTCAGAGCATTCTGGCTGGATGAGGGACATAACTCGGGGAATGTGCGTGCGGAAACCTAACCACCAGCGCGGCAACGAGACGATGTTTAGCTTCCTGGTGCATGATACCGAAAGCCCGTACGTGGACAACCGACCCCCGGGTCCCGCTTCCGAGACGCGCGAGTGTCAGAACGGTCGCGCTCCGACCCCGGACGCCCGATTCACGAGGCACTGCGCGAAGTCGTCGCCTCCGCTGCCGACCTCCCCAACAAGCCTACCGGCGATGGCGCTATCGTCGCCTTGAAAACCGCAAGCGATACGTCTGGATTGCCGAGAAACTCCACCGCCGCGCAGAACACCACAATCGTGGCAAAGATGGTCTGGCCCAACGTCATTTTCGCGTCGGTATCTGGTCTGAGAAGGTCGCGCTCCTGCCGAAGAAGGCATCCGACGGAAGTATTGTCGGGTGGGACTTTGCCGGAACTGCCATCGCCAATGCAACGCGGCTGGAGGGTGCCTGCAAGACCGGGGAGGTACTCATTGGTAGTCAGGAATGGGCGGAACTGACACGCGAGGAAAGACGCCTGTTTGGGCCGGAAGAAAATAGTGAAGGGAAAACGCACCGAAGAATTTCCAAGTCCACAGGCGCAAAGTCGTCGAACCCGCCCCGTGGGAGAATGAAAAAGCCTGAAAACGGCCCCGTGCCGGGTAGAGTCCTCAACTCGGCAACCAGTCAGACGGTCAGTAGCTTCACCGCGCCGACAGTCTTCGGCGATATCTCGGTGACGCCCATTGCAGCGGCTCAGCCACCTGCGCCAACACCTTCGCGCCGATGAGCAAGGCGTTTTTCGTGGCCGTGATCAGTAAGCAGTGGCAGCGGCCGACGCGGGTTTGACGATGGTGGAAGACGCGAGTATACTCGACGGCGGTGATGCGTCATGTCAACGGTCGTAACGGTACTCCGTAGAGCGTCCCCAGCGAGTAAGCGGCCAAAGAGAGTTTCCGACGGATCCGTAGGAACTGGCAGGGCGAGGAAGTCTCGGCGGTCGGTCTGCCGCGTCGATGAGCCATGGCAGCGCTGGCTGGAGTTCGAGCGCCTGGCGCGGCAACTCGATCCCGTAGTGGAGGGGTCGTCCTCATTCATCGATGTTGACGCGCTAATGGACGGCGCGCGCGCGCAAAGGTCGCAGAGCGTTTGGCGCAAGTAACCGTCGACGCGAACCTCGTCGTCCGCACATGCGTGAAGAGCGAGCCTCACCGCCGCACGGCGCGCGCGTTGTTGCGATTCCACTTGCAGCGCGGTGATGCGCTCATCGCTCCGCCGGTGTTCGACAGCGAAGTGGACAGCGCCATTCGCCGCGCGATCGCTACTGGCAGCGCAGATTGATCGTGACGCCGGTGCGGTAGTCAACCGCCGATTCTCTCCAGCCCCCCTGCTGTACCTTCGCTTCCGCCGATCCCAACTCGCGCAGCATGCGTTCGGAGTCGGCGAAACATGCGGCAGGCACCATCCCGATTCCGAGCATGACTGTGGGCGGTTTGACGATGGTGGAAGACGCGAGTACAGATTGAGGATCAAGGATCGAGGATTGAGGATTGCAACAACTCCGATCCGCCACTTTTACCTCGTCGAGTTCACCGCCATCGACGAGGAAGGCCGGTAGGTGAAGGCAGTCAAATCGGCGGTGAGGCGAGGAGGCGAAATTGCTTGACTTTTCGCCTCGCCGCCCACATACTCGTCGCGCACTTCCGCCGCGAGAATTGAATGGCCAACGGCATCCCGATCATCGACGCCAACTGCATATTCGGCTTCTGGCCGCTGCGCCGAGCAGAGGTCACGTTGCCCACGCTCATTCAAACCGCGCAGGCGGCCGGGGTGGCCCGCTGCATTGCCCTTTCGACCACGGGTTTGTTTTACGATTACCGAGCCGGTAACGAGGAGACTCTGGCCGCGGCGCAGGCTAATGCGCAGACGCTGTTTCCGGTGGCGACGATTGATCCTCGCCAACAGCTCGACCTGCTGGCCGAAATCGACAAACGCGCTGGTCAGGGCTTTCGACTGTTTCGCTTTTTTCCGAATCTGCAGGAGTGGCCGCTTACGTTTGCCCCGTTCCGCCAGGCGCTGGCAAAGCTCGATGAGATGCGCATTCCGGCAATGATCGATATCGCCGCGGCCGGGCAGGCAACGCAAATCGCCGACCTGGTGACGCTCCATTCCACTCCGATCATTTTCGCCGGCGTCAATCACGCGAATCTCGGCGAGGCCATCGCGGTTGCCAGGTCCGATGCCAAAGTACACCTCGAAACGCATGCCCTCGACTCGCCGGACGCCCTCGAGTTGCTCGCGGCCGAGGTTGGCGTCGAACGTCTCATCTTCGGGTCCGGTGCGCCACTGCGTTTTCTCAGCAGCGCCCTTTTGCCGGTGTTGGCGGCGCCGCTAAACGACGAGCAGAAGGCCGCCGTGCTCGGCGGCAATATCCGACGACTGTTCACAGGGAAATGACGAATGCCGACGATTGACGTGCATGGACAACTGGGCGCACAACCTCTCGCCACCCGCGGGGGTGACCTGGAATCGCTCAACGCGCTGCTCGCGCGCTTCGATATCGAGAAATGCGTGGTGGCCGCTGCCGAGGCGATTCGAGCGAACTTTGTTGAAGGCAACCGGAAATTGGCCGAGGCGATTGTTGGACAGCCGCGCCTGGTCGGCTATGTGGTAGTGAACGGCAACTATGTCGAAGCCTCCCTGGAAGAGCAGCGCAAGTATCTCGGCAAGGCAGCGTTTGCCGGCCTGTATTTCGACGGCAAAGCCACCAACCAGAACATTGCTTCGCTCGAAATGAACGAAGTGCTCAACGCAGCGCGGCGTTACAGCAAACCCATCTGGGTGCGCGCCGACTGTCGGGCCAGCGTGGAGTCGCTGCTCAACGCCGCCAAATCTTTCAAGGCGCTCAACTTTATCATGGGGGGCATGGGCGGACGGGACTGGCAATACGCCCTGTTCGCAGCCGAGCCATGCTTGAACATTTACATTGATCCCAGCGGCGGCCCCGGCGACCGCGATCAGCTGCGGGCCGCGGTCGAGCGTGGCTTCGAGCGGCGACTCGTGTTTGGCAGTGGCGCCGGGCGCTCGCATCCCGCGCGCTTGCTTGGGCTGGTGAAGGACAGCGACCTGCGTCCCAGCCAAAAGGAGCGCATCCTCACCGCCAACGCCAAAGAACTGTTTGGCTGGTAGCGCGTACTCTTTTCCGGCCGGTTGCACCGCGGTGAGCGCGTTGCCAAACTCACGGCATTCCCGCAGGAGATTCCTATTTGGATCGTGATGCTCTGCGTACTCATCTGTTCGTCGGCGTGGCGTTGCTGCGCCGGCGCTGGGGATGGTTCGCACTAACGCTGCTGGGTTCCCTCGCGGTCGGGGGCGCCGTGCTGTCGCTGTATCGCAATCCATTCCGGGCCACCAGCATCGTCGTCGCCCGGAATGCGCCCGGGCTGGGGGGCGGCATGAGCGACTTGCTCGCCGCGGCCGGAATCAAGGGCGGCGGCGGACCGAGCCTGGGGGCTTCGCAGAACATGTCGCTCGATGCCACGGCCAAACAGATCATGAGTCGCTTCAATTGGGCCGCCGCGCAGGCTCGACTGCGCACCTGGCGCGGACGCAACGGCGAGCGGCTCACCACGCCGATCGGCGAAACCGAGTACTTCAAGGTGCTGGCGGTGGACTCCCAAATGCCCGATCAACTCCTGGTGCGCGGCACGCATCAAGATCGCGTGCGCGCGCTCGCGGTGTCGGAGGTGGCGGCGGAAGTGGGCGTGGAGGCGAGCATGCGCGAGGCCCGCGCCGACTGGCAACGCGTTACCGACTACGCCAAACAGTTGCTGCCGCAAATCGAGCGCGATATGCAACAGGCCAATCAGCAAATGGCCGACTTCCAGAAAAGTTCCAAGCTCTACGATGGCATCAATTCGATGAAGCTGCGCCTCGAAGCCCTCTACGAGACGCTCAGCGAATTGAACAAGGCTCGGGTGATGGCCCAGGGCGCGGGGCGACAACTGGAGGAGCTGCGCGGGCGCGCGCGCAAGGAAGGCGTGGCGCTCACTTTCCAGGCCAGCGAAGAAGACCCGGTCGTGAATCGGCTGCGCGAGGAACTGAGCAAGGCTCATGGGGAGTTGATCCGGGCGCGCACCGACTTTGAGGACGACTCGTCCGAAGTGACGGCGGCGAATACGCTGGTCACGGAGGCACAGCGGACGCTCACCGAGCACCTCGGTCGGCTCATCCAGCGTCCGCGCACCGAACTGGACCCTGCCCGCATTTCGTTGATGTCCGAGTTGATCAAGACCCAGGGCGAGAAGCATGTTGCCGAGGCCGCCGTGCAGGCCTACTCGGTCGCGCTGCAACAAAGCCAGCAACAACTGGAGGAAGTCACCGGCCGGCTCGGCCAATGGCAGAGCCTTTCGCAACGAGCCAAAGTGAAGGAAAGTTCCTACCTGGTTTATCTGGCGAAACTGCAAGAGGCCACGGTCAACGCCGCCGTGCAACCGGGCCAACTCCGGCTCGTCGATCTCGCGGGCGTCGCCGTGCCGAGCGGCTTGCCGCGGTCCCGACTCGCCGTGCTCGTGTGCGTGCTGGCCGTGCTGTTCGGAGTTGGAGCGGCCGCACTCGCCGACCTGCTGGCCGATCGCGTGGCCACCTCGGCCGAGGCCGAATCGCTCACCGGGCTGCCGGTGCTCGGCGCGTTGCCGTCGACTCGCGAGGCCGAGCCCGCGCTGAGTTGCCTTCATCGACCGTCGTCGTCCCTGGCCGAGGCCGCGCGGATGTTGGCCGTCAATGTGCGGCACGTCGGCGCTGGCCGAGTGCTGCTGGTGACCAGTCCGGGCGCGTCCGAAGGCAAGACGACGGTGGCAGTCAACCTGGCGGTGGCACTGGCGCGCGGCGGCCAGCGCGTGGTGCTGGTCGAAGGCAACCTCAGAGCGCCCGCATTGCAGCGGCTCTGGCCGGGAGGCGAGGGCCTGACTCGCTACCTGATCAACGGTGACCCGTTGACTGCGGCGCTCCAGTCCGGGCCGGTCGAGAATCTCTCGGTCCTGACGGTGGGGGCTCGCACGTTGCCTCCCCCCGAGTTGCTGGAATCGTCGCGGTTGAGTCGCCTGCTCGAGGAACTGCGAGCGCAGTGCGACCTCGTCGTGTTCGACGGTCCGGGCGTGCTGGCCACCGCCGATGCGCGGCTGCTCGCCGCCCGAGCGGAAGCGACTCTGCTGGTCGCGCAGGCCAATGCCACGCCGCGCTCCGAACTGGCGCTGGCGCGTCAGATCATCGAGGGCGTGGGCGGACGCGTCATCGGCCTCGCATTGAACCGCGCCACCATGACGCGGGTTCTGACGCGGACGCCGGTGACGCCGGCGGAGGTGAACGCATGAGACGATACTGGCTGACGTGTCTGCTGTTTGCTTGGGCATCCGGTCTGTGGTCGGCGGACGACACGTTCCGTCTGCGGCCGGGTGATGAAGTCACGCTGGCGATCACCACCGGCACACGCGTACTCCTCGCTCGGCAGGTGTTGCTCATCGCGCCCGATGGCCACTTGTACCTGCCGATCGGCGGTCGAGTGAATGTCACCGACCGCAGCGATGCCGACATTCGCAAAGATCTAATCGCCGAGGCGAAGCGCGTCAAAAAGTTGCGCGCCGAGCCGCAGGTAGAGTTCGCCATTCATCGGCTGGCGCCGCGCGCCACGGATTCCATCACCGTGCTGGGCGCGGTGGATAGGCCGGGACTCGTCGCATTCGAATCCGGCCTGACTTTGCGACAGGTGTTGGCGATGGTCGGAGGACTTTCGCAGAAGGTAACCGTGCGTGACGTGCAACTCATTCGGGCCGGCCAGCGCACTCTGCTCCGCCCGAGTGAGGCACTGACCGGCGCCGGAGCAGCCACGCCGTTGCATCGCGGCGACGTGGTGGTGGCAACGGAAGAGACGCGACCGGTGACGGTCATCGGCGTGGTGAATAAGCCGGGGCCGGTGGCCTGGTTTGAGGGAATGCGCGTCACCGATGCGATCGGCCTGGCGGGCGGGTTCGTCACTGTGGAAGCCGAGCCGGCGGGGTCCGAGCAGCGCCAGCCCAACCTGTCTGCCGTGCGAATTCTGCGCGGACCGGGCGAGCTCGTCGTCAACCTAGCCCAGTACTTTGCTCGCGGCGAGGGCCTTTCCACGCTGCCGGTGATCGAGCCCGGCGACTTGGTTTTCCTGCCGGAGCTGCGCGACCGCGCCACCGTGGTCGGCCCGGTCGAACGTCCGGGCGCGCATCCGGTGGGGCTTGACGACCGCTTGCTGGATCTGCTCGGGAAGGCCGGGCCGCAAATCGAGACGCTGGACCGCGAGGGCGAAGCCGTGTTGCGGCGCGCGAACGGCGTCGTAATCATGGTGCCGCTGCGGCCACTGCTACTCGAGGGCAAGGCCGAGCACAACCATCCCGTGCGCGTCAACGATCTGCTCGTGTTGCCGTTCGTCGGCCAGGTGGCCGTCGTCGGTGAAGTGCGCCAGCCCGGGGTTGCGCCCCTGCGCTTTGGCGCCACGGTGCAAAGCCTCGTGCTGGGCGCCGGGCCGACCGAGCGCGCCGACCTCCAGCGGGTGCGCGTGCTGCGCAACGGCCAGCCGGTCGATGATCCGGTGAGCGTCGATCCCACCGCTCCGCCCGGCCGCGCGATGAAGCTGCTGGCCGGTGACGTGCTGTTGGTGCCACCGCGTGACGGCGTCTTCGTGGTGGGCGCGGTCAATCTGCCCGGAATGGTTCCGCCGCAGCGTCCGCTTTCGCTGCACGCCGCGTTGACACACGCGCGCTGGTTCAGCCCGCTGGCCGACACGCGCAATGTCACCGTGGTGCGCGCCCGGGGCGGCAAGGCTGTCATTCTGCGCCCCAATGTCGAAGCGCTGCAACGCGGCGACCGCAGTCAAAACGTCGAGTTGCAAGAGGGCGATACCGTGGTGGTTCCGTTTCAACAGCAGAGCAAGAGTTTCCTGAGCCGCGTTGACCCGCTGTATCTCCTCGCGATCCTGTCGCCGTTTCTGCTGAGACGTTGAGCCATGTATCCGACGACGCAGGAGTGGTACGCAATCTACACCCGGAGCCGCTACGAACAGCGAGTGGCGGACTCGCTCGGTGGCCGCGCGCTCGACGTCTTCCTGCCCAAGGTTAAGGTCATCAGCCGACGGCGCGACCGCCGCAAGCTGATCGAAGTCCCGCTCTTCTCCAGCTATCTGTTTGTCCACACCGCGCTGGACCCCGACACGCGCCTGGCGATTCAGAAGACGCCCGGAGTAGTGAGCATTCTCGGCCATGGCCGGGAGCCACGCCCGGTGCCGGCCGAGGAAGTCGAGTCGCTGCTGACGATTATCCAGAGCGGTCGGGAAATCGAACCGTACGCGTATCTGCGCGCCGGGATGACCGTCCGGGTGAAGAGCGGTCCGCTCCGCGATGCGACCGGGTTCCTGTTGGAAAAGCACGATCGCCAGCAGCGGTTGATCGTCAGCGTCCATTTGATGAACCAATCGGTGTCGGTTTCGCTCGACGCCTGCGACGTCGAGCCGTACAACTAACGGGGAGACGGGTAGACGGGGGGACGGGGGGACGGGGGGACGCGGAGATGGGGTGACGGGGTCGTAATCGTAATCGTAATCTTGATCTTAATCGTCTGTTGACGTTCAATTGACGAACGGACGAGTACGATTACGAGCACGATTACGATTACAATCCAGTTCCCCGGTAACTCCTGCCGAAACATCTATCCAATCTTGTGTTGCTGCTGCGCCAAAGCAAGATTCTGCTGGAGACCAAGCCTTTCCGCTGCAGATCTGGCGTTGCTACTGCTCAAAGGCCAGATGGGCCAGATGGCGAAGTTCAAACTCCAGCGCCAACTGGCGTTGGCGCTGTGGATCTGGCGTTGCTGCTTGCGGATCTGGCGTTTCCGCTGCGGCAACTCAATATGCTCCAGCAGCAAAGTGCGCGACCCCAGCAGCCTCGCGAGCCAAAACAGCAGCCTCCCCATCCCCGCGTCCCTCAAATCGACTGCTGGCGGCCGCTGTCGTGAATTGCGGGAACGGGCTTCACCTGGATCAGCCCCACGTTTCGCTCGCGGTCCGGTCGGATGGTGATGACCCCCGGCTGATTCGTGACTTCCACTTCGTCACCGGGAGGAACCACCTCCGGTGGGAAGAGCATCACGAGATAGTACTGGCCGGTGACGAGGCCCCGCAGGGCAAAGCGCCCGGCGGAGTCGGTGCGGGTCGCAGCGCAAATGCGTCGTAATGCGAAGGCGTTGGGCGGCGCAGCGGTGGTGCCGTTCAACTCCAACCAATGGCGGGTCGAGACCAGGCCAACCTTGACGCCTCCCGCCGGCTTCCCCTTGACTTGCAAAGCGCCCCAGACTTTGCCATCGCGGACCATCAACTCGGTCGTGCGCCTTTCGACATAACGGCGCCGCGCGCCCGCTCGTTGCCATGCATCGCGGGCGCGTTGTTCGTCGCCAAGCCGCCACCACGCGTCGCCGATTAACGCGTTCATGCGGGGTGCGCGGGACAGGTCGAACCGTTGCGGATCGCACAATTCGGCCAGCAGTTCGCGGTTCTTCGGATCGCTCTGTAAATCGGGCAGCAGGTCGTTCAACAGCACGGCCGCCTGCGGATACCACTGGCCTCGCTGCACCGGCTGAACGCTGGGATACGCGCGCAGATTGTCGAGGCAGCGGCGCAACTGCGCGGGACGATCGAGCTGGAGCGCCGCACTATCGAAGAGCTGCACGAACGCCTCCAATCCCAGCCCGGTGCGATACCGCCGACTGCGCAGGAACAACTCCACTTTGCGCTCCCCGGCTTCGGTGGCGTCGAGTCCGGGGCCGGTGCGAAACCGCACTGAGGCCGACGGACAGCGCGGACGGTTGCTAACCAGGATCGCCATCCGTCGATCGGAGAGGCGCGCGGGCGCCAGCTTGGTGGCCACGGCCAACGTCCGTCCATAGTCGAAGCGATTGACGAGGGTGCGCTGGAAGTTCCATTGCGCGCCGGCCAGCACCGCAATCGTGAGCCAGGCAATTCGCTGGCTTCTAATGGTGGACACCGCGGGCTTCCTCCACAGAATAGCCGTCAAGGCCAGGCTCCCTGCCACCGATAGAATCACAGTCCACAGCATTAGCTGCATGGTTGCGCTCGCCGCCAGCGGGCCGTTAGCGCGCAAGTAGACGCGCGCCAGGTTGAAGCCGATCCCCGTGAAGGGCAACCAGACCACGGCCACCGCCAGCCCGGCCATCGCCCCGCGGCCGGCGGTGCGCGCCAACGCGGGCAACCGCAACCGCCGCCGGGTGAACCAGCCGTCGCTGCTCCAGATCAGCAGCAAGAGCGTCATCAACAGCACCGAGGTCAGCAGATGGCGAAGCAGCGGCGGCAGCCAGGCGGCTTGCTCCAGCAGAGTCAACGGCCCGCCAAAGAGCAAGCGCCGAACCGGTGTGTTGGCGACCTCGGGGGACGCCCCCAGCAAAGGCAGGCCGAGGAGCCAGGTGGTTGCGAAGCCGCCGATGATTCCGCGCGCGGACAAGCGTGGGTCAACCCAGACTTTCAGCCAGTTGCGCCGGCGGCCCGGCGTTTCGGGCGCGGTGATTAGAAACGGCAGGTCGGCCGATTGGGCGCGGGCAATCAGCAAGAACAGGGCGATTCCACTCAGCCAGGCCAACGATTCGATCCAGCGCGCCGAAGCGCTCAGCCATTGCCATTGGGCCGACGACGCAGCCAGCCAATCGGTGCCGCGCGGTCGCGGCCATCCCTCCCAGCTCAATCGTTGAAAGGCTAGGCGGTTCACCCAGGCATTGGCGCGGACCAGGCCGAGGCAACTTCCGAAAACCAAAGCGAATAGACTTGGCCAAGCCAGCAGAAAGCGGCGGGGTTCGGGAGGCATGGGCGTGAATCTACTGCGCAGGCGGCGGTGGGGCAAGCGCGTTAGACTTTGCGCTCAAGGAGTTCGCCCCTCATGCCCCAGTCGGCGGCGGCCGTGGCCGCGCAGTCCAGACCGCGCAACCAACTTGGCTTCTTCATTCTGCTGTGCTTCTTCTTCTCCGGTGCCACCGGACTGATCTATCAGGTCGTGTGGACGCGTCAGATGGAGTTGCTCTTCGGCGCAACGACCTATGCGGTCAGCGCGCTGCTCACCGCTTTCATGGCGGGGCTGGCCCTCGGCAGCGCCCTCGGCGGACGCTGGGCCGATCGCGTGCAGCGGCCCTTGCTGGCCTACGGCATGCTGGAGCTCGGCATCGGCGCGTATGCGCTGGCCTTTCCGGCCGTGTTCGGCTTGCTCCATGTCGCCTATCGGGAGGCAGCGCCCTTGCTGCTGACCTCGCTGCCAGCGTCGATCATGACCCGTTTCGTGCTTGCGTTCGCCGTGCTGATCATCCCGACTACTTTGATGGGCGCGACCTTGCCGTTCCTGGCGAAGTTCGTCACCGCCGAGGAGTCCACCATCGGCGTCAATGTTGGGCGGCTCTACGGCACCAACACCATTGGCGCGGTGGCTGGCGTACTGCTGAGCGGCTTTGTGTTGATGCCGACCTTTGGCCAGTCGCAGTCGATCTTGATCGCCGCCGCCACCAACCTGCTGCTCGGCGTCGTGTGTTGCTCACTCGGTTCAACCCGAACCAACGTCGTCATCGAGCATGCGCCTGATGACGCCGCGCGGGCCCGCGTCGACGAGGGCGCACGCCTCCGAGTTGCCACCGCGCTGTTCGTGGTGTTTTGTTCGGGCTTCGCCTCCCTGCTCTACGAAATCGTCTGGGTGCGCCTGCTGGTGATGGTGCTGGGCGGCTCGGTGTACGCCTTCAGTATCATGTTGGCGACGTTCCTCATCGGCCTGAGCCTGGGCGCGTTGCTGATCGCCGGCGAAGTGGATCGCTGGGGTCGGCGCGGACCGATCTTGCTCGCTGCGCTGCAGGGGTTTACCGGCGTGTCCGTTTTGGTCACGGGATACTTCTTCGAGCACTTGCCACAAGCGTTCATGACGATGTTCAAGGTGGTGCCCAAGCTGGCCTTCCTGGTCTGGCTGAAACAACACGGCGTAGATGCGCAGGAACTGACCAACCTTGTCATCCGTTTCCTGATTTCCGGCGCGGTGATGTTGCCGTCCGCGCTGCTCATTGGCGGCACGTTTCCAGCGGTGATGCGTTTGTGCGCCAACGACCTGACGCGGCTGGGTCGCTCGGTGGGAACGGTTTATTCAATCAACACGGCCGGGGCGATTCTCGGCTCGTTCAGCGCGGGCTTCCTGCTGATTCCCGTCATCGGCTTGCAGAAGGCGATGGCGGTCGGCGTGTTGGCCAATCTGCTGTCGGCCATCGTCGTGGGTGTCGGCAACCTGCGCGTTCCCGTGCCGTTGCGACTGGGTGGGGTCTTCGTGCTCGCGGGCTTGGCCGGGTTGCTCGTCACGCTGCCGCGCAAGTGGAACGCGCAACTCATCGCCAGCGGCGTCTACTTCCACGCGCTCTACGCGGAAGACGACTTCAAGCCCGCCGAGATCATACGTGACCGCCTCGAGAACTACGAGTTGCTGCACTACAAGGAGGGCGCGGTGACCACGGTCACCGTCGAAAAGTACAAGCCCTCCGGTCACCTCCTGCTGTCCAACAACGGCAAGATCGATGCCTCCTCCAACGTGGACATGCCGACCCAGGAGTTGGTGGCGCACCTGCCCATTCTCTGGTATCAGTGCGCGCGCGGCAAGCAGCACAACGCGCCACCGGCGGAAGTGGCGCTCATCGGCCTGGCCAGCGGCGTTACCGCCGGCTCGGTGCTGTCACATCCCGGGGTGAAGGAGTTGCACGACATCGAGATCGAGCCGTCCATGCCGGAGGCGACACGCTATTTCGATTTGATCAATAACAAGCCGCTCGACGATCCGCGAATGAACCTGCACCTCGACGATGCGCGGAATTTTTTGACTCTGGCCGCGAATGGTTACCGTCCCCGCGGCATTCGACCCGGGTCGAATGCGGGGGGGCAGACCCAGAGCGGAGCAACCAAGTTCGATCTCATCATCGCCGAGCCGAGCAATCCGTGGCTCTCCGGCGTCGCCAACCTGTTCACGCGGGATTGCTTCGAAATCGGCAAGCAGGCGCTCAAGCAGGACGGCATTTACTGCCAGTGGATTCAATTCTACTCGCTCAAACCGCGCGAGGTCAAGGTGCTCATGCGCACCTTCCGCTCAGTGTTCGAGCACGTCTACGTCTTCGGGGTCCCACCCAATCTGGGCGAGGATTATCCGGGACCGGACCTGGTGGTGCTGGGGTCGCGCCAACCGCTCAAACTCGACTCGGCCAAACTCTGGGCTGCGATGCGTCAAAGCACCGTGCGCCGCGACCTGGACCGGGTGAACATCATGAATCCCGGCGACCTCGTGACGCTGCTGCGCATGGGGCCCAACGAAACCAGGCTCTACCACGGCGAGGGGCGGCTCAACACCGACGACAACATGCACATTGAGTACGCCGCGCCCCGCAGCCTGTACGACGAAACCTACAACTCCAACTTCGATGAAATCAAGAAGTTCCAGACCGATCCGACCAGTTCGCTCTACCTCGATACCAGCGGCGACTCGACCGAGCGGCGCTTCCTGCTGTTGGACCGCGTATCGGCCGGCATGATCCAACTCGGACACGACGACATCTCGCTCCGCATCCGGATACGCAAAGAGAAAGTGAAGTTCCTCGGCGGCGGGGTCACGCTCAAGTCGCTCGGCGGCCAGACTCTTCCTCGCGACAAGCAACGGAGCAAGTGAGCGACATGGCATTGTTCCTGGGAGTGGACGGGGGAGGGTCGAAGACGCAGGCCGTGGTGGTTGGCGAAGCGTTCGAAGTGCTCGGCTTGGGCGAAGCCGGCCCCAGCAACTACCACTACGTCGGCGAAGCGACTGCGGTCGAGAATGTGCGATTGGCCGCCAGCGCCGCCCTGACCATGTCTGGCGCCACGGCGGTAGAGAGTGCCGCGTTTTGCCTGGCCGGCATTCGCCGCCAACCGGACTTCGATCGGATGGAACCGCGCCTCGCCGCGCTGGCGCTGTCCCCACGCACGGTGCTGGATCACGACGCTGCCGCCGCTCATTTCGCTGCGCTGGCCGGCGAGCCCGGAGTCGTCGTCATTGCGGGCACGGGCTCATTTGCCTTCGGCATCGGACGCGAGGGCCAGCGTTTCACTTCCGGCGGTTGGGGACCCACGCTGGGCGACGAAGGCAGCGCCTATTGGATGGTGCTCGAAGCTGTCAAACTGGCGCTGGCCGCTCATGATCGCGGCGACGAGCCTGGCGCCATGACCCAGGCGCTCATCACCGGGTTCGAGGCGCACGATGTCTTGACGCTGGTGGATCGCGTTTACCACTCGGGCAAATCACGGGAGGAAATCGCGGCGCTCGCGGTGTCCATCGGCCAACTATCGGAAGCCGGCGATCGCCATGCCGCACGGGTGCTGCACGACGCCGGCAAACACCTGGCCAAGTTGGCGATTCAGGTTTCCTCGCGAGTCTACCCGCATGGCGACATGCCGGTCATCTCATACCAGGGAAACGTTTTTAACGCCGGCGAATCGTTGCGCAGTTCGTTCCGCATGTGGACACGATTCTCGCGACCGTTCGCCCGCATTTTTCCGCCGATGCACGAACCCGTTTTCGGCGCGGCGCGGCTGGCGATGGATCCCTCGCGCCAGCAGTTGTTTGCCCCCGAACCACCGGTCCCCAGCGACCTCGCATGAAACTCGACCGGCTAACCACCGAGGCCCGCAATCCGGCCACCGAGCGCATCGACCAGCTGCCAACGCTCGAAGTCGTGAAGCTGCTGAACGCGGAGGACCAAACCGTGGCCGCAGCCGTGCAGCGCGTGCTGCCCGACATTGCCCGCGCGGTGGACCTCGTCGTCGAGCGACTCGCGCGCGGTGGACGGCTGTTTTACGTCGGAGCCGGGACCAGCGGACGGCTGGGAGTGCTCGACGCCTCCGAATGCCCGCCCACGTTCGGCACGCCGCCGGCGCTGGTCCAGGGGCTCATCGCTGGAGGGCGCAAGGCGGTGTTCCATTCACAAGAAGGCGCCGAAGACGTGGAAGGCGCTGCCATCGCCGAACTGGTGACGAAGCGTCTGCGCGAGCGCGACGTCGTCGTCGCCATCAGTGCGAGCGGACGCACGCCCTATGCGATTGGTGGCTTGACGGCCGCTCGTGGCGTGGGGGCCGCGGCCATCGCGGTGACCTGCAATGCCGATTCGGAAATGGCCCGACACGCCGACGTGACCATTGCGGCAGTGGTCGGCCCGGAAGCCATCCTGGGTTCGACGCGCATGAAGGCTGGCACCGCGCAGAAAATGGTGCTGAACATGCTCAGCACGGCGACGATGGTGCGGTTGGGCCGCGTGCGCAGCAATTTGATGATCGACCTGCAACTCAATTCAGACAAGCTGCACCGGCGGGCGGTGCGACTGGTCACATTGTTAACCGGCGTGAGTGAGACCCGAGCGCGCGCGGCCTTGACGAAGGCCAACGGCAATGTGCGCACGGCGGCCGACGCGCTGACGACCGCCAGGAATAAACAGCGATGACAACCATGACCCAGTCCCCGCTCGATCGCAAAGCCCGCGGTGCGCTCGCCGAAGCGGCGGCCGCGCGTTTTCTCGAATCCGAGGGCTACCTCATTCGCGAACGTAATTATGTGGTCAACCACATCGGCGAAATCGACCTCATCGCCGAGCGCGGCCCGGTCATTGCGTTTGTTGAAGTGAAAGCCCGGCGCGACACGGACATTGCGCTGCCGCGCCAACAGGTCAACCCGAAGAAGCAACGTACCATCGCGCGGGCGGCGCTCGGCTACGTCAGCATGAACAATTTGCGCAATCGCGATTTCCGCTTCGACATCATTGAGCTATACCTTGATCATCACGGCGAGCCCGCGAAGCTCGAGCACCTGGTTCACGCGTTCGAGGCGCCGAAAGGCTTGTTTGTGTGACCGCTCGCGTGGAACTTTCGCCGCGCGCGTTCCGTTCAATCACTTGTCAAGGAGGTGATACGATGAAGAAATTGTTGTTGATCCCCGCGCTCGTTTTGTTCGCGGCACTGGCAACGGCCGACACGCAAAAAGTTACGTTCAACGTGGCCGACGGCGCCAAGGCCAAGGCGGCGGCCACCAAGGTGGCTGGCGTCACCAAAGCCGAGGCCAAAGGCAATGCGGTGGCGGTGCAACTCGACCCCGCCAAGACCACCGTGCAAAAGGTGGCCCAGGGCTTGGGCAGCGGCTCCGAGCTGGTGCTCAAGGTGGGTATGCACTGACCGGTTGGCTGAGCACCAAAAGTGCGCAAAGCCCTGGAAGGGCTTAAAGGAATCAAGTCCGTCACCGTGAAGTCGCCCAGCGACCCGGTGACCGTGCAGTTCGACCCGAAGGCCGGCAATCTGTCGCTCGACGATATCGTCAAGGCGCTGAAGGCCGGCGGTTACAAAGCCGCAGCGGCGTAGGCAAGTAATGCTCGAAACCGAAAAGGCCGGAGCTTGCGCTCCGGCCTTTTTGCGTGGTTGGGTGACTGCGTTTACTTGTCCCCGCCCGGCTTGCCCTTGCCCTGGCTACCGGGCTTGCCCTTGCCCTCCGACCGCTTGCCCTTGCCTTTGCTGCGCATCTCTTCCATCTTCTTCAGCTGTTCCGGGGTGAGGATTTTCTTCATCCCGTCCTGAAAAGTCTGGAAGGCCGCCCGCATCTTTTCGCGCCGCTGATCCTGGGGCAAGTCGCGGAGTCCTTGCATGGTCTTGCCCAGCTCCTCCTGCAACGGCTTGAGCTTCGCCTGCTGCTCCGCGGTGAGGTTGAGCTCTTTGATGAGCGTCTCCATGCCGCGGCCCTTGCCTCTCTCGCCTTTGCCCTTGCCATCGCCTTGCTTGCCTTTGGCGTCGCCCTTGGAGGCTTCCCCCGCCAGACTGGCCGTGAACAGCGCAGCCACCAGCAGGCTGCACACTCCGAACACTGTAAACAACTTGCGCATCGAACTCTCCTTGTGTGGTTGATCGGACTGGCTGCATTGACGCAAGCCTCCGCCGAATGTTCGGAGTCTGGCGCATGGGCGTGCCGGAGATCGCAAAGCAAGCATGAACTCCACTCACGAGAGCGAATGGGAATCCGATTCCACTATCGCGAGGTAGCCATGCCCGACACTATGCGCATCGGTTTGGGCCAGTTCGACGAAATCACCGACGAGAAGCTGCGCTTCATCAAACAGCTCGGCGCAAACGACTTCCTGCTCAACACGCCGAAGCTGCCGGACCGTGGCGGCTGGTGGGACTTCCGCGACCTGTTGTTGCTCCGCACGATGGCCGACGACTACGGCTTGCGGCTGGCAGCGATTGAGAATGTGCCCGTCGCTTTCTACGAGCACGTTATGCTCGGCGGGCCGCGACGCGATGAACAAATCGAACACATGGCGAAGACCGTTCGCAATCTCGGCCGCGCCGGCATTCCCATGCTGGGCTACCACTGGATGCCGAATCACGTGTGGCGCACCTCGCGCACCACGCCGGCGCGCGGCGGCGCGACCGTGACGAGCTTCGACCTTGCGCTGGCCGGCAATGCGCCCCACTCACACGACCGCGAATACACCGCCGACGAAATGCGCGCGAATCACGACTACTATCTGCGGGCGATTCTGCCGGTGTGCGCGGAGGCCGGTGTCAAGCTGGCGTTGCACCCCGACGATCCGCCGGTGGATTCGCTCGGCGGGGTGGCGCGCATCATGAACTCATTCGACGGCTTCCGGCGCGCGCTGGAAACCGTGCCCTCGCTCATGCACGGCCTCGACTTCTGAGTGGGCTGCTGGAGCGAGATGGGCGCGGTCCGCTGCCCGAGCGTGCTCGACGCGATCCGCCATTTCGGCGAGAAGATTTTCTACGTCCACTTCCGCGACGTTATCGGCACGGTGCCGCAGTTCGCGGAGTGCTTCGTCAACGAAGGCAACCAGAACATGCTCGCGGTGATGCGCACGCTCAAGCAAGCCGGCTGCACCGGCTTCATGATTTGCGACCACGTGCCCCACATGGTGGACGACACCACGTGGGGCCACCGCGGACGCGCCTACGCCATCGGCTACATGACCGGCTTGCTGGAGGCGGTCAACGCCGGTTAGCGGGCGGGCGGCGTGCGGGGAGGCCAGACGCCTTGTGGGGAGATGCGACGACTACTGTGCGTTTCTTGGGATCGGGCTTAGGTGACGGGAACGGTCATGCCATGGAAGAACTGATTGCCGATCAGGTTAAAGCGAGCCGTTGTCGTCACCGTACCCGCACCGGTAGCCTGATAGTTAATGGTCGCGGTGGCTTGATTGTTTCCGTCCACTTGCACCGGACTCATTGCGGCGGCAGCACTTGTCACGGCTCCCGAATAAGTAACCTGCAAGAAGACTTGACCGGGATCTCCACCTGTTACATTGAACACCAAGTCGAAGCTCCCAGTACTACAATTCTCTGGTCCCTGGATTGAGATCGGGTTGGGGTCGAGAACGATTGCCATCTGTACATCCTCCTTGATTTTCTCCGCTTCGGGTCATCCCGAAATGCGGTCATAGGACTTTAGCAGATCAATGAAGAAAAGTCAACCTTTTTTTCTTTAGCCGCAGCCGCGCGGCCAACCTCCCACTCCGCAATCGCAGCCTCGCCAAGTGCGGCGCGCACTCGCTCCACCGATTCGAAGTACTCAGCGCCGATCAAGTCTCCATGCGGTTCCAGTCCGATGTCAAGCGCTTCGACCGCCCCGAACAAACGAGCCGCCTGCTGGAACCTCCCCTGCCGCTCTGCCAGAATACCGAACGTGCTCAGGGAAATCGCAACGCCGCGCGTATTGCCCAAGTCAGCGCGGATGCGAAGGGCTTCCCGCAATCGCGCGGACGCCGGTTCTAATTCGTGGAGCGCCAGATGCGCCTCGCCGAGATTCTGCAAAGTAAAGGCGGCCGCTTCCAGATCGTCGCTTTGCGCCTGAAACGCCAGCGCCTCCTCCAGCAACTGCAGAGCGCCGCGCGCATCTCCTTGTTGGGTGCGCAGGTTGGCCAGGTTGCTCTTTAAGATGCTGACTCGTTTGTAATCTCCCAGCTCGCAGTAGACTTCGAGACTTGCCAAGTAGTGTCGTTCACTGCTCGCAAAGTCTTTGAGTTGGCATTCAACGATTGCCAGATTGTTGCGCGCCCGTGCGTAGGCAGCGCGGTCGGCCGATAATTCGGGAAGCGCAAGGCATTGACTGAAGTAATCGCGCGCGGCGGTCACGTCTCCTTGCGCCCAAGCAATGATGCCGGCAGCATTGAGGATCTTGATGCGAAGCACCGCCGGGCACGGCACGGTCAACAGTTTCTCCAGCCAGCTGCGGCCTTCGGCGAAGAAACCACGGATATACCAGAATCGATGAATACCGGCGGCGATCCTCACGCCTTCCTCGCGCTCCTTTCCCCATTCCAACGCGGCGCGCAGATTGTCGTGTTCCAGCTGCAACTGGTTGAGCCAGTGAATCTGTTCTCGTCCTTTCAATCCCGCCTCCGCCGCCTCGGCCAATTCAACACACCATTGCAGCTGCCGCTCGCGCATCGCCTCCTCTTCGCCGGCGGCGCGCAACTGCGTCAACGCGTAGGCGCGAACGGTTTCCAAGAACCGATAGCGCAGTTCGCCGTCGACAGGTTCCGTGACCTCCACCAACGACTGGTCAATGAGTCGATGCAGGACGGTCAGGACGTCGTCGACGACCTCGTCTTCGCAAACACGCTCCGCGGCGGTCAGCGACCAACCGCCGACGAACACGGCCAGCCGTCGCAACAGCGCCTGCTCGCTTGCCGTGAGCAGTTCCCAGCTCCAATCCAGCATGGTCTGGAGCGAGGCATGGCGGCCGGCGCCGGTTTGGCTCCCGCCGCGGAGCAGCTTGAAACGGTCGTCGAGCCGCTGCAGCAGTTGCTCGGGGCTGAGGACGCGCAGCTTGGTGGCCGCCAGTTCCAGTGCGTACGGCAGGCCATCCAAGTGCACGCAAACTCGGGCAACGGTTTCCGCATTCTGTCGATTCAATCGGAAGCCCGGACGGGCCAGGCGCGCGCGTTCGAGAAACAGATTGATCGCCTCACTCTGCAGCAGCGCGGCCACCTGTTGCTCGGGATCGGTGGGGATGTCGTCCACGGTGGGAACGCCGAGCGGAAGCGCCAACCACACCGTCTCGCCGGCCAGGCCCAGGGGCACGCGACTGGTGGCCAGCAACGACAACTGGCGGCCGGCGTTGAGCAGTGCCGGACCAGTTCCGCGCACGCGGCGGTCAGGTGCTCGCAGTTGTCGAGCAGCAGCAACAACCGTTTCTCGCGGAGGAAATCCGCGACGCTCTCGGCCAGCGGGCGGTTCGGCTCTTCCTTCACCTGGAGCACCTGCGCTACCGTCGGCCACAGCAGAGCAGGATCGTTCAACGCGGCAAGTTCGACCAACCAAACGCCGTCCGGGAACTCGGTGGTGAGCCGCCCCGCGGCCTGCAACGCCAGCCGCGTCTTGCCGCAGCCGCCGAAGCCGACGATGCTGACCAGGCGACTGCTGCCGTGCGCCTCGGAGGACAGGAGCTGTTGCAATTCTTCGAGTTCATGCTCGCGCCCGATGAAGCTGGAGAGTTCCACCGGCAAGTTGTGGGCCGCGGCGTTGAGCGTGCGCAGCGGTGGAAATTCGCCGATCAGCCCGCTCAGGCGCAATTCAAACAACCGCTCCGGCCGCGCAAGATTGCGCAAACGATGGAGGCCGTGATCGCGCAATTCACAGTCGGGCGGAAGTCGATCATCGAGCAGTTGCTGGGTCGATTCCGACAGCAGGGTTTGGCCGCCGTGGCCGGCGGTCATCAAGCGCGCCACCCGGTTGACGGCATCGCCGAAGTAGTCACCGGAGCGCTGCTCGGCTTCGCCGCTGTGCAAACCGATGCGCACCCGCAGCGGCGACCGCGTCGGCCACGGCTCCGCCAGTAATTGGCGTTGGATCAGCACGGCGGCCTCGACCGCCTCGGAGGCGCGCTGGAACGCCGCGCACATCGCATCGCCCAACTTCTTGAACACATTGCCGTTCGCAGCGATAATCGCTGCTTCCACCAGTTCGTCATGGCGGTGCAATGCGCGGCGCATCGCGTCGGGATTGCCTTCCCACAGGCGCGCACTGCCCTCGATATCGGTGAACAGAAAGGTCGCGTGCGTGTGGACTGCGGACAGCATCGCGGGTTGCGCCGCTGGTCCGGCGGTGATTCCAGCCACCGAAACGGGCGGCTCGCCCAACTGCTCGGACACTTCGGCGGCGGTGGGCCGATCCGCCGCCGCCTTCGCCAGCAAGCGCTGCACCATCTGCGCCAATGCCGGTGGCGCCAGGTCGGTCAGCGGCGGCGGCTGCTGATGCAAGTGCTGGTGCATGACTGCGAACGGCGACTCCGCCGCAAAGGGACGCTTGCCGGTCAGCAGTTCAAAGAGAATGACTCCGAGCGCGTAAAGGTCCGCCTTGCCGTCGACACGTTCGCCGCGGACTTGTTCCGGCGCCATGTAGTGGCAGGTGCCGATGCCGGCGCCGATCTGACTCATGCCCGGTCGGTCCAGCATCCGCGACAGGCCGAAGTCCATGAGCTTCACGCGTCCGTCATCGCGCGCCAGCAGCACGTTTTCCGGCTTCAGGTCGCGGTGGACGATCTGGTTCTCATGCGCATGGGACAACGCGGCGCAGATTTGCCGGGCGATTAAGGTTGCTTGTTCGCTCGACGTCGGTTTTGACAGTTGTGTCAGCGACACGCCGCGCACCAGTTCCATGATGAGAAACGGCTCGTCGCCGCTGTGTCCGAGGTCGTGGATCGTGACGATGTTCGGATGTTGCAATGCCGCCAGCGCTTCGGCCTCGCGCAGGAAGCGCTCCATCCGCTCGGCGTCCATCAGCGCGGGATGGATCAGCTTGACTGCGACCTCGCGCCCCAACTTGCGGTCGCGCGCGCGATACACCACGCCCATCGCGCCCTGGCCGAGGGGAGCTTCGAGATGATACCGATCCTGCAGGATGCGACCGATCATATTGGCATTGCGCTTCGCCAGTGGCGCGGTGTTTCCTGCCGGCGGGGTGCGGCGCGCGCGCCAAACTCACGCCATGCCCAAGCTCCTACGCCAGTTTGACGGCTTGCAGCCTGGACTGCGCGCGATTCGACAGTTGCGCCGCCGGCAGTCATTCGACGACGCGCCGGAGGAGGCCGCGGTGCGCGCGATCATCGCCGACGTGCGTCGGCGGGGCGACCGAGCCGTGGTCGAACTCGAACGCAAGTTCACCGGCGCGGCGATCAGTGCGGCCAAATTGCGCGTGACCGAGCGCGAGTTGGCCGCGGCGCGCGTCGAGGTCGGCGCTGAGTTCCTCGCGGCCATCGAACGCATTGCCGCGCGACTGCGCGAGTTTCACCGGCGCAGCCTGCGCAAGTCGTGGAGCTTCACGCGCGCCGGCATCACGCTCGGCCAGCGGCTGATGCCGATCGAGCGCGTGGGCGCTTACGTGCCGGCCGGCAAGGCGCCGCTGCCTTCCACGCTGCTGATGACTGTCGTGCCCGCGCAAGTGGCGGGGGTGCCGCGCCTCGTCGTTTGCACGCCCCCCAATCGCGAAGGCAGGGCCGACGCGCACACGCTGGCGGTCGCCGACCTGCTCGGCGTCACAGAGGTCTACAAAGCCGGCGGCGCGGGAGCCATCGCGGCGCTCGCGTTCGGTACCAAGACCATTCCAGCAGTCGACAAGATCGTCGGCCCCGGCAACGTCTACGTCGTGTTGGCGAAGAAGCTGCTCTTCGGCCAGGTCGGAATCGAGAGCCTTCCCGGCCCGAGCGAGGTCGCGATCATCGCGGACGCTTCCGCCCGGCCCGACTGGGTGGCTGCCGATCTGCTGGCGCAGGCCGAGCACGGACCGGACTCCGTCTGCGCGTTGCTTACCGATTCAGCGTCGCTGGCCGCCGCGGTGCAAGCCGCGCTCGTCGCGCAAATCGCCGCGCTACCGCGCGGCGCGCACGCAGCCGCCGCGTTGAAGTCGCTCGGACTCCTCGTCGTGGTCGATTCGCTCGACGAATGCTGTCAGCTCGCCAACGCGCTTGCAGCCGAACACTTGCAGTTGATGACCGGCGATCCGGACGCGTTGCTGCCGCGCATTCACCACGCTGGCGCGATCTTCCTTGGCCACCACTCACCGGTTCCGCTCGGCGACTACGTCGCCGGACCGAGCCATGTGCTGCCGACCGGTGGCACGGCGCGTTTTTCGTCGGGCTTGTCGGTCGATGACTTCCTCAAGAAATCGAGCGTCATCCGTTACTCGCCGGCCGCCACCGCGCGCGCACTCGCCGACCTGAGCCTGATTGCCGAGGCCGAAGGACTAGACGCCCACGCGGCGGCAGTGCGGGCGCGGAAATAGACGCTACCCCTTCGGTTTGTCCACGACCACGCGGTTTACGTCAGGTTTGCCGGCCTCTTCCCACGCCCGCTGCCAGAGCGCGGCGAGGCGCGCGGCGGCTTGTTCGATGCGCTGCTGGATGATCGGCAGCGCGGTGGTCTGAAAGGCTTCGTAATACGCGTCGTTATAATCGCCAGCCTGCGCTTTGGCCTCCGCATCGGCCTTGAGAATGCGATCCACGTAACTGAAACTCTCGACCGACCAGCCGAAGGCGGCTTCATGGACGGGGCCGGTGATCGGCTCGAACGCGCGCACCTTCAGACTTGTTGGCTTGAGAAAGCGGCGCACGACCTCGCCCTCGAACCGCGCGTGAATACCCTTCTGATTCGTGAGCTGCCCGTCGTAATTCAGGCAGGCGTGGAACGGAACGTGGCAGTCGCCGACGTAATGCGACAGCACCGCGGCCTCGAACAGCGGTTGATCGTTGGGCCGTCGCTCCAGAAACTTGAAGGCCTTCACGAGTTGCTCGGTGCGTTTCGCAATGACCCAGGGCACGGTGCCGTAGCGAGCGAACTCTTGCTTGCCGAACTTCTTCTCGGCCTCAGTTAGTTCGCGTGGAATCTCCGTGAACCTCGGCGCAGTGCCGAACTTGTCGAGATCGATGAAGTGCAGCGGCCCCTCGAAGAAGTTGCCCGGCTTCCAGCGATCGGGATCGAGATCGTGCGCCTGCAAATACTGCTTGTGTTTGCGAAACGCGCTGCGCAGCGGTTCCGGCAAGTGCTTGATGGCATGCGCGGTGACCAGGTTGTGCCCCTCGCTTTGCCACGCGCCGAGCGGGTTGACGAGAGCGCACGCCGCCAGGGCGAGGGCGAGAGTCAGGTAGAACTTATTCAATGAGGTCTCCTTGAGTGGGTCCGGTCCTGGTGCGGCCGGCGGTCGAGGCCAGCGCTTGATTCGCCTGCGCGAGGGTCTCGGCTTCGAGCCATCGGTTGGCGGCTGCGAAATGAACAAGCAGTCGTAACAATTCCAGCCATTGCGGTTTGGACAGTATCTGCCGCTCGATGTGTTCGCCGACCAGCGCCACCCCCAGGTCATGGGCCTCGAACTCGTCGGATTTGCCGAAGCGATACGAGCCGCGCGGTGCGGTTTGCCGGTCGGCCTCGGCGCGCACAATTGCATCGCGTAACTGCCGCAAACTCAAGCGCCGTTCCGCGGCCTTGATAATCCAATCGACCGGCACTTCGCCGCAACTGGCCAGAAAGTGATGTTCAAACGACAGCGCCTCTTCGCGCGCCTCGCTGGACGGAAAGGCGTCGAACGTCTGCCGCGACTTGTGAACCAGCCGCGCGCTCGCGCCCACCTCGGCGGCAAAAGTCCGCGCAGTCTCTGGACCGAACTGCTCGAGCACCACCTTCGCCACCGCCGCCTTGGCCCACCGCGCCTCGTCCTCGCGCTGTGCGGCGTCGATCCAGGCGGAGACCAGGGTCTCCCAGTCGAGTTGATTCACCGGGCTTGCTCCTGCTGCTTGCGGTAGATCGCGCGGACCAGCGCCTGCGCGTCGGGCGGGTTTGGCTCGGCGAGCAGCGCGTCGGCGATCATGCGCTGCGCTTCGGCCGGACGATGTCCGAGCGCGCTCAGCATGTGGAGCGCCTCGTCGGCCAGGTCGGTGGCCGGGGTCGCGGCTCGCGGCGTCACGGGGGCATCTTTCAGCAGGGCGAAGTGCGCAACTTTGCCTTGCAACGTGGCGATGAGGTCGCGCGCGCGCTGCTGACCGATGCCGCTGAGCGTGCGCAGCAACGCCTGGTCGCCGCGCTCGATGGCGGCCGCCACCGTTGACACCGGCAGCGACATCGCCGTCATCGCGGCTTTAGGCCCCATCTTCGGCACGGTGAGCAACCGCTCGAAGAAATCCTTTTGCACTTCATTCTGAAAACCGATCAGAGTCGGCAGGCCCCGATTGCCATCGATTTGCAAGTAGTAGAGGGTGACCAACTCGATCGGCTCGCCGAGTTGCGCGGCGAGCAGACCCTGCTCCACTGCTACCGGCAACAACACCTCATAGCCGAGGCCGTTCACGTCCACGACGACGCGTCCAGCCGCCTGCTCGATCAGACGGCCACGCAGGCGGCAGATCATAAGAGCCTCGCGGGATGCATGGGCGAGATTTTACAGCGCGCGGGAGCGGCGTGTCAGACTCACGCGCAATGCTCCCCGGCTATGCGGATCAACCGGAACACTTCGTCCTCGGCCTGATGTCGGGCACCTCGGCCGATGGCATCGACGCGGCACTGGTGCGGATCACCGGCGCGACCGCGCAGCCGCGCGCGGAACTCGTTGCGTTCCATTGCTTTGCGTACCCGGATGAATTGCGGCGATTGCTGGTCGCCCTCGATCCCGCAACGCCGCACGGCGTCGTCTGCGAACTGAACTTCGCGCTCGGCGAGCGGTTCGCCGAGGCCGCGCTCGACTTGCTCCGCAGCTCGGGCGTCTCGCCAAACGCCGTGCAACTCATCGGCTCGCACGGTCAGACGGTGTGCCACCTGCCGGCGGCGGGCGCCACAACGCAGATCGCCGAACCAGCCGTGATCGCTCAACGCACCGGCCTTCCGGTGGTCGCCGATTTCCGCGTCGCTGACCTGGCCGCCGGCGGCGAAGGCGCGCCCCTAACGCCGATGGCCGACTTCATCCTGGTCCGCCATCCGACCAGGCATCGCATCGTGCAGAACATTGGCGGGATCGCGAATCTGACGTACTTGCCGCCGAACTGCACGCTCGATCAAGTCATCGCCTTCGATACCGGACCGGGCAACATGGTCATCGATGCCGTTGTCCAGTCGATCACCGCAAGGCGTGAGCAGTTCGACCGCGAGGGCGCGCGCGCGGCGCGCGGAGGCATCGAGCCGGCTCTGCTCGACGCGTTGCACGCGCATCCGTTCTTCCAACGGCGTCCGCCGAAAAGCACCGGCCGCGAAGAGTTCGGCGCCGAGTTCGTCGTCGCATTTCTCGAACGTGCGCAGCAGTTCCCGGTCGCTGGCGATGACCTCGTCACCACCGCGACCATGCTAACCGTCGAGACGATTGCGGACGCATACCGCAAGTTCCTGCCGTCAATGAACGGTGAGGTCGAAGTCATCATCGGCGGCGGCGGCGCGCACAACACGACGATGATGAGGCTGTTGGCCGCGCGCATCGCGCCGTGGACCTTGCTTCGTCACGAAGACGTCGGCCTAAACAGCGACGCGAAGGAAGCGATGGCCTTCGCGCTGCTCGCGCACCTCACGGCTTGTGGACTGCCGGGCAACGTGCCGCAGGCAACGGGAGCTAAGCGCGCGGTCGTGTTGGGGAAGCTCTGTTATCCGTAGACTTACGAGGGATGCAGCTCGTCCGTCTTCGCCGCCATCACGAAGTCATTGCGATGGAGTCCGCGAATCTTGTGAGTCCACCACGCGACCGTGGCACGGCCCCACTCCGTGACGAGCAACGGATGATGACCTTCGCCTTCAGCCAGCGCGCCGACGCGATTGGTGAACGCCAGCGCTTCCGCAAAGTCGCTGAACTTGAATACCCGCTCCAGCCGTGGAATGCCGTCGCGGTCGACGAGCGTCCAGTCGGGAATCAGCGGCAGTAGTTCGGCGATTTCCGACTCGGTGACGCGTGGCGCGTCTCTGCGGCAGGCAACGCATTTCTCCTGGGTAAGGCTCATCCTCGTTCCTCCTCTCAAATCGCAAATCGCAAATCAAAAATCGCAAATCAATCATCCCTTCGTCGCCACTCGCGTCTCACGCTTCATCCGATACAGGTGCCAGCGGATGGCAAGGAACGAGAAGATCAGAATCCCCAGCATTCCGCCGCGCACGCCTTGCACGGTCAACTCCTTCGCCGAGTAAGTGACGAGATTAAACAAGCCGTGCATCAGCGCCGCCCAGGCCAGCCCCGCCAGAATGATGTTGCGACGGTCGCGACGCGCAGCCTCCAGCGTGGCCCAGCCGAGCGCCGTGCCCCAGTAGGCCGCGAACAGAATGTGCACGAACGGGCCGCCGGGCGAACGATAGAGCATGATCTCGACCGGCCAGGTTCCGTCATGAAAAAACTTGAGGTTCTCGGCGAAGGCGAAACCGGTAGCCACCGCCGCGCCGTAGATGAGTCCGTCTTCGGCTTCGTCGAAAAACCGCCGAGGATAGAAGAGCAGCCAGATCGGCAAGAACTTGCACACCTCTTCAATCGGACCGATCATGCCGACGAACAAGGTTACGCGGGGAATGAGCCGCTCTTCGTATTGGCCGAGGAACGGGCAGGTCAGCACCCACGCTTCGAGCAGCGAGGCGCCGCCCATCGCCAGCATGCCGAAACCGAACGCCAGCGCCACATAAACGAGCGGTTCGCGGCGACGGTCTTCGCGATAAAACGCGAACACCCAAAGAAACGCAAAGAGTACCGCGATGGCAGTCCAGATCATGATTGCCTGACTTTAGCACAGACCACGGATCACACTCCCACGATGTTCCCGTGAAGTTTAGCGCCAATCCCCCATCAGCACAAACGGCGCCCAGTAGTAGGGATGATTCCATTGCGGATTGGCAATTGACGATTGACGATTGGCCCGGATGAACGACCGTTGCGCCTCCCGAAGCGCCGCGCCTTTGCCCATTCCGCGTTTCAAGTTGGCGTAGAACCGTTTCATCAGCTCGGCCGTGCTCTCGTCGGCGACCGCCCACTGGCTGACGACCTGCGCGGGAACACCGGCCACGAAGAACGCCCAGGTCAATCCCACAACCGCCAGGGCGGTGGCTCGCCATCACAGCTTCCCTTTATGCCCAGTTCGTTACGTCGCCGTATGGCTCACGTGATTGCTTTCCGGCCCGTCGCCGCGTGAGTTGTGGCCGACGACCCAGAGCTCGTACGTCACACCCGGCGTCAGTGGGCCGAGCGCGACGACCGATACAGTTGTTATCACCGAGGTGCCGCACATTTCCGCCGTGCCGCCGGCCGGCTTGCGGAACGCGCGAATGCTGGTGGCGTGTGCGGGGAACGCAGGTATCGACAACTCCAGTGTCGTGGAGTTAAACGTCGCAGTGCCGGGTGCGTCGGGCAGCGGTTGCGCTTCGGCTTCGCCGGGCAAGCGGCGTGGCTGCATGCCGATCTTCGTCAACTCGGGCGTGCGGTCGGTATCGTCGCTGGCCGAGCAGTAGAAGAAGCGCACGCGAGCAATGACCGTCTGCGCCTTGTCGAGCGACACGTCGCGCGCCAGGGTAGCCGCTTCGCTCGCGCCACCGGTCGCCAACGGCTGATTGGCGTTGACGATGGCCAACTGTGCCGCAATTGCGGTGCGCAACGCAGCGGGATATTGCCACGCGGCGTCGGGTGGCACATAGGACGCCGCCAGATTGGCCAAGGACTCGATTCGGTCGTCGGTGAAGTCACCCACCAAGCCGCCCTCCCAGCCGTACGAGGTGAACACCATCAGGCGGTCGCCCGCGCTGATGCCGAAGATGCCCTGGATAAAGTCGTGGCCCTGCCCCAACAATCCGCGCAGAGTGTCGAGCGCGTCACGCACTTTCTTCGATGCGCCTGCTGCCGCGCCGGCCGCCGTCGAAGTCGCTGTGTCGGTGGTGACCAGGTCGGTCTGCGCGGTATTGACTGAGGTCCGCTGACTCGTCAGCAACTTAAACGGATCGGCCGCCGCCCGCCCGTCATCGACCGCGACAATCAACTCCAGCGTCTCTCGCGCTTCCAACGACTCCTGATTCGGCATGGCCCTACCTCCTGCGTAGTTTCAGGGCTGCGAGCGTTGCTGGTGATGAGGCGGCGAGGTGTGCTATAATGCGACGAAGAGTTTACCCGACGACGGGCTGATTATGCAAGCGACGAGACATTTGCAAAATGTGATATAATCCAGTGCAACAATGCAGTCGAATGATTCGCAGCAACATCGTGGCAGGTGACAACATGGTTTATCGCAACCTCAAGAACCAGGCCAAAGCCGCCGAAATCCCTCACGTCTCAGAACCAGCGGCACGCTACCAATTGCGGATGGTTTTGCCGTCGCCCCAATGGGAGCTCAAGGGTCCGCGCGCCGTCGACCGCGAATCGTGGGAAGGCAGCAGCTTAGTTGCGGAAGCATCTCTCCAACAAATCGCGCCATTTGTCGGCAAGATGAAATGCACAATGGCAGCGGCGCTCATCCGCGCTTTCTCCAACGAGGGTGACACCATCCTGGACCCGTTCTCCGGTTGCGGCGTTGTCCCCCTTGAGAGTTTGATTCTGAATCGTTGCGGCATTGGCAATGACCTGCATCCCTACGCGTACACTATCACACGTGCAAAGCTCTACGCTCCCACCGGCCTGAGCGCCGCGCTCAAGATTGCCGAGCACTACATCACGATGGCGGAACAAACGGCTGATCTTATCATCCTCGACGACGTCCCTGATTGGGTTCGGAAGTTCTTCCATCCACGTACTTTGCAGGAGACCCTTGCGCTCACGACTCTGTTGAAGGCTCACGAGCAATGGTTCCTGCTTGGCTGCGTTCTCGGAATCTTGCAGCACGTCCGACCAGGATTCCTTTCGTACCCGGCGAGTCACCTCACTCCGTATCTACGTGAGGCCATGTATCCGCGAAACGAGCATCCGAAGATGTACGAATACCGTGACGTGCGCACCCGATTGCTCGCGAAAGTCGAGCGTATGTACCGCCGCCCCGTCAACATCTCACCCAAGCTTGGCCGCACAGTGCTTGTTGATGACGCCCGTCAACTTTCACTCGCGAGCGAGTCTGTCGATGCCATTGTTTCGAGTCCGCCCTACTTCGACGCTCTCGACTACGGCAGGGACAACCGTTTGCGCCTGTGGTTCCTGGGCGTGTCGGATTACCGCATCATCAACCCTTCGTTGATTCGCAGGCCGGGCACTTACCTTGAGGAAATGCGGCTGTGTTTGGTCGAGATGTTTCGAGTGCTAAAGCCAGGGCGCTACTGCGTGCTCGTCCTTGGCGACGTTGCGAAGAACGGTTCCACAAAGAACACGGCGGAACTGATCGGTGTCATCGCCCGCGATCTGCCGCAGCCCTTCGCAGTGGAAGCTCTCATCAACGATGAGATTCCCGATGAGCGGCGTTCGCGGCGACGGACGAGCACGACAAAGATCGAACGCATCCTGGTGCTACGCAAGCCGCAATGAGAAAACAGGTCGTTATCTGCCCGTGCAGCAACCTTGCGGCTGGAGAGAAGATTGTTGCCATCGCCGACCTAATCAAGGCACCGCCGCCAGCCGTGCTTGACGCCTTGGGCTTGGATGCGGACGCGTACGAAGCGCTGATGCCTTCAGCGGTGGCCTCGCTGGCCGGCACTCATCGCTCGCTTCAGCAAGCCCCACGCGAGGCGTTTGTGGTTGCGATTCTGAACCAGATGAAGTTGAACGGTTTGATCTCTGACTTCATTGACAACACGCATGAAGGAGGACGTTACGACTTCAGCGTCCTAACCCACCGGGCTCGAACTGTTGCCCTCGATGCCAAGGGTGGCGAAGGAAACAGCATCACTATCTCCAGTCGTCCACTCCATTGCCATGAGTTCGGCATTTGGTGCCACTTCACGGGTTCGCTCGCGAAAGCACCGGGCGTACAAGCGCGCGCAGTAGCGAGTCGGATGCTCAAGGTGATGCTGAACCGTGAAGAAGACTCGAAGCGCTACGACTTCCTCATCGTGTGGGACGGTCTGTGTGGATCAGGCGTGCGGCCCTGTCCACTTGCGGGAAATGCGGTTTTCCCCTGCGCTGTCCTGTTTCCCCAAGTTCAGCCAACGAAGTCATCGTCGCATCCAGCAGTGCATGATCTGACAACAACCGAACTGCCTTCGCTGCTGTTCGACCACCTCGGACTAAGTGCCGCCGACCGGCTCGAACACGTGTGGCAATGCGATGTCGAACTTTACAACAGGGGCACACAGTGGTATCGAAAGGTGAAGTTCATTCGAGTCAAGGATGGCTCGGTGCAGGAACTTGCCCCGACGACGTGCAATCCCGAAGACGTCCCGAAGCCGACGCCGTGAATGAACGCGGAGTCTCTTCAGGCGTGCGATTGAGGCTTCCGAAGGGAAGGTGATGTGATGGCACGTGGTTACACAACTCGCAAGTTGGAGGTCTTCTCAGTTCACGCAAGGAGAGACGCTGGTGGCCCGATAGATTACCTGGCTTTTTTCCAGGAAGCCGCGGCGGCACCACCAGAAACACGTAGCTACGAGGTTGGAGATCGATTGGTGGCAGTGCCGACGTTGATGCTTGCAGCTCCTACTTGAAGTTGAGCAGGTAGCCTTCGACTGTCACGCCGCGCTTCTCCCAGTCGGCGGCTTCGGCGCGGGCGGCGTCGGTCCATTGCGCGCGGGGCCGGTCGCGCATCGCTTTCATCTGGTTCGGTTTGAGCTTGAGGAAGTACTTGAGCGGCACAGGCAGGTAAGAGGCCGGCGGCACATCGCGGTTTTTCAGGCGGTTGAGGTCGGGGTCGGCCTTCGCGGGCAGCGGGCCGAAGTTGGGGCCGGAGCCTGCGGGCGGGCAGTTGTGGAAGACACCGGTGGTTGGGTTGCTGGTTGGCTGGGTGGCTGACGGGCTGGACGGCACGCCTGCGAGCGTGACGGCAAACGGCAGTAAAACACTGACGGATGCGGCAACGACGTCTATTTGTGTCTTCACGCGACACCATGACGTGGTGGGTTGGACGGGTTCACTCTGGCCACGACGGAATGCCAACTGGCCGCAAAGTGAGTATTTCCGTCAAAAACCTGAGTTGTCACCACCGCCGACCCGACGGGACTGCCGCCAACGATGGTTGTCCACAGTCCGCTGTGGACAGCGGTGGGAAAAACCAGGGTTGTCCACAGGCCCGGACGGTCGGCGGAGCCGCCAACCGTCGTCGTCACCTATCTCGGAGGGTCGGCGGAGGTGAAAGCCGTCGTCGTCACCTGTCCCCGACGGTCGGCGGTGACGACGACGCGAGTTTTTTGGGCCGTCATTTTCTCGTCTTACCGCTGCCGCTTCAGCACCATCAAGAACTGCCCGGCGCTGGGACGGGAGATAAACTCGGTCGGACGCGGCTTGCCGGGGTTGGCGGTGCACCACTTCAGTGTGTCGCCGTCCAGCGAGTAGATGCCTAGGTAGGTCTTGCCCTTTTGCTCGCCGGACAAGCCGGTGGTATCCATCTGTCTCGGATTCGTTCGCACGTCCCCCGTGTAGGAGCCCTCGCCGAGATCCTTATTGCCATCCTTGCCGGTGATGCGGTCGGCCTTGATGTTGATTTCCGACAGCCGCACCGGCCCGCGATCCGGTCGCTCGCCGCGTCCTTCGACGACGTAGCCGGACCACACGCCCTGAATCTTCGCGCGGTCATCGGATTGGCCGAGGGCGGCGACGAGCAACGCAACAACGAGAAGGACGGCGATAATACGAGTGACCATGTTTGGCCTCCAGGTAGCCGCGGGTTTTATGCCCGCGTCACGGCCCGCAGGCGTAAAGCCTGCGGCTACGACGACACGTCAACGTCACAACAACCCCGCAATCACATTCCCGCGATTCAACACGAACGGCCGGCCGAGCTGGTCGATCATCTCAGCGCGCGGGTCGACGCCGAGGCACGAGTAGATTGTCGCGGCAATGTCGCTGGGCCGCCAGGCTTCGCCGTCGGGATAGCCGCCCTCGTCGTCGGTCTTGCCCAGCACGCGTCCGCCCTGCACGCCGCCACCGGCAAGCGCGATGCTCCACACGTAGCCCCAGTGGTTGCGGCCGCTGGTGACGCCGGGCGTGCCGCCGGCCGTGGGCGCGCCGAGGTGCGGGTTGCGGCCCATCTCGGCCATGCAGACGACAAGCGTCTCGGCGAGCAGGCCGCGCTGGTGCAAGTCTTCGATGAGCGCGGCGTAGCCCTGATCGAACGGCGGCATCAGGCGCGTGGTCATCGACTTGTGCTCATCCTGATGCGTGTCCCACGTGTTCATCGAGCCCATGTTCGCCTGCACCACGCCGACGCCGGTCTCGACCAGCCGCCGCGCCAACAGTAGCGTCTGGCCGAAGGCGTGACGCCCGTAGCGGTCGCGGACGCGATCGGGCTCCTTCGCGAGATCGAAGGCCGCCGCCGTACGCGACGAGGTGACGACGTTGAACGCCTTCTGCTGAATGCTGCCGTACTCGCGCAACGACACATGGCGGTCGAGCGCGCGGCGTTGCTGTTCGATCTCGCCGAGCAGCGCGCGGCGCGAGTGGAGACGCTCGGCGGTGAGGCCCGGCGGCGGTGTCACGTCTTCGACGCGAAAGTCCGGCGCGTTGGGGTCGCGGTCAACGCGGAACGGATCGTACCGCGCGCCCAAGAGTCCCGCGCGCTGGCCGGGAAAGATGCCGCCGGAGTCGGTGAGGTGCGTCGGCAGCGCCACCGCGGTCGGCAGGCCGTCGCGGTTGGGCCGCGCGTACGCCAGCGCGGAGCCGTAGCAGGGCCAGTCGTTGCGGCTCTGGTAGACGCCGTTGGTGCCGGGCGGAACTTTGTCCAGCCCCGTCATCAGCAGGTTGGTGCCGATGTTGTGGTTGTCGTCCTCCGCGCCCAGCGTGATGGTGCGGATGATGGCCAGCTTGTCGGCGTGGAGCGCGGTCTTCGGCAGCAAGTTGCAGAACTGCACGCCGGGCACGTTGGTGCTGATCGCGCGGTACTCGCCGCGCACGATCTCTTTCGCGTCGGGCTTCGGGTCCCACGTGCCCATCTGCGCCGGCCCGCCGGTCATCCAGACGATGATGCAGGATTTGGCACGAGCGCGGGGCGCCGGGCGGACCGCTCCATCACTGTCGCGGCTCGGATTGGCTTGCGCTCTTCCGTCGAATACCTCCGACAGCGCGATGCCCGCGCCGGCGGCGAAGCCGACTTGCAGAAACTCGCGGCGAAGGAGGCCGGACTGGTGTTGATGTGATTTCATCGCAGCACTAAGTGAAGCTTAACGAATTCACGGACGGAATTCAACCGCAAAGGCGCAAAGAAGGTGAAGCAACCTATCGGAGTCGCATCGCCGTGAAGGCCACGTCCCCGGCGACGTTGAACGCGAAGTCGGTCGGGTGGCCACTGGGATCCAGATTGAAGAGCAGGCGAGCGTCGGTGGTCCGCAGGACGAACTCGCGTGGCGAAACCGGGACGATCTCCAGCGATTGGTCCCGGAATGGGAGGCCAAAGCGTAGGCGGCTATCTTTCATTTCGATAGTCACCTCCAGGTCTCCGCCTCTCGTTTGGGCGCGGTACGCACCGACATAGCGCTTGAGCTCAACCTCCTTTCGGGCGACGCGCGGCTCCTCGCGGATGGTCACAGCAGGAGTATCCTGCAGCTCGCGCACCCAGATATTGCGAAAGCGCACCGGGTTCCCGTGCTCCTGCAGCGTGAAGGGCAGTTTCTCCGGGTGAGGCCGGTAGGGTTGGTAGTGCAGCCACATGGTCGCGCCGAGCAGTTCCACGTTGTCCTGCACCAGAACCCCGTTGTGGATAACCGTCACGCGGGCCGGCTTCAGCAACTTCCCACCGGCGCCGAAGCGAGGCGCACGGAACACAACGTCGTAGCTCTGCCATTCGCCGGGAGGACGGCACGCATTGACGAGCGGCGGATACTGGCCGTAAACGGCCGCAGCCTGGCCATCGGCGTAGGTCTCGTTGCCATACGAATCGAGAATCTGGACCTCATAACGGCCCATCAAGTGGATGCCGCTGTTTCCGCGCCCCTGGCCTTTTCCTTCGACGGGAACCGGCGTTGCCCACTCGAGGTGCAATTGCACGTCTCCGAAGGCGCGTTTGGTCGCGAGGTCACCCGTGCCGGGGACAACGGTCAGCACGCCGCCTTCCGCCTTCCACCCCGGGGCGGCGCCCTCCTTTCCAATCCACTCGACAAGCCCCTTGCCGTCGAACAAGACAATCGCGTCCGACGGCGCCGGGACCGGCAGGGTCTGCGCGGGAGGGGTGACGACGACCGGCCGAGTGCGGGACCGGTCGTGGACCTTCCGGCCCTGGCCGCCTTGAAATGCGGCAGCCGACCAGAAGCCCGCGACGAGCGGCACGGCAACAACGATTCCGATACTGTGCTTCATTCTTCTTCTCATCAAGTGCTCCAATTCCAAACAGATTCGCGGACAGGATTCAACCGCGTCTCACCCCCACAGCAACTTGATCGCGTCGCGGTGGATGATGGCTTCGATGGCGTCGGGGTTGACGCGCGGCAGGTTGGTGCCTTCGCAGAACTGGTTGACGTTGCGGAGGCCCGCGAACGACGACGCGGCCGTGGTGAACGGGTAGTCGGTGCCGAACAGAATCTTGTGCTGAATGCCGTACTCCTGCGCGAGCATCATCGAGTTGTAGAACTGCCAGGGGCGGTAGTAGATTGCCGAAAGGTCGGCAAAGACGTTCGGATGCTTGCGCACCACCGCGATGCATTCGCCCTCCCACGGGTGGCCGAGGTGGGCGAGGATCATCTTTAGGTCGGGGTAGCGGCAGGCCAGCTCGTCCCACAGGTAGGGTCGCGTCCACTTCAATGGGCCGAAGCGCACGAACGACGTGCCGACGTGGAAGAGCACCGGCAGGTTGTGGGCGATGCACTGCGCGTAGAGGTGATCCATGCGCGGGTCGCTGGGATCGAAGGCGGCGTAGATGGGCCCGAGCTTGAGCCCGCGCAACTTCAGGTCGTGCAGCGAATGCTCGAAGTCGTCGAGGTAGCCGGGCTCGTTGGGGTCGATCGACATAAAGCCGATGAGTTTCTCCGGCGCGCGGGCGACGAACTCGGCGACGTAGTCGTTGGGCGTGTGTAGCCCGGTCTTCAGCCCGCGGAGGCCGAAGCAGCAAGCGCGGTCGACCGGCGCCATCGCTTGCA
>Ga0247727_10001865_pt1 | contig 48983 bp, 44 predicted proteins | sample WisWelCaveWW1625_FD_202498 | JGI IMG/M metagenome (GOLD analysis project Ga0247727, IMG submission 202498) | Biofilm microbial communities from Wishing Well Cave, Virginia, United States - WW16-25 | ecosystem: Environmental > Aquatic > Deep subsurface > Groundwater > Cave microbial mat | place...
TTTTGAGTTTATTTTCCCTGGCAAAGATCAATGCATTCTTTATATCTTCAACACTTGTCACATGGACGATCCCGTACACGGACGTCCGATCCAAGCAACTGATGTCGTTGATCGTGCCGCCTTTTTGCTTCCATTGGAGTCTGTCGCCCGCAGAAAGCGGCTCAATCTCCACATTGACCTGCGAGTCTGAATCCACGTTCTCTACAAACAGAGGCGGGCAATCCTTTTCGCTTGCGGGGTCAGCTGAAAGCCGATTCACTTCGTAGCCCGTGCCTGCAATCGCGGAAACGACTGCTATTGTGGTAATCACTTTTTTCTTGCTTATTGGTTTTCTCTGGTTCATTGTATCCGTCCTTTCGAGTGAATGGATTGTAGGGCTTGGGAGGAGGAGTGTCAAGGAAGGATTTGTCGTTTCACAAGAGGCGGACGTATAATTCCACCATCATGGAAAAATCCATCTCCACCGACAAGACTCCCGACAACATCGCCAAAGTTATAGAGGTCCTCACCGAAACTCCGAAAAAGCTGGAAGTATTGAATAAATCTATGTCCACGGAAAAACTGCGCCAACCGCTGGGACGCGGCGAACGTTCCTTCACAGAGGATATGGCGCATATGCTCAACGGCGAGGCGAGGTCATCCGAGATGATCTATCAAGCCCTTCTCGCGGACGAGCCTTCCTTTGCAAACATCCACCCCGAACGGGATTGGGGCAAACAACGCAAGAAATCCGTCTACTGGCGGGCGCGTACGATTGCCATGCACGAACTGGATCATTTGGGGGATTTGGAGCGGAAATTAAAGTTACCTACACCAAATTTCTCTTGAAACTCTCCAGCCAGGATTTTTGAAAGAACACATTCCCATTCAACTTCACGACTAACTGAATATCTAAGCAGAGGGGAATCATTCAATTAATCGTTATAGAGCTCAACATTCTCCAATTCTTTGGAACGACGCGCGACGAAGTCCTCCACAGCTTCACGGATGGCAGGGTCAAGCGGCGGAGGGGTATATTCCATCAGCCATTGTTTCCAGATCACGTAGGCGCGTTGGGTGGCATCGAGCCCGCCGGCATCCAACCACGATTTGTTATTCTGGCGGGTGTTGATCGTAGATTCATAGAACGCATGGCGGAAGCGCTTCGCGGTATGCGGTGTGCCAAGGTTGTGCCCACCGGGACCGACCTGCGCGATCATATCCAACGCCAGCGTCTCGGTGTTGATCTCAAAACCGTTGAAAAAGTCGTGGAAAACAGCCAGGCTCTCCACATCCAGAATAAATTTTTCGAACGAAGCCGTGAGTCCCGCTTCCAGCCAGCCTGCGGAGTGCATGAGGACATTGGCATGACCCATGATCGCCGACCATAACATCCACTGCGATTCTTGCACGGCTTGCGCGTCTGGCAGATGAGAATTGGTAAGACCGCCTCCGCCGCGATAGGGAAGTTTATAGCGCCGTGCCAATTGCGCGCCAGCCAGCGCCGCCCATGCCCCGGTGGGAGTGCCAAAGGCTGGGTTGCCTGATCGCATGTCCATGTCAACGGTAAAGCCGCCATACAAGACGGGCGCGCCGGGGTTGACGATTTGGGTCAATGCGACTCCCGCCAATGTTTCTGCATTTTGTTGGGCAAGCGCCGCTGCCATGGTAATTGGACTGGTCGCGCCTGCCAGAATGAACGGCGTGATCATCGTCGCCTGACCGGCGCGGGCGTAGGTGATGAGTCCTCCCAACATGCGTTTGTCGTAGCGTAAGGGACTGTTTACATTGATCACGTCGCCGACGATCGGTCCGGGAGGAGAGTCGGCGCCGAAGGCGATTTTTGCCAGAGCAATATTATCGGCAGAAATGATGCGCCCGTGCGCCGCCTCCAGCAACACTTTATCGGTCAGCAAAATGCCGGAGCGCAGTCGCTGCAAATGCCGCACAGATACTTCGATATCCTGTGGCGTAACCTGCTCCCACGGACCAAAGTGAATGACGGGAGCCATCTGTGTGAGGCGTAAAAAATTTTCGTAGTCGGCTAACGTTCCGGGATGCCGCGCCTCCTCCAAACTCGAAGCGTAGACCATCCCGCCGCAGGGACCGAATGTGAGCGTGTCCCTGCCGATATGCAAATTGTGCGCGGGGTTGCGCGCATACCAATCGAATTCAGCAGGAGCGGAGGCGACCGCAGATTCGATCAAGCCGCGATCGATCCAAACGTGACGAGCAGCGCGATCCACTTTGGCGCCGGCTTTTTCCCAGATGGTCAGAGTCTCATCATCCAGAAAATCAATGCCCGTGTCTTCCAGAATCTCCATCGAAGCATTGTGGAGTTGTTCCACTTGGTCGGGACTAAGAATATCCACTGGCGTCCACGGGTTGCGCGGTTGGCGAAACGGAATGGATAACACTGGAGATGGACGTTTTGGTTTGGAGACGGGAGGCAGGTTAGTCATAATGAATCCTTTAGCGTTTTCGGAAAATCTTGACGATTACTAATCACCCGACACTTTGTTTCATAAGTATTCCGTTGGTTGAGTAGGCGGTGATCGTCCGCCGTATCGAAACCAATACGCCAGAAAAATACTTTTGTTACAATGATTTTGTTGGTTACTGGTGGTTTCGACACCGTACTTGCGTTCGGTGCAAGTGTACGGGCGAGAAACAGCACTCGCCCTACTCAACCACCGAGTTTGTCCGAAACTGTCAGGTGGCTAGACGATTATAATGGTTTTGTATTCCAAAACACTTCATGAGCAAAAGGGACGATATTTTTATGACTACTCGTTATCAGGTACGAATTCACTACAACCTTCGATTAAATATGCGCGATGGGATCGAACTTTCCGCCAATCTGTGGCAGCCTGTTGCAACGCGTTCAGACGAAAAAATTCCCGCCATCCTTGAAATGATTCCGTATCGCAAGGACGATCACCGCTACAACACCGATCACCGTCACGGCCAATACTGGGCTGAACGCGGCTTTGCCTTTTGCCGACTCGATGTGCGCGGCACGGGCAGCAGCGACGGCATTGCCTATGGCGAATACATGCCTGAACAGACTCAAGACGGTTACGATGTAGTCGAATGGCTCGCGGAACAGGAATGGTGCAACGGCAATGTGGGCATGTGGGGCATTTCGTGGGGCGGCTTCGCGTCCATTCAAGTTGCCAAGCTCCAGCCGCCGCGCCTCAAAGCGATCATCCCGATATATGCCACCGATGATCGTTATCTCGATGATGTGCATTACCTTGGCGGGTGCGTGTCACTTGCGGATTATTCGCAATACGCGGTGAGCATGGTCGGTATGAACGCCATGCCGCCGCAAATTGACTACACGGAACATTGGGCGGAGAAATGGAAAGCCCGGCTCGAAGCGACTCCGTTCTGGTTGTTCGAATGGCTCAAGAATCAAACCGCTGGTCCGTTTTGGCGATCCGGTTCTCTGGCTCCAGAGTACGATCAGATCAAATGCGCGGTCTTCAACATCGGCGGCTGGATGGATCCGTATGTTGACCCGGCATTGCGGATGCAGGGATATTGCACAGCCCCAAGCAAAACGCTGATCGGCAATTGGGTGCACTCGTATCCATCCGATGCCTACCCGGCGCCGAATTTGGATCACCTGCATGAAATGGAACGTTTCTTCGCGCACTGGCTCAAAGGCGAAGACGACGGTGTGATGGATGAGCCGCCGCTGACTCTCTTCCGCCGCGAGTACACGCAGCCCGAAGCGTTTCCCGCCCGCTTCAACGGCGAATGGATAAGCCTGCCCGGTTTTCCTGTGGCAGAATCCAAGCTGACAGATTTTTATCTCGGCGATAAAACTCTTTCATCATCACATGCGCCATCAAACACTCCGCCTGATTTGCTTCGTCACATGCCCGCGCATGGAACGCGCGCGTCGTTATGTTGGGGTGCGGGTCATGCGCCAAACGGACTCGCCCGCGACTTGCGCCCTGATGAAGCGCTCATCCCAACCTTCACCAGCGAGCCTCTCGTCGAGCCGCTTGATATTCTTGGCTTTCCCGAAGCCGTTCTATGTTTGAGTTGCGATTCACCGGTTGCCAATGTCATCCTCCGGCTCACGGATGTCGCGCCGGATGGGACCTCGGCACAAGTCACCGCCGGGATTTTGAACCTGACTCATCGCGACTCACATTCGAATCCACAACCGCTCACGCCGGATACAATCTACGAAGTGCGCATCAAAATGCGATCAACTGCCTATCGCTTCCTGCCCGGACATCGAATCCGGCTCAGCGTTGCAAGCGGATACCTGCCGGTGGTTTTCCCCGCGCCCTATGCATTCACGTTGACGCTTCACCACAAAGATCAACATCGCTCACGCCTCAACCTGCCGGTTGTCCCCGCATCCACATATCTTACTTCACCCACATTCAAAACTACGCCACCTGAATTAATTTCAAGTGGAGGCGGTACCAGCGATGATCCCGTCTGGCAAATTGTGGAGGATGTCCTGCATCAAACCACCACCGTCCACATCTACGAAGGCGGTTCGGATATTTTGCCTGATGGACGCGTCGTCTACAACTCCGAACGGATCGAGATCACCAGTCATGCTGTTGACGCTCTCCGTACCCGCATGTATAACGAGGTCATTTATCGTCTCAATGATCACGGATACAAAATCGAGATTCGCGCCAGCGGCACGAAACGCGCCACTGAAAAGGAATTTCATCTCGATGTACAGTTGCTTGTCAAACTGAACGGCGCCGAGTTCTTCCGCAGGTCACAGATCGAAAGCATTCCGCGCAGGTTGGTTTGATCAAAAATTATTGGAGCAATTCGGTGGTCGAGTAGCCCCATCGCGCTGAGCGGAGCGATAGCGAAGTCGAAGCGTGGTGGGGCGTACACCTGCACTTGCGCCAGGTGCAAGCGTCGAGACCACTAATAAGCAGAACGATTTTGGTAATTTGTGGTTTCGATACGTCCCGCCACAAGCACGCGGGACTACTCAACCACCAGTATCTTTACATTCTCATTCTTTCACCTTTGCGATCGTAAGCAGGCTCACTCAAAATCATACACGGGCGCGGATCGCCGATCACATCCACAGTGAATTCGGCATCAAGCGCATCGTTATCCACATACGCAAGTGCGAGACTTTGCCTTACATAATGTCCGTAGGCAGAGGATGTCACAAACCCGACCACTTTGCCATCGTGTTTGACAGGTGAATATGGCGAAGGCTCGGCATCGACGGCATCGACTTTCAATGTGACGAGCGTTTGATTTGCGCCTGTTTCTCGTTCTTTCAATGCAGCTTCCTTGCCGATAAAGTCTTTCTTCTCATACGCAATGAAGTTGTTGAGATACGACATCCCGGGTGTGTATCCCTGTGTAAATTCCGCATTCCAGATGCCATAACTTTTTTCGAGTCGCAGACTATCGAGCGCGCGGTTGCCGATGTTGACGAGTCCCAGGTCTTTGCCTGCCTCCATCATCGCAGAGTACAAAGTCGCTTGATGCGAAACAGGCACATTGATCTCGTATCCAAGTTCACCCGTCAGCGAGATGCGGGCGACCATTGCGTTCGTGGAGAGAACATCCATTTCGCGGCAACTCAAAAATGGAAAATCTGTATTAGACATATCCGCATTTACAAGTTGAGAAATAATTTTGCGCGAGTTCGGTCCCGACAGCGCAAAGCCCATCCACTCATCCGAAAGATTTTTGATCGTCACACCGCTCGATGGCAGATGCTCGTTGAACCAGCGCATGTGCCATTCCTGCAAATAATATGAAGCGATGATCCAAAAGCGATCATCAGCGAGGCGGCTGATGGTGAGGTCACCCATCAACCTGCCGTTTTGATTCAACATCGGCGCGAGTTTGATGCGTCCCACCTTCGGCAAATTGGATGCGACCATATGATCGAGCCACGACTCTGAGTCTGCACCGGAAACTTCATACCGCGCATAGACTGCGGACTCAAACATCCCTGCCTCTTCCCGCGTGGACCTGACTTCTGCTTCAACAAACCCGAACGCGTTCGAACGCCTGAGCGTGGGATGCTCAACAAAGTCCATTTGATTCGCAAAATACTGCGGGGTTTCCATGCCCCATGTGACGCCATACAACGCACCCGCAGATTTGAGTGTTTCATAATTCGGCGATGTCTTCAATGGGCGACCTGCGGGCAGTTCTTCATTCGGATATGAAATGACAAACCGCCGCGCATAGAATTGCGCGGTCTTCGCTTTGAGATACGAATCATCGGATGCGAATTTGCCATAACGGGCAATGTCCATTGCGAAGATGTCGTAACCTGGGTCGCCGTGAATCATCCAATTGGCGAGCGTGAGTCCAATCGCGCCGCCTTGTGAGAAGCCGCCCATACATCCGCACGCGACCCAATAGTTTTTCACACCGGGCACAGGTCCCACCAATGGATTGCCATCGGGCGTAAACGTGAACGCGCCATTGACCCAATTGCTAATGCCGACGTTTTGCAAAACGGGAAAGCGGTTGAATCCAATCTCCAGTTCAGGGCTGATGCGGTCAATGTCGGGTGGCAGCAATTCCATGCCGTAATCCCATTCCGCGCCTTCCACTTTCCAGTGACGCGGATTGCGTTCGTAGACTCCGAGCAGAACGCCTTTGCGATTCGGTTGAAGATAGGTGAAGCCTTCCAAGTCAGTGACCGAAATAATTTCTTTATCGAGCGCCATGAGTTCGGGGATATCATCCGTGACGAGATAATGATGCTGCATCGGTGTGACGGGTAAATTGATTCCCACCATATTCCCCACTTTGCGCGCCCACAATCCCGCCGCATTGACTATATGTTCCGCAGTGACCGTTTCCATTTCAGTCACAACCAGCCATTGACCATCTGGTTTTTGATGCAGTTCAAGCACGCGGTTATTAAGCGAGGTCTCGCCGCCGCGTTTGCGCGCCGCGCCTGCATAGGCGTGCGTCGTTCCGTGCGTATCCATGTAGCCTTCGAATTCATCATATAACCCCCCGACGACATCGGTCACGTCTGTGATGGGCGCGAGTTCTTTAATTTCTTGCGGCATGACAAGATGCGTTTCCATGTTCATCGTCTCGAAGCGGGATTTTTCCACCTTGAGCATTTCCCAGCGTTCAGGCGTTGTAGCGAGACTCACGCCGCCGGTCATGTGCATGCCGACGTTCTGTCCGCTTTCGGCTTCGATTTCTTTGTAAAGTCTGATGGTGTAGCCTTGAAGAGAAGCAATCGTCGGGTCATCGTTCTGGGCGTGGAATCCACCTGCCGCATGCCAGGTGGAGCCTGATGTCAACTCCGCGCGCTCGATGAGCAGGATATCCTTCCAGCCAAATTTTGTAAGATGATACAGGACACTCGTACCAACAATCCCACCGCCGATGATGACCACTTGATAATGCGACATCATGAAGGTATGCTCCTGAAATTTTTATTTCAGAAATAATCCGCTGGTCGAGTAGGCGGCGTGTTCTTCCGCCGCCATATCGAGACCAGCAAGTAACAAAAATTACTTTGCTTACTGGTGGTCTCGATACGTCCCGCGAATTGCGTGCGGGACTACTCGACCACCGGATTGATCATGAAATTGCGCCGATTATAACCTTGCGAGGTAGGAAACATGAAAAGCTATAACCACGGAGACACGAAGACACTGAGATTTAAAAAGTTTTTCTCGGTGACTCAGTGTCTCCGTGGTTAATGAATCCTGCTACAATTCTGACAATCAAAGCTTCAGCCACGGATTACACTGATTTTCACGGATTTTTTCTTTTGTTTTTTTTCACTTCGACACGGTGAGCGAAAGACGAACCGTCAGTGCAAGCCTTTGTGAACTTCGTGCCATTTCGACAGGCTCAATGCAAGCCTTCGTGGTTAAAAAATTAAGGAACTTCTCCCATGACTCAAACCTACGATGCCATTGTTATCGGCGCGGGGGTGATGGGCGCCAGTATCGCCTTCCACCTCGCCGAACGCGGACTTAAAGTCGCCATTCTTGAACGCAAGGTCACGGCTTCGGGCGCGACCGGTCACTCAAGCGGACTCGTCCGTATGCATTACGACCTCGCCGCCGATTCCGAGTTGACGTTCAAGAGTTATAAAAATTATTTCAGCAATTGGAAAGAGAGAGTTGGCGGCGAATGTGGATTCATGCAAACGGGTTTCATGCAGATTGCCAAGCGTGAACATGAAGATAAACTGCGCGGCAACGTCGCCAATCAACAACGCATCGGCATCAATACCTCTGTCATCTCGGCGGAGGATGTGAAAAAACTCGTCCCTGATTTTCTCACCGACCAGTTCGACTTCGCCGCGTACGAACCCGATTCAGGCTACGCCGATGCGACCCTTACCACCAACTCGTTCATCGAAGCCGCCAAACGTAATGGCGCGACATTGATTCAAAACTGTGAAGTGACTGCGATACACACGTCAGGCGGAGCCGTAAAAGGCGTCAGCACCACTCAAGGCAATTTGGCGGCGCATACAGTTGTCAGCGCGGCAGGAGCGTGGGCGAAGCAGGTCGCACAACTCGCCGATGTCGAAGTCCCGCTTGAGACGTGGACTCACGATGTGGCGTTCCTCCATCGCCCGCCGTCGCTTGGGAAAATCCCCGCGGTGATTGACGATACCATCAACTGTTATTTCCGCCCCGAGGGCAGCGCGCTCATCCTTGCCGCGGGCGAAGATGAAAGCCTGCGCGGCGAAGCGCCCGATGCCGAAGACCAAACGCCCACGCCCACGTTCGTTGAGAAACTCATTGATGCGATGGTGCAACGCATTCCCAAAATCGAAGAGAGCGGCTTGCATTCCATCCACGTGGGGCGCGACGGCATCACCCCCGACCAGCACGCCATCTACAGCGCGGCGGGTCCCGACGGTTTCTATCTCGCCTGCGGCTTGAGCGGCACGGGCTTCAAGACCTCCCCCGCCGCGGGCGCAAGTCTGGTCGAGTTGATACTCGATGGCGCGCCCAAAACCGTGGACATCACACCATTTCGATTCAGTCGCTTCGCCGAAGGGAAGTTGTTGGAAGGCGAATATGGGTATGGGCATATTTGGAAGTAGATTCTTTTCACCGCGAAGACGCAAAGAAAGAAGGAAAGAAGAAAGACTGCAGAGAGATTTTTCTGCTCCGCAGTCTTTTATTTAACCCGCACCGCTTCGGACTCAGCCGATAGTTGATTCTGACCATCGGCTTTTTTTATCCCCTCAGCGATTTGTGTATGTGGCGGAATATGATTTCATTTAGCTCATTTGTCTGTGTAGGGAAGCGATTGAATTTGTCGCGCAAGATGTTCTAGGTCAGGGAATAAATAAGAGTCATTCATATGGAACAAATTCAAAATCTGTCTAAATGCCGACTTAACAGCCTTCGGTATGATTATCGAAATCACATATCTTTCAGCATCTTTTAATTCTGTGAGGGCAACATCAGATCCATGTATCGTAAATTGTGATGACTGTATCATCTGTCGGATGTCAACATGCTGTGTATTTATCGCAAGGATATTGGGAGCTTCGACCTTTTCATCGGGGTTTTTCCAGACGTTATTGAAAACCTTTTGAGCTGTAGGGTTGCCAGTGCCCAGAATTCCTCTTATTCCGATTTGTGCATGATTTAGTTCTGTCGGCATAAGTCCATAAACTACACTGTCTTCGTCATCGGCGGTATTGTCTTTAACCGAAAAATGGAGAGCTATTAACGGTGAATCTGTCCAATCCAGAAGTCGAGTTGGCAACCCATAATGCTGCATCAGAAATAACCAAGACGTACCATCGTGTATATCTGGAACATCCCGATGCCGTACCCGCGCTTGATTACGAAATTGGACAGCCATATAAGTCTCGTTTTTAGCAAGCCCTTTGTGATAAATCGAAGGATGTAGTTTCCAAGAGATTCTGCTGTGTCCTCGCCACCAAAGCATTCTTCCATCGAAATGCCGTGTCGCTTGGACTATTGCAGCCAAATACTTTGACAAATCGGAAGCCGCGTAATTCTGAATTTTGGAGTTCATGATGTCGCCCTTTTGAAAAACTTTGATTTAGATCACCTTGATATCTGGATAAGACCGATAGACTATATTCAAGATTATACGCTCTTGTCAATCCAGTGTACAAGAAAATGGGGTGGCAAAACAGGCAAAACTTGACAAGGCGCTCTTTGAGTGTATATCAGCATTTCCCCAATCCCACGCTTGCATCGTATCAGACCTCACCCCGATTGTGACGATTAATCGGCATGTCGGTTTGCCCCTCTCCAAATGGAGAGGGCATTGTGTTGATTTCTTTCCTGTGTGATGGGGTTGTTGAGTTTCCAAGTGTGTGTTTGGTTTTGGGATGGCTTTGGCTTCTCTCCCTTGGGGGAGACGGGAGAGGGGTTGGGTTCGACCTCACCCCGATTGTGACGATGGATCGGCGTGTCCGTTTGGACCTATCCCGCGGGGAGAGGGCATCGTGTCAACACCGCACAACAAAATCAGGGTTGGGGTAAAATCAAGGCAGGTTGAATTTTTGCCGACTTATGGAGTAAATAGCCATGACACTTGATGAAAAAATCCAGCAATATGCTCAAAAGTTACCGCGTTCTTTCCAGGAAGAATTGCTTGACTTCGTTGAATATTTACTGATGAAAGCCGAACAGCAGGAGAAACAGGAATGGGCTTTCCTGTCATTATCTTCGGCAGTGCGGGATATTGAAGATGAACCCATCTTATATAGCCTCTCCGATTTGAAGGTGGTCTTTGCATGAAAAAAGCGGGGCAGATTGTTATATTTCGGTTTCCGCAGACCGACCTTGAGGAGGGTAAATTACGTCCTGCGCTTTTGTTGGGAAAATTACCAGGCGAATATGATGACTGGCTGATTTGTATGATTTCCTCACAGACCAGACAATACATTTCAGAATTTGATGAACTCGTTCAAGAGAGCGATGACGACTTCGCTGACAGTGGCTTGAAGGTTGCAAGCGTGATTCGGGTGGGTCGTTTGGCATTCGTATCGGGGGAACTTCTTCTTGGCGCAATTGGTCATGTTTCCGATGAAAGATTGCAACGTGTCAAGAAACATTTGTCAGATTGGCTTTCTGAAAAATAGCAATACACGTACAAGTAAAATGGGAGTGTGGGTGAAGGGCGACCTCACCCAGATGAACGTGATTGATTGGCGTGTCGGTTTGCCTCTCTCCTAAAGGGAGAGGGCATCGTGTTGACTTCTTTTCTGTGGGATGGGGTTGTTGAGTTTTCAAGTGTGTGTTTGGTTTGAGGAGGGCTTGGGCTTCTCCCCCTTGGGGGAGACGGGAGAGGGGTTTGGTTGCGACCTCACCCAGATTATCACGATTAATCGGCGTGTCGGTTTGCCCCTCTACCCTAAAGGGCACACGTCCCGCAGGGAGAGGGTATTTTCTTCGCCTTGACAACAGTATCAATAATGGTATCATGCATCTATGGCAAAGGTTGAAGACATCATCGCCGATATGCGGCGCAATCCCAAAGGGATCCGTTTTCAAGACCTTTGCAAAGTGTGCGATTCCTTTTTTGGTGAGGCTCGACAAGCAGGCAGTAGTCATCGAATCTATAAAACACCCTGGCAAGGCGATCCGCGAGTCAATATTCAAAACGATAAAGGAACAGCAAAAGCATATCAGGTAAAACAAGTATTGAAAGCGATTGAACGGCTGGAGGCTGAACGTGATGCTAAAAAATGACCGCTATACCTATCGTGTGACCTGGTCGGAAGAGGACGATGAATACATCGGACTCTGCGCCGAGTTTCCGAGCTTGAGTTGGCTGGAGCCCTCGCCTGAAGATGCCTTGAAGGGTATACGTCAAATTGTAGCTCAAGTCGTTACAGATATGAAAAAGAGTGGCAAACCCGTCCCTGAACCGATTGCTGTTAGAAAATACAGCGGTAAATTTATGGTGCGAATCCCACCTGATTTACATCGCAGGCTGGCGATTGAGGCGGCGGAGTCTGGTGTCAGCTTGAACCGTATTGCCAGTGACAAGTTAACCAGGCAAGAGGTATAAAAAATGGGGCTGTGGATGAAGGGCGGTGACCTCACCCCGATTGTGACGGCTTTTTGCGGGACGGCTTCCCCCTCTCCCGCCGGGAGAGGGCAGGCGCCGCATTGAGCTTGTCGAAATGGTGAGGGGTGATTTGCTCCAGCAATGAGTCTCTGGCGTTGAAGTCCGAGACTCTTCGGTCGCTGTCGCTCCATCTGAGTGACATGGCGGAACAAAAACGGGACTGTGGGTGAAGTACAGTCCCGTTTTGATTCTAAGCATAGACCTCCGAGTTCTTTGCCCTTACAGGGTGCTTCGCGAAGAACTCGGAGGTCTGCATAACCTAAAACAACTTCAACACTGCTTCACCTGCCCAAGCAAACAGGAATTGCGACATGAGGCTGATGACAACTGTGACGATTGCTGTAACGCCTGTAGTCATGTCCAGCCAGGTTTCGCGTTCGGTTGTGGGTTCGCCTTCGCGCATGTACATCTTGACAATGTGGCAGGTCCCATGTATCCGCCCTCCTCACAATCACGGAATCGCGGGATAGGTATATAATCCAATGACTGCGATCACCTACCCAAAGAGAGATACTATGGACCGTTATCTGATTGAATCACCTCACACCACTGAGGACTGCGACAAAGCGGTGAAAGAGATTCATGCCGCAGGGTATCTGCATCACTTCGAGTGGGGGTGTGACGGCGGAGTCCATGCGGCCTGGGCGATTGTCGAAGCGGAAAGTCTTGAACACGCGAAGCAAATTGTCCCCTGGATATTCCGCGATAAAGCGCGGGTTGTCAAACTTGTCAAGTATGAGATTGCGGACGAAATTCACCACGAGCAAAGTAGCTAGCAAAGTTTTCCGCTGATTGACGATCCTCTTTTCCGTTTGCTCAGGCTGGAGTGAAGTCCTCGAATGAATGACCCATTGCGATTGATGTGCGTGCTTGCTCATCCCGATGACGAGTCGCTGGGTATGGGCGGCACGCTGGCGAAATATGCCGCGCAGGGAATAGAGACCTATCTGGTCACCGCCATGCGCGGTGAACGCGGCTGGTTTGGCGATGAGAAGGATAACCCTGGGATGGAGGCGCTTGGCAAAATGCGCGAGGCTGAATTGCGAAACGCCGCGCAGGAACTCGGCATTCGCGAGGTCAACTTTCTTGATTATGTGGACGGCGATCTCGATCAAGCCAGTCCCGCCGAGGCTATTGCGAAAATTGTTTCCCACTTGCGGCGCGTACGCCCTCATGTTGTTATCACCTTCGACCCCAATGGCGCCTACGGTCATCCCGATCACATTGCCATTTGTCAGTTCACCACTGCCGCGCTGGTCGCGGCTGCCAATCCAAATTATCCAGACTCCGCTTCTCCGCATGATGTATCAAAGCTTTACTACATGGCTTGGCCCAAAGGCAAATTCGAAGCCTATGAATCTGTCTTCGGCGAACTCGTCATGCATGTGGACGATGCGGCGCGTCGCACCACTCCCTGGCCCGATTGGGCTGTCACGTCCGTCATTGACACCGCCAACTACTGGCACATCGTATGGAAAGCCGTCTCCTGTCACAAGACTCAACTCATTGCTTATGGTCAACTCGAGCATCTCTCGCCCGAACATCATAAAGCGCTGTGGGGAACGCAGGAATATTATCGCGCGCTCAGCCTCGTCAACGGCGGGCGCGAGAGAGAAACAGATTTATTCGAAGGTTTACGTTAGGTATGCTGTCATTGCGAGGAGAAGCGAAGCGACGACGAAGCAATCCCCAACTACGCGTGGAGATTGCTTCGGGCGGAAGAACACCGCCTCGCAATGACAGTGAATAATAAGGAGGAACGATGAACAAGCAACGCGCCGCGCCAATCGAAATGAAAGCAGATGAATTCCGCGCCATCGGACATCATCTTCTGGATCGCATCGCGGACTTTTTGGATTCGCTCCCGACGCGTCCTGTCACGAAGGGCGAAGCGCCGCCCGCGATCCGCGAGGCATTAGATTCCAATCGCATCATCTCGGACCTTGGGACTGATCCCGCTAAACTAATAGATCGCGCCGCCGATCTTTTGTTTGACCACTCACTCTTCAACAGTCATCCGCGCTTTTGGGGCTATGTCACGGCGCCCGCCGCGCCGATTGGGCTTCTGGGTGACCTGCTGGCATCGGCAGTCAACCAGAACACGGGCGCATGGTTCCTCTCGCCCATGGCAAGTGAAATCGAAGCCCAAACCGTGCGTTGGATCGCGGAACTGCTTGGCTTTCCCACCACCTGCGGCGGGTTGCTCGTCAGCGGCGGTAACATGGCAAACATTGTCTGTTTCCTCGCCGCGCGTCAGGCAAAAGCAGGTTGGGATGCGCGCGTTGCGGGTCTGCATGGAGGTGAGACCAAGCAATTACGAATCTATTGCTCGAAGGAGACGCACACCTGGGTTCAAAAAGCCGCCGATATGTGCGGGGTTGGAACGGATGCCATCCGCTGGATTCCCACGGGAAAAGATTTGAGCATGGACACAGTTCAATTGCAGAATCAAATTCGGGCTGATAAAGAAGCGGGCGACCGTCCGTTTATCGTGATTGGAACTGGAGGCTCGGTTGGCACTGGGGCGATTGACAATCTGCCCAAGATCGCAAAGATTTGCCGCGCAGAGGACTTGTGGTTCCACGTGGATGGAGCTTACGGCGGCTTGGCGGCGATGTTACCCGATGCCTCACCAGAGTTACGCGCCTTGAGCGAAGCGGATTCGGTTGCAGTAGATCCGCATAAATGGCTCTACGCGCCGCTCGAAGCAGGTTGCGCCCTCGTGCGCGATCCTGAAAAACTGCGCGACGCGTTCGCTTATCATCCTCCTTATTTTCGCTTCGGCGTGGAAGCCATCAACTATCTCGATTATGGTCCGCAGAATTCGCGCGGCTTCCGTGCGCTGAAGGTCTGGCTGGCATTGCAGCAGGTTGGGCGAAAAGGCTATGAACAGATGCTTGCCGACGATATTCGACTGGCGGGAGAACTTTATGAACTTGTCGCGAAACAACCCGAACTGGAAGCCTTCACACATTCCCTGAGCATCGCCACGTTTCGCTATGTCCCTCCTGATTTGAAATCTGGTTCTGAGGAAACCGAAGAATACCTGAATCAATTGAACACCGAATTGCTCACCCGCCTGCAAAACAGCGGAGAGGCTTATATCTCCAACGCGGTGATTGACGGGAAATTTTGTTTGCGCGCCTGCATTGTCAACTTCCGTACCTCGCTCGCTGATATTGAGGCGCTGCCTGAAATTGTCTCGCGAATTGGCCGCGAGGTGGATAAGGAAATGAGAACAGAAACTGTAGGTCACGTTTGAAACGTGACCTATTCAAATGATGAGTTGTGAATTATGGACTACGACATGATCATCGTCGGCGCACGCGTGGCGGGTTCTGTACTTGCCACATTGCTGGGACAACGCGGAACCCGCGTATTGCTTTTGGAGAAGTCGCACTTTCCCAGTGACACGCTCTCCACGCATTTTTTCCGCGCGCCAGCGCTGCGCGTCTTTGAACGCCTGGGGTCCCTTGATGCGGTTAAATCCGCCGCCCCGCCTCTTACAGTGCTGTGGAATTACATTGACGGCCACGTGATCAGCGACCCAGTGGATGCCGAGGAAGAACACCTGCGTTATTTCCTTTGTGAGCGCCGAATCACGCTGGATTGGATTCTCTTCCAGCGCGTTGAACGCGAGCCAAACGTTGAGATTCATCAGGGCGCGCATGTAAAAGAGTTGATCTTGCATGAAGAGCGCGTGGCAGGCGTGCGTTGGACTGATGAAAACGGGATTAGCGAGGCAAGGGCACCAATCGTGGTCGGCGCGGATGGATTTTACTCAACAGTTGCCAAAGCACTCGGCCCAGCCTACGAGACTCAGTTTCCAGTACACCGATGTATGTACTACACTTACTTTCAAGGCATCGAACCCCTTGAGAGGGCCTCTGCGGAGCATCATTTCGCGGGAGATACGCTAACCTACGTCTTCCCGACCGACGCGAACTTAACGCTGGTTGCAGTCAGTGTGCCAATCAGTGAATTTCCATCGTTCAGGAAAGAACCGCTAAATAAACTGCGCGCTCACATTGAATCGCTTCCATTGCTTGCCCCGCGGCTTCGCCATGCGGAGATTGCCGCTGAAGTAAGAGGCGCGGGGAACATTCCTGGTTATCAGCGCGTGCCTTACGGTCCCGGTTGGGCATTGGTTGGCGATTCGCACCAGATCATGGATCCGTGGAGCGGGATGGGCATTGACCACGCCACGACTCACGCGGCCCTCCTGGCGGATGCGCTGGACCGATACCTGCGGAATGATGCGAGTTGGGATGTAACGATGAACGAATATCATCACGAGGCGCGCAAGTGGAGCGAGAAAACATATCGCCGTACCTGCACCTATGCCGCTGACCTGCGCCCGATGACCCAAGCGGCGTTACAGAAACGGGGGCTGATCTGAAGAATCATGGTCAATGGCTAGCCAGGGATTGACACAGAATTAAATGGAGCTTTTCATCAATTTTGATAAAACCCCTCTATAATGTATCAGTATGTTCGTTTCCAACTATAAAGGAGCAGAATCATGTCCAGTCAGCAAATTCAAGAGGCTGTGAAAGGTGTTATTCAGTACTACACTGAAAATCCGCATAAGGCTGTTTCAGAAGACAGACCTGCCACAGCCAGGGTTGAAGATGGTTTACGCTGTCGAGCAATTGGGGGAGTCGACGGGGCAGAACTTGTCAGTGATATGCCAAAGGGAATTGGCGGTGGCGCCACCGCTCCAACTCCAGGCTGGCTGTTCCGGGCGGCATTGGCGAATTGTGATGCCACCATGGTCGCCATGCGCGCCGCAGAACTGGGAATCACTCTGACGACTCTGGAAGTCATTGTTAGCAGCACATCTGACGACCGCGGCTTACTACAAATGGACGATTTGATTCCTGCCGGCCCCCTGAATGTTCGGGTGCATGTCAAACTTGGCGGAGACGGGGTATCCAAAGAACAATTGCACGAACTTGTTGCGTGGACGGAAAGACACTCGCCTATTGGCGATTCAATCAGCCGCGCACTACCACTCAAAGTTAGCGTGGAGGTAGTGTAAAACCACGAACAACTTTAATAGGAGACGACCATGACAATCAAGGTCAAACCTGCAACTGAAGAAATGGGCGGCGGGTAATACAAACCGTCAGCCCGCTTTGTCCGAAGTCAGGTTTCATTAAATCAGGCACAGAATATCTAATGTCTAATTCTCCCCAATTATCTACATCTGTAAAATACCTGCTTGGTGGCGGCTTGCTGATCGTGTCCATCATAGCCTGGCTCGTTAGCCTGCGCGTTATGACCGTGGTGCCAGGTAATATTCCCGGCTTCGTCGCGCTCTGGACGGTCATGATGGCAGCCATGATGTTGCCTTCCGTGATGCCAGCCATGTGGCTGTTTGCAACCGTAGCGCAGTCCAGAAAGCAGTTCGGGTTTCCAGCGGCACCCACAGCCATATTCATTGGCGGGTATCTCGGGATCTGGATATCGACGGGAGTCGGGGTTGCGCTAGTAGGTTGGGTGAGTGCAGGTGGGGCGACGATGAATGCCTGGGGGAATGTGCTTGTCGGCGGTGCACTTATCACGGCGGGCATTTACCAATTCACTCGCTGGAAGGCATTTTGCCTCGGCCACTGCCGAGCGCCAATTCATTTCTTCATGGAACACTGGCGCGACGGTCTGTTGGGAGCCGTTCAGATGGGCGCGCATCACGGCCTGTATTGCCTGGGCTGTTGCTGGGGACTCATGCTAGCCTTAATCGCACTGGGACTAATGAACCCGGTTTGGATGGGCGTGATTGCTCTGCTAATATTTATAGAGAAAACCAGGTCAAGGGGCGAGCGCTTTGTTCCGTTCATAGGCGCGGCGCTCATCCTTGCCGGCATCGGCTTTGCGTTTGGATGGGTTTCGGTACAAACTATAGGAGGTATGTGAGATGAGCAAACCGATCAAGTGGAAACTCAAGATCGAGCATTTGATGGCGTGCAATTGCAACTGGGGCTGTCCGTGTTCGTTCGACGCTCCGCCCACTTACGTCACGTGCGAGGCCGCATTGGGGTACCGCGTGGTGGAGGGAAAGTATGGTGACGTGACACTGGATGGGCTAAGGTGGGTGCTGGCCGCCATTTGGCCCGGGCCTCTGCATGAGCGGAACGGGCGTGGGGTGGTGTATCTCGATGCGCGCGCGCAGGGTGCTAAACGCGAGGCCCTGGAAGCGATTGCCACTGGAAAGGCGGGTGGGCCGATTGGCATCTTCATGTCAACCGTCACCAATGGACTGATGGTACATTCGGCTCGGCTTGAGTTTAAGTACGATGGCAAGGTCAGCCGATTCAGCGCAGACGACCAGGTGGAAGTGGAGTTTGAGCCTATCCACAATCCGGTGACCGGTGCGGAGCATATCGCCTCAGTCCTCTTGCCAACTGGGTTGCTTACGAAGCGCGAAGATTATTTTTCAGCCAAAGCCTTCGCTGTTAAGACTGACAACTTGAACTTCAGCTATCCGGGCCGCAACGCGCTGGCATTTACAAGCACCTGGCGCGGGCCATAGCAATTCAGGCGCTCATAATGAAAAGCTATCTACGGTTCTTTACTCTGCTTCTAATCGCCTTAGCCCCGGCCTGCGCGCCTTCACCTCCTGTAGCCCCACCCACCTCGATTCAGCAGTTAATGACCAGCCCGGTAGTAATCTCTACCGGCACACCCTCCCAACCAATTACAACTGTATTACCACCGCTTGACACGCCGAACGAAATCGCAGACCTGATCTTCACGGGCGGCACAATCATTACCATGGATGAGGGTAACCCTTCCGCGCAGGCCATTGCTATTCGCGGCGACAAGATTATCGCGGTGGGGAGCGACGCGGATGTGTTGAGACTGCGCGGCCAGGCGACTAAAGTAATTGACCTCGAAGGGCGTACAGTCACACCTGGTTTCATTGATAGTCACTCACATCGAATCACCCAGAGATACAAATGGGGATTTTCAACGGTTGAGCAGGCGGTCCAGGAGGCGCTCTCGCAAGGGTGGACTGAAGTGACCGAACTGGCGGTGGACGAAAACCAATTCAACGAATTGCGCGTCGCAGCTTCACAGGGAAAGTTACACGCGCGTGTGAATGTTCATTTGTTGGCGAACACATTCGAAGGAGAGTCTCTTGGCGACTGGTATAAAGTTTACAAATCAGGACAGCAGTTTGGCCCATATCTGCGAATTGCCGGTTTGAAAATATTCATTGACTACGACTCGGGCAGGAAATTGCTCTTCCAACAAGACGAGTTGAACGAGTTCGTCCGCCAACTGCAATCGGAGGGCTGGACAATCTCAGTGAAGGCAATCAGCATCCAGTCGCACGAACTGGCTTTGAATGCCTTTGAATACGCCTTGAACGGCGAATCGAACGATCTTCACCGCTACCGCATCGAGCATTCCATTGCGGCATCCGACGACCAGGTTGCCCGCATGGCGCGGCTGGGGATCATTGTTTGCATTCAACCCAGCCTTCCAAGCGTGACTTCCATCGATCCCGACACATTCCGAATGCGGGATGAAAACGGGGCGAACAATTCCTATCGCTGGAGCGATTATCAAAAGGCCGGTGTCTTTTTGATTGCCAGTCCGCTCAATCCTTTCCCTGGCGTGGACGAGCACCGTTCCCCAACCCATATTTCGTCCATGGGATTGCTCTCTCGAAGCGTCACACAGATCGGGGTTGGTAATGAGCAACCCCAGGCGTGGATGTTGGAGAAGTCGCTGACCGTGGAGCAGATTTTGCCGATGCTGACGATCAACGGGGCCTATGCCGCCTTCGCAGAAGATGCAAGAGGCAGTCTCACTGCGGGCAAATCTGCCGACCTGGTGATCCTTTCCGAGAATCCCCTGCAGGTTGAGTCTGGCAGGCTCAAGGAAATCAACGCGCTAATGACGATGATCGGCGGAAAAGTGGAATACTGCGCGGCAGGGGCAGAGGCATTTTGTCCCTCAACGGTCCCCTCCAACACAAACACCATCCCTATTGGGTCTATAGATATCCCTGTCCTCGACGAGACTATCTCAGGCACAATCGAAATCGCAGGTTGGGCTCTTGATGAAATCAAAATTGACAGGGTTGAGATTTACCTTGACGGTCAATTGATCGGCAATGCCGCCTACGGATATCCTCGGCCAGATGTAGAACATGATTATCCCGGACGGCCTGGCACACCGAATTTCGGATTTATCTTCCACCTGAACACAACCTCCTACAGCAATGGCTCTCACACAATCGAAGTCTTTGCGATTAACTCATCAGGAAACAAAAGCTCGTTGATACCCAAAAAGTTGACAATCATCATCAACAACTGAACGCAGGGATAATTAAGTGATGTTACGCAAAAAAATCCTTTTTTACCGCCAAGAGCGCAAAGAACGCCAAGAAAGGCTTTTAAACTTGGCGACATGGCGACTTGGCGGTTTTCTGCGTAAGGCGAGTAATTAACTCAAGTTGCGACCATGAATCCATGAACTCTCCCTCATCCAGTTTATGATGGTTTTTTTTGGGGACGACTCCCCCCTCCCCCACTACGCTTCGCTTCGGGGGCTATAGTCCCGCTGGAAGAGGGCAGGGTGAGGGCTCTTGTTCCGTTAAAAACGGGACGGTGGGTGAAGCGCAGTCCCGTTTTGATTGTGAGTCATAGACTTCCGAAGTCTCTGCCCTTACAGGATGCTTCGCGAAGACTTCGGAAGTCTGCGTTATCTAAAACAACTTCAACACCGCCTCGCTCGCCCAAGCAAACAAAAACTGTGGGACGAAACTTACCACAACCGTCACCAGCGCGGCGACCGCGGTGGTCATGTCAAGCCAGGTTTCGCGTTCTGCTGTCGGTTCGCCATCGCGCATGTACATCACAACAACCACGCGCAGATAGTAGTATGCCGAGATCAGGGAGGTCAACACGCCGATGATGGCAAGCCAGACGAATCCGCCGTCAATCACCGCACGGAAGAGATAAATTTTTCCGATCAAACCGATCGTTGGTGGAAGACCAATCAATGAGAGCATGAAGACAGCCATGGCCGCGGCGAGGGCAGGATGTTTCTTCGAGAGTCCCGCGTAATCGGAAATTTGCAAGCCCTTCCCCTCTGATTTTTCGAGTGCAATCACAACTCCCCACGCGCCGAAGTTTGTGAACGCATACGAGACAAGATAAAACAAGCCCGAGGCAATCGAAACATCACGGACGCTGTCATTGCCATACGGCACGAATGCCATAAGAATGTATCCCGCGTGGGCAATGCTGGAATACGCAAGCAGGCGCTTAATGTCGGTCTGCGCGATAGCCACAACGTTGCCGAGGATCATCGTCAACGCGGCGAGCGCCCAGAAAATATCCGTCATATCAACGGCTATGGAGGGAAACGCGGTGGCAAATACACGGAGCAGCGCGGCGAAGCCCGCGATCTTCGCGCCTGACGACATGAACGCGGTAACCGCGGTGGGTGCGCCTTGATACACGTCTGGAGTCCACATGTGGAAGGGAACCGCCGCGACCTTGAAGCCGAAACCGATCAGGAGTAAGGCGGCACCGATGGTCAGGAGCAGGTTCGAGGTCGAGGAAGAAGCGGCGCTCAGGATGGCGAAGATGTTCGTTGATTCGGTCGCGCCGAAGATGAGAGCAATCCCATAGACGACAAATCCCGATGAAAACGCGCCGAGCAAAAAGTATTTGAGTCCCGCCTCTTCTGATTCCACTTTGGGGCGCGCGAACGCGGCGAGCACGTATAACGGAATAGATAAAAGTTCGAGCGCGAGGAAGACGACGATGAGGTCGGTGGCTTGCGCCATGAGCATCATGCCCGTGACGCTGAAGAGGAGCAGGGTGTAATATTCGCCGCGTTCGATGCCCATGCGTTTGACGTAGCCGTACGCGAGGGCGACGCCAAGCAAACCGCTGACCAGGAGCAGGATGTTGACGAAGGTCGAGAAGCCGTCGAGGACGACCATGCCTCCGAAGCCTATGATTTCCTGTCCGACTTGCGAGAGGGTATACCCAAGCGTCACTGCAAGACCGAGCGCGGACAGCAACGCGGTGATGCCTTTGCGCGTCTTCGGGATGAGGAGGTCAACGAGCAACAACACGCACGCCCAAACGGTGAGGATGGTGAGGGGGAGGATGGTGGAGAGGTCGGATTGAGTCATAAATGCTTTCAGCCGCAGATTTTTTATTGTTTCATTTGGTGGTCGAGTAGACATGAGCGATAGCGAGTGTCGTATCGAGACCACATGCTTGTAATTTTATTTTTGTTTTCCTCGGTGGTTGAGTAGTCCTGAGCGTTCGTTGCGAAGGACGTATCGAAACCACCAGTAAGCAACTCTTGTTACATGATTACTTTTGAACATCGTTGGTCTCGATACGGGCTTCGCCCTACTCGACCACCAGTGTATTTATGTTATGGCAACGGCAACATCGCCACGAGTTTATCCACGGAGGGAGCCATCAGGTCGAAGAAGGGCGCGGGGTATAAGCCGATCCAAAAGATAAGGATCAGAATTGGAACCATGATGGCGATCTCGCGCCAGTTGAGGTCGCGGAGTCCGTGCCCGTGTTTCTTCGCGTCGTCCACAACCTCACCCTGCGGACCGAGGAACATCTTTTGGAACATATAAAGAATATACACAGCCGCCATGATCACGCCGAGGGCAGAGATCGCCGCAAACCACACATTGCCGAAATAGAAGACTCCGCTCTGCCCCGCGCCCCATGCGCCGAGCAGAATGGTGAACTCACCCACGAAGCCGTTGAGTCCAGGCAGACCCATCGAAGAAAGCGCAACGATCAGCATGACCGTGCCAAACACAGGCGTGACCTTCCATAAACCGCCGTAGAGCTTGAGTTCGCGCGTGTGCGTCTGTTCGTAAATCATGCCGACGAGCAAAAACAACGCGCCCGTGCTGATGCCGTGATTGATCATCTGCAAAATCGCGCCTGCGATGCCTTCGGGGTTCAACGCGAACAAACCGAGCATCACAAATCCCAAATGGCTGACGGAGGAATACGCGACCAGTTTTTTCACATCCGCCTGCGCGTACGAGACTGCCGCGCCGTAGATGATACCGATCGTGGCAAAGAGCGCGATCCACGGCGCGGCATAGACAGCCGCTTCAGGGAACAAGGGCAGGTTGAATCGGACAAAGCCGTATGTTCCCAGCTTCAAGAGGACTCCCGCCAAAATCACCGAGCCAGCGGTCGGCGCTTCGACGTGCGCGTCGGGCAACCACGAATGCAGGGGCCACATCGGAACTTTGATGGCGAACGCGGCAGTGAACGCAAGGAAGAGCCACCATTGAATGTTGGCAGGGATGCCGCCCTGCGCGACCAAATCGGGTACGGAGAACGTCCCGCCGTTGACACCGAGCCACAAAATGGCGAGCAGCATCAAAATCGAGCCTGCCATCGTGTACAGGAAAAACTTGATGGCGGCGTAGATGCGGCGCGGTCCGCCCCAGATTCCGATCAGGAAGTACATCGGCACGAGCGTGAACTCCCAGAAGATGTAAAAGAGGAACAAATCCTGCGTAAGGAACACTCCCGTCATGCCCACTTCGAGCAACAGGAAAAAGATCATAAAGTCTTTGACGCGCTCCTCAACAGCCGTCCACGTGGAAAGAATCGAAATCGGCGTGAGGAGCGTGGTGAGCAGAACAAGCAGGATGCTCAACCCGTCCACAGCGAGATAATATTGGATGTTCCAGCCCGCGATTTGAATCCAGTTGTATTGCGCCTTCAACTGCAAGTCGGGGTTCGAGGCGTTGAACATCGTCAGCACCCAGATGGAAATGCCGAACGTAATCAGCGTGGTGACGAGCGTCGTCCAGCGCAGGGCGTCCTTTCTATCGCTGGGGATGATCAGCAAAACGAACACGCCCAGAAGCGGGAAGAAGGTTAGGAGCGTAAGCGGTTGCAAAATAAATTCCATAGTGATTCCTTGTTGCCCATTTCGCTCGACGGGGTCTCAGACCCCGTCGGAGCATAGGAGGGAAAGTTTATTTCATCAAAAGATAGCCGAGGATAAGAACAACACCTAATAATACGGACAGTGCGTACGAACGCACGAATCCATTCTGGACCTTGCGGAGGGTCGCCGAGAAATTTTGAGTCCACACGCCCAAGCCGTTCGCGACGGCATCAATGCCTTTTTGATCGGCATATTCATTCAAGCCAATGTTGCTGACCCAGTTGTACGTCCCCGCGATAATATTTTCATGCACGAAGTCGTGCCAGAAACGCCAGTCAATCACATCGGCAAGGAATTGAGAGATTTTTGCAAACGGCGTAATGATGATCGCCTGATAAATCTCATCCACGAACCATTTGTTTTCCATGCCTTTGAAAAGAAAACCCAACACAGTGAGAGGGTCTTTCTGATCCTTTGCCAGTGGCTTGCGTCCATAAATCAGCCACGAGATCAGAATGGCAAACAATGCAAGTCCTGTTGAAATTCCAGCCACTTGCAAATCAAGCCCAAGCGATTCGATTTGACCAATCGTGTGTTCGAGCCAATGACCGAGATTATGGAAACCTTCAAACGGAAGGTTTAGCGCGCCGCCGAGCAATGAAAGCGCGGCGAGTATCATCAATGGGACAGTGATAATCGGTTTGCTTTCCTCCGCGTGCGCGGCGGCTTCGTGACGGGATTCTCCGAAGAAGACCATCCAGATTTGCCGCCCCATGTAAAAGGCGGTGAAGAACGCGGCGATGGTCAACAGCCAGTAGACTATTTGAGAGTGATGACTTGCATCCAAAAGAATTTCATCCTTCGACCAAAACCCTGCAAACGGAGGCAAACCAGCCAAAGCGATGGTGCCAATCATGTAGAGCCAGAACGTGACAGGCATGGTCTTGCGAAGCCCACCCATGTTGCGCATATCACCAGGATCGAACGCTTCGACTTCGTGCTCCGCACTCCGCTCAGCGTGAACTTCACCATGTCTTTCCTCTTTCTTCTTTCCTATCTTCCTTTTCACCTTCTCATTATGATGAGAATGCGCATGTTCGGCATGGTGATGCCCGCGTTCCAATCCCAAAATGACCGAGCCAGCAGAAAGGAACAACAAGGCTTTGAAGAACGCGTGCGTGACGAGATGGAACATCCCTGCCACGTAGGCTCCCATGCCCACCGCCGCAACCATAAACCCGAGTTGTGAAATGGTCGAGTAGGCGAGCACGCGTTTGATGTCATATTGACCGACGGCGATCGTCGCGGCGAAGAGCGCGGTCGCCGCGCCGACCAACGCGACAATATTCTGCGCCTCAGGCACGGATGAATACAACGGCGCGGAACGCGTGATGAGATACACGCCCGCTGTCACCATCGTCGCGGCGTGGATCAACGCCGAAACGGGAGTCGGTCCTGCCATCGCGTCGGGCAGCCACACGTAAAGCGGAATTTGCGCCGACTTGCCTGCGACGCCGACCAGCATGAACAACGTGATCGCGATAATCACGCCTTCGTGAACTTCATGAATTTTGCCAAACACTTCATCGAATTTGAAACTGCCAAACGCCCAAAACATGATGAAGCCCGCGATCATAAACCCAAAGTCGCCGACGCGGTTGGCGATAAATGCTTTTTTTGCGGCATCCGAGTTTGCCCACGAGGGGCGCGCCAGCGTGTCCATCTCGTACCAAAAGCCGATCAGCAGGAACGAGCACAGCCCCACGCCCTCCCAGCCGACGAACAACATCAGATAAGAGTCGCCGCTGACGAGGATCATCATCGCCGCGATGAACAGGTTGAGGAAAACGAAGAAGCGGCGGAACCGCCCAGGGTCCGATTTGAAGCGCACGTCCTCGTGCATGTATCCGATGGCGTAAATGTGGATGAGCGTCCCAACGCCCGAAACGACCAGCATCATCGTCGTGGATAACGAGTCGACGCGGAACGTCCAATCGAGAGACAAATTGCCAACGTGAATCCACTCTGTCAGTTGCCAGCGCATCGCTTCGCCGTGTGAAGCTGATACCGTTACGAACAGCAGGACCGACACGACAAACGCCGCGCCCGACGCGAGACTCGCCACCGTGCCGATCATCCGCTCGCTGAACCTATGGCCGAAGATGATATTAATGAGCAAGCCCACAACTGGCGCGAAGACGAGCCAGGGGGCAAGAAAGAGAAAACCTGTGTTTACTGTTTCGCTAAAATACATAATTTCATTTATCCATCGGTGGTCGAGCGCAAGCAGTCGAGACCACCAGTTCGTAAAGCAATTCTTGTTGCAAAATTCCTCTTGAACATCGTTGGTCTCGGTTTCGACAAGCTCAACCCAACGGATACGGGGAGGGAGAACCCTGCCCCTACTCGACCAACGGAGTTATCCCTTCATCGAACTCATCTGATCCACATCAATGCTTTTCTTCGTCCTGAAAATTTCCACGATCAATGCCAGCCCCACCGCCACTTCCGCCGCGGCGACGGCGATCACGAAAAACACGAAGATCTGCCCGCTGAAACTCTTGAGCGCGCTTCCAAAAGCGACGATGGCAAGGTTTGCGGCGTTCAACATCAACTCGATGGACATGAAAATGATGAGAGCGTTGCGACGAACTAACACACCGACAACACCGATAGTAAAAAGAATGGTTGAAAGAATAATATAGTAATCAACGGGAATCATTACTGCCGCGCCCCTTTCTCTTTCTTCGTGAGGATGATCGCGCCGACCATGGCAACTAACAAAAGAATGGAAACAACTTCAAACGGTAACAAATAATCGGTGAACAACAAGTTCCCCAACTGACGGAGATTATCCATCGTGTTGACTGACGCCTCAGGTTGAAGCACATCTCCTGCAGGGCGAGCCTTTGTGACGAGAAGATACGTCGCTTCTGCCGCGAGCAGGACGGATAGAACGATGGCAAGCGGTCTCTGCCAGGGCAAAACTTGTGACTTCGGAAGATCCTCCGTGCCGAGCAACATGATCACGAACAGGAATAAAACCATGATCGCGCCTGCATAGACCGTTATCTGCGCCATAGCAATGAACGGCGCGCCGAGTAAGAGATAAAACACTGCTACGGTAACGAAGTTCAACACAAGGAACAGTGCTGAATACACCGCATTGCGACTCAACAACATGCCGAGCGCGGAGGCGATGGCGACGAGGGAAAGGACGAGGAAGAGGGCAAGGTCGAGGGTCATGGTTTGTTTTAATCGTAGACAGGTACACAAGTACACACGTAAACATGTTTACGTGTCTACGTATCTACGTGTTTCCGTGTTTCCGTGTCTACTTGTTTCCGTGTTTCCGTGTCTACTTGTTTCCGTGTCTACTTGTTTCCGTGTTTTCCTGTATACCTAATCTTTCGGATCTTCCATCTCAGGCACCGACCGCGTTAACACATTCGGCTCCACTTTTTGCGGGGTCAACATGGCAGTCGCGGGGACGGGTTCGAGCAACATATCTTTCGTGTAAATCGCGGAGCGACGGTCATAAAAGGAGAGTTCGTAATTGTCGCCGAGAATGATCGCCTCTGTCGGACAGGCATCTTCGCAATAGCCGCAATAGATACAGCGGAGCATATTGATCTCGTAGGTCGAAGCATATCGCTCTCCGGGTGAGAAGCGTTTTTCGTCCGTGTTTTCAGCGGCTTCGACGAAGATCGCGTCCGCAGGGCAGGCTGCCGCACAGAGAGAACATCCAATGCACTTTTCGAGACCATTGTCGTAGCGCTTCAACACATGGCGACCGCGAAATCGCTGGCGCACGGGTCGTTTTTCTTCAGGGTATTGAATCGTGACAGGCTTCTCACCCATGGACTTTAACGTGATCCATAGCCCGCGCACGAGTTCAACAAGGGGATCAAGCACGCCCATAAGATAATCTCCTCAACGCACGAAAGATTGTGACGACTGGGATCAAACCGACAATCACAGATACGGCGGGGATCGCCCACATCCACATTTCATTATCTGTTTGTTCTGCCAGCAAAATGCCTGTTGCAGTAATGAACACAATTGCCAATGACAATGGCACAAGCACTTTCCACCCAAACGTCATCAAGCGATCATAACGGATGCGGGGCCAGGTGGCGCGCACCCAGATCATCACGAACAACAATGCAACGATCTTGATGATCATGTAAACGGGTCCAAGCAGGGGATATTGATCCACACCAGGACCAAGATACCCGCCGAAGAAAGAGACCGCCATCACCGCCGAGATCACGATCATCTTCTGGTATTCTGCCATGAAGAACAACGCGAATTTCATACCCGAATATTCGGCATGGTAACCCGCTGTTAATTCCTGTTCTGCTTCGGGCATGTCGAACGGCGCGCGGTTCACTTCTGCAAGGGTCGCGATCCAAAAGATGACCGCGCCAACAGGTTGGAGCGCCACGAACCACCATGTAGTCTGTTTTTCTACAATATCAACCATGCTCATCGAATCAGCAAGCAAAATAACGGGGATCAATGAAATACCAAGAGTAAGTTCATATGAGATCATTTGCGCAGTCGAACGCAACCCGCCGAGCATCGCATACTTGCTATTCGAAGACCATCCCGCCAGCACGATCCCATATACAGCAATCGCCGCCACAGACATGAAATACAACACGCCCACATTGATATCCGCGAGATATAAATTGATCTCACGCCCGAACAAATGGATCGAACGTCCGAAGGGGACAACCGCCGCGATAATAATGGAAGGCACTACGGTCAATATCGGCGCAAGGAAGAACATAAATTTATACGCTTTTGCGGGCGTGAGTTCTTCTTTGAATACCAACTTGATCGCATCTGCAATCGGCTGGAACAAACCAAACGGTCCCGCGCGGTTCGGTCCGACGCGTGTCTGGATGCGCGCCAATGCGCGGCGTTCAAACCAGGTCAGCAAAATAAAACCAACCAGCAACGCCAACACCAGCGCCAGCGCTTTGATGAACCACTCAAGCCAGAGAGTCCAGTCCGAGATCATACTTTCACCTTAAACAACTTATGCTCCCGCAGGGTCTGTGACCCTGCGGTGATGGCCTGCATAACACGGCGGTCGCAGACCGCCTTTGAGCGCGGATAGGTCATGCTTTCACCCTAACGGCAACAGGCTCGCGAATCGCAATGCCCATCGAACGCGGCACCAGCGCGATATCTTCTGAAATCGAGTCGTCCAGCTTCACAACTGCCGCGCCGCTCGTACCGTTGAAATTTACATTCACCGTCTGCCCTGCGCGCACGCCGAGCCTCTGCGCGGCATCGGGATGCAGTGACAAACTCGCCGCGCCGATCCGCTCGTGCAACAACTCGGCAGACATCACTGTCGTACCGCGATGATATAGTTTGTTGACGGGCACAGCCAGCAGTTCTTTTTCTTTCGGATGTGGAACCGCCTCTTTCTGGACCCTGGGTATGCTCACCCGTTCCCCGCGCGTCGCGGCGGCTGAGAGATGCACGCCCAAGCCATGTTTGTTTTCGTAGGTTGTGCCGCCGTAATACACATCGCCGCGCCCGACGATGGGCAACTGCTCTTTGACCTCGGCAAGTTTGGCGTAATCCAATCCTTCGAATGATTTCACTGTTTCAACAAGAAGATCGAACACCACAGAAACCGACGTGCCTTCGAGGATGACTCCCATGTTCCGCGCGATCTGCGAGGTGATCGCAAAATCAGGTTTGGCTTCGCCGGTCACTGGCACGGCAGGATAGAACCTCTGCACGCGTCGTTCGCCAGAAGTGAGTGTCCCTTCGCGTTCGGTGAAGGCTTGCGCGGGCAAAACTACGTTAGCAATTTCAGTCGTGGCGGTTTCCATCACATCCTGCACCGCGACGAACTTCGCCTCGGCAAGAGCCTTCGCAAGTTTCGGGTCATCGTGAACAGGGTCTGCACCGACAATATACACCGACTTGCCCTTCAACGCTTTGGCTAAATCTTCTTCAACCGTGAATCCCATCTCCCACGCGCCCTGGTCGTTCGCGCGCTCCCACACACCGATGAGTCCATTGTTGGGTCTGCCCGTGAAGCCGTTGTCGTTCAGAAGTTTGGCGCACGCTGTTGCAAGACTTTGCGAGCCAGCCACTCCCACACCCTCACTGCCATACAAGATAACCGCGTTCTCGGATTTCATCAACGCGTCGCCCTCTTTGCTCTTCTTCGCCAGATCGTGAACCGCTTTTGCTTCATTGCCGTATTCATAGCGAACTTTGAACGAAGCATATTTATCGAGTTTTGTTTCGCGTGGATTCAACACGATCAACGTCGCGCCGCGTTCCTTCGCCTGCTTGACCCTGAGATACCAGATCGGCGCTTCCTGATACAAATCAGAAGCAACGACAACAATTGTTGTGCCTTTGCCCATCGTTCCAAAGTTTGTCCCCGCACCCACACCGACGAGCGTGGTCAATTCGCCACCCGCCATGTGTGAGTACAAATACGATTTTCCGCCTGCATGGTCGGCGAGTGTTTTCAAGTTGAACAAGTCTTCGTTGGAAAGCCTGCCCGAAGCCAGCACGACGAAATCCCTTTTGGCTTTGAGGAATTTCTCGGCGGCGAGTTTGGTCGCGGCATCCCACGACGCGCGGGTTAACTTTTTATCCTTGCGGACGAGCGGCTTCGACAATCGAGTCTTGCTTTCTGCGTAGTGATACGCAAAACGTCCTTTGTCGCAAATCCAGATTTCGTTCACTTCCTCGTTTTGCCGCGGCATCACGCGCTTGACGACGATATCGCCGCTTGCTTTGGCTTCGCGGCGCGTGTTCAACGTGGTGTTACATCCCACAGGGCATTGCGTGCAGATCGAGGGTGAGGCATCCAATTCCCACGGACGCGCGCCGAAGCGGAAGTCCGCGGTGGTCAACGCGCCGACGGGGCAGATGTCGGTGGTGTTGCCCGAGAAAACTGAATCAAACCCAGGGTCCGAAAAAGAGACGATTTGCATCGAGCGTCCGCGTTCGTCGAAGCCGAGAACCGAGTCCCCAGCAATTTCATCCTGAAAACGCACACAGCGCGCGCATTGGATGCATCGTTCGCGGTCGAGATAAATCAATTCACCGAGAGGCACCTGCTTTTCGAGACGCATCTTTTCGTCATAAATGAAGCGGCTCTGACCAGGTCCGTGCGCCATGGTGAGATTTTGAAGCGGACACTCACCGCCTTTGTCGCAGATCGGGCAATCGAGCGGATGCGATGTGAGCAAAAACTCAACGGTGCTTTTCTGACCTTCTGTAGCTTTCGCCGTTTGCGTGAGGATGACCATGCCCTCTTCGACTCTGTTCGTGCAAGCGGTTTCGAGTTTGGGCATGAACTGGATCTTCGGCGTGCCGTTCTCGATCACAAATTGACCCGTCGCACGATCACGCACAGGACGACCGATTTCCACGAGACACATACGGCACATACCAACAGGCTCGAGTTTTGGATGATGACAAAAAACAGGAATATCAATGCCTACCATCTTGGCGGCATCTGCAACCACGAGTCCTTCAGGAACCGATACCTGTGTTCCATTAATTGTGAGCGTTACCTGTTTACTCATTATGCTTTCACCGCGTTTTCAAAATCCTTGCTAAATCTTTCAATGCCTGTCACAACCGCCATCGTGGCAAATTCGCCCAACGCGCACAGGCATTTGCCCTGCATTTGTTTCGCCACGTTGAGCAACAAGTCCACATCGGCTTTCGAGCCGTGCCCGTCGTGGATTCTCTCGGTGAGGTGAGACATCCAGTACGTGCCTTCGCGGCAGGGCGTGCATTTGCCACACGACTCATGTTTGAAGAAGTGGACAGTCTTGTTGATGAGCCAGTCCATCGAAACGGTGTCGTCAATCACGATAATGGAAGCAGACCCAAGGTCCGCGCCGAGCGTGCGGACAGTGGCATAGTCCATCGGGGTATCGAGAACCTTGTCATCATCCACAAGAATCAAAGAGGAGGACGCGCCCGCAGGCATGATGGCTTTGACCTTGTGCGAGTCCTGAACGCCGCCGCCATGTTTGTATATCAAATCTCGAAAAGTTGTGCCGAACGGAAGTTCATAATTTCCAGGCTTGCGAACGCGACCCGACAATGAAAAGATTTTCACGCCCGCGCTATCTGCCGTGCCCATCGTTTTGTACCACTCCGCGCCGTTAGACAAAATCATCGGCACATTGACAAAAGTTTCGACGTTGTTGATGATGGTTGGCTTGCCATAAAGACCAACCGCAGGCGGGAAGGGCGGACGCACGCGCGGCTGTCCGCGTTTGCCCTCTAGTGATTCGAGCAACGCCGTCTCTTCGCCGCAGATGTATGCGCCCGCGCCGAGATGGGTATAAATACGAAGCGAGTAATCTGTGCTGAACAATTTATCGCCGAGATAGCCTGCCTCTTCCATCTCCGCGATCTTTTCATCGAGGAACGCGCCTAACTCCCAAAACTCGCCGCGCAGATAAACATACGCCTCATTCGCGCCGACGGCATACGACGCAAGAGCAAGACCCTCCAAAAACTGGAATGGATTCCCTTCCATGATCTCGCGGTCTTTGAATGTACCAGGCTCGGACTCATCCGCGTTGGCGACGACGTAATGGGGCCAGTTCTTGTTATCGATGAACGACCATTTCATACCCGTCGGGAAGCCCGCGCCGCCGCGACCTCGCAGTCCCGAGTTCTTGACCACGTCGGTCACTTCATTGGGTTTCATCTTGGTTACGGCATTTTTGAACGCGGCAAATCCGCCGTTCTTCTTATAGACGGATAGTTTATTGATATCGGGTATTTCACGGTGACGTAGAAGGATGTGAGCCATAAATTAATTATTCCGCCAAAGGGTCGGGTAGAGATGATGCCAATGCCTTGGCACGCTGTATATAATTTCTCGCCTCTTTTTTAGAAGGGTTTGGATGCTGAAATTCCAGCAAATAAAGTCCTTCTTTGTGATAAAAGTTCATGATCTTGCAAAAATCCTTTTGTTCTTTTGATAAAGACATATTGGCGATCTTTGCCAGTTTGGTCAAATCGTATCTCCACGGCGGCATGGAACGAGTTTGATGGCAAATATTCGCTGCGAACATTTTTTGTAACGAACCGTGAACAAAAAACAAACCAAACCCAAAACTTTCTCGCTCCTCAATAATAAGTTCTGCCACTTCCAAGTCGCTCACTGCCCTTTTCCACAACAGCGCGGTGTATGTATCAGCATCAAAACCTTTAGGAAATTTCATGATTCAAATTATTGCATAATACGCAGTACGCACTACGCAATACTCTTCCTCAATACACTGATCAAGTCTACAGTCTTATCCACATTCATATTCTCGTGATACTTAATACCGTCAGGTCCCTGCGTCTGGAACATAGGAGCCTTGTCGCACGCGGCGAGACAGGTCACCGCTTCGAGGGTCACGACGCCATCAGATGTCGTCTCACCGACTTTGATTCCGAGATTGGAACACAAGTCATCCATGAATTTTTCCGCGCCGCGTAATGCACAGGGCAAATCGGTACAGACTTGAATCCGATATTTACCTTCTTTTTTATCGTGATACAACATATAGAAACCGATGATCTCGGCAACATCTGTCTCTGTGATGTCCAGCATCTTCGCAATATCCTGCATGGCGGACTTATCAAGAAAACCTTCTTCTCGTTGTGCAAGGAACAGCAGAGGCATCACTGCCGAGCGTTTACCTTCAGGCGGATATTTTGACAAAATTTGTTTTACTTCCTTCGGATATTTTTTGGCGATGCTCATCGGTCAATATCTCCGAGCACAATGTCAATCGAAGCAAGGACCGCCACAAGGTCAGCCACGAGATGTCCCTGTGTGATCTTGTTGATCACGGAAAGGTTGTCAAACGAAGGCGTACGCCAATGGACGCGGTGCGGCTTGGGTCCGCCATCGCCTTCGAGGTAGACACCCAGCTCGCCGCGCGGTGATTCGACCGCGCTATAGATGGAAGCCTTTGGCGCAGGAAATCCCTCCGTCCACAGTTTGAAGTGATGGATGAGTGCTTCCATGCTCACGCCGATCTCTGAGCGCGGCGGCGGCACGAATTTGCGGTTACTGCTTTGCACGGGTCCTTTTGGCAGTTTGTTCAACGCTTGCTCGACAATCCTCAACGATTCGCGGAACTCGTCAATGTGGACAATGTAACGCGCGAATGTATCGCCTTCCGTGCGGACAGGAACATTGAAATCATATTGTTCATAGCCTGAGTATGGGCGCGCTTTGCGCAGGTCCCAGTTCACGCCTGAGGCGCGGAGCGTGGGTCCCGTCACGCCATGTGAAAGGGCAGTCTTTGCGTCGAGAATGCCGATGCCAACCAAACGGTCCAGCAGGATCGGGTTCTTCGTCAACAACGCTTCGTATTCGTCAATCCGTTTGGGGAAAATCTTGATGAAGTTTCGCACGGCGGGTTCAAATTCCGCAGGCACATCGCGCCACACGCCGCCAGGGCGAAAGTATGTCGTCATCATGCGCTGACCCGAACACAGTTCGAGGATGTCCAGAATCAATTCGCGTTCGCGGAAGCAATACAAAAAGACGGACATCGCCGCGAGGTCCAAACCGAACGCGCCGAGAAAAACGAGGTGCGACGCGATGCGTTGCAGTTCGGTGATGATGACGCGGATCGCCTGCGCGCGTTCAGGCACATCGAGGTCAACCAGTTTTTCAACTGCCATGCAATAGGCAAGGTTGTTGCCCGTCGTATTCATGTAATCGAGTCGGTCGGTCATCACTTCGGCTTTGACGTAGGTCTTTGCCTCCATGTTCTTCTCGATGCCCGTGTGCAGATAACCGATGTCTGGAATCGCGTTGACAATCGTCTCACCGTCTAGTTCGAGCAGCAATCGCAGAACGCCGTGCGTGGACGGATGTTGCGGTCCCATGTTCAACAACATGGTCTCGCCCGTCAGCGCGCGCTCCGAAACCAGGTGCCTGAATTGATCTACGTTAACTTCTTCGATCTGCGCCATGTTATTCCTTCGCGTAAATCTTCTTCAAATCAATATCGTCGTAATTAAAAGTAAACTGGGGCTCTTCATAACCGAGCGGATAATCCTTGCGAAGCGGATGTCCCTCATGATCTACGGGCATCAAAATTCTGCGCGGGTCGGGATGACCTTCGAATTCGATTCCGAACATATCGAGAAGTTCGCGCTCACGCCAATTGGCGACATCATACACAGGCGTAGCGGTCGGGACTTTGGGCTGGTCGCCGTTGACTGCGACTCTCAACTGCACTGACAGGTTCCTTGCCAGCGACGTGAGTTGATACACCACGTGGAAGCGCGGCGTCATCTGTGGGTAATAATCCGTCGCGGTGAGCGCGGAAAGCAATTCGAACTCGTATTTGTCGCGCAAGAGGGTAAGCGCCTCCACGATCTGTTCCGTCTTCACGAAGACATGCACTTCAGCGCGGAACTCCTCGATGGATGTACCGAACTTCTCCTGTAACGCCTGAACGATCTTTTCGAGTTTTTTGTCCATAACAACTTCCCCGTCATTGCGAGGAAGCCCAAAGGGCTGACGAAGCAATCTCCCTCATCGTGGTGGAGATTGCTTCGCCCTGCAGTTTCGATACGCCCTTCGCAACAAACGCTCAGGGCTACTCAACCAGCAGGGCTCGCAATGACGTTATGCCTTCACCAAATCCTTAAACTTTTCGCCCTTCACTTTTTCATACAACGTCACCACGCCGTGGATCAACGCCTCGGGGCGCGGCGGGCAACCCGCCACATACACATCCACAGGGATGATCTCGTCCACGCCCTGCAGAATCGCGTAATTATTGAACACGCCCCCGCACGAGGCGCAATCGCCCATCGCAATCGCCCACTTGGGCTCAGGCATCTGGTCGTACAAGCGGCGAACGACAGGCGCCATCTTGCGCGAGACTCTACCCGCGACAATCATCAGGTCCGACTGACGCGGGCTGGCGCGCATGAGTTCCATGCCGAAGCGGCTCATGTCGTAGTGAGAAGCCTGCGCCGCCATCATCTCGATAGCGCAACATGCCAGACCAAACAACATGGGCCACATCGCGTTCGTGCGCGACCAGTTGACCAGTTCCTCCAATTTCGTGGTGACAATCCCCATGTCACCGAGTTTCTGTTCTACTCCCATTCAAGGGCTCCTTTCTTCCACGCGTACACATACCCAACCAACAAGATCACAATGAAGATGACCATTTCGATCAAGCCGAACAACCCCAACTGGCGGAATACAATCGCCCACGGCAAAAAGAAAACAACTTCAATGTCGAACAGGATGAATAAAACAGCGATCAAATAAAAGCGAACAGGCAAGCGGCGCGTCCCTTCGCCGTAGGGGGTCATGCCTGATTCGTACGGCATGGACTTTTCTGCAGACGGTTTCTTTGGCCCGAATAAATTCCCCATGCCGATCGCGATCAAGGCAACGGCTGTCGCCAAAGCGATCATCAGCGCAATTGCAACGTATTCCAGCATTCTGGCACCTCAAAAGGCACAGTGTAAACGTGTGTTTGTGCTTCCTTGCACAACTCACGTGACAGTATAACATAAGAGACTTTTGAGGGCTAGAGAAAGTGCCACTTTTCACAAGGTTTTCAGCAAAAAAATTGGAACACAACAAGGCTGTGTTCCAATTCTCAAATCTGAGTTTCCGTGATCCCCAACTAATCACCCCAAATAATCCCGCAACTGCCGGCTCCTTGAAGGATGCCGCAGTTTCCTCAATGCCTTCGCTTCGATCTGGCGGATGCGCTCGCGGGTGACATCGAAGAAGATGCTCACCTCTTCGAGGGTGTGATCCTTGCCATCCTTCAAGCCAAAGCGCAATTCGAGCACTTCGCGTTCACGGTCTGAAAGTAAATTGAGGGCGCTTCGCACTTGTCTGCGCAACATTTCGCGCGTGGCGGAATCAAGCGGTGAGGGGGCGTCTTCATCTTCGATGAAATCGCCCAGTGAGTTGGAGTCCGCATCTCCCACCGGTCCATCAATCGATACAGGTTCTTCTGCAGAGCGAAGGACGCGGTCCACTTTTTGCGTGGCATATTCCAGCCGGTGTTGCAGCGCCACATCGAGCGGTTTGTTTTCGGATTGTGCTTGAAGAATCGCCTGCACATCCACTGCGGGGAGATACCCAACTTCAATAGCGACCTCTTCGGTAGTTGGCGTGCGCCCCAATTGCTGGGTAAGAGTCCGTTGCACGCGCATGACGCGGCTGATGGAATCAAATAAATGCACAGGGATTCGAATCGTGCGCGCCTGCTCGGCAATTGAGCGATTGATTGATTGTCGAATCCACCAGGTGGCGTACGTGCTGAATTTGAAACCGCGGCGCGGGTCGAATTTCTTGACCGCGCGTAGGAGTCCCAGGTTGCCTTCCTGGATCAAATCCAAAAATGAAATACCGCGATTGAGATACCGCTTGGCAACGCTTACGACGAGCCGCAGGTTGGCGCGGATGAGCGATTGACTGGCTTCTGCTGCGCGTGTTTGCGCCGCGCCCATTTCGAGGAGCAGGTTTTCATCGGAGGGAAGGTTGCGAAATAGAGTCCGCTGGCTGGGTAGGTGCTGGTGCTGGTGAAGATGATTCAGCAGCCGCTTCGCAAATTCGGATGGAAACAGGTACAGGCTGAGAAAGACCGAGTATGCCTTGCGCGCGATTGAGTTCCACAGTTCGTCCATCCCCCACATCCCGTTATCCAAGTACTTGCGCAGATAAGAAAGCTCGCTGGTTTCCCATCCGGCGCGTAATTCTTGGGCTTCTGCAAGAATTATAGAGAGACTCGGCGGTTCGCGATCCAGTCGTTCGGCATCTTCGATCAACCGTTCCCATGAAGTGATCATTTCAGCAATGAGCGCGTGATAGATCGCACATTCAATCGTCAGCCCCTTGCGAAGCGGATGGCGGCGAAGCGAACCGATCAGGCGGTCTGCTTCGATCATGGTCGCGAGGCGGAATTCGCTATCCGAATCAAGCAATTTGACCAGGCCAATCTCGCGCAAATATAATTGCACAGGATCATCAGCCAGTTCGGCGGCAAGTTCGGGGCTTTTCAGATCGAGTGGTTCATCATCAATGAACTCTTCCTGTTGAGTGAGCGTGCTGACATCGGGGTCAGGGATATCATCCCCCAAAATCTCCAGCCCGGCAAGGTTCTTCAGATTCATCAAAGACTCAGTTCCAAAGAGCAAAGACGAACCAGAAAACTCCGCCCCTTCCATTGGGAAGGAGCGCTTAGTTTCAACCCCATGGTTGTGCCTGTTCGATGCAGACCGCTTGTTATCTGCCATGATCCCTTTCATACCAGACGCCATCGCGCATGATTTGTTACGCTTTGTTGAGGAAGGCCGGACAAGAACCATCGGAAATTCCCCGCCAAGAATTACGCGAATTTTCACGAATTGTTCTAAAAATTCGCGCGAATTCGTGAAATTCGCGGCTGAAGATAAAAATTACTCCATTCGCTTCATCGCCATTTTGCGATTCGCCTGATCCAAATCCCGCAACAATCTTGTATGTTGTAACACCAGATCCTGGTAGGAGGACGCGCGGAAATCCCCGCCCTGGTGTGCTTCCTCCTGCAAAAACCGCAACTGGTTCAGGTTTTCGCCAGCCGCTACGCGCCGCAATTTGATCACCCCGCGCAATAACTCCTCCAATAATTTCTCTTCCATACGTTCGAGTTTCTCAGCCTCTCTCACCAACTCCTGCGAACGCGCCTGCAAAGACTCAGGCATTGCGTCCACCACGAACTCGTGATGCTCGGTCTTATCCTGCTCCACCGATTCGCGGATCAAGCTGAACAACAATTGGTTGTCGGTGTATTCAAAATCCTGCGCGGTCAACGCGATTAAGCCGAATTCCTGCAGTGAACGGTCAAGGCGATACAACAATTCAGGCTTGCGGAATAAAACGCCGATGACATGTTCCTCGACTGCTTTACTGGATGAGACCGTCACCGCAACATTGGGCTTTTCGACCGGCCGTTGCTTATCAACCTGTCTCGGCCGCCTCACCCGCGGACCCTGAACCGGCGTGCCAATCAACGCGCGTTCATCCACCCTCAGCATTCGCGCCAGCGCCTGACGGTACGTGTCACGTTCCAACGCGTTAGGCAGATCTTCGATCAACGGCAGGACCTGCCCCGCGATTTGATTCTTCACCTTCGGGTCGTTGAGGTTTTGTCCCGCGGCGAGAGCTTCCATCACATGCGTCACGATAGGCTTCGCGGCATCAACTATTTTTTTCCATTCTTCATTATCACGCGCCACGATTTCATCAGGATCGAGACCATCGGGCATAGTCGCTACACGCAGGTCTGCTTGCAAGCGCGCTTCGTAACGAAGAAGTCCACGCGCATCGAATCCCAACTCGCCTTGTTTATCCATGGCTGAACGCGCGGCATCGAGTCCGCGTAGCACAGCCCTCTGCCCCGCAACATCCGGGTCTAATGCTAAAACAATTTTCCGCGTGAACTTTTTGAGCAGGCGCATCTGATCTTCAGTTAATGCCGTGCCCATCGGCGAGACGACGTTCTCGTAGCCCGCCTGGTGAAGCGCGATCACATCCAAATACCCTTCAACAATGACTGCCTGATCTGCGGTGCGAATCGGCTTGCGCGCGCGATCCAGTCCATAGAGCAGTCGTCCCTTTGAGAAGATCGGCGTCTCGGGTGAATTCAAGAATTTGGGAATATCATTCGGGTCCAGGATGCGCGCGCCAAAGCCGGCCATGCGTCCCTGCTCGTCGCGAATGGGAATCATGATGCGATTACGAAACCGATCATAATTTCCTCCACTCTCACGTTCAGAGAGCATACCCGCATCAACTAATTCATCTTCACGATAACCTTTGGGAGAAAAATGTCGTAGAAGATTGTCATAGCCGGCAGGAGCATAACCCAGGCCAAATGTTTCGATGGTTGAGTCGGTCAGTCCGCGTTTCTCACGCAGGTAATTGAGAATATCCTTGTTGGCAAACAGTTGACTGCGGTAATAAATGATCGCGTCTTCCAACAGTTTGCGGAGGTTTTCGAAGGCTTCTTTTTGTTCGGGAGTCTGTTTTGTATATGTGGGAACTTCCACACCCGCGCGCGCAGCAAGTTTGTTGAGGGCTTCCTTGAAATCGAGACCTTCGCGCTTCATCACGAACTTGAAGATGTCGCCGCCCTCGTTGCATTGACCGAAGCAGCGCCACGTCCCCGTCTCGGGCCAGACGACGAAGGCGGGTGAATGCTTATTATCGTGGAACGGACAAAAGCCGGTGTAGTTTTTGCCTGCATGGCGCAGTTTGACACCAGCCTCGGAGACGAGGTCTACAATATCAATGCGGGATTTGATTTCATCAATGGTGGACATGGTTCAGGTAAACCAGTATGCAAGTAGACAGGTAAACGGGTTGGTTGAATTATAGACGCAATCGGAGATTTGGCAAATTAAAAGCACAAGGGCAGACACTTGTCTGCCCTTGTGGTAATTCATATATTTTAGTGAGACTTTTAATCGTCGCTTGGATTATATCCGTCGTCGTCGCAATGGTGACCCGGCTGAGTCTGCGGCATATAGTATTGCAGTTTTTGAACGGCATCCCGTTGATGACCAAGATCAGGCATTAATCCGGCGGTCAGGTGAGCCTGCCCTCTTACTACGCCAGCGTTTGGCGACGCGCCCATTACACTCGTGTACACCCCTGCGATAATGCCAAGAGCGATCAACACGGAAACAATGACACGAACAGTTGGCTTGGGCATGAGTTTTCTCCTTTTCAATAGTTGTTGCGTTGATGAAAAGAACGATGCACGATTTGGCTCAAACCACTTCCCCGCTGTTTGACGATGACAGGATTATACCCAATCGCATCCGATTTGGCGAAACACTTATTCGCTCTTAATTTAGAAGCCTTCGAGTTTGCTCAGGTCGGTAATACCGCTCGACAGCGAGGCGATCTTTTGCAACAAGCCGAGTCGATTTTCCTGCAATTTTTTATCTTCAGCCATGACCAGCACTTTATCGAAGAACGCGTTGATGGACGGGATGAGGTTGACGACGATATTGAGAAATTCGTCTATAGTTGACGGTTGGCGGTTGGCGTTTTTTTGAATAGCAGCGAACAAGTCTTTTTCTTCTTTTTCAACGAAGGCTTTCTCATTAACCTTGAAAGTCTTTTTCTGATCGCGCGTAATACGGACACAGCGCGCAAAGCCATCCAAAATGGATGACCAATCCTCGCGTCCCACCCACGCTTGAAGTTGCCTCACCGCCCGAGCCGACCCGGCGGGATTGGCTGCGTTGCGTTGCTCCGCCAGTACGGCATCCACCACATCGTATTTGTAACCGGCATCATTCAACACGACCTTCAAGCGACCGGCAAGGAAATCCAAAATTTGTTTCTTCGTCTCGTCCGACACTTCGATCGGTTGGGTTTTCGCCGATCGTTTCACGGCTTCGGCGAGATCGAAGTCAACGTCATGCTCGATCAACGGTTGGACAACCCCAATCGCGGCGCGGCGCAGCCCAAACGGATCCTTGGCGCCTGTGGGAGCCAGTCCCGCCGCGAAGAGACCGACTAATGAATCAAGTCTGTCAGCGAGAGCAAGGGTGAGACCAATTTTTGTTTGCGGGACGGTTTGGTATTGTTCGCCAATCGCGTTGGCGACATCTTTTTGTTCTCCGCTTCGTAATGCATATTCACGTCCGATGATGCCCTGAAGAGATGTCATCTCAGTGACCATTTGAGTCACCAAGTCCGCTTTCATCAAATGCGCGGCGCGGCGAGCGAAGATGGCTTCATCTCTTTCGAGCCCGAGGATCGGGATCAAGTCATTGACCAATTTCTCGATGCGTTCTGATTTATCGAGCATGGATCCGAGCTTGGTGTGAAAGGTCAGTGTGGAGAGTTTCGGGCGGAACTCATCGAGTTTAAATTTGAGGTCTTCGCGCACGAAAAAGTTTGCATCCGCAAAACGCGCATCTAGAACGTGTTCATTCCCCTGGCGGACAGTGTCCGCGCCGATGTCGTCGCCGTTGCGGATGGCAATGAAATGTGGCAGTAGGGGCGAGTCATGACTCGCCCCTACACGCTGGATGGGAAAATACCGTTGATGTTTCTTCATCACGGAAATCAACACATCATGCGGCAGGGACAGATATTCCTTGTCAAAGCCACCCATGACCGCGGTAGGCAATTCGATGAGGTTGGTGACTTCGTTGAGCAGGTCATCATCCATGATGGCTTCGCCGCCGACAAGCGCCACGGCTTGTTTGACCTGTTCCACGATGGAGGCTTTGCGATCTTCTTTATCAAGAACGATGCCTGCTTCGCGAATGGTATCGAAATATTTGTCGGCAGCAGGAATTTTGATTTCGGGTGAGTCGTAGGGGCGGAGTCCACGTGAGACGTTGCCGGAGATAATGCCCGCGTATTCAAATGGGATGACCATATCACCAAGCAAAGCCACGTACCAGCGGATGGGACGTGAGAAGGAAACACCTGAATCATTCCAGCGCATGGACTTTTCGAACTTGATGCTCTCGACCAGTTTCGGCAAGGCTTCGGCGAGAACTTCCGGAGTCGGGCGTCCCTTTTGTTTGACGACGGCGAAGACATATTTACCTCCCGCTTGCGCGTCCTCGCGGACCTGCAAATCTTCAACCTTGACGCCGTTCTTTTTGGCAAAGCCCTGCGCGGCGGGCGTGTAGGACAAATTGCCAATTTGTCCTACTATGGCTTTATCCGAAGGCGGACCTTTGACCAAATCTTCGCGGTCAGGCTGATTCGGGGAGAGCGAGTCAATCGAAACGACGATCCGCCGCGGGGTCGCGAAGATGCGGACGTCGCCGAGGTCAAGATGAAGCTCATCGAGCAGAGTCGGAATCCGCTGGGTGAGTTGCGCGTGAGCCATATCAACATCGCCAGCGGGTAATTCTTCAACACCGATTTCCAAAATGAACGTTGCAGGTCGCAGGTCGAAGGTCGCGGGCAGTGATTGACTTGTGACCTTCGACTTTTGACCCTCTTTCAAAAGTGGGTATTCCAGTTCCTTCCTCTGCTCCTCGTATCCCTCAGCCACACGTCGAGCCAGCTCGCGCATACGGCGGAAGAACGCCTGTCTTTCGGCAACGCTGATCGCGCCGCGGGCGTCGAGGACGTTGAAAGTGTGCGAGGACTTGAGGACGTAATCGTGCGCGGGGACGAGCAGACCCTGCGCGAGACAGGCGTCGGCTTCGGCGGAGTAGAGATCGTACATCTGACGGGCGCGCTCGACGTCGGCGACCTCGTAATAATATTTGGAGTGTTCGAACTCCTCGCGGCGGATGATCTCGCCGTAGGTGACGCCTGCGCCCCACTCTTCGTCCCAGATGGCTTTGGCGTTGTTGAGGGCAATCAGGATGCGTTCGAGTCCGTATGTAATTTCAACAGAGACGGGGTTGAGCGTCACGCCGCCCATCTGCTGGAAGTAGGTGAACTGCGTGATCTCCTGCCCGTCGAGCCAGACCTCCCAACCCAAACCCCACGCGGAGATGGCGGGCTGTTCCCAGTTGTCCTCCACGAAGCGGATGTCGTGCTGGCGCGGGTCAATGCCGAGTGCCTTGAGCGACTCGAGATAGAGTTCCTGCGGGTTGCCTGGATCAGGCTTGAGGATGACCTGATACTGGGTGTGCTTTTGAAAGCGGTTGGGATTCTCGCCGTAACGCCCGTCATCGGGGCGGACAGACGGCTCGACGTACGCCACGTTCCACGGTTCGGGTCCGAGCACGCGCAGGAAGGTGGCAGGGTTCATCGTCCCTGCGCCGACCTGGGTGTAGTAGGGCTGCGTGATGAGGCATCCGTGCGTTGCCCAGTATTCTCGAAGTTTGAGGATGATTTCTTGAAAAGATGATTTTAGCATTTACAATTTCCGACTTAGGCTTGTGGGAGGATTATAACTGATGGTTAATGGAAGATGGATAATGGGCGACTTTGCGTCAGCATCCACTATCCATCTTTTGCGCTCCATGCGTCCTTCGACTATGCTCTGGGCGGGCAAGAAGGCTGATTATGTTTCGGTGGACAAATTAAGTTCTTATGGAGTAACAACAGCTACACAACGAAATCCAACATACTCCCGAGATTCAGTTGGCTCAATATATCGACGGGCAGTTGTGCGAAGTTCCATCGCAATAGAATAAAAAGCACCACCCCGCAATACATGATATTGACCTGACCCGGGTCCAGTCGGATTTAGCTCGGGCGATTGGCTATAATAATTTTCGCTATACCAATCTGCTACAAATTCTGAAACATTTCCAGCCATGTCCATCACACCATATGGACTTGCTCCATTAGGATAGCTAGCAACCTGGACAGTATTTTCGCTAAAATTAGAAGCACTACAATTTGCATGGTAAGAACACGATGGCAGCGTATTACCCCATGGGTAAATACGATCATCAATACTGCGGGCGGCCTTCTCCCATTCTGCTTCCGTAGGTAAACGACCTCCAGTCCAAGTACAATAGTCGTCGGCATCACTCCATAATACATTCACGACAGGGTGTTTTGGATATTTCTCATAATAGTTGGAACGATTATAGGTTCCCAATGAGACTGGCTCTGGGCATGCTCCGACGCTCACGCACTTGGCATACATGGCATTTGTTACTTCAGTAATATCTATCCAAAATGCATCTAGATAAACTTGATGCGGAGGCTCTTCATTAATATAATCGTTCTGATCACATTTATCTAGACCACCAATAATTATTCCTGGGTCCAACTTTGCAAACATATCGTTACGAATTCTATTGCACTCGTCCATAGCTTTGTCAGTTCCCATTATGAAAACACCTTCCGGAATATAGACTCGCACCATTCCATCATTAACCGAGATTTGTGTTGCACCTGCAGGCAACGATGGTATGGAAACTACGCGCGTTCTTGTAGGTGTTGCTGTCGACGCTTGAGTCTGAATCGGTATTGCACTTGGTTGTATCATTCTTGTAACTGTCGGTGTTTGAGCCAAAGAAGTTAGGGCTTGTAAAGTTTGCTGAACAATGTAATCTGTCGTTGAGTTTGGGGTAGCAGTTGGATTAGGAGAAAAGAATATAGACATTGCCCATGAGCCAGCCCAAACCAAAGCAAAAATGATCCCAAGAATGCCTCCCACCCCAAGCAAAGGCTTTGCTTTGGAAAGAGCAACCTTTAATGTGTTAAAAGATTCGGAGAGAACTGCTTTTATCGTAGATATTTGAGCAACTCGTCGCTCTGCTCTTGCGCGCTTTGCCTTCTCAGCAGCATCACGTTTAGCTTTTTCTCGCGCGGCTTTTTCGGCAGCTTCACGTTCTGCTTTCTCGCGTTGAGCTTTCTTAGCGGCCTCGCGTTCTAATTTTTCTCGTAAAGCCCTTTCAGCAGCTGCCCTGGGTATAACGCTGGCTAGATCCTCATAAAACTTCTTTCTAGGAAGCCTCTCGCCAGAGACATCCTCATATTGTATTGCCTCAAACGACAGCCAAGTATCGCCTCGGAGCAAAAGTGCGAAGAATGGCTTCTTCTTTCTTCTCGCGCGTGTAACTTCGTTTTGCACCCACTCGGAATCATATGCATGTTCTGTCATTACAACGATAAACGCACCACAGTTATCTAAATGCCTTTGAATTACTATCGGCCAGGTTTTTCCATAATTAATACGATCATCAATCCAGACATCGAAGCCTTCGTTTTGAAGGGCTTCCTGAAGCTTATGGACGTAATCGTTATCTTTATGACTGTAGCTGATGAATATATAACTCATATTAAGATAGTCTCATCGGTGAATGACAATGATTTATTTGGTTGCGTTCCAGATTTCCAATTCCCAGCCCTGCGTCCACGCCATCTTTGGTGAGGCGGGTGTACAAGTCGCGCACGGCGATTTGGTCACTGCGTGCTTGACAAAGAAACACTTTGAGAGGGCATTTCGCTTCAGCCATTTTCCATTTATTTTCCCAACCTCTAAATTATACGACCAAAAACATAAGGTTCGCCATGCCAGCCGCGTTGCGAAAGTGAATGGGGAATGGTCAGCGGCGAGTCTGGTCCCGGCGCAAGACCGGTCATGCAGGCATGGGTCACGGATATTCGGGATCAGTGCCTGAGGGCGAAGGTCCCATTTTTCTTCAAGCAATGGGGAGGGGTCCAGAAAAAGAGGGCAGGTCGAACGCTCGAAGGTCGCACTTGGGATGAGATGCCTGTCAATAAGAATTTGGTGAGAGCGTAAATTCCTTAAACACAAAGGGCACGAAGTACACCAAGGTCTAAAAACGAATGGCGCGTCCATGAGTGGATGCGCTGTTTGATCTATTTTTTCTTTTTGTATATAGCTCGTTTCTGACGAATCCGCTTGAGGACGGTATCCATATTCTGATCGTCCAGCCATTTGTGGCGGTCTTTGGAGTAGTCGCCGTGTCCCGTTTCAAATTGCTGGAGGAAGCGCACCATGCCAACGATCCCAAGTTCGCGCGCCAGCGCTTCCATGCCTGCGATGCGGATTTGTTCAAGAGACATAGATTGTGCATTCATTCGATCATCTCCTCTACCCAAATAAGAGGGTTTTCTATTCTTACCTTTAATTGACTTGAAATTCGTTTAGCAAGCTTAAGCAAGCGGTCATCGGTTGACAAGAATACATCCACTTTTGCGCTTTCGGCACAAGCGATATGCAACGCGTCAAATACCTGAAATCCTTCCGCTTGCAACTCCTTTGCGCGTTGTTCTTCCTTTTCACCGATCTCAATATTTTCCTGAATGAAACTTGACAGTAGCTTTGCACGGTTCAATTTTTGCGTATCCGGCGTTTGCTCGATTTCGTCAATCAAAACCTCACTGCCAGCCCAATTCCATTCGCCGTTTTCGATTCGAGCCAAAATCGCCAAAACCGCTTCGGCTTCCAGGCGAATACGAACTTGAGTCTGGTCATCGAAAGGGCGATTAAGGCAAGACGTATCGAAATAGATTTTGGTCATTCCAATTTCCAGAAGTAATTATACCGCCCTAAACAACATACTTTCAAACTACCCTGCGGATTTCGAATTTTGCCTGGAGATCAAATCCTCCGCGTCCAGCCAGGCTTGCACTCCGCGACGTTTCAGCGTGCGATACAACTCCCGCACCTTCGGCTTATCCGCCGATGCGTGACAGAGAAAAACCTTCAATGGACGCTGTTCTTCAGGCATAACTATCCCGTTATGTTCAGATATGGAAAATATAAGTCAATTTCTGTTATTAGCCGCATTCAATCAATTGCAATTTGTCACTCCTCTACAGCCTTGCGGATTTCCGATTCGCAATTTGGCAGGTTGATGCCGTTAGTACTCCCGTACTAGCTTATGCTATACTTGCGATGGGAAGGAGGAGCCATGATTGACCCTGTTCAACTCCCGATACTGCTGAAAGCCATCGATTTCGTTTTCGAAGAGGGACGGAAGATCCTGCAAGAACGCCGCGAACGAAGAAAGACAAATGACAATTCTCCAAAAAACGAAGATCAGCAACCGGCAAAAGAGGTTGCTCACCGCGAACCTGAGAAGGCAATCGAGATCAAGCAGGATTTGCTCGCCTCAAAAATAGATGAAATACTGTGGCAAAACCACGAAGAGGAAGTTATACACCTGGTGAGGCTGCTGGAAACATATTCCCGCAATTATCATATTGCAAAGGAACAATATGCAAAATGGGGAAGCGCCCTCGTGCCTCCAATCGTCGTCCATAACATGACGGATGCAGAAAGCTCCATGATCGAGACCATAAAGCAACTTGAAATCATCCTATCGAAAGTTTACCAAAAAGATATCCAACCAATCAAATAAAACACAAGGTGCGCCATGGACAAGGAAGAAATTACTCATCTCGAAAAGATGATCTCCCTGCATAAGAAGAATCTCTACATCCTTGACGAGATGCTGGCAAAGTATGGCGCCGACCAGCCTTTACATCTCATCAACAGCGTCACGATGGAAAAAGAGGCAATCGCCAGGTACACCCGTCAGATCGAAAGCCTCACCTCCAGCGGCAAGGAACAGGAAAAATCGAATGTGCTGGCAAGCCTGCCGAGGCGGCCCTATTTTGTGGGAAGGGACGATGAGCTGACGTCCGTTTTGCAGTCTCTGCAACCGAACAGCAGGACCTTTATCATCGGCATCGAGGGAATCGGAGGCGTGGGGAAATCCACCCTGGCGATAGAGATCAGTCATCGCTGCATCGAGAACGATCTGTTCGAATCCGTTATTTGGATCTCCGCCAAGGAATCAGTCCTGACGCTTCACGGCATCGAACCGATCATCCCGGAAGCCAAATCCCTTTCAGATATTTTGATCACGATCGGCACAAGTCTGGGAAATCCCACCATCGGAAATCTATCCATTCAGGATCAAATCAAGAGAGCCTATAACCTGCTTGCCAGACGTACGACACTTCTTGTCCTCGACAATTTTGAATCCCTGTCAAAAAATGAACAGCGCGACATCCTCGATTTTCTGCGAAGATCGCCCATCACCCTTAAGATCGTGATTACATCGAGGGAGCGCGTTTCCGAAGGACAGATCATCCGTTTGCAGGGGTTATCCTTTGAGGAAAGCAATGCACTGCTGGAGTGGGACGCCCAGCAAAAGAACATCCAGCTGACCAAGGACCAGAATAAGTACCTGGTGGATCTAACCGGTGGACTTCCGCTTGCCCTGTTGTGGGTACAGGGGCAAATCGCTGTTCTGGGTTACTCCGTAACGCAGGTCTTGGACCGATTGAGCCTCGATACAGACATTCCAATCCTTCAATACTGTTTCAACCACAGCTGGAATTTACTTCGGCACAATAACGAGAAAAAGCTGCTGTTCATTCTGGCGCTACAGCCCGAGGCAGTCTCCAGAACCGCTCTTGAAGAAATTTCCGGAATCGATGACAGCGACAGCTTTGATCATGCAATCAGCGATCTCTTACAACTAACGCTGATCGAACATGAATCAGACAGGGA
>Ga0247727_10001866_pt1 | contig 48977 bp, 42 predicted proteins | sample WisWelCaveWW1625_FD_202498 | JGI IMG/M metagenome (GOLD analysis project Ga0247727, IMG submission 202498) | Biofilm microbial communities from Wishing Well Cave, Virginia, United States - WW16-25 | ecosystem: Environmental > Aquatic > Deep subsurface > Groundwater > Cave microbial mat | place...
CAAGCAAAAAACCACCATCAGCTTACGCGAATTTGATGCGGGTCTTTCGGTCCGGGAATTCCGGTCGATCTATCTGCTCAGCATCGGCTTAGCGATCTCACCGAGCCTATCTACGGAACTGCTGCGGAATACTGGGGGGTGCTCCCTTGGGATAGGTCGTGGCGCGCCTGCGGCGCGCGGATTAGCTCGTTGTGCGCTTCCTCCTGCGCGCCTGAGGCGGCGCTTCGGAGGACAGGCCGCGCACGGGATAGCCGGAGCGGAGGGGCGGGTGCGGGGCGGGCCCACGACGACGGCTGCTGAATGGACCCATGGCATTGGACGCACGTGCTACCAGATGATATCATTTGGTAGCAGATGGATCAGGAGCAGCCATGAAGACGAGGCAGATTTCGGCGCGCATTGCATCGACGACCAAGGACGAGCTGGCGGCATTTCTGCGCGCGCGAGGCTTGAAGCAGAGCCGGTTTGTCGAGGAAGCCGTCCGCCACTACCTGCGTGTCCTGCGGTCGCTGCCCGAAGAGGGCCGCGTCGCCACGTCGATGGTCTTCACGAACCAGTCGTTCGAGGAGATCGTCCACGCCGTGAAGAAGCGCGCCAGGCCGACCTCCGATCTCGTCAAGCTCATGCGGGGCGAGCTGGGCCCGGAAGATGGCCTCTATTAGGAAGCTGGAGCCCACCGACGACCTTTCGCGCTTTCGCTCCGGCAACGAGGCGCTCGACAAGTTCCTTCACCGGTTCGCCGTCATCAACCAGTTCGATTTGCACACGAGCGTCACCTATCTCGCCATCGAGGGCGCCGAGATCGTGGGATACCTCACGCTGGCCAGCGCCGAAGGCTTGGCAGCGGAATTCGAGAAGCTCAAGCGCAAGAAGCTGCCCCGGTACCCCCTTCCCATGCTTCGCATCGCGCGGCTTGGGGTCGCGAAGACGTGGCAGCGAAAGGGCATTGGAAACCAACTCACCCGCCACGCCTTCGCCGTCGCGCTCAAGTTGACAGGGGAAGTCGGATGCGTCGGCGTTGTTGTCGATCCCAAGCCGGAGTCGGTCGAGTATTACCGGAGACTGGGATTCGAGCCGACGGCGATGATCGAGGGAAGGCCTCCCGATCCATCGGAGCCGCCGGCCCTGTTTCTGCCCGTGGAGGCGATTGCACGGGCGATCAAGGGCGGATAGCTCGTCCTTTGCCTTGACCTCCCTGGTTCGTACCTTTCTGCCGCATACCTTCGTACTCTCTTGAACCTGCGCCCCTGGCGCTCGTTTGGAATTGTCCGAGAACGTCTGTAATCACTCGTGCCTTTGCCCGTTAGCAGGGAGATGAACGCGTTGCGTGGCCAGGCATCGTCCGATCTCATCGCTTCCTACGCCCCGGCCCTCTACCGCTTCGTCGCGCGGCTGGTTGGACAGGACGCCGACGCCGAAGACGTCCTCCAGCAGACCTTCGCCGCCGCGATCGGCAACGTCGGCCGCTTCCAGGGCAGCGCGGAGAAGCTTCGCTCCTGGGTCTTCACGATCGCCTACCGCGCCGCGATGGACAACCTTCGCGGCCGCAAGCGCATCGTGCCGCTCGACGAGATCGAGATCGAGGCGCCCGCGGAGCCGGTCGATCTCGAGACGCCCCGCGCGGAGCTGAAGGCGGCGTTCGAATCGCTCGCGCCCGGCGACCAGCAGATCCTGACCTTGAAATTCCAGGACGGCTTCGAGAACGCGGAGATCGCGAAGATCCTCGCGATCACGCCCAACCACGCCGGCGTCCTCCTCTTCCGTGCGAAACAAAACCTGAGAAAGGCGATGCCATGAACTGCCCCGCCCGCGAAAAGATGGAGCTCCACTTCGAGTCCGCGCTGACCGCCGAGGAGTCGGCGTCGATCGCCGGGCACGCCGCGTCGTGCGAGTCGTGCGGGGCATACCTGCGCCGCCTGAACGAAGAAGCACAGGCGCTGAAGCGGAACCTGCCCGATGTCGCCGCGCCGGCGGGGCTGGCGGACTTGATCCCGGCGCCGCCCGCATCGAACCCGTGGAAGCCACTGTCATTTCTCGCGATGGCGGCGTGCCTTCTCCTCACGGTCGGAATGCTCTGGCAGGCGAAACGGACCCGCGACGCGGTCGACGCGACACGCCAGAACGTGCAGGCGCAGATCCGGTTCCACCTGGACAACAAGGAGCCGCAGAAGGCCGTCGGGGCGCTGAGCGCCTTCCCCGACGACGCCGCCAGCATGCTCGCCGCCGACGAGGCGCGGGTCGAAATCGCCGCGCAGTGCGACGACGACGCCGCCGCCAGGCTGCTCGATGACGTCGATCTCGCGGGCAAGGAGCCCGCCGCCGCGCAGAAAGTCGCCGACGCCCGTCTCGCCGTCTACGAGCGCCTTTTTGCGAAGAAGATCCTCCAGAACGGGCAGGTGCCGACGCCTTACGAGCCCGAGCACTTCCGCCTCCACAAGCAGGAGTTCCTGCCGCACGACGGGATGATGAAGATCGTTGGACGCCTCCTGTTGGCGAACGACGAGCGGCGCGACCTCGCGAAGCGGTGCGGCACGACGGCAGCCGAAAGCGAGTTCGCCGGCCTGGCACGGATCACCCAGTATGCGATCGGCGACGCCTCGTACGGATCGATTCATCCCGCGACGGAGGCCGACCGCATCGCGTTCGGCGACGTCCTCTATCGCGAGCGGCAGTTCGACCGCGCGATCGAGGTCTGGAAGCCGGTGATGTCGAACGACCGCGTCTACCGCAAGATCGCGGAGCTCGCCGCGTTCCGGCGGCTCGCGCCCAAGACGATGCACCTCTGGGACTACGACGTCGATTCACTCCTCGGCCGCGACAAGGCGATCGAGGCGGAGGCGACGGCACGGATTACGGAGCTGCTGCGGCGCGCAAAGCCGATCGCGGAGGCGCCGCTCAGCGTTGAACGCCGCGGCATTCCGCAGGACACGGGTGCAGTCGCTCCCACGGACGAGCCGGTCGTTTTCTTTCCAGGCGGCATCCCGCCGAAGCCGGTCGACCCGGTCGGCTTCGATCCCGAGGAGCTCTTCCTGCTGGTCGATCACAGGAGCTTCCAGTTCGAAGCGTCGGCCGACCGGCCCTTCTTCTCGCGGGGCGGGGCAACGCTCGCGCTGATGTCGGCCTATCGCGGGCCGATCCGGGCGAGGCTCTACCGCGTCGCCGATCTCGAGACGTTTTCGACGCTGACGGACGCGAACTTCGTAGAGCGCCGCTCCAGGCTCTCGTTCGTGAAGGAGTGGGAGCAGACCGTCCTGCCGCTCTGGAGCAACGACGTTAATCCGTCCGTGAAGCTCGATGTCCCGCCGAGCGGCGGCGGGCTCTTCGTCGTCATCGCCGACGCGCGCTACTGCCCGGTCTACGCGGTGACCAAGTTCGTCGCCACCGATGCGGCGCTGGTGCAGCAGGTGGCGTCGGACCGCGTGCTCGTCTTTGCGGTCGACCGCGGGAGCGGAGCGCCCCAGGCAGGACTCGCGCTCGCGGGCGAGGTGACGGGTGAGTACGCCTTCCGACCTGAGGACACACTGCCGTGGGACGACTCGAACGCCGACGAATTCAAGCGCGGTTTCGAGACCGGCTGGGCGAAGAAGGTGACCGAGCCCGACGCCGGCCCGAGCTGGCGGCGAGGCTACCAGCGCGCGAAGGACCTGCGCCTCTCGCAACCCGACGTGAAGTTCAGCTTCAGCGGCTCGACCGACAAGGACGGGCTCTTCGAGTGGAAGGTCGCCGAGTCGTGGCGCGCCGGCTATTCGTACCGCGTCGCGACTCGCACGACGGCGGCCGAGACCTACTCGCGCGTCGAGAGCGGCTACGCCGTCAACGCGATGCGTGTGGTCAAGGACCTCGTCTACAGCGACCGGCCGCTCTACCGGCCGGGCGACAAGGTCTCCTTCAAGGCGATGCTGCGGGTGCTCGACAACGAGGGCCTCCAGCCGTGGGGCGCGAAGGACGCGCTCTTCGAGTTCGGCACGGCCTCTCGGACGCTTTTCGCGAAGTCGTACGAGGTGAGCGACTTCGGCACCGCCGACGGCTCGTTCGACCTGCCGTACGACATCGAGATCGGCCTCTACTGGGTCCGCGTCAACAACGGCGCGGAGCGTCCGCTCTTCAAGGTCGAGGAGTACCGCAAGCCCGACTTCCAGGTGATCCTCAACCACCCGGCGGCCGTGAAGGCGGGCGCGCCGGTCGTGATCGACATTGCCGTACGCACCTACTCCGGCGACCCGGTGCCGAACGCGAGCGTCGATCTCGTGATCAGCGCCGCGCCGCTGATCGGCCGGACGATCAACGTGACCGACGCGTGGTACGGTGCGGGCGCGCCGGCCGCGGCGTGGCATGACGTCGAACGCCGCACGCTCAAGACCGACGAGTCGGGGCTCTGCTCGATGCGGTTCCTGACCGATGCGGGCGCGGCAGCGCAGTACTCGATCTCGGCGATGGCGCGGGACCTCTCGCGGCGAGAAGTCTCAACGACGTCGCGGTTCGAAGCATCGGCCCTGGCGGCGGCGGGAGTCGTCGTCGAAACCGACCGGCCGATCTACTACCCCGGCGAGCGGGCGATGCTCCGGATCCGAGCGGACGGTGCGGCGGCGGTCCGCATCGAAGAGCGGAAGGAGATGTCGAATCGCTTCTCGACGACGGTCGAGCTTCAGAAGGGGCTCGCGACGCTCGAGTATGTCGTGCCCGCGGTCGACAGCCAGCTCTGCGTCGGCGTCCGCAACGGCGACGAATGGGCGTGGTCGCCGGTCACGCTGAGAATCGCGGCGCGGCCGTCCGAGGGCGCGCTCGCGGTGAGGCCGGACAAGTCGATCTACAAGATCGGCGAGACGGCGAAGATCGTCGTTCGCGCGGCGGAGCGCGACCAGTTCGTGCTCGTCGAGATCGGCACCGGCGCCATCCACCAGCGACAGGTCGTGCGGGTGGTCGATCGCGAGCTGGAGCTGTCGATCAAGATCACCGGGGATTTCGTGCCGAACATTACGGTCGTGGCGCTGGCGGTCCGCGGCGATCAGCTTCTGAAAGCGACGGGCAACCTGCTCGTCCCGCCGACCGACCAGTTCCTCACGGTCGAGGTCGCGACCGACAAGGGAGAGTACCGGCCCGGCGAAGAGTGCCGGACGACGATCCGTGTTGTTGACGCCCAGGGCAAGCCGGTGAGTGACTGCGAGATTTCGCTGGGTGTGGTCGACGAGTCGATCTACGCGCTCCAGGAAGACCGCACGCCCGACCTGCGCGAGTTCTTCCACCGGTACGAGCGGAAGCTCGCCTACGGCGAGAGCTTCTTCTTCCAGGAGAAGTCGAACGCGTTTGTTGTCTGGAAGACGCTGGTCTTCGTGAAGGGGCTCAAGAACGCCTACGACTCGATCGGCATCGGCGGCGGCGCCGGCGCGGGCGGTCGTTACGGCGGCCGGTTCGGCGGGCGTGAAAACCTCGTCGCCAGGGGCGGCGGCACCCGCGGGCCGGACGCTCCGCGCTCCGACTTCCGCGACACGGCGACGTGGGAAGCCGTATTGCGCACGAACGCGGAGGGCGTGGCGACGGCGACGTTCTCCTTCCCCGACAGCCTGTCGACCTTCCGCTTCACGGCGCGCGGCATCACGCGCGACGCGAAAGTCGGCGAAGTCCGCCAGCACGCGGTCGTCCGCAAGCCGTTCTACACGCGCCTCGCGGTCCCGCGCGTGGTCCAGGAGGGCAACCAGCTCGCGATCGCGGCGATGATCCACAACGCAACGACGGAACCGCAGGTGGCGCATGTCGCCTTCAAGAGCTCCTATCCGGTCGTCCGCTCGACGGCGTCGGAGTCGATCGCCGTCATGCCCGGCGCGGTCGAGAAGGTCGAGTATCTCGTCAGCGTCGACCGCTACCTGCACGACGCGGCATTTGAGTTCAAGGCATGGAGCGACTCGGGCCTCAGCGACGGCATCTCGTTGACCGTCCCGGGCCATCGCCATGGCGCGCCGCACAACGAAGGCCGATCGGGAACGCTCACCGCGACGACGCCGACGGAAGAAGTCTTCCGCGTGCCCGACGGTGCGATTCCCGGTTCCTTCGCGCTGAAGCTCAACCTCGACGCGGGCGTCCATGCCGCGGTGATCGAGGGCCTTGAACCGCTCATCGAGTACCCGTATGGCTGCATCGAGCAGACGATGAGCCGGTTCTTCCCGGCGGCCGTCGCGTCGAAGGCGATCGGCCAGGCGCCGAACCGCTGGAGCGAGAAGCTGCCCGCCGTGATGGCGGCGGGATTGCGCCGCGTCTACAGCTTCCAGCACAACGACGGCAGCTGGGGCTGGTTCGGCCGCGACGGCGCGAACGACGGCATGACGGCGTACGTCGTCTACGGCCTGTCGGTCGCGAAGAAGTCGGGCATGGGAGTGGACAAGGCGGCCGTGACGAGAGGCGCCGAATTCCTGCGCGGGCGGATGGCATCTCTGCGGGAACGGACGCCGCTCGGCCGGGCGCCGCTGCCGTGCGACCTCGACAAGCGGGTCTACATCGTTCTCGCGCTCTCCGAGTTCGAGACCGCGTGGGGCGGGCCGACGCTGGCGACGAAGCGGTTGGCCGGATTGCTCGCGGGCCGCGACGACGAACGCTCCGCGACCGACGAGGTGATGCTCGCCATCGCCTGCCGCCGGCTCGGGATGACCGAGGAGGCCGACCGGCTCGCGAAGCGGGTCGAGAAGCGGCCGCTGGAGGACGTCGCGACGGCGGCCCTCACGCTGCAGCTCCAGGCCGAACGGGGCGGCGAGCTCGGCGAGACCCTGCGGTTCTTGCTCTCGCGCCGCCAGGGCAAGGGCTGGCGGACGACGATCGAATCGGCCTACGCGATCCTCGGCCTCTCGTCGCTTCTCGAGCGCGCGAAGCCGGGCGACTACGCGACGCCGGGGCGCGTCACGGTCGACATCAACGGCAAGACGACGATGCTCGACCTGCCGTCGAACGCCGATCCGAAGTTCGACGGGCGGATCTCGGTGCCGGAGCCGGCGGAAGGCTGGCGCGGCAAGGTCATCGTGCGGTTGACGTTCGATGGAACGGGCGTCGCGTTCTACACCGCGTCGCTGATCGGGATGCTCGGGGGCGAGGATCGGCCCGCGGTGAGCCGCGGGATCGAGATTTCGCGCGAGTACTACGAGGAGGAGGGGAATGGCTGGCGCCTCGTGGCCGATGGCCAGCTTCATGCCGGCCGGCCGGTGCTCGTGCGGCTGACGGTGACGAGCCCCGACGTGCGCGAGTACGTGATGATCACCGACGCGCGGGCCGACGGCTTCGAGCCGCGCGTGGGAACGCCGATGCTGAAGGGCCGGCGGCGGATCGCCGAGGGGCTCTCGGACACGGTCGACCTCGCGGACGGCTGGCAGGCGCGGCTCGACGAATTCCGCCGGACGGCGCGCGGCGACGCGGGGCGCGAGTCGGCGTGGGCGAAGGCGCTGCTGCGCGAGATCATCGAGAAGCGTCGCTTCAAGGCCGAGGGGCGCGAAGAGGACTTCGAACTTCCCGCCGCGGCGGATGCGACGGTCGAACATCGCGACGACCGGACGATCTTCTTCGTCGACAGGATCGCGAAGGGCGAGACGAATCTCTACTACGTCGTGCGGCCGGAGCTGGCGGGCAGCGTCCATGCGCTCGCCGCGACGGCGGCGCCGATGTACGAGCCCGAAGTCTTCGGCGCGGGTGTCGAGGATCGGCTCACGGTGGTGGACGAACGGGTCGTGGCGGCGAAGGCGCGCGAGCTCGCGCTCCCGCCCGGCGTCAAGGCGCTGCTGGCGGTCATTGACGGGATCGGACTCGTTGATGCGGACGCGGTGATCGCGATGGCGGGCGGGAGTCCGCGGATCGGCGAGCTGCTGCTGAGCGTGGTGGACGAGAAGGCGCTGCGTGCGTGGCTGACGGTCGGGAGCGGTTCGAGGTCTGACCTCGCGACGCGCATGTTGTGCGCCCAGGCGCTCGGAGCCGGAAAGCCCGGGTGGCGCCAGGCCATCCAGGAAGCGATGTCCGCCCCGGCGACCGTGGAGGCGAGCGAGCTGAATGACGGGGCGCTCCAGTGGATCCGGGAGGACCGGGCGTTCCGGCTGGCGCTGCTTACGGCGCTTCAGCGGATCAAGGGGTCCGCGCGGCTCGACGGAGAGCTGCCCGAAGGCATGACGCTCAAGAAGATCCTGGCCGCGGCGAAGAACGCGCCGACGGGCGACGCGCTCGTGCAGTGGAAGCTCTCGCAGCGCCTGGAAGGCGGCGCCTGCGCGTTGAGCGAGCTGCTCGGACTCTGCGAGAAGGACCTGGGCCTGCCGGTGAAGGTGATTTCGTGCGGACCGGCGACGATGAACGCACCGCGCCGGCGGACCGTGGCGGAGTGCCTGGATGAGGCGTTGAACGGGACGGAGCGCTACTGGAAGGTGCGTGACGGGGCGATCGTGATCGGAACGCTGGACGAACTCAACCGGTAGGCCTACTTCTTCAGGCCCAGGAACTCGCTCACGCCGCTCAGGATGAACTGGGCGCCCATGCCGGCGAGCAGCAGGCCCATCACGCGCGTGACGATGCGGACGCCGATCTGGCCGATGAGGCGCATGAGCCGGTCGCTGTTGGCGAGGATGAGCCAGGAGCCGATGGCGGTCGCGACAACCGCGGCCCCGATCGCGCCGCGCTGCCACCAGTCTTTGGCCGTCGAGCCGAGAAGCGCGCAGGTCGACATCGCGCCGGGTCCGGCGAGAAGCGGAATCGCGAGCGGCGTCACCGCGACGTCGTTCTTTTCCATTCCTTCCTTTTGTTCCTCCGGCGACTGCGGGTTCGGGCCCGATTTCGCGCGCATCATGTCGAGCGCGAGGGCCATGAGAAGGAAGCCGCCGGCGACGCGAAACGCGGCCGGCGTGATCCCGAAAATGTTGAGGACCAGGTTGCCCGTGAAGGCGAAGACGAGCAGCACCCCCATCACGACCAGCGACGCGAGCCGCGCCATCTTGCGCCGCTGCTCGGGCGTGTCCTGCGGAGTGATGGCGAGAAAGATCGGCAGTGCCGCGAACGGGTCGACGATCGCGAAGATCGTCCCGAACGACGTCGCGGCGAAGACGGCGAGCTCCCACGTCACGGTGAGACTTTAGCATCGGCTCGTGGTATGTTCGCCCCTCATGTCGTTCTTCGAAGAGTACGAGCGGGCGAACTTCTGGACCCCGGAGGTGCGGCAGGGACTCGCCCGGATGTTCGCACGGCCGAAGCCGGCCACGGCGCTGTTCATTGGAGTCGGGACCGGGACCAACGACGCGATCCCGTTCGCCAGGATGTCACCCGCCACGCGGGTGCTGGCGACCGACGTTGACCCGCGCATGGTGCGGCTGCTGCGCGAGGGGTGACGCGGGCTCCCGAACGTGCGGGTGGCGGAGCTGGACCTGCTCAAGGCCGAGGGATCGTTCGACGCGGTCGTGTCGCTTTTTGTCCTCCACCGTCTCGGGAAGCGCGCCTTCGAGGGGGCGCTGCGGCTCGCGTCGTGCGTCGCCCCGGGCGGATCGCTTTACGTCAGCGAGTTCACGGGGCCTCGCGGCTTCATCGCGATGTGCAACGAGCCACGGCTGCGCAAGGGGCCTGCCGGCCGGATGCTCGCGCGCTATTTCGAACGCCACCGATTCGAGGCGGCGCTGCGGAGCACGAACATCGCGCCCGTGCGATCGCTCCTCTCGAAGCTCCTCGTCCCCCAGCGATCGCGCGACTTCCGCTGGCGCTACACGATGACGCTTGCCGAGGCGTTCCGCCGGATGCGGCGCCGCGCCTACGCGCCGTTCTTCGGCGGGCCGGAGGACCTCGAGGATCTCCGGCGGGAATTCAAGACGGATTTTGCGCGCGAGGTCCGCTTCACGGAGATCATCCGCACCTACCGGTTCACTCGATCTTGAGCGACTGGGCCCATCCACCAGTGACGGTCTCGCGCTCGATGCCGTCGAGAGTCGGTCGATGTGGTTCCATCTTTACTAACGGTCGGGATTGCGCAGAATGGCGCGATGATCCGCCGATTGACGGGCCGTGACGCCGCGATCTTCCGCATTTTGCGGCTGCGTGCGCTCAAGCAGCACGGTGACGCGTTCCTGATGACGCACGCCGAGCAGGCGAAGCAGTCGATGGCCGAGACGCGCAAGCGGCTCGACGCCAAGGGCGGCCGCGCGACGCTCGGCGCCTTCGTCGACGGCGAGCTCGCCGGAATCGTCGGCTTCTACCGCGAAGAACGCGAGAAGGTCCGGCACAAGACGACGATCTGGGGGATGTACGTCGCCCCGGAACATCGCGGGCGCGGCTTGGGGCGCGCGTTGATGCAGGAAGCGCTGCGGCGGATCCGGGCGATGCGCGGCGTCGAGCAGGTCCAGCTCGCGGTCATCACGGTGAACCGCGCCGCGATGAAGCTCTATCGCTCGATGGGATTTCGCACGTACGGCTGGGAGCGCCATTCGATGCGGCTTCGCGGTCGATGGCTCGACGAAGAGCAGATGGCCTGCTTCCTGAAGTAGCTGGTAGCTAGGGGGCAGTAGCTAGTAGCAGAAGAACGCGCGCCGCCGACGGCGCGCTCAATTTCTTAGTAGGCGTAGCCGGCCACATCGCTGACACTTCAACTCGGGCACATCGTTGACACTCGTCGGGCTCTACGGTGACTCGATCCATGCTGTTCGTCAATGATCCCAAGCTCCAAGCTACCGAAGTATGCTCGCCACAAGTCAGTCTCCACCTCAAGTAAGCCAATGGGTTCGCCGATGAGCGCGTTGGAAACGTAGACGATCCGCTCGCACCACTTGATGCACCCGTTGGTTCCTACGCGCCGTACTTCGTAGTGTCCCGGGTACTCCGGACTCTCAAGCCGCACAGGAAAGGACCGTGGGGACTCCTGATACAGCTCTGCGGGAGTTTTCATCCCGATGGCTTCGTGCGGTCGAAGCTCGTTGTACTCACGCCTGAAGGCGTTGAATCTCCGCTGCTGTCTTGGCAGATCCTGCTCCGGAGGGCGGGCCGTTTCTTGCTTGAGGGTTCGATGAAGCCGCTCCAGCCGGCCGTTGTCCTGGGGATGCGCCGGCCTCCCCTTGATCGGTTGGATCCTCAGCTTGATCAGCCACACGCACAACCGGCTCAGACCGCACACTCCAGTTCCACCGAATGGAGAGCCGTTGTCGGTCCTGAGTCTCTCGGGCAGACCATGCTCACGAAATGCCAGCTCAAAGGCCTTCTGCGCCTGCTGCCCCGCGATTGCGTAAGCCCCATCACATCGCAGGAAGAAGCGCGAGTAGCGATCCTGAATCGTCAACGGATAGCAGTACCGTCCGTTCTTCATCCGGAACTGGCCCTTGTAGTCGGCGCTCCACTCTTCGTTGGGGGCCTTGGCAACCTTGATCGCGTGCGTCTGCCTCACCTGCGGCGTACGCCGACGCCGCGCCTCCACCAACCCATTTCTCTTGAGGATTGCCCACACCGTGCTCGGGGCCGGCAGCTCCAGCCCAGGGTGTTCTCGCCTAACCAGCGCAATCAGCTTCTTCGGGCCCCACGTCGGGTGGTCTTTCCTCTTCCCTAGAAGCTCCTGCTCCGTCCTCTGCGGAGTCTTGTTGGCTATGTGTATCGGCGTGCGAGATCGCTCTTCCAGTCCGGGGAGGCCCTCTTGCTTAAACCGCTCTATCCACTTGTACCCACACTCGCGGCTTATCCCGAACTGCCCGCACAGCCCAGTCATCGTCAGGCCGTGGTGCAGCCAAGCCTCAATGAACCGTTCACGTTCCAACATAGCGTTCGTTGCTCTCCAGGCCATAGGCGGTCCCTCCGCCTACAGCATGTGTCAACGATGTGTCCGAGTCGCTATGTCAACGATGTGATCGAGCCATACCGTAGAGAGTACTGGCTGCTAGCTACTGTTCACTAGCTGCCAGCTACTTCTTCAGGTGATCCTGGATCAACGCCCACGCCGCCTCGTCGGTTGCCTTTGACGCTTCATCCCCGCCCTGGTTCGTTCCGATGATCACCGCGAAATCCCGCTTGGGGGCAAGCCACGCGACGACGAACCACATCGTGTTCGAACCGTTGTGGCTAAGCGCCGGTCCGCCCGCCCACTCGCGCTCGCAGAGCGTCCAGCCCTTCGCGTACTTCGGGTCGGCGCCCTTCGGCGTCTCGTGGAGGAACGCGAGCGTCTCGGGCTTCACGAGTTTCAGGAACTTGTCGTGGCCCTTCTTCGAGCCGTTCGGATCGTAGCGGACGTGGAGCGCGACGTATTTCGCCCAGTCGGCGAACGAGAGGCAGACCGTGCCGGCCGGACCGATCGCCGGCGGATTGTCGGCGTGCTTGCCGGGCTCAACGGCCGTTCCGTTCGCCTGGTGGCCGAGCGGCTGGTCGATCTTCCCCTTTGTGCCGGGCGCGCCGAACGACGCCGACTTCATGCCGAGCGGCTCGAAGAGCCGTTTCCGCATCAGCTCTTCCCAGGCTTCGCCGGTGACGGCCTCGGCCATCGCCCCGGCGATCGCGAAGCCGGCGTTGGAATAGACGTACTTCGTGCCGGGCGGGTAGTCGGGCGCGTTCTTCAGCACGCCCTCGACGAGCGCGCGGCGCTGCTTGGCCGGCTTCTCGTCGACGAGGCCCCAGAGCTTTCCCCAGAGGCCGTCCTTGTCGAGCCCGCCCGGCGCGCCCGAGCGGTTCGTGAGCAGGAGCTCCAGGGTGACCGCCTTCCAGTCATCGTGCATCGCCACGTCCTTGAAGACCTCACCGATCGTCGTCGACCACGCGAGCTTCTTCTCGTCGACGAGCGTCGCGATCATCGTCGCCGTCATCGACTTGGTGCAGGAGCCGATGTGGAAGAGGTCGTCGAGCGTGAGGATCGGCGCTTCGCCGCGCTTGCGGACGCCATCGACGCCTTGCGAGAGGATCGCGCCATCGCCGCGGACGACCATCCCGATCAGGCCGGGGAGCTTGTGCTTTTCGCGGATCGGCTTGAGGAGGTCGGAGATGTCGCGGGGCTTCTCCTGGGCGAGAAGGAGCGGGAGCAGGAGAACGAGACGTCGCATGGAGAGAGTCTACCGTTCGCGGCCGGCGTCATATACTCGTGCCCGTGGTGATCCGAATCGTGGCGATCTCCCTGCTCGCCTTGGGCCTCCAGGACGGCGGGCGGATCAAGGACCTCATCGAGAAGCTCCGCTCCGACGAGGTGGCGGCGCGCGACGAAGCGGCCAAGGCGCTCAAGGAGCTGGGCAAGGCGGCGGTGCCGGCGCTCGAGGAGGCGGCGAAGTCGACCGACGCGGAAGTCGCGTCCCGCGCAAAGGCGCTGCTCAAAGCGATCGAGCTTCGCGCGAAGCTCCCGCCGGGGCTCCTGGCGTGGAGGGGCGACATCGACGAGCAGCTCGCCGCGGGCGGCGACGCGGCCGCCACGCGGCTTCTGCTGGAGGCGGTCGAGACGGACGACGAGGGAGACTATCTCCACGCGGCGCTCTGGCGCGAGGATCTCGATCCGATCGCGGAGGCCGCCCTTCGCGGCGTGAACGGAGACGAGCAGAGGCTTGCCATGATCGCGGTGGTCGAGAGCTGGGGACTGCGATCGGCGGGGCCGGCGCTCGTCCCGCTCCTTGGGAGTTCGAACCCCGGCATTCAAATGGCGGCCATCCGCGCGTGCGGTGATCTACGGATCGGCGCGGCCGTGCCCGAGCTCATCAAGCTGCTGTCGAACCAGGTGACCTGCCTCTCGTCCGTTTACGCCCTGGGTGCAATCGGGGACAAATCGTCCGCCCGAGAGATCCTCAGGGTCCTCGAGGGCCCGAACGGCGAGTCCTATGCGGTCTCCAGGGCGCTGATCCGGCTGCAGGCGCGCGAGCTGGCGCCCGACCTCGTGAAGCTGCTCGAAGGCGGCAGGATGGCCCGCGACGGCGCCGCGCTTGCCCTGGCGCAGCTCGGCGGTCCGGAGGCCGTGCCCGGCCTCGTCAAGCTGCTCCAGGATCCGGGTCCGAAGACGGCCGCGCACGCGATGAATGCGCTGGTCAGTCTGCACTCGGCCGACGCGGTCCCGGGCCTCGTCAAGCTGCTGTCCGATTCGAACGAGACCGTGCGAGCGATGGCGTACACCACGCTGCTGCGACTGCACCTCAAGGAATCGATTGCCCCCCTGACCGCGGCGCTTAAGAGCGAGACCGTGAACCTTCGCGTCTCCGCCACCGCGCTGCTCGCCGACCTCGGTGTGAAGGAAGCCGTCGCCGAGGCGTGGTTCCAGGACAAGGAGGCGGGAGTGCGCCTGGAGGCCGCGCGGGCGGCGGGCGTGCTTCGAGCGAAGGAGACCGTGCCGCTGCTGCTGAAGCTGCTCGCGGACGAGAGCAGCATCTGCATCGCGGCCGCCCGGTCCCTCGGCGACATCGGGTGGAAGGAGTCGATCGGCGACGTCGCGGCGCTGCTCAAGTCGGAGTCGGCCGAGGTGCGCGGTGCGGCCATCGAGGCACTGGGCCTTCTCGGCGCCGCCGAGCGCGCGTCCGACATCGCCGCCTGCGCCGGAGACGGCGACCCGGCGGTCCGGGCGTCCGTGGCGGTGGCGCTCTCGCGCATCGGAGGCAAGGAGGCGGCGAATGCGCTCACGACGCTGATGGGCGATGCGGAGTCGGATGTGCGCCTCGAGGCGGTGCAGGGCGCCGAGCGGCTCGGCGATGCCACCATGGCGGAGGCCTTGACGAAGCTCCTCGGCGACTCGGACGTCGAGGTCGCGCGCTGCACGATCCGCGCCCTTGCGGCTCTCGGTGCCGTGAAGGCGGCGGGCGACATCGCCCAGAAGCTTGCGTCGGACGAAACCGACCTCCAAGTGGAGGCAGCGTACGCCGTCGCCATGCTGGGATATCGCGAAGCGGAGCCCGATCTCGTGAAGCTCCTGCACGGAGAGGATGATGACGACTACGTCATCGAGGCGGTCGGGCTCGCGCTCGCCAAGCTCCGGTCGAAGGAGGGCGCCACGCGGGCGCTCAAGCTGCTCCGAAACAGCGACCCGTATGTGCGCTCGAACGCGGTCCTCGTGGTCGGGGAGATGAATCTGAAGGAGGCGGCCCCGATCCTCCGGCACCTGCTCCACGAGGCGGACTGGGAGGTGCGGTCGAGATCGGCGGCGGCGCTGGCGCGGCTCGACGCCGTCGAAGCGGCGCCCGCGCTCCTGAAGCAGCTGCGCGAAGGCGGGGATGATGCGGCGGCGGCCGCGGAGGCGCTCGGCCGGATCGGAGGCGCCTGCGTTGCCGACCTTCGCAAGCTGCTTGCCGACAAGCAGGCGAAGGTGCGGTCCGGCGCGGCGCTCGCCTTGTCGCGTCTGGGCGTGAAGGAGGCCGCAGCCGAGATCGCGGAGCTCGACCTGCCCGGAGAGCCGCACGTCGCGGCGCAGCTGTCGTGTCAGCTTGGCCGGGTGGAGGGTGTCGCCGAGGTGATCGACGCCGTGGAACAGGGACCGTTGGACGGGTTCTGCCTCAACGCGGTGCGGCGGCCGGCCGAGTGGGAGAAGCTGTGCGCGACGAGGATCAAGGCCGATCTCGTCGGCTCGCCGCGGTGCCTCTTCGAACGTGCGGCGACGCTGGTTGGATTGAAGCTCGACGTGGAGGCGGGACTGGACCTCGATGACCGCGGCGGGACGTCGGCGCGACCGTGGATCCTGGGAGACGGCCGGACGACGGTCTTCGAAGCACTGGAGTGGCTGTCGATCGCATCGAGCGCGAAGCTCGAGATGATTCTGGACGACGGCGTGCTGCGGATCCGGCGGCCGATGACCGGCGCCGCGTTCTGGCGCGCCTGGGCCCTGCTGCCCTGCGGCGAAGCCCTTCTCCGAGATTTCGGCGGAGACCGCCGCGGCCCCCGCCTGCTATGATGCGCCGGTCGATTCTCTTTAGAAGAAGGTCTTCATCACGACGACCACCGTGCGGCGCCCCCTCTACTGGGAGAACATCATCGCCCTGGTGATGACCCATCTCTTCGGGCTGGTCGGCATCGCCTACCTCATCTTCGTCCGCTTCTCCTGGCTGACGATCGGCCTGGGGACCCTCTGGTTCTTCCTCTGCATGCTGTCGACGACCGCGGGCTACCACCGGCTCTTCGCCCACAAGGCCTACAAGGGGACGCCCCCGCTGCGCGCCTTCTACCTCCTCTTCGGCGCCGCGTCCGGGCAGGCGTCGATCCTCAACTGGGCCTCCGACCACCGGGCCCATCACGCGTGGGTCGACACCGACGAGGATCCCTACGACATCACCAAGGGATTCTGGTGGGCCCACATCGGCTGGCTCTTTTTCCGCGAGCCGAAGCCGCGGCCAGCGAACATCAAGGACCTCGAGGCCGACCGGATGATCCGCCTCCAGGACCGGTTCTACGTCGTGCTGCTGCTCGGGGTCGGGTTCCTGGCGCCGCTGCTCATCGCGTGGACATGGGGCGACCCGGCAGGGGGCTTCCTCGTCGCGGGGTTCCTGCGCCTGATGCTCCAGTACCACGCGACCTTCTCGATCAACTCCCTGGCGCACACGATCGGGCGGCGTCCCTATTCGACGTCGGTCTCGGCGCGCGACAGCGGGCTGACGGCGATCCTGACGCTCGGCGAGGGCTACCACAACTACCATCACCGGTTTCCCGCCGACTACCGCAACGGCGTGCGGTTCTTCCACTTCGACCCGACGAAGTGGTGGGTGTGGGTGATGTCGAAGCTGTGGCTGGCGTCGGACTTGAAGCGCGTCTCGGCCGCGGACATCGAGAAGGCGCGCGCCGCGGTCTGCCGGGCGGCGCTCGGCGCCCCGGCGGAGGTTCCGGCAGGCGCCGACCTCTACGCTCCGGTCGTGGCGTCGCCGGCGCTCGACGACGCGGTCGTCGGCGGGCGGTCTCAGCCGCAGTAGCCGGCCCGCCACCTGTGACCGAACGGAGGTTGGAGCCCCCCCATGGCCGTCTGGATCTACCGCGACGCCAACAACGACAAGAGCGACGGCGGACTCTATCTTCACGTCGCCACCTGCCCGCGGTGCAACCATGGAGACGGGACGAAGCGCAAGCGCACCGTCCCGCAGCTGACCGCCACCCACTACCGCGGCGAGCCCGCCGCATGGGTGGGGCCGTTCGACTCGGAAGCGAGCGCCGACGAGTACTCCGCGGCGGAGTGGAGCCGCAAGCCGAAGCGGCATTCCGCGTGTCTCAGGCCGTCACCCTGAACGTCAGCGAGCGCCGCGAATGGCGCCGCATTTCCTGCGCGTGCAGCTCGACGAGACGGCGCACCGCGCGACTCTTGAAATCCATGCCCTATCTCCGTACCCGCACCAGCCGGAATCCCGTCTGCCCGCCCGTGTCGGCCCGCGGCATCCCCGAAACCGCCGCCGCCTGGAACTGCTCGATCACCTGGGTCGCCCACCCTCCCCCGTGCACGATCTTCTGGCCCGCTCCCTCGTCTTCGTCGCCGAACTCGCGCACGTTGCCCGCGAGGTCGAGCACGCCGTAGGGGCTTTCGTCCGCCGGCGCGCTCCCCACCTTGGCGGGGCCGCGCTGCTCCGTCCGCGACAGGCCCCCGATGGCGAAGGTCCAGTCGAACCGGCTGCCCCACGGATAGAGCCGGCCGTCGACGCCGCGCGCCGCCTTCTCCCATTCCAGCGATGTCGGCAGGCGGTACGTCGCGTTCGGGTCCTGCCGCGAGCGCCACTCGGCGTATCCCATCGCGTCGTCCCACGCGATCCAGACGATCGGCATGTCGAGCGGGAAGGGGCCCGTCTCGATCCGGTCGCCGCGCTTCCCCCTTGCGGCTGACGCGCCCTGCGCGGCACGCGCACCAGCGCCTGCTCCAGGGTCTGGAACTTCCGGTCGTTGAGGAACTGCAGGTATTCCCCGCATGTGACTTCGCGCCGCGCGATGCAGAAATCGGGCAGCTCCGCTGTCCGTCCCAGTCCCGTGCCCGAAACGAACGGTCCCGCCGGCACGTGCACGAATCCCTCGCCGATCTCGGCATCGGCCAGAAGACGCACCGTGACCCTCTCCGCCCCGCGGCGCACGAGCAGCGGCCGCCGCGTCTCGCGCCGGCCTTCGGCGCGCAAGACGACGAGATACGAGCCGGCCGGCACCGTCACCGAGACCGGACAACGCCCAAGCGCGCGCCCGGCCTTCGACGGCAGCAGCCGGCGGTCGGGCGCCTCTTCATAGGCGAACAGGACCGCCTCCGCCCCGGCGGGATCCGAGACGATCGTGACGGTGCCCTCGAGCGACAGCTCCCCGCCGCCGAACAGCGCGACGAGCTTCGCCGCCGCGCGCATCGCCTCGACGTCGCGCGCGCGCTCGGCCTCCGCGAAGTCGGCGCGATGGAGCGCGGCAAGCGCCGCTCTCGCCGGCGGACAGGCCGGATCCAGGGCGAGCGCGGAGCCCGCCGCGACCACGAGGTCGTTTCGCGCGCGCTCGGCCTCGCGTTCGAGTTCGCCGATCCGCCGCTCGAGATCCCACAGCGGCTGCTTCTCCAAGGGGGGCGCGGACGGCTCCATCCGCGCCGCCATCGCGTCGCGCTGCGCGGCGAGCGCATCGAGCTTCGACAAGGCGCCGCTCCGCGCCTCCTGCGCGCGGCCGCACGACTCCACCAGCACCGCGATCCGGCGCGCGCGGTCGGCTTTTCCCGCCAGCACGATCCAGGTCGTCGCCGCCGCGCTGATCGCCAGGACGACGGCCACCGCCAGCAGCGTCGGCCGCCGGCGGACGAACCGCGTCGCGACGGCGCCGAGACCCGGCGGACGCGCAAGCACGGGTTCGCCCCGCAAGTACCGTTCGAGATCGCCGGCAAACTCCGCCGCCGAGGCGAACCGCCGCGCCGGCTTCTTCTCGATCGCCTTCATGCAGACGGCCTGGAGCGCCGCCGGCACGCCGGCGTTGAGCGACCTCGGCGCGGCGGGATCCTCCGTCAGGATCCGGTGGAGGATCTCGGCCGCCGTCGCCCCGGAGTGCGGGCATCGCCCCGTCAGCACTTCGTAGAGGATCGCTCCGAGCGCATAGACGTCGGTCGCCGGGCCGATCTGCGACGTGAGGCCCGCGGCCTGCTCGGGCGCCATGTACGACGGCGTCCCCATCGACGCGCCCGTCCGCGTCAGCCCCGTGCCGTCGTCCGCCGCACGGGCGATGCCGAAGTCGGCGACCTTCGCCGTCGTCCCGGCCACGAGGATGTTCGACGGTTTGAGGTCGCGGTGGATGATCCCCGCCGCATGGGCGGCGTGGACGCCGCGCGCCGTGTCGGCCAGCAGGTGCAGGAGATCGGGAAGCGCGTCGCGCCGCGCCGTGAGGAGCGCCGAGAGCGGCCGCCCATCGACGAACTCCATCCCGATGTACGGATGGCCGCCGGCCTCGCCGGCGTCGTAGACGGTGACGACGTTCGGGTGCGCGACCTGCGCCATCGCGCGGGCCTCGCGTTCGAACCGCGTGCGCAGGTCGGCGCCGAGCGCCCGCAGCACCTTGAGCGCCACCCGGCGGCCGAGCTGCGTGTCCTGCGCCTCGTAGACGGCGCCCATCGCGCCGCGGCCGATCTCGCGCACGACGCGGTAGCGGCCGACGTCGGGCGGCGGCCCCTCTTCGCGGGCGATGGATTCGAGCCGGTCCATCGCGCCGGGCGACAGGTCGCGGGTCACGGCTTCATTCCCGGAAAGAGCGCGCGCCATTCCTCCTCGAGCTCGCCGGTGTCGGCCACGGTCTCGGAGAGCAGGTCGTGGAGGATGTCGCGGAACCGGCGTTTCGACGCCATCAGGTGGTCCGAAACGGCCGACTCCGTGATGCCGTGCTGCACGGCGAGATCGCGGTAGCTCGCGCTGCCGGCGACGAAGTAGGCGTCGAAGAGCTGGAACGAGAGCGCCTTCCCGGCGGCGCCCAACTCGTCGCGCAGCCGGTCTGCCGCCCGCGCGAGGAGCTGCTTCTTCCATTCGTCGTCGAGGACCTGGTCCGGCGTGCGGCCCGCGGCGGCGACCTCGGGAGCGACGCCGTCGAGCGCGACGGCCGTGCGTCCGCCGCCCCGCTTGACCCGTTCGCGGTCGCGCTTCTCATTGACGAGGAAGCAGGAGAGCGCCGCTTTCACGAAGCCGCGGAAGCGCCCGCGGCCGGGCGAGGCGCGCTCGAGGAGTGTCCCGTCGATCAGGGTGACGAAAAACGCCTGCGTGAGGTCGCGCGCCTCCTCGGGGTCCGCCCCCCACCGCGCCCGGATGAACGCGTAGACCGGCTTCCAGTACGATCGCGCCAGCATCTCGAGAGCGGCGCGGGCCGCCTCGCCGTCGCCGCCGGCGTGCAGCACCATCGTCCACTGCGTGTTCGGAAACCGGGCGTGCGTCGCATCCACCATCGCAATCCTACCAAGAAGGCAATGAGCCGATTTCTTTCCGAATCGAGCCGCGAACGGGGCAAGGCTCTTCGGAGGTGGCCATGGTTCGCTCTGCGTTGGTTGGTCTGATGGCGGCGGCGTTTCTTCCCGTTCCGGTCGGCGCCTGGTCGGAGCTCGGCGGATCGGCGACCGGCGGCGGCATCAGCAGCACGCCCGGGATGTCCGGCACCTACGACCTCTCGGTCGACGCCGGCGCCAGCGGCAACCCCGTGGTTGCGTGGTCGGAGATGGAGGGCGCCGTCCTCTCGCGCGTCCACCTCCGTGCCTGGAACGGCTCGACGTGGGCGGAGCTCGGCGGCTCCGCGACCGGCATGGGCCTCAGCAGCGATCCCGACGCGGGCATCTCCGGCAGCGAACCGTTTGTGCGCGTCGATCCGCAGGGCCGCCCCGTCGTCGCGTGGCTCCAGGGCCCGGGTCCCGGGATGGGCAAGGTCTACCTCAAGCGCTGGACCGGCGCGACGTGGCAGGAGCTCGGCGGGTCGGGCAGCGGCGCGGGCATCGGCGGCGCGGGCGTCGTCGGCGCCATCAGCCAGCCGGCGCTCGAGTTCAACGCGGCGGGCGAGCCGATCGTCGCGTGGTGCGAGTACGACGCCGTCACCCAGGGCAGCCTCTACCTGCGCGAATGGGACGGCGCGGCCTGGCAGGAGCTCGGCGGATCGGCGACGGGAAGCGGCGTGGCGCCGGGCGCCACGCTCGTCTCGATGGACTGCGACAGCGCAGGCCGTCCAGTCGTCGCGTGGCTGGAGACGACCGGCTTCCTCTCCGGCAGCATCAAGGTGAAGCGCTGGGACGGCGCGGCGTGGCAGCCGTTCGCCGCCTCGGCCGATCCGGGAGGCATCAGCGCCGACGACGCCAACAACTGGCCGACGGTCGTCGTCGACAACCAGGACCGTCCGGTCGTCGGCTTCCAGCGCGGCGTTCAGTCCGACAACATCGGGCTCTACGTCTTCCGGTGGGAGAACTCGTCGTCGTGGGTGCAGCTCGGCGGCGATCCGCTTCCGACCGGGACGACGACCTCGACCGGCGGCGGGACGAGCGGCGGCGGCGGCCCGTCGGGCGGAGGCCCCACGCCGGGCGGCGGGCCGGGGGGCGCCGCTCCCGCACCGCCGCTGGGCGGGTCGCCTAGCGGTACTCCGCCTCCTCCGCTCAACGGCGGCATCAACACGCCCGGCGAGGAGGCGCGCATGCCGCGGCTCGCGAAGACCGCGATGGGCGAGCCGATGATCGCGTGGACGCGAGGCACCGACGAAGTCCTTGCGAAGCTCTGGGATGGCGCGGCGTGGATCGAGGTCGCGGGCTCCGCGACCGGCGGCGGCGTCAGCGCGACAATCAGCTACTCGTCAAGCCACTCCTTCTCGATCGGCAAGTCGGGGATGCCGATCGTGGCGTGGCTGGACGGGACGTCGGGGAACGACGAGATCTACGTGAAGCGCTTCGAGAGCGCGGCGCCGGCGGGGCTCGACCAGCGGTTGGCCGACGACTCCGCGCCGATCGCGATCGGCGGCAGCGCGGTCGACGGCAATCTCCGGATCGCGTCGACGACGCTGGAAACGATCGAAGTCGAGATCCGGCCGGTCGGCACTTCCTTCAGCGGCGTCGCGACGCACGCGTCACCCTCCGCGCCCTTCAGTGTGAGCGGCCTCGCGCCGGAGTCCTACCACTGGCAGGCGCGCACGATCGACGGGTTCGGCTTCGCGTCGGCATGGACGCCGTTCGGCGGCAACGCCGAGTCCGCGGCCGACTTCGTGGTGCCGGGGGCGACGTCGGGCGGCGGCTCACCCCCGGGCGGCGGCCCACCGGGCGGCGTGACGCCAGGCAGCTCGAGCGGCTCGGCGACGAACAACGGCACGCGCCATCATCACTTCTGCGGCGGATCGGCGGGGGGGATGCAGTCGGGCTGGTGGCTCATCGCGGCGGCGGCGCTGGCGGCCGCGTTGGCGCGGAGGCGATAGCTCAGGGTACTCAGCGCAGGACCAGGTCCTGTACTTTGCCGTCGCCCGTCAGCTCCAGGACGAACGCGCGCTCGACGACCTGATCGTCGATGACGCCGGAGAGCGAGACGCGGTAATCGCCCGACGGAAGCGCGGGAACCGCGTAGCGGCCCTGTTCGTCGGTGAGGACCATCGCGCCCGTGCCGTCGCCCGTCGGAAGCAGCAGGATCGCCCCGCCGGCCACCGGCCGGTCGGCGCTGTCGATGAGCCGGCCCTTCAGCGCCGGCGGCGCGGCTTTGACCCACGGCACGCGCAGGTGGCGGAGCTCCGTCACCTCGCCCTCCTTGAGCGGGCCGATCTTCGCGAGCCGGATCGCTTCGGGAGCGCCGAGATCAGGCAGGACCAGCGCATCGAACAGCGCGAAGCTGAAGGTCATCGGCCCCGCGACCGCGACCCACATCGCCTCGTCCGACGCCGGCACGAGCAGGTCGATCTCGCCATCCTGGTCGATCGCCTTGTAGGCTCCGAAGCGGCCGCACCAGTCGCGCTGCTTCGTGAGCGTCGCGCCGAGCAGGCGATCGGGAAGCGCCGCGACGACGGCTATGCCGGCCGCCTCGACGTTCGTCACGTGGACGCGGATCTTTGCCGCGGGCAGCAGCGTGAAGACGATCGCGCGCCGCTCGCCCTCACCGAGCTTCACGGTGACGCTTCGCCCGTCGACGACCTGCATGTCGAAGGAGCCGTGAAGCTCGACGTGATAGGTCTCCGCGCCGAGGCCGTCGAACGACGCGGGCCGGTCGGCGGCGACGGCGGCGTGGCGATGTTCGTCGAAGAGACCGCCGAGGGTGAGGTGGACGTCGAGCGGCGCGCCCTGGAGGCCGGGGAGAGAGACGACGATGGAGCCGTGACCGCCCGGGACCGGCCGTCCCCACGACGAACAGCCCGCGAGGATGAGAAGGATGGGGAGGGAGAGGATGCGCATCGTGCTCTTCAGCGGCCCTCGAGGGCGGAAGGTTCAGGAAATCCCACGACATCGCCGCGACCGCGGGCTACTTCGCCTCGTCCACCAGCTTGAGCTGCGCCTCGTTCAGCGGATCGAACTCGACCCCGATGACGAACTTCCCCGGCTCCGTGTGGGCGTAGGCCCACTTGACGATCGCATGGCATTTCAGGGGCGCTTTCGCCTTCGCAAAGCTCACGACCAGCGTGACGCGCGTCTTCAGCGCCATCTTCTCCGTGGCGATGAAGCGCAGCCCGAGACGGCTCACGTCGAGCACGGGGCCGCCGGCGTCCTTGCCCGCCAGGAGTCCGAACACGGACGTCTTGCGCGCTTCGACCTTGGCGCCGCGGACCGCGAAGGGCCGCGCATCGACATGCGCATCCGCTGGCGTGAAGCGCTCCGCGCGCCGCCGATCGTCGTGCGGGAGGGGGTTTTCGGCCATGCCTCCAGTCTATCCCGTCCGGTACACTGCCGAAATGAACGTGCCCTGGTCCTGCGCGACCTGCCTTCCGCTCGGCGCGGGCGTCATCAATGGCGCTCACAACGCGGAGACGGAGACGCTGCGACCCGCGGAGGCGAAGCGGCTCCTTCCAATCAGCCAGAACTTGCGGCGCTGCCCCGACTGCGCCACCCACTATGCCGAGTCAACCCTCACGGACGCCGACGCCGGCGGCGCGTGGATCGACCTCGAGATCGAGCGCCTGGCGCCGGGCCGCGTTCGTCTCCTCCTCGGAGCCGAGTTTCCCGAGCACGATGCGATCATCGCCCGGATCGAGCAGGCATGGCGGGATCGCGTTCCCGAGGCGCGCGTACTGGCGGCGGACTGGCTCCTGGACCACCACGCTCGCGCGGGGCATTGGGACCGCGTCGAGCGCCTCGTTTTCGATGACGACCCGGCGGTCCGCGCCGCCGCGTTCAGCGCCCTCCTGCGGCACGTGATGGAGACCCGGTTTCTGCCCGAGCAGCTCCTCCGCGCCCTGACGCCGGTCGCCCACGAGAGCGTCCGGGAGTTCGGCCCGCACGGCGTGTCTTGGAAACTCGGTTCGCGTCTCAAGGTCTTCGGATTGCGGATCCCACGCGGGCCCTGAAGCCGATCAGCACTACGATGTCGTCCCCGTGCGCGGGCCTCGTCGCGGACCTCCCGAAGGCGGGCGAGGGCGTCGCCGCCGAAGGCCGCGGGAGCCTGCGCCGACGCGCGACGGGCCCGTCCGTCAGCGTTGTTCCGGCGCCAGTTCGATGACGTCCTCTAGCTCGAATCGGTCTCCGGACCTCGCCTCGAAGTCGCGCAGGTTGCGTTCAATCGTCTTCCCTTGAAACCCGGCTTTGTTGAACGTCAGCCGGTAGTTCTCATTGTCCTCATGCACGGACGCGCGGTGGCCGACAGCAAACCTCGCCACCTCCAGGCGTGCCTCGCCGAGGTTGTTGGTGATGGCGGTGCGCGGGAAGGTGCGGGGGCCGGTGACATCGCCGTGTTGGGTGGGAAACTCCACCAGGATTATCACGTTTGGAAGTGGATGCCCCTTGCTGACCAGTCTGAGGTTCCAGTAGTAGCGCTCTACGGGCACGTGGGGGCCGCATCCCGCAAGCGCCAGCGCGAGGACGCCAACCCGGCGATGGATGAGCGCGGGGTTCGCCACTTTCTCGAGCGGGGCAAGTTCATGCGGCCACCTTGATGAGCGATGATAGGACGTTCGAGCGGAAGTTCCAACGGCCCGGATGGAGCGGCAAGGTCCCATAGGCTTGGTAGTGTTGCCTGGTTCCAGAAGCCCCGGACGTCCTAGTGTGCCGTCAACTTTGAATCTGTGAGTACCGCACCGTCTTCGATCGGCTGGGGTGTGCCCTCCGGGCAAAACGCAAAGGCGCAGAGGGGCAGAGCCCGCAGAGGAAGACGCCTTTCCTGGGGTCCTTCCTGTCAGCCGTGCCAGGGCCGCAAGCCACCGCTTGTCCGACAGGGACGTTCGCTTGCAGCAAATCGCTCCGCGCTCTCTGCCTCCTCTGCCACTCCGCGTTAATGGCTCGAAGAGCACCGTGCCGCCGCGAAGGAGACTGTGTACTCACAGATTCAAGGTTGACGGACCACTAGCCACCGAACCGGACATTTCTACTTGGACAAGAACCGGACCACTCATTCAGCAGCAACAGCGGCCGCTTTTTCCCTTGTCAATCGACACGACCACGGAGAACATGGCCCGATCAGACCCTTCGTCGCCCTCCTGCCCGTTCTGCTCTGCGCCGGCACGTGCGGCAGCGTCCCGCGCCATCATCCCGACGGCTGGAAGAACGACAGCTCCGGCAACTTCGTTCGGAGGTTCGGCGATCTCGCGCTGTCGACAGGCTCGTTCATCCGTCGCGGCGGCTCGTCCATGGTCATCACCCTCACCAACGAGGGCAAGAATGCGGTGACGCGGCGGGGCGCTGATCTCGTGGACGACCTCATCACGGAGCATTGGCCTGCCGAGATTGCGATCGCGCCGGGCGCTACCGCGAAGGTGCAGCCCTGGTTCAAGCATCAGGTGACGGCACGGCAATGCCGCCTGATCCTCCGATTGAGCTCCGGGGACGTGACCATCGACCTCGTCGAACCGTAGACCTCGGTCAGGTCACGTCGACGGATTGGGTGCCATTCAGCCTTGATCCTGGCGGCGTTCCTCCTCCTCGCACAGGTTAGCGTACCGATCAGTCTCGCTCTCGCAAAGCATGCGACTCCGGGTCATCCAGAAGATCCTCGGGCCCCGACGAGAAGAAGCCATTCCTCCTTTCACGAACCGGGAGAGGCTGATGTCCCGGCCGAGGAGCGATTCTCCTCAAGGTCGGGTCGCCTCCTGTCGATAAATGAGGGGAGACAGAAATGCGTCGCTACGCCCTGACCGTGCTCGGCGCGCTGATGGCGGGCGGCAGCTTCGGCTGGGCGGTCATCACCTGGCGTCAGACTCGGGGCGTCAAGGCAGCCATTCAGCCCGCAACGGACGGAACTTCACAGGTGACAGGTTCACCTGCTCTCTACAGCGCCGCGTCCGCTCCCACCGGAGTCTGGCCCCCGCGATCACTGATGCTCATCGCCTTCAAGCAAGAACGGCGCCTTGAAGTCTGGGGCGACGGACTTCTCCTCAGAAGTTACCCCATCCTCGCGGCAAGCGGCACCGCCGGACCGAAGCGACGTGAAGGAGATCGGCAGGTGCCGGAAGGGATCTACCGTCTGACCACGTTGAACCCACAGAGCCAATTCCATCTTTCGATCCGCGTCGACTATCCCGACGCGGAGGACCGGAGCACGGGGTGCACCGGATGCGACATCTACCTGCATGGCGGCGCGGTCTCGATTGGCTGTATCGCCGTCGGTGACACGGCGATCGAGGAGATCTACGGCCTGGCGTCCCGCGTGGCGAACCGATGGATCATGATCGTCCCCTGGGACTTGCGACGGCGCCCGGCGCCGACAGCGCAGGAACCGTGGCTGGCCGAGCGCTATCGAAAACTGGACGCGTCGCTCCGCGCCCTTGGACGGTAGCCTCTCCGTGGCGGTCCGTCGGATCGGGCGGCCCAGAACGACGCCCCGGCAGGTGCATCCCGCCAGCTCAAAGCCGCTCTGCCTCCTCTGCCGCTCCGCGTTCCGGCTCGCCGAGCACCGCACCGCCGCGAAACTGACTCCGCAAGCCCTCGTCACACCCCGAACCGTGAGCGGCAAGCCGTCTCACTTCGGCATCCGCTTCCGCGTCTCCTCGATCAACGGCCGGACGCGCGACTCCAGCGACGGCCGGAGTTTGAGGGCCTGCTCGAAATCGGCGACGGCGTCCGCGAGGTCTTTCGTGAAGCGGCGGTAGTAGCCGCGCCGCCACCAGTTCTCGGGGTTGGAGGGGTCGAGCCGGATCGCCTCGGCGAAGTCGCGCTCCATCTGGGCCCGGTACGTCGCGACCTCCTCGGACTCGCCCTTCGGCACGAGGAACGCGAAAATCAGGCCTGCAACGTTGCCGCGCGACCGCCACGTCTCGTCGAGCGACTTGTCGATCGCGAGCGACGCATCGAAATCGGGGAGCGCCGACTTGAGCTGGGGGATCGCGTCGCCCTTGCGCGAATAGGTCCAGAGCGCGCCGGTCAACCGTGCGTTCCCCCTGCTGCGCAAGGCGGCGGCCTGCCGAGGGTTGATCTTCAAGGAGACGTCATAGTCTTCGATCGCGGTGCGCAGTTCGGCCGACGGATCCTGTCCAGCGGAAAGCAGGAGGCCCGCCAGGTTCGCCCTCGCGCGGGCCCGGCGCAGGAAGGTCTCGGAATCGACGGCCCGGATCGCGATCGCCTGATCGAAGTCGCCGATCGCGGCGCGGTAGCAGTCCGCGGGATCGGCCGATCGCGTTTCGAGCTGCGTGCCCCATTCGCATCGGACCAGGCCGCGGATCTCCCAGTTGTCGGGGTGGCGGGCGTTCACCGTCACGGCGCGGTCGGCATCGGCGCGTGCGAGACGGAATTCCTCGTCGATCTCCGAGGCCGCCTGCATCGTGCGAGCGCGCGTCACCCGGACGTGGGCGCGGTCGCGAAGCGCGATGTCGAGGGCGGGATTGAGCTGGAGGGCCTTGTCGAGATCGGCGAGGGCGCGGTCGAGAAGGTCGCGGGCGTCGCGCGCGGCCGCCAGCCTCGCGAGCGCCAGGCTGTGCAGCGCCGAGGCTCGAAAGACCAGCACCTGGTCCGAGCCGCGGATCTTCGCGGCGGCGTCGAGGTCGCGGAGCGCCGCTTCATAGTGTTCATCGCCGCTCTCGCCGCGTCCGACGAGGTGGCGCCCCCAATTCTGGCGGACCGTGGCGCGCTCGTACCACGGATGGGGATGCTGCGGATTGATCGACAGGGCGCGGTCGAGGGCGGCGATGGCCGCGGCAAAGAGCTCCCGCGGGTCCCCTCCGCGCGCGTCCAGCAAGGCACCTCTTGCCGAAAGGGCGTTGCCCCGGATCTCCCATCGATCGCACCGTTCGGGATCGGCAAGCTCGCAATCGGCGAGCGCCCGATCCAGGCAATCGGCCGGATCCTGGCCGCGTTCGATGTGGTAGACCGCCCAGTTGCCGAAGAGCCGGGCGCGGCTTTCGCGCGCGGCGGCGTCCCGCGGGTCGATATTGAGGGCCTCGTCGAGGTCGGCGGCGCCGAGTCGGAAGAGCTCCGAAGGATCGCCGCCGCGCGTCCAGCGGAAGATCGCCCAGTCGCTGCGGGTGTCGGCGCGCTGCGCGAGCGTACTGACCCGGCCCGGCAGCAGCAGGAGGATCGCGTCGTAGTCCGCGACGCAGGCCGCCAGGTCCGGATCGGGATTCTCACCGCCGGCGAGACGCGCGCCGGCGAGGCGGAAGCGGACCGCCGCGCGGAGTTCGTAGCATTCGACGTTGCCGCGGTCGCGGGCGAGCGCGCGCGTGAGGACTTCCTCCGCCCGTCTCCCCTGCGAGGATTCGACCGCGATCTTCGCGCGCCACGTCCAGGCGTCGTCGTCATCGGGATTCTCGGCGATCGCCGCGTCGAGCAGGGGGGCGGCCTCGCCCCCGTCGAGCCAGAGGGCGATGGCGCGAGCGACGGGGGCGGTGAGCCCGGCCAGGTGGCGCCGTGCCGCCTCGCGAAGCCGGCGCGTCTCGGTGGATTCGAGGTCGCCGGCCCCCGGAGGCCGGACCGCGGCGGAGCCCGCGGACAGGGCCTCGCGGCCGCGTTCGCGCCACCACGCGATCATGAGGCGCACGCGCAGCAGTTCGGATTCGCCGATGAGGAGCACGGCACGTTCGTAGCGGGCGCCGGCGTGCGTCGGTTCCCGTTCGAGCGCGAGCTCTTGCTCGCGCCTCGCGTCCTCGAACCTCATCTGCGCGCGGTAGAGGCGGCCGAGGCGGTAATGCGGCTCCGCGAGGCGCGGCAGCTCCGCGAGGACGCGGCGGCACGCGAGCTCGGACTGGTCGGCGTACTTCTGCATCCCCGCGAGGTTCCCCGTTCGTCGCAGGGTGATCGCCGCGTCGAAGCAGTCGGTCGTCGTCTTCAGCATCTGGTCGAGGCTTGCCCGCTGCGCGGCCGAGAATTCATCGGTCGTGCGGCGCAGTCGCCACGCGAGTCCGAGGGCGATCAGCGCGGCGGCGGCGAGCACGCCCGCGCCGACGAGGATCATCGGCCGGCGCCCAAGGTATCGGACGAAGCGGATGGAGCCGTGGCCGGTGCGCGCTTCGACCGGATCGCCTTTCAGCCACCGATCGAGGTCGGCCGCGAACGCGGCGGCGGTTGGGTAGCGGGCGGACGGGCTCTTCTCGAGCGCCTTCAGCGCGATGGCCTCGAGCGCGGGGTCGCACCTCGGGATCCTGGGCGGATCGTCGGTCGCAACCTGCATCACGATGTCCAGCGTCGAGTTCCCGTCGAACGGGGGCCGGCGGGCGAGGAGGGCGTAGAGGGTCGCCCCGAGACCGTAGACGTCGGTGCGCGCGTCGACGGCGTGGACGTCGCCTCGGGCCTGTTCGGGCGACATGTAGGACGGCGTTCCGACCATGAGGCCGGAGGCGGTGAGCGTGGACCCGTGGTCGACTTCGCGCGCGAGGCCGAAGTCCATGACGAAGACGGCATCTCCCGAGCGCATGAGATTCTCGGGCTTCAGGTCGCGGTGGAGGATGCCGCGCTCGTGTGCGTAGTGGACCGCGAGCGCGGCGTCGCGGAGGCGCCGCGCGGTGATGCGGGGATCGGCGTTCGGACGCAGCGTGACGCCGTCGACGAACTGCATGGCGATGTAGGCGCGGCCGTCATGGTCGCCCACGGCGTAGATGGCCGCGATGGCCGGGTGCGTCAGCCCGCCGGCGAGTCGGGCTTCGCGGCGAAAGCGGGTGAGCTGTTCGTCGCCGCCGAGGATGAACTTCAGCGCGACCCAGCGGCCGATGTCGGCATCCCAGGCCTTCCAGACTTCGCCGAAGCCGCCGCGGCCGAGAAGCTGGGTGAGGACGAACTGGCCTACGCGGGGGCCTTCGGGGACCACGAAACGAATCTAACGAAGGCGGGGAAGAGAGGGAAGGAGGGAGAGAGGGAGCGCCAAACGGGCAGGGCCCGGTTCACTTCATCGCGCGCACGTGCTCTTCCCGCTCTGCGCGCTCTGCCTTCTCTGCCGCTCCGCGTTTCAGCTCGCCGAGCACCGCACCGCCGCGAAACTGACCCCGGACCGTGAAACGCTCCTTCTTGTCACGCGCCAACGGCGCGTCGGAGGCCTTATCAGCCGGTCTTGCCCGGCGCGAACTCCTTGAAATAGTCGGCGCCGACCTTGTCGAGCGTCAGCAGCCCGGCTTCCGCGAGCTTCCGGTGCGACATCGCCGTGAACGGCCCGCGCCCGTCCTTCGACCGCGCGCGATGCGCCTCGGCGATCACCTTTGCCCCACCCTCCTTGAGACGCCCCTTGGCGTCGGTCACCTTGTCGCGGAGCTCCAGCGCGAACTTGACTTCGACCTCGAACGCCGCGGCGTCGAGATACCCGGGCACGGCGTTCAGCACGGTCCCGTCCGGCAGCGCGAACACCGCCGTGATGTTGGTGACTCCGTTCCCGAGCGCGTACGTGTCGACCGTGCGAGCGTCGAGCTTCTGGTAGAGGCCGTCCTTGAACTTCGTCTTTGGAGACCGGTTGGTCCACGCGCTGATGAAGCTGTCGTTGACGAGCTTCGCGACCGCCTCGTTCGAGAACACCACGGTTCTCGTGATGTGTCCAGTCTGTCAGCATCCCTCCTTGTCGAGATCGCCGACGACCTGGAAGTGGAAGACGAGCTTGCGCCGCTCGCGCGCCATCGCCTTCGCCTCGTCGAGCGACCGGTGCCAGCGGACGCCCTTGGAGTAGCCCTCCCAGTCGACCTTCGAGCCCGAGTCGCCGACCTCGCGCCGCTTGCAGGCGCACACCGTCAGGCGGATGCTGGTGTCGGCCACCACCGCCGCGAGCAGCAGAAGTGCGGTCTTCATCGTTCCTCCTCCCGGCAGGCGCATCGGCCCGCGCGGCCTTTCTCGATCGCTTCGGTCCACTGGAGTTCCAGGAGCCCCCGGCGCTCGTCGGCGTCGAGGTTGCTCCACACTCCGGCAAAGTCATGGGTGTCGCAGTCGGGCGCCGCCACCAGGGCGTACAGCGACGCGCGCGCCGCGTGGCGGACGCGCGGCTCAGGATCGTGGGTCTGCGGCAGCGCCAGCGCCACCGCCCACTCCTCGTAGAAGTTCCGCAGCGCCGCGAGCGCGGCCGCTTTCACGTCGGCACGGGGATGGGCCACGGCCGCTTCGAGGACGGGGCGGAGCGCGGCGGGGTCGCTTCCCGGCGCGACGAAGACCACCTCGGCGGCGCGAAGCCGCGGCCAGAGCCGGAAGAGCTCCGCCGCTCCGGACGATCGCCGTTCGCTCCCCCACGTGCCGTGCAGGTGAAGTGCCTCCGTCGTGTACCACCAGTGGCGCAGTCCTCCTTCGTCGACGACAAAGATGTCGCCGTCAATCGCCAGGACCGACGCGCGGCCGACGAGGGCCATCGCCTCGGGCCGGTCGAAGCCGGCACGAGCGATCCACGCGGCGCCACCCAGCCGTCCGAACGGCGGCGGTCCCGCCGGGGCGGTCGCGAGAATGACCCAGAGGGTCGCGCCGAAAAGCAGCGACGCGGCCGCGGCCATCGGCCACTGCGCCGGACGGGCGCGCGGCGCCACCACGCGCTCCCGCAGCGACGGGGGCGGCGCCTCGGCGGCGGCGTCCGCGAGCAGATTCTCGAGGTTCATGAGAGTTCGTCCCTCAGCAGGAAGGAGAGTTTCTCCAAGCCCAGCGCGTACCGGCTCTCAAGCGTGGCGCGCGGCACGCCGGCCAGCCGTGCGGCCTCTTCGAACGTCAGCCCCGCGAAGGCGCGGAGGGCGACCGCCTCGGCGAGTTTCGGATCGAGCGAGCGGACCGCGACGAAGACGCGCTCGCGCCGTCCCGAATCCTCGTCGGCGCGATGGGCCCGGTCGACGAGCGGCGAGGGCTTCCGCCGCCGCATCTCGTCGATCGCGCGGCTCCGCACCGTCGCGAGCAGGTAGCCGAGCGGATCCTCCGGCGCGCCCGCCTCGCGCAGCCGCCGGGCCAGCGCGAGGAACGCCTCGGCGGCGAGGTCTTCGGCAAGGTCGCGCCGCGGCGCCATCGCCCGGGCATAGGACCACACGGCCCGCGCGTGGCGGTCGTAGAGCGCCTCGAGGGTCGCGGGGGCCTCGGTCACGGCGGCGTCCATTCTGATAGGAGAACGGACCAGGGGCCGCGATTCCTGACGAAAAATGGCTGCATCGCGGGTGAAGGAGGCCGTCTCCGCGCCCACGAATCTCCGCCGCGCGCCCTCCCCGGAGGATCCCATGTTGTATGGTCTTACAGATGACACTCGCGTTCGTGCTGCTGCTGGGCAGCCTCGCGCAGGAAGCCGACAAGGTCTCCATCGAGGGCGGCACCGTCACCCTGGCGGGGCGCCATGCGAAGCTCGTGGAGCACTCCGACCCGTCGAAGCGGGGCGTGATCGTCGATCTCATCGTCTTCAAGGGGCGGCTGATCGCGTTCGGCTCGTACAACGGAAACACGGAGATTCTCGAGTACGACGTGCTGGGCGACGCGTGGAAGCTGCTCAAGGACTCGCTGGGCTTCATCATCAACCCCCGGGTCGTCGGCGACCGGATCCTCATGCCCGACCACGTCGGCAGCGGGCCGGTCCACACCTTCGACGGAGAGACGTGGGGCGGGCTCACGATCCCGAGGCAGCTCCACACGATGGACGTCGCGCCATTCGGGGGGAAGCTCTACGTCTCGACGGGCGGGACGAGCAACCGGGGCAAGGTGCTCGAGTCGGCCGACGACGGCCTGACCTGGAAGGAGATCAGGGAAACGAAGGACGCGGGGCGCGTGCTCGACATGGTCGAGTTCAAGGGGAAGCTCTGGGCCAACGAGCGCGGCGCGCAGCTGATCGCGTGGGACGGGAAGGCGTGGACCGAGCACCCGGTGAAGCTCCCCGTGAAGGAGAAGATCGACGCGAAGGTCGGGAACGCGCAGCTCTTCGTGCTGGGCGACAAGATCCTGGCGACGCAGGCGGAGCTCGTCTACACGTTCGACGGCACGAAGTGGTCGAGCAGCGCCCCCGGGTACATCGATCTCTGGCGCGAGGGAAAGACGATGTACGGGCTGCGCGAGGACGGGAGCGTGCACTCGTCGACCGACGGGGCGAAGTGGAGCGCGGTGACGAAGGAGCACGCGCCGGCGAAGGACTTCGACACGAACTACAGCGGGTCGCGGCCGTACCATCGCGGCGCGATCGCGATCCACCGCGGGCGGCTGTGGGTCGGCGCGGGCGAGGGGAAGATGTACGCGGGGACCTTCGAGGAGAAGGGCCGGTGGACCTCGGCGGCCCTCGAGCGCGGACCCTACCAGGAGGCCGTGCTCGCGTGGGAGTCGTCCGCGCCGGACGGGACGGTGCTGAAGATGAAAGTGCGCAGCGCGGAGACGCGCGAGGGTCTCGACGGCGCGGCCTGGGTCGATGCAACGGACAACCGGCACGCCGTGGCGGAGTCGCACCGGTTCGCGCAGGTGCGGGCGGAGATGACGTCGGACGGGACGAAAACCCCCGTCGTGAGAGTCGCCGGATTCGTGAAGAAATGACGACGTTGCATCGCGGCGAAAGCAGCGTCACGAGGCCGAGGCCGACGGGGTGTAAGTCGAAAAAGTGGGAGTGGCCTGCGGCCCGAGGACGCTGACCCCTATGGACGCGAAGGACCCAAAGAAGAAGGCCTATGGGCCCGCCGATTCGCGCAGAGCGCGAACGCCGTCCGACGCCGGACCTATTTTTCCTTTGGCAGTTTGAACAGATCGTCCTTCAGCTCCACGTCGAGCTTCCACTCGCTGAAGATCTCGACCATCGTCTCGCCGCGCCCGCCGGTGAGCTCGCGCTTGAGCGGCGCCAGCGTCTCGGCATCGACCCAGAGCTTCACGTCGCCGACGTTTTTGTCGTCCTCGATCTCCAGGCTGAACGTGAGCACCTTGGCCGCGCGGTCGCCGACCTTCTCGTCCTTCTCGATCCGGAGGTTGCTGACCACCGCGAGCTCCTTGAAGGAGGTCCCCTTCTCCTTGTGATTCTTGTCGGTGAACGACATCGCGACGATGGCGCCCACGCGCACGACGCAGATGCGCAGCCCTTCCGCGAGGTCCTTGGGCGCATCGACGGTTTCATCGGTTGCGCCGCCAGGGCCGCCCCCCTCGACGTGCATCTTCGAGCCGTCGCTGACGACGCTGACCTCCATCGTCATTCCGCCGAGGTCGCCCGCGAACGACACCTTCGCCTTGTTGCCCTCCTTGAGGGAGCCTTCGCCCTCGAACGTGACCTCCTTGCCCTTCAGGGTCATCGTCATCTTCGACTTGTAGGTGAGCGACTTCGCCTTGGTCGCCTTCTCCTCGATCTTCTTCAGGAGCGCCTCGGCCTCCGTCTCCTTCTTCGGCTCCTGCGGCTTGTCGGGCGTCTTCGGCTTGGGCGGATCCTGGGCGAGCGCGAGAACGAGCAGCGCGATCAATGGGCGGATCATCTATTTCTCCTTTGGCAGCGAGACTCAAGTCGATCACCACAAATGACTTCGCTTCCGCCGCAACGTTTCGCACGGCGTCCCGTCTCACCTCGCGGAGGTGGATATGGCGAAGCTGACCGTGGGTGCGGTGGCCCTGATCATCGGCCTGGCCGGCGGCCTGCTGATCGCGGGGGCGCGAAAGCAAGGCAAGACAGCAACGACGCCCGCCTCCACTGAGCGCACCGACGGCCCCATCGCGAAGACGACGGGCGGCCCGGCCGAAACCGTCGAGGCGCTGAACCAGGCCATCGCCCGGCAGTCGGAGGAGATCCGCGGGCTCAAGGAGAAGGTCGCCCAGCTGGAAGCGAAGCCGGTCCAGGGGCCGGCCGCCAAGACAGGGGCGGACAAGCTCAAGCGCGCGAAGGAGATCTACGAGCTCTTCCTGTCGGCGACGAACAACAAGGAAGGGCCCGAGATGGTGAAGGCGATCGGAGCCATCGACGAGCTGGAGGAGGAGATGGCGCCGTACTTCATCGAGAAGCTGAAGGCGGGCGTCGAGGACGAGGAACTGAAGCACATGCTGCTCTTCCTGACGCTGATGTGCGGGGGCAAGGACGTCGGGGCCTACGTCGTGGAGCGGCTCGGAGATGCCTCGATGAATGCCGAGGAGCGCCAGGAGCTGCTGCATGGGCTGGCCGGGATGGGCGGTCCGGTGACGAAGAAGCTGCCGCTGGACGAGGGGCTCGCGCGACTCGCCGACAGGCTGATCGTCTCGAACGACGAGAACGAGCGCATGGGCGGCGCCGGTCTTCTCGGCGGCGGCTCGACCGACACGGCCCGCGTGACCCTGCGGCGGATGGCGGAGTCCGACCCGTCGACGCAGGTGCGCGCGGCGGCGATCGGCTCGCTCGGCTGGAACGGGGACCGCACGACGCTCGCGTGGCTCGAGGCCTATCCGAAGCCGGGGGCCGACGATCCCCAGGGCTTCTGGATCAAGCGCTCGCTCGAAGGGGCGATTGCGCAGCTGAAGAAGCGCTTCCCTGAATAGGCAGGAGGCCGGCGGTACGATGGCGCCGTGCAAGCCACCGCCTGGATCCTCGACCGCCGCCACCGCGCGCGCCGCATCGACGCGGACGTCGCGCCCACCGAACGCCCCCTGCTCGCCGTCAAGCGCGCGACGGCCGCGGCGGGCATCGCCCTCGAGTTCGGTCCGCTCGGCGTCCGGGACGGCGCGTTCCTCTTTCTCCATACCCATCCGGGCGACGGCGACGGCTGGCGGAGCCTCGCCGACTGGTCGCGGGACGAACCGGCATGGCGCCTCTATGTCGACGTCATGCTGGGCGGGTGGGAGCCGCCGACGCGCGAGCTCGACGTCTTCTTCTTCGGCGGCGGCCCGCCGCTGGCGGCGAAGCTCGCCCACATGGTCGTCAAGGGCGTGAAACGCGGCACGACCTGCTGGCTTGCCGCCAGCGAGCGCGACGGTTCGCCCATTCCGCGCGTCGGCGCCATCTCCATCGTGACCGACGGATTCGGCTATCCGCTCTGCGCCATCCGCAGCGAGAAGGTGGAGCAGCGGCGCTTCCGCGACATCGACGCGGCGCTGGCGTTCGCCGAAGGCGAGGGCGACCGGACGCTCGAGGACTGGCGCGAATGCCATCTCGCCTACTTCCGCGAGGAGGCAGCCCAGCTCGGCCTGCGGTTCGACGAGGACCAGCAGGTCCTGTTTGAGCACTTTTCGCTGCTGGCCGTGCTGGGCCGGTGAAGTCGCAAGCGCCATCGACCGATGCGTCCCGCTCGTGCAGCGGGTGCCGCCGCGCGGCAAGATGTCGCTCGAGCTGTTCGCGCCGAATGGTGAGCAACTCGCCAGCCTGGAGACGTCGAAGATCGACGAGCTCGCGGCCGGGCTGGAGCAGGCCCTCGAAGAATACGATGCGCGCCCGCGCGCCTGGAACTGGTCTTTTCGTTCCGCGCGGTGACGCCGGCGGATCGGCGAGCGGTCGAGGGCACGATCCATACCACGCCTTGGTCCAGCCTCAAGGGCGCACGGTTCCGGCGCCTCAGGACACGACCACACAAGGTGCGTGCGTTCAGGATCGGGGAAACACGGTTCTGGCGTCTTGTGATATCATCCGCCTCTCGTGGGGGGCGCGTGTGAGTGCGATTCGACTTTCCATCCGCGACGGGGAAACAGAGCTCGCGCATGTCCAGACGAAGAGCGTGGATGACTTCTACTATTTCCGCGACAGCATCCACAACGCGCTGGAGCAGGGGAAGTTCGGCTCGCGGTTCCCGACCTTTCTGAGCCGCTTCGAGCCGGCTGAGTGGACGCCGGCAGAGCTCGATCTCCTGCAGCAGGAGCTTCAAACCATCGCGGAGGCGTTCAAGAAGATACCTCCCGAGCAGTTCGATGAGTTCCATGGCTTCCGCCGGCAGTGCGCCTCCCTCTTCGACGTGTACGTCGATGCGTGGGACAAGCCCCTCCTGGGGAAGCTGATCGCGCTCTGTGCCGCGGCGAAGAAAGTCGGCAAGCCGATCGCGATGGAGGAGGCTGACGGCGACGACAAGGACGAAGGCTCCCTTGATGCGGCCTCGGCGGAACCGACCGGCGGCCGCGCCGCTTCGAGCGAAGGAGCTTCCGCCGTTTCGCTCCACGATCTGTTCAAGGAGCTGGCGATCGTCGTTCCGAAGAGCTACGACGGCTGCTGCTTCCGATGCTCGAAGGGGGAGGGCCGCGACGATGGCCTCTGCGTCGACTGCCGCTCCGCGTGCGGGAACAGCGCCCAGGGCTTCACCGAAACGGTCCGCGCCGAACTTCGAAAGGCCACGTGGTACGTGTCGTCGCTCGGGGCGAATCCGCCGCCGCCTCAATGCCCTGAATGCGACGGGACGCCCGCGGCGCCTCCCGACTTCATCTGCGTTGACTCCCCGGACCTCGTCATGGGCGAGACGATCTTCTCCTTCTATCTCTGCCCGACGTGCGACGCCTACATTCTCCGAAGAAACCGCTTCCGGCCCGGCGATGGAGGCCCCCATCCGGTCCTGGTCGGAGGAGGTATTCCGCACGGGATGGGCGACCGCGACGTGGAGCAGATCCGCGGCTGCTCGACCCCCCAGGACGTCAGCTGCGGCTGCGAGGGTCACCGTCACTTCACGCGAATGGCCAAGTTCATGGAGCTGAAGGAGGCCGACCGGGAAGCCGCGCGCAATGCCGGAGCGACGCCGCCGGAGGCGAAGGGGCCGTTCACGCCCGCGCAGGTCATCACGGACCCCGACTTCGCAAGAGGCGTGGTCAAGGCGATGGCCCTGGGAGAGGTGCGGCGACCTGATGGCAAGATGCGACCCCCTCCTCCGGAAAGGAAACTCCACCTGCCGCCGGTCGATCAGGAGCAGCGCAGGGCGAACGAGCTGCAGCTCGCGAAACGCGTGAACCGGTTCTGGTATCTGTCGGCCGCGCTGTCGATCGTGCTGCTGCCGCTCGGGCTCCTCTGGGGGCCGTTCCTGATCGCGCGGGCGAGGAGGTTCCGGCGGGCGGCGCTCGACCAGAAGGTGCGCGAGCCTGGGAACGTCACCGGGATCTTCTTCCTCGGGATGCTCTGCATCCTGGCCGGATGCATCACGCCGTTCGTGCTCTACGTGCTGTACGTCCGCACGCCGCTGCCGGCGGAGCTCTATCTCGACAACGGGACGGCGAACGTACTGACGTACAGGGTGGACGGCGAGGCGCCCCACGAAGTCGTGGCCAACAGCTGGACGCCGATCCGGGCCGCGCCGGGGACGCATCACATCGTCGCGCTGAATCCGGACGGGTCGATCGCCTTCGACCAGACGGTCAGCCTCTCGTCGGAAGGGAAGTACATCGTGAACCCTGGCTCGAAGCGGCGATACACGGTGCGGTCGCAGGTTTACAAAGGGACGAACGCGGAGCCAGGTGAGGCGCCCCCGCCGGTCCCCATCCCGGCGCTCGACTTCATCGATGTGAGCAGCCACCGCTACGTCTTCCGAGACTTCCCGCAGAGCGTCGAGGTCTGGACAAAGAAAGGGGCGAGCGGACGGCTGGTGCAGACAGGTGTGTTCATCGTGACGGAGAAGTGAGGCCGGCGGTGACCGCTGGTCTCATCCCGCCGTAGCTTGCCCGAAGGGGCCGCATCGCCTGAAGGGCGAGGCGCAAGCGACGGCGGATCACGAGAGGGGTCTTACGGTTTGCGCAGCTCCTCACCATCCAGCTGACCGTCGCCGTTCTTGTCGAACCGGTCGAAGTCGTCCGCCGGCCCCCGCCATTCCTTGCGCGAGACCTTCCCGTCGCCGTCCTTGTCCATGTCCTTCACGGGGTCCCCGTTCGGCCCCGGCGGCTTGGGCCCCATGCCGGGCCCGCCCATCCCGCCCTGGAGCGCCTTCCCCTTCTTCCCGCCGAGCTGCGCGAGAATCGACGCCCGCCGTCTCTCGACGAACGGCTTCAAGCCGAAGACCTTCATGTTCTTCGGCCCCATGTTGCCCTCGATGTCGGTCGAGATCGACTTCACCAGGGTCTCCGTCGGCTGCTCCTTCTTCGCGTCCTTCGTCGCCGCGTCGAGCGTCAGCTTGTGCAGCGCGTCGATCCGCGCGTTCATCGCCTTCGTCGAGAACTCCTTCTCGCAAAGCGACTTCAGGATCGCCGCATACTTCGTCCTGTTCGCCGCCACCGCCAGCACGCGCTCGATCAGCAGCTTCTTCCCGGCGTACGGCGCGAAGATGTCCCACTCGAGCAGGTCGTCGGCCGGGCCCATCTGGAAGTTCCCGAACGCTTCGTTCAGGTCCCATGGGAGCACGACGAACTTGCCGGTCTTCGGATCGTCGTAGAGGTAGTAGTTGTGGCCGGTGCCGGCGTACGAGTCGAGATTGCAGAGCGCCGAGGTGACCGCGATCCACTTCAGCATCGAGTCGACGTCGAGCCACTTCGACAGGTCCGCACCGTCGGCGACCGCCTTCGCGAAGGCGACGAGCCGCGACCGGTCGTTCGTCGTCGTGTTCGTCTTGAGCTCGACGGCCTTCTCGTCCTGGATCCGCTTCTCGTCCGGCTTGGTGAAGAGATCCTGCATCCCCTCGGGCTTGTAGAGGTTGCCGTCGTGCCCGCCGAACCGCTCGTCGAGGAAGACCTCGTCGACGTGCTCGACCATCGTGTAGAGCCCGAAGTACTGCTTCTGGAACTTCCCTTCGGCGGTGATGTAGACCATCGCGTGCGCCGCGCGCGACGCCGGGCAGCCCGCCGCGCGGAACAGGTCGTACGCCAGCTTCTCGCGCAGGAGCGACGGGTCCTTGAAGCCGTTGTTGAGGACGAGCATCTTCAGCCCGTGGCACCGCTGGTCCTTCCTGTACTCGGCGAAGTCGATCTTGAACGGCTTCTTGTCGGAGCGGATGCCGGCGGACGAGTTTCCCTTCTCGCGGATCGCGACCTCGCCGAACTTCTCTCCGTCGACCTCGACGTCGCCCTTCACCCACGCGAACGGCTTCCTGCCGATCTTCGCGTAGTCGTCGCCCGAGATGATGATGTGGATCGAGTGGATCTTGGTGTCGTCGAAAACCGACGTGGCGTAGTCGGCCTCTTTGGCGTCGCCTGTCTGAAGGGCGAGGAGAATCCAGGCCGCGATCATCATTGGGAATGCTAACGCGCGGAGCCGCTCCAGATTGTCCGCGAACTCTTTTCCCGTCGACGTTGTCCATCCTGCAATACACGGCCGCGCGCCGCGTTAAGCCATCAACGGAGAGTTCATCATGCACCGCTTCTCGATCACCCTGCTCCTCGCCGCGTTCGCGATCCAGGACGGGCCGCCCCCGCGGCCGCCGGGAGGCGGCTTCTCGCCGGCGGAGCGGAAGGTCGTCAAGGACTTCGACAAGGACAAGGACGGACGGCTCAACCGCGACGAGCGCGCCGCGGCGCGAGCCACGCTCAAGAAGGCGGCCGGCGGTGGAAAGCGGCCCGGCGGGCCGATGGGCGGCGGCGGAATGCGGATCGAGGCCGGCAAGCCCGGCCCGAAGGTCGCGCCCGCGGACGTGAAGTCGTTTCCCGACGCGGGACTCTACGATCCCCTCGTGCTCCGCACGTTCTTTCTCACGTTCGAGAACGACGACTGGGAGGCGGAGCTCGCCGACTTCCACAACACCGACGTCGAAGTGCCGGCGACCCTGACCGTCGACGGCAAGGCCTACGCCGAGGTCGGCCTCCATTTCCGCGGCGCGTCGTCCTACAACATGGTCGCCGCGGGCTCCAAGCGGTCGCTGAACGTCGCGATCGACTTCGCCGACGACAAGCAGCGGCTGTACGGGTACCGGACGCTGAACCTGCTGAATGCCAACGGCGACGCCTCCTTCATGAGCACGCCGCTTTACTCGCTGGTCGCGGGGAACTACCTGGCCGCGCCCAAGGCGAACTTCGTGAAGGTCGTCATCAACGGCGAGAGCTGGGGCGTCTACGTGAACGTCCAGCAGTTCAACAAGGAGTTCCTCCAGGAGAACTACAAGACGACGAAGGGCGCGCGCTGGAAGGTTCCCGGCAGTCCCCAGGCGACGAGCGGCCTCGAGTTCATCGGCGACGACATCGCCGCCTATAAGAGGAAGTACGAGATCAAGTCGGCCGACGACGACGCGCACTGGAAGGCGCTCGTCGAGCTGTGCCGGACGCTCAACGAGACGCCGCTCGACAAGCTCGAGGCGGCGCTGGAGCCGATCCTCGACCTCGATGGCGCCCTCTGGTTCCTCGCTCTCGATATGGCGCTGCTCAACAGCGACGGGTATTGGGTTCGCTCCAGCGACTACACCATCTACCGCGACGAGGCGGGGAAGTTCCACATCCTTCCCGGCGACATGAACGAGGCGTTCCGCGCCGCGGGCGGTCCCGGCAGCGGCGGCCGCGGCAAGGGAAGCGACGGGGTGCAGGTCGATCCGCTCATCGGCCTCGACGACGTCAAAAAGCCGCTGCGGAGCCGGCTGCTCTCGGTTCCGGCCCTGAAGACGCGCTATCTCGAGCACGTGCGCACGATAGCGACGGACTGGCTCGACTGGACGAAGCTCGGCCCGATCGTGGCCGAGCGCCGCGCGCTGATCGAGAAGGAGATCGAGGCCGACACCCGCAAGCTCAGTTCGTTCGACGCCTTCAAGAAAGCCACCGCCAACGACGCCGGCGCGCTGCCGTCGAGCCTGCGGTCGTTCGCGGACCGGCGGCGGGCCTACCTGCTGGATCACGCGGAGATCAAGAAGCTGCCCGCGAAGTAAGATGTGCCAGTGCGTCTCCTCGTCCTGCTCCTTCTCATCGCCGGCTGTAACAAGCCGCCCAGGCCGACAGGCAAGGCTTCCATCTCGCTTCGCCGCAACATTGTCGGGACGATCGGCGGACCCGAGGTAACCCTGACCATCGACTTCGCTGTCGGCGGGCATGAGGGTTCGTTGCGGGTTATGAGGCGACACGGCGCCCGCGAGGTGGTAACGACGGCATACCTTGTTCGAGTTGAGCTGGACCTGTTGCTCAAGGAAATCGAGAGCATCTGGACCCTTCCCATGGAGGTTCCCGAGGGTTCAGAGGACATCTACGGGCTGGACACGGGAGTGGCTGTAGACACCGAGGGACTCCACTGGAAGAACACCCGGTTCGTTGGCTGTGTGGGTTCCGATTCAACTCTTCAGCCCACGGAAGCGCAACGCGCCTCCTTCCGCGCGATCGTCGACAGGATCATCAAGGAAGCCGACTCTCGCGCCCCGGCACGCGACTAGTCCTCGGTTGCCGACACTTCCTCCGCCGAAAATCCCGGCAAGGGGGTCAAAACGTTACGTTTCGTAACGTGGTACGTTACGAAACGTAACACTTATACAGTGACACAATAGGGCACATAGCAATCCCTTGCGCCGCAATCCCCTGCACATGGGTGTCGTGGCACGCTCCTTGCGTTACCTCCCTGCGTGACGGCGACGAAAACGCGGGCGAAAGCCCTGGAGGCGGCCATGAAATACGCGGCATTCACGTCGATCCCCTACCTCCCCCTCGTGCTCATCACGGTCGCGACGGGAGTCTCCACCCTTGTGCAATCCCCTCACGAAGATCACGGGTCCCTGGACCCGGGGGTCTCTCTCACGGCGCCCGGGGGAGCTGGTCCCTCCCCCGGGCTGTCCGATAACTCGGGCCGCCGCCTCGACGGCCCCACGGAGCGCGAGATCCGCGAGCGCGCCAAGCCCTGGGAGATCAAGCGCCTCGAGTCCAACGGCTGGAAGCTCCTCATGAGCGACCACTTCGCCGTCCGCGGCGACCCGGGCACCGACGCCCTGCGCTTCCTCGGCGTCCACAGCGAGCTCACGTTCGACGCCCTCGTGAAGGCGCTCGGCGGCGACACGAGCGATCTCCGCCTCAGCGTGCGCGCGTTCGACGACCCGCACGAGTTCGACGTATTCGCCTCGATTGCCGGTGCGAAGGGCGCCGCCTCGTTCTACGACCCCCGCAACGCCGAGGCGGTGATCGCCTGGGACTCCGACCGCTCGAAGTCGGCGACCGTCCGCCTGCTCCGCCATGAGGTCACCCACCTCTACATGGACCGCGTCTTCGGCCGTACCGAGCCGCTGTGGCTCTGCGAAGGCCTCGCCGAATGGATGGAGAACGCGACCTGGGAGGACGGCGCGCTCAAGCCGGGCGCGGAGTCGGCCTCGCGCCTCGAGACCGTGAAAACCGCGCTGTCATCCGGTGCGCTCCTGCCGCTGCGCAAGCTGCTCGCCGCGAAGCGCGACGAGTTCTACGACGCCGACCGGGTGAACCTCTACTACGCCCAGGCGTGGTCGGTCGTGCGGTTCCTTGCGGCGAAGGACTCGAAGATGCCGGGCAAACTGGCGGCCGGCGCGAAACTCGGCGAGCTGGTTGACCTTGCGGCGCTCGAGAAGGAATGGAAGGAGTCGATCGGGCGATAACAGAGCCTTGTGAACGCCAGTCCGCGGGCCGGGCCCCCTGGTTACGGCCCGGCTCGCGGACGGATTTTGGAATGAACGGTCCCTCCTTCGCGCCCGACGGTGGCGCTACGGAGGGCAGGCCGCAGGGATACTGATGGCGTGGAGCGGCTCCTCCTGGAGCGTTGGACTTCACTCACCGTTGCTGCGCTGACTAATTTCGAGGCGCGGGTTCGACTCCCGCCGGGGGCACCCTGCGGCCCCACTGTCGGCTGTGCCCAAGAGCCGATAGACGCGCCACGTCAGGCTTCAGCTCATTGAGTTACGGGAACGGCGGCCCACAAGGCCGCCGTTTTCGCTTTGCGAAGAGGCTACTTCTTCGCCTCGATGGCCTTGATCTTTTTGAGAATCGCGTCGTCCAACGGAACGGCCTGCGCCTTGAGTGTGAACGCAAGCGCGCGCACCTGGTTGTAGCTGGCCACTGTCACGTCGGCGGAGAACTTCTTCCCGGCGGCAACCGAGACCTTCGAAATTCGCCCTTGGCCGTCAATGTCGAGGCTCGCCGAGGCCTCCTTCTCCTCAACGCCGGATTCGCCGAGCTCCTTGAGGATCGCTTTCAGATCGTCCTCGCCCAAGGTCACGTCGACGCCGCCCTTCTTCGACTTGGCGCCGGCAAGACGTTTCGAGAGCGCCGCAAGGAGCAAGTCCGGGTGCTTGGCGCCCTTCGCCTCCCGGTCAAGGCCGGCCTCGGCCGCCGTCTCCCACCCGCGCAAGTCGTCGTGGCTGAAGACCTCGTCACCCACTCGCACAATTCGTCGGCCGCCCGGCAGCCCCGTCACCCGCTCGTCGATGTACAGGACCCCCTCCTTGACCCAGACGATCTCACCTTCGGCAACGAACGTGTCGATCGTGATCTTGAACGTCGCGTGGTAGCTCGCCTCGCCGCGCGTCTTCTCAATCGCCTTCTCGCCGATCTCCTTCGGCGTCGGCTCCTTGACGGCGGCTTGAAGCAGGGCGAGTGCGATCAGTACGCTGCTCATCTCGCCATCCCTTCTCTCTCTCCCTCTTGCCCTCTTTCCCTCTTTCTCACTTGATCGCCTTCTCGATCTTCTTCTTGATCTCGTCGGGCACCGCCAGCTCCACCGGCTTCTTCGTCTTCGGATCCGGGATCGTGAACTTCAGATCCTTCTCCGTGTCGTAGCTCTGCACCTCGACCGTCGCGATGTACTCCACCTTCTGGCCCTTGAGCGCCGGATCGGTGCTCGCCAGGTGCGCCGCGCAGGTGAACTTCGAGATCCGTCCGTCCGCCGCCAGCCCGAGCGACACCTCCGCGCTCGACTCCTTGTAGTTCATCGCGCCCTGGTTGGCCTGCTCCTTCATGATCTTCTCGATGTCGGTTCCGTCGATCTTGAGGTCGACCTGCTTGCCGCCCGCCGCGAACGCCGCCTTCTCCAGGTGCTTCACGACGACCCCGAGCACCTCCTCGGGATTCTGCACGCCCCGCCCCGCCCCGGGATTGGCCGCCTCGGCTGCCGAGACCCACTCTTCCGCCAGGTCGTGGTAGAGCCAGACTTCCTCGCCGACGCGGATGATCCGTTTCTCGTCGCCGCCGGAGGCCTTGTAGTGGATGTAGAGCACTCCGCCTTTCAGGCGGACGGTTTCGCCGTTGAGCACCAGCGGGTCGCTGTTGGGCGTCTTGATCGTCGCCGTGAATTTGACCTTGTAGCTCGAGGACGCGGCGACCTTCTCGATCGCGTCCTTCGCCGCCTTCGGCGCGTCCTGGGCCGCCTGCATGGAGCATCCCGCCACGATCACCGCGACGATCGCCTTCATCGCTTCTTCTCCTCGACCGCCTTCGACGCGGCCGCTTTCATGTCATCCGACCACGGCGCTGGCTCGTCCTCGGCCATGAGGCGCAGCGACGACCGGACGCCGCCGATCTGCATCGTCATGCGCAGGCGGGGTGCCTCGATCTCGATCTTCTCGAGACCTTCCCTGTGATACCAAGCGCGCGCGACGGACTTCCGGTTCGACGGCAGCTCCACATCGAGTTCAACGACGCGGCAGTCGTACTCGCCGATCGTTTCCTGCCGCACCCACCGCGGCACCGCCGCGCCGAGCGGCTTGAGCACCGACTCGGGATCTTCGAGGGTTCCCCGCAGGCTCGACGGCGCGGTTCCCCAGGCGGAGCCGCCGTCCGGGATCCACCAGTGCCTGTCGCCCACCTCAAGATGACGTGACGAGGCTCCCTTGACCTCGCGCAGAATCTTCAGGACGTCACCCCGGAACCGCTGCGTCCTCCCCTTCACGGTGTGGACGCCGTCATGAATCTCGTACCAGACGCTGTAGGCGGCGCTCGACCGGACGGTCTCGACCGCGGCGGCAAACTCCTTCTCGAATCCCGCCGGCGGCGACGGAGGTGCCGGGGCCGGCGCGGGGGCACAGCCGGTCAGCAGGACCACGATCGCGACTCGCTTCATTCTTCCACCGGCGGCTACGTTGCAAATCTCTGGAGCTTCATCTTCAGGTTCTCTTTCGCGCGGAAGAGCAGGCTCTTCACCGCCTCGAGCGACAGGCTCATCGTCTCCGCGATCTCGTCATACGACAAGTCGTTGTACCGCGCGAGGATCACCGCCATCCGCTGGCTCTCCGGCAGCCCGTCGAGCGCGTCGCGCACGGCGTTCCGGAGCTCGACCGAGTTCATCCGGTCGTCCGGATTCTCCGGCGACGGCTCCTCGAGCAGCTCCTCCATCGGCGCCGATCCGACGGGCTGCGACCGCCGCGAGCGGATCTCGTTCAGGCAGTGGTTCACCGTGATCCGGAAAAGCCACGTCGTGAACTTCGCCGCCGGCTCGTACTTGACGCGCGCCTTGTAGACCTTCACGAAGACGTCCTGCGCCACGTCCTCCGCCTGCGACCGGTCCACCAGGTACCGGTAGACGATGCTGAGCACGCTCTTGGTGTGCTTCTTGACAAGTTCCTCGAACGCGGCCTCGTCCCCCGCCTTGAAGCGGAGCATGAGGTCGATGTCGGGGTCGTTGAAGCGCCGGGCGCCCTCCGATAGGGCGCCGCCTTCGCTACTTGTTGCGGAGGACACGTTTGTTTTCGACCCTGACGGTGAATCCGATGTCATCCAGATGTTCAAGCAGGGGGATCACGTACTTTCGCGACGTTCCCAGCAGGTCGCGCACCTGCCCCGCCTCGACCGACCCCTTCTCCCGGATCGCCTGCCCGAGGATCCGCTTCGCCTCCTCGATCGTCTCCTTGTGCAGCAGCACGCCGTCCTTCAAGTGCGCCACCGCCCCCTTGTCGACGAGCAGCCCAAGGACGCGGTCGACCCGCTCCTTGTTGTACTTCGGAAACTTCGCGTAGATCTCCTCGAGCCGCGCCGTGTTGAACTTCCCCTCCATCACCACGCGCTCGACCTCGGCCGCCGCGTTCGTGTCCTCGGTCGAGAGCTTCACCGCGTGGCCCGCCAGGCGGGCGCGGTCGTTCTCGACGATGAAGACGCCGCGCTTGACGAGCTCGTCGATGCCGCGGCGGAAGAGCTCTTCGTTCATCTTCGACTCGGTGCGGAGGATGAGCAGTTCGAGCCCCGCCCGCAGCGGGTTCTTCTGGTGGAACGCCTCGACGAGCTGCTTCACGTGGTGAATCGTGCCTTCGAACGCGTCGACGTGCATGAAGCGGTTGCCGTCGAACCGGAGGACCTTCCCCGCCGCCTCGAACTGCTTGAGCGCCTGGTCGGCCGTCGGCTCGGGCGTCTTCGCGGCGATGCAGAATTCCTTCATCGTGACGGCCTTGCGCCCCATCTCCTTGAGCGCGAACTCGAGCGCGCCGAACTGGTCGCTGATCGCCTGCTCCTTCTCCGCGAGCCGGATCAGGCTCTCGTCCTTGAAGCGGCGCAGCTTTTCGTCGCCCGCGTCGAGCACGCGCCCGCCGCCGATGGTGTACATCGGCGTCTGAAGACGGACGATGAACGGATCGCCGGCCGCGACGACAACCGGCTCGTCCAGGCGCATCTGGATGTAACACTCCTCGTGCGGCGCCAGTTCCTTCTTGTCGAGAAGCACGATGTGGCCGTCGGCCTCCCGCGTCCCGACGTGCAGCTTGATCGGCATCCAGTTGCGAAGCGTCCGCGGAATGTCCGGCACGTACCTGAACCGCGCCGCAACCATGTTCGACGCCTTGAAGTAGCCGGGCGTGGCCGCGACCATCCCGCGCTCGACCTCGGTGTGCTGAATGTCGGTGATGTTGATCGCCGAGCTGTGGCCCGCGCGGACTTCGTCCACGTCGGCCTTGTATGCCTGCAGGCTTCGCACACGCCCCGTCTTGCCGAGCGGCAGGACCTCGAGCACGTCGCCCGGCTTCGCGCGTCCCGTGACGGGCACGCCGGTGATCACCGTGCCGAACCCCTTCGCCGAGAAGATCCGCTGGATCGGCATCCGGAAGACCCCCGTTGCCTCCTTCATCGGCGTCGCCATCACCGCCTTGTTGATCTCGGCAACGAGCCCGTCCATCCCGAGGCCGGTGAGCGCCGAGACTTCGCAGAACGGCGCGCCCTCGAGGAAGGTCCCCTTCACCAGCGTCGTCACGTCGTCCCTCACGAGTTCGACGAAGTCCTTGTCGGCCTTGTCGCATTTCGTGATGACGATGATCCCGCGCTTCTGGCCGAGGAGCTGCATGATCGTCACGTGCTCGCGCGTCTGGATGTTCGGCCCCTCGTCGCCGGCGACGATCAGCATGACGATGTCGATCGACGTCGCCCCCGCGACCATGTTCTTGATGAACCGCTCGTGGCCCGGGACGTCGATGATCCCGACCCGCTGGCCGTTCTTGAGCAGGAACGGCGCGAAGCCGAGATCGATCGTCATCTCGCGCTCTTTCTCCTCGGGCAGGCGGTCGGGGTCGATGCCGGTGAGCTTGGTGACCAGGGTGGACTTTCCGTGATCGATGTGGCCCGCGGTGCCGATGATGACGGAGTAGATGTTCTCGGATTTGAGCTGCTGCAGGGCCATGCGAATCCCTCCGCCGGAGGGCCTGGCCTCCGAAGCGTCGCCGCGAAGGCGCGAAGGAGGCGCTGTCCCGATCGTCGGGAACGGCCACCGGCCGCCGCGGCACCCGGCCGCGCACACGCTGCTTCGCGTGGACCCTGGGATCGAGGGAGTACCGGAGGGATTCTACCCGTAGGGAAGGTGGGAGGGAACGAAGGAGGAGGGAGGGCAGCTGTTCCGCAGATCGACGTAAGGCGTAGGCGAGCAAGGCGTTCTGGGGACGCATTTTCGGAACACTGGAGGCGCGTGCGTGGCGGAGAGGGTCTGTGGTGGAACGTGGACAGAGTGGGAGAG